>Ga0224525_1000043_pt1 | contig 73687 bp, 59 predicted proteins | sample CFST100metaG_FD_179874 | JGI IMG/M metagenome (GOLD analysis project Ga0224525, IMG submission 179874) | Peat soil microbial communities from Stordalen Mire, Sweden - C.F.S.T100 | ecosystem: Environmental > Terrestrial > Soil > Wetlands > Peat | place: Sweden: Norrbotten County, Stordalen Mire...
TCCAGAAGGGCATCAATGCCGTCATGGATTCCCTCTTCGATCCGCTCCGTCAGATCGCCGACAACGCCGGCTATGACGCCGAGGAAATCGCGGAGAAACAGAAGCTGCAGAAGGTCAATTTCGGCTTCGATGCCGAGACCGGCGTCTGGGGCGATATGTTCAAGGCCGGCATCGTCGATCCGACCAAAGTCGCCCGCATCGCCATTCTTAACGCTTCGAGCATCTCCGCCATCTTCGTCACGACCGAAGCGGCCGTGACCGAGATCAAGGAAGAGAAACCCGCGGCCCCGGCGATGGGCGGCGGCGACATGGGCGGGATGTACTGAGACCCCGCTCGTCGATTAACGCCAAAAGAAGCCGCGGATCGGATCGGCCGACCGCGGCTTTTCCTTATTGAAGCTTCCGCGTTTTGACCTTGGAGGGGGCGCCTTTGGCTTCCATTCGCCCCAAAAAGCCATACAATGGACGTGCGGAGGCCGTTATGGATATCGTGAAAACCGTCGGCGAGATGCGTTCCTATTTCAACAGCGGAGCCACGCTTCCGCTGCCCGAACGAAAAAAGAATCTTCGGAAGATCAAAGCCTTGCTCCTCAAATACCGGGAGCGTTTCAACGAGGCTTTCCAAGCCGATTACAACAAAGGCGAATTCGATGTTCTGACCACCGAGTTTTTCCTGGTGCTGTCGGAATGCGATTATCAGATCAAGCACCTCAAGGCCTTCACGAAAGCCAAACGCGTGAGGACTTCCCTTTTTACTTTCCCTTCGAAGGGCTATCGGCTTCAGGAACCTTATGGCGTCATCCTCATCATGGCGCCCTGGAACTATCCGTTTCAGCTGGCTTTGGAGCCGCTTTTGGGAGCCTTGGCCGCCGGAAACTGCTGCCTCATCAAACCCGCGAGCTATGCCGCCCATGTCTCCAAGACGATCGCCGACCTGTTCGAGGAGTTCGGCCAGCCGGGCCTCGTTTCGGTGGTCCTGGGCGGAAGGGAAGAGAACCAGGCTCTTTTGGATCAGCGATTCGATTATATTTTCTTCACCGGCGGAGCGACGGTCGGGCGCGTGGTTTTGGAAAAAGCCGCCGTCCATCTGACGCCGGTTTCCTTGGAGCTCGGCGGAAAATCGCCTTGCCTCGTCGATGAGGACGCCGATCTTGAGGTGGCGGCCCGCCGCATCGTCTGGGGCAAATTCCTCAACGCCGGGATGACCTGCGTGGCCCCCGATTACCTCTATGTCCATGAGAAGGTCCACGACCAATTCGTGGAAGCCGTTCTCCGCCATATCAAGGCGTTTTATTACGAAGACGGAAAGCTGTCTGCCGATTTCCCGCACATCATCAACGAGAAGCATCTGGCGAAAGTCACTTCCTTCCTCCAGGCAAGCAAAATCATCTGGGGCGGGAAGGTCGAAGGGCTGGCGATGGAGCCGACGGTCCTGGACCGCGTCACCTGGGACGATCCTTGCATGAAAGAGGAGATTTTCGGGCCGATCATGCCGATTCTGACCTTCAGCGATCTCGATTCGGCCCTGAAAACGATCAACAGCCAAGAGAAACCTCTGGCTTTCTACTATTTCTCCAAAAATCTCAAAAAAGCCCGAAGCGTGATGGCCTTATCGCCCTTTGGCGGCGGCTGCATCAATGACACGATCATGTATCTCACGAGCAACGAACTGCCCTTCGGCGGGGTCGGGCGGAGCGGCATGGGGCATTATCATGGCCAAGCCTCCTTCACGACCTTCTCCCACGAAAAGAGCGTGCTGGTGAAAGGCCACGCCGAGTTGATGCTGAAATATCCTCCCTATACCGCGAAAAAACTGGCTTTCGTCAAAAAGCTCAAACATCTCCAATAAACTTTTCGGGGCTCGTGGCGCATTTCTCCTTTTTCCGTCCTTTCCTCCCTTATTTAGGGTAAAATATCGCATGGTAGGAGATGGCTTATGGACAACCTCATCGACGACCTCAATTACCGCGGACTCATCGAACAGTATTCGAACGAGGAGGCCGTGCGGAAGCTATTAAGCGCCCCGACGACGATTTATTGCGGTTTCGACCCTTCGGCCAGCTCGATGCACATCGGCAATTTCGTCATGATCTCGATTCTCATGCGCCTGCAACGGGCGGGCCACCGGATCATCGCCGTGGTCGGGGGCGCCACCGGGATGGTGGGCGATCCTTCGGGCAAGAGCAAAGAGCGGAATCTTCAGACCAAAGAGGCCTTGGCGGCGAACACCGCCCTCATCAAAGCCCAGCTGGAGCGTTTCCTGGACTTATCGGATCCCAAAAAAGGGATCATCGTCAACAACTACGATTGGCTGGGCCATCTGGAGACGCTCGATTTCCTCCGGGACTACGGCAAATACTTCCCGATCAATTACATGCTGAGCAAAGAGATCGTCTCCTCGCGCCTTCAGGAGGGCATCTCTTTCACCGAGTTCTCCTATCAGATCCTGCAAGCGATCGATTTCTATCATCTGAATAAAAAATACGGCTGCCAGATCCAAATCGGCGGAAACGATCAGTGGGGCAACCTGACGTCCGGCCTGGAGCTGATCCGCAAACTCGAAGGCGAAGCGGCCCCATGCGAAGTCATGACCGCGCATCTCATCACCCGCGCGGACGGCAAGAAATTCGGGAAATCGGAGCAAGGGGCCCTCTTTCTCGATCCGACCCTTACCTCGCCCTATCAGCTTTATCAGTATTTCATCAACGTCTCCGATGACGATGCGGTCAAGTATCTCAAAGTCTTCACCTTCCTCTCCCATGACGAGATCGAAGGCCTCGCCCGCGAGCATTTCGCCAAACCCGGCGAGCGGATCGCCCAGAAGAGGCTCGCCTATGAAGTCGTCGGCGAAATCCATGGGAAAGCGGCGGCCGAAGAAGCCCTCAAGATGAGCCAGGTTTTATTTTCGGGAGAGGTCGCCAGCTTGTCCGAAAGCGAGATCGAAGAACTTTTAGGCTCGCTCAAAGTCCGCCTCGCGGGACCCCAGAATCTGGTCGATCTTCTTTTGACGCTAGGGGCCGCCCCGAGCAAAACCCAGGCCCGGGCTTTCATCGATCAGAACTCCGTTTCCGTCAATGGGGAGAAAGCCCTCGACCCCGCGAAGGAATATGGGCTTCAACAGGCGCTGTTTGGGAAATATCTCATTCTCCGGCGCGGCAAAAAGAATTACTATCTCGGCGTCTTTTGAAATTGTGTTGCCCAATAATGGGCATTCCGTTTCGAAAAACTTTGTTTGTTAATCTCTGACTATCTTTTGGATGCTAACCATTTGTTTCGGTAGGCATCTCTTAGTGGATTAGCTAATTTCGATGGCAATCAAAAGCATTTTTGAGAGGCATCTTGAATATGGGAAACCTCAAATCCCTCGTCCGAAAAATCAGATTGACTTTGCCTGATTCCATGCCATCATTAAATTAATTTTAGGGGGCCCTGAAATGCGAAAATTCGGAATCGTGCGAGCCATCGCTTTGTTCATTCCTTCTTTTTTCGTCATGGGCGCTCTTGCAGGATGCTCGTCGTCATCCACAGACGGCGGCTTTGATCGGAGCGAGACCTCCGAAATCAGCGAGGCCGTCTACAACGAAGCCGTTAAGAGCAGCGAAACCATCGAGATGAGCAGGGGGTTCAACGATCCCGGACTCACCGGGAAGATATATTTCTCTTCCATCGAGATTTGGGACAGCTTCTTCTTCAAGGCAACTTTCGACTCCGACCTGGAGCCGTTTTTCGGCGAAGGGTTTGCCGGCTCCGAGGTCAATGTCGTCGTTGCCTACCTCTGCTTCCGCGGAGGCAACCTCCCAAGCAGCGGGAGCGGCCACAATTTCTGCGAAGACATGATCATCCTTGAACATGATGGGGCCGTCCAGGGGTTTTTGAACCCCGAGGGGATCGAGAGGGACTCGAAGCCCTCCTATTCCGGCACGGTGGACGTCAGGTTCTCGACCCACATGTTCCTCACCAAGGACGCAATCGTGGCCCATTACGACGACGGAGACGTGATCTACTCGTTCGACGTCGCCAAGAGCGCCGAGGACGGAATATCGCTGGCTTGCTCATCCGAAGTCGCGGGCGAATGGGTGGCTTCGGACGTCGCCTGCTCGGCGGTTTCCGGATCCTACGCCCAGCTGGCCCAGGGCGCGGTCGTTGACCTTGTGGACGATTCGGAGGTCGAGGAGAAGACCGTGACCGCGACCATCGCCGCGGTGGCCGAGGACGGGTCGCTCTCCGTCACGTCCGAGGATGCCCCGACTCTCAAGACCGTGACATATCTCGGCGTCGCCTACGCCGACGGACGCGTGGGCGATCTCTCGGCCGCCCTAAAGCCCGGGGCCGGCATCTCGGTTTCCTATTATCAGAGATACGCCTCGTACGAGCCCGTCAACGTTTTCAGCAATATCATTTATATCCTTTAATATAAACTAATTATGGTGTCCGCAATTAGGTTGGCCAATACAGGACTATTTCTTGGCCATTTTCATCATTTGATTTTGGCTAAGAGGACGATGCCGATCTGAAGGGGCACCGCAATCATGAAGATATACCAAATCTGCTCCCCGTTGAACATCTGGACCGTCAGGGCCAAGGAGCCCAATAAGGACCAGACGAAAACGGAAGACATGATCCAAAAGGCCAAAGTCCGGCCCCAGAACCGCCAAGACAAAAGCCCGCAGATGAGCATCGTGGCGGGAACCATCCACACAAAGACGATCCAGCTGTTATCGGCTTTATTTTGGAAAAGGGCGTTTACGAAAATGGCCACGGCGGAAAATACCACGAAGCAAGCCGCCATCGCGGTGACGACGATTTTGTTGCCATCGTTTTTGGAGGCCTTGGCGAGCCGGGCTTTCTTTTCGGCCGCGCCTTGGGCGAGGAGGGCATCCACGGCCACGCCATAAAAATCCGCCAGCTCTTTTAAAACATCGACGGAGGGAATGGCTTTTCCCAGCTCCCACTTGGAGAGGCTCTTGTCGCTATAACCGATCCGCTCGGCCAACTCCTGTTGCGTGAGATGGCGGCTTTTCCTTAATTCGGTGAGATTCTCCCCGACGATGGCGTTTAATTCTTCCATGCCTTAAATTTTAGGTGTTTTGGCCTGACTTTTAAAGTGGGTTCGAAATCCTCGAGGAAAGCCCTCTTTTCATGCTTGGTCGCCCTCCATGGCGAAAAAATCCGCCCGCGGGAGGAAATTCACGTAAAATAAAGAAGCGATAACCATGAAAAAAAGATTATTCGTCATTCCTGTTCTCGGCGCGGCCTTTCTTCTGAGCGGCTGCGAGAGCCCCCTGGCGAGCGCGGCGACTTCTTTTTCGGGCGCGGGAAGCGCTTCTTCCGCTCAGGGAACCTCTTCGGAATCCAGCGCCAAAGCCTCTTCTTCGGGCGAGGGGGCTTTTGGCTATTTCGACGTTTTCAACAATGCGCTTTTATCCTATCTCGGCCAAGACAACCAGGCGGCCGTTTACACGGATCCGGATCTGACTTCCTATACCGGCGTTTCGCTTTCCGAGGATTCGGCGGAGGATACCTCCTCGGGGTTCCGCTACACCGGAAGCGCCATCGACGCGGCGATGAATCACGCCGCGACCGCGGATTCTTCGAAATTCCAGGCCCGGGCTTTGATCAGCGGGGCTCAGGTTTATACCGATGATTTGGGGTCCGGGACCTTGAAAGCCTATAACAAAAATCCCGAGGATATTGACCTTTATCTGGCCAATGATGCCCTTTATTACAATTTCAAAGGCCCGCTTCTTTGGGCTTATTTCGGAGGCCTCCTCCGGGCGGATCTGATCGCCCAAGGTTATGAGGCTTCGCTCCGGCAATGGGCTTTCCCTCAAAAAGGCTATTATCCTTTCACCGGCGACGATCTTTCGAATTACGAGAGCCTCTTTCCTTTGACCGCGAAAATGGAAACGTTCGGGGCCTTGGCCTCCCCACTGCTCAAAGATGCCTACGGCATCAATAAAAACGATTTTGCCTTCGCCCATGATTCCACCGGTTACACGCTGGATTATTCCGTGACCGATCCGCTGGATCTCTATCAGTTGGCCCAAGACCTGGCCGCGGGGATCCAAGAGATCGATGCTTCCAGCAACCCTTATTCCAGCGGCTTCGCCGACGCGATCTTGGAGGACGTGGAAAAACTCGAGCCCATCTTCAAAGCGACCACCCTCCATAAATTCGAAATCGTCTTTTCCTTCACCGCCGATACCCTTATTTCCAGCCGCGTTGACATCGATATGGCCTGGGACAAAACCGCGATCAAGGCCGCCCTTCTCAAAGCCGGGCAAGACGATTCGACTTATCCTCTGAGTTTCAAGCTCTCGGGGAGCGCCGCTTATGATTATGGGGACGCCGCCCTTTTCGCCCTTCCGAGTTTCTCCGGTTACCCCGAAGTCACCAAACCTAATATAAAATAAGTCGATTTTTTTCTCCCATAAGGCTAAAAAAACGCACTCGTTCAAGAGTGCGTTTTCCTTAAGCGAGAGCGGTTTAGAGCAAGCGGTTGTAGTATTCGATGATCTGTGCTTCGCTGATGTCCTTCGGGAGTTCGTTTCTTTCCGGAAGGCGGGTGAAGACGCCCGAGAACTTTTCGGCGTTGACGGTGACATAAGCCGGAAGCGCTGGCTTGCCGTCGAAGGATTCCTTGACGACTTTCAGCGGGGCCTTCTCCTTGAGGGAGATGACGTCGCCGATTTTGCACAGATAGCTCGGGATGTCGGTCTTCTTGCCATTCACGACGATGTGGCCGTGGTTGACGAGCTGACGGCCCGCGGCTCTCGTGCGGGCGAAGCCCATGCGGTAGACGAGATTGTCGAGACGGCTTTCGAGAATGCGGAAGAAAGCCAGCCCCGTGACGGTCTTATCTTTTTTGGCGATGAGGAAGAGACGGCGGAATTGGCGTTCGTTGACGCCATAGAGCTCCCGCAGTTTCTGCTTTTCGAGAAGCTGGGCGCCGTATTCGGACGGCTTCCGTTTGCGATCTTGGCCATGTTGGCCGGGGCCATAAGCCCTCTTCTTGAGCTCATCGTTGGTTTCAAGGACGGAGAAACCAAGATGGCGCGACTGCTTCCATTTCGAACCGGTGTACCTAGACATAAATGAGATATGTCTCCTTTTCTTTGCGTCGCAAAGTCGAGAGGGTTTTTCCCGCTTCCCGGGTGTTCTCCTGTGATTTCGGTCCTTTAGCTCGGGGCTTACTTTGTGAATAGTGGGGAACGTCGGACGGAAGCGTAGCAACCTGCTAGCTTTTTACGCGATTAATACTATACGTTTTCGCCTCGGAGTAGTCAAGAAAATCACGCCATTTCAGACGAAGGAAGGAAAAATGCCCTTCCTCTCGCGTGCCCCCGCGCTTCGGTGCTATATTATTAGAGATATCAGGAAATGAACAAATTTATGCTGGATACCATCTTCGAAAACCCCACCTATCTCGTTCTCATGGCCGTCGCTGTGGCGCTTTTGATTGGGCTTTTTCTCCTTTTCTATTTCACGTCCTTCTCCCATATCCGCCTCAAAAAACAAGCTGGCTTTGTGTGCGGAATCTTCGAAAAAAAACATGGCTTGCTCTTTGGCCAAGACAGCCAGTATGTCAAACGTCTCGAGACCATTTCGTCGATGAACCTCGTCTACGTCCAGCAATTCTTGGATTGGTCCAAGCGCTTCAAGGATATCCGCGATGTCAGCGATGCCTCGGCTCAAGCCGCGGTCAACAATTTGAAGGATCTCCTTTCGGAAAGACGTTTTAAGGAACTCAAAGCCTTATTGCCGTCAGCCCGGAAGACCGTGGAGGAATTCGGCGCTCAGGTCGATGATCTGGATACTAACCTTCGCAACAAATTCCTCGAAGAGGACGAATCCCGGAACCTTTCCCTTCATGAGAAGGAGAATTTTCGCAAGGTCAAAGCCGATTATTACGCCAAGCAAAACGATTTGCGGCTCCTCATTTCGACTTTTGATGCCCTTTTTCACAAAATCGATGGGCTCTTCACGGAAGCGGAAACCGATATCGATAACGCCCGTTACGCCGATGCCAAAGTCATTTTGAACAGCCAAATCGACCCCGTGGTCAGCCAAATCGGGAAAGTCCTCCAGGATCTCCCGAATATCTGCCTCGAAAGCACGAGCGTGATCCCTGACAAGCTTTCCTCCCTAAGCAACAAATATGACGAAATGACCCAAGCTGGCTTCCCGCTCAACCACATCATCGTCAAAAACGATTTCGGCAGCATGAATGATGAGTTGGCGTTCTTGACGGGGAAAGTCCAGGCTTTGACTCTTTCAGGCGTGGCCGAAGAATTGACGTCCATGCAACAAAGAATCGATGAATGCTCCGCAGCCTTTGACAAAGAAAAAGAGGCGCGCGAGGTTTTTGAAAAAGAATGCGATTCCATTTATTCTCAGGAAAACGATCTCGAAAACAATTTCATCAACCTTTGCCACGCCTTGCCGAAAGTCCGTCAGATCTATCTCATGGGGGCCGATGATCAAGCCAAGATCGATGGCATTCAGAACACCATCAACAAAGCCGGAGCCAGCAAACGTTCTTTGGATACCTATGTTCATAGCGCCACGAAGCAGCCTTATTCGATCCTCGTTGAAAAGATGCACACCCTTCGCGATCAGGCCACCGAAGCCGGAACGGCGATCGATGAATTTCAGAAATATCTGCAATCTTTCAAAACGGATTCCGAAGCTGCCTCGCAGGCTTTGAGCGATTATTTTGTCAAACTCAAAGACGCGGAAAAAGCCGTTCGGGACATCGGAGTCGATTCCGTCACCAAGAATTATCAGCCCACCCTTGATTCGCTTTTTGCCACCCTTGATTTCCTCTATGCCGATTTGCGGAACCTTCCGATCGACGTCAAAAAAGTGGATTCCGATCTTTCTTCGATCAAAACCATCGGCGACGAGGTTTTGGCCAATATCGCCAAAGACAAAGAAAACGAAGCGGCCGCCGAAGGGGAAATCGTATTTGCCAATCGCCATCGCAGTGGCTCTGCCCAAGTCAATTCCGCTCTTTTGCAATCCGAATCCCTATTCTTCGCCGGAAATTTCGTCGATTCCCTTAAACTGGCTTCTTCTTCGGTCAAAGACATCCGCGAGGATGAGTGAGGCGGATGATATATTTTGATAACGCGGCGACCACGCCGACTTTAAAAGAGGCTCTGGAAGTTTTTTTGAATGCCAATGCCGAATCTTTCGCGAATCCTTCCAGCACTCACGCTTTTGGGCATCAGGCCGATAAGTATTTGGAAGACGCGCGAAAGAGCATTTTAATAGATCTGGGACTTTCGTCGACCCATCATCTCCTCTTCAATAGCGGAGCCACCGAAGGCAACAACTTGGCGATCAAAGGCGTAGCTTTTCATTATGCCAACCGAGGCCAGCGAATCCTCACTTCGGCCGTGGAACACCCTTCTGTGCTCAAGGTGATGGACGAACTCCGACCTTTGGGTTTCGAGATTGTGGTTCTGCCGGTAGACAAGGAAGGAAAAGTCGAGCCCGAAACCCTAAAAAAGGCCATGACCAAAGAGACGATTCTCGTGAGCATCATGGCCGTGAATAACGAAGTCGGGACCATCAATGACATCAACGCCTTAAGCGAGATCGTGCATGCTTATCCCAAAGCCTATTTCCATATCGATGCCACGCAGGCAATCGGCAAAGCAAGAATCCCTTATGAAAAAGCCGATTTGATTTCCTTCTCCGCGCATAAATTCGCGGGGCTCAAAGGAAGCGGGGCCTTGGCCTATAAAAAGAATCTCGTTTTCACTCCGATCAATATGGGCGGGGAGCAAGAATATGGATTCCGGGGCGGAACGGTGAATATGCCTTCGTGCGCCGCGGAAGCCGCAGCCCTCCATTTCGTAATAGCCGATTTCGAAAAACATCAAGAAATAGTTAAGGCGATATCTTTGCAAATCTTTGACGCTTTGGTTAAAAATCCGGAGATTACGTTCAATTCACCTGTTGACGCCATCCCTTATATTTTGAATTTTTCGCTCAGAAAGAAAAAAGCCTCTGTCGTTCTTGAAGCTCTCTCGGAGCAAGGGATTTACGTCTCCAGCGTTTCGGCTTGCTCCAGCAAAGAAGAACCGGTTTCTTACGTTTTGCTGGCGATGGGGAAGAGCAAAGAAGATTCGGCCAATTCCATCCGGATTTCGTTTGGACCCCAAAACACTCTTGAGGAAGCGAATATTTTCCTCAAAACGTTTGAGGCAATTCTCGAAAGGACACATGACCGATGAATTTTGATTCTTTGATGATTCACTATGGGGAGCTTTCGACCAAAGGGAACAACAAGAAAGATTTCATTCGCGAATTGGAGCGAAACATTCGGCATGCCCTTAAAGACTTTCCGAATTCGGAGGTGACTTCGGATCGCGATCACGCCTATGTGAATCTCAAGGGAGCCGATCCTGCCCCTTTCGTAGAAAGATTGAAAGAAATAGCGGGTATTCAGAAAATTTCTTTAGTGTATAAATCCGCGAAGGAACTTCCGGTCCTTGCTCGGAATGCCTTATCTTTGATTTTAGGCGAAAAAGGCCGAACCTTTAAAATCGAAACGAAACGGGCGGATAAAAAGTATCCGCTCGATTCCTATCATATTTCTTGCGCTTTGGCGGATTATATCCTCGACCATTCTTCCTTGACGGTGGATGTCCATCATCCGGATATTTTGCTTATCGTCGAAATGAGAGAAGAAGCGTGTTATCTTTCCGTCCATTCTTATCCTGGGGCAGGAGGTTATCCTCTGGGCATGAATGGGAAGGTTATGATGCTTCTCTCGGGCGGGATCGATTCTCCGGTGGCCTCTTATATGCTTTTGAGGCGTGGGGTGAGAATCGAATGCCTTCATTTTGCCGCGCCTCCCTATACTTCCGACCAAGTCATCGAAAAACTAAAGGATATCCTTACAAAACTCAATTATTATCAAGAAGACATTAAGCTGAATATCGTTCCTTTCACCGAACTGCAGTTGGCGATTTACAAGAACGTGGAAGAGCCTTATTGCATCACGGTCATGCGCCGGATGATGCTTCGGATCGCCGACAAACTGGCCAAAGAGCATCATTGCCTTGGCATCGCCACCGGCGAATCGATCGGGCAGGTGGCGTCCCAGACCTTGGATTCCATGATCGCCATCAACGCGGTCACTTCCTATCCGGTCATTCGGCCTTTATGCGTCACCGACAAACTGCAAAGCATTCAGCTCGCCAAAGCGATCGGAACCTATGAGATCTCGATTCGCCCGTTTGAGGATTGCTGCACGATTTTCAAACCCAAGGCCCCTAAAACCAAACCCCAAATCCGGGATTGCGAATTTTTCGAGAAGAAGTGGGATTACGCTCCGATGGTGGAGGAATGCGTCAAAAACGTCAAATCGATTCTGATGGTTAACGGCGAAGAAAAAGTTTTCGCGAATCCTGAGCCCAAAGAAAAACCATGACGCTTGAACGTCATGGTTTTCATTGATCGAAGAAGGTTATTTCGCGACAGAAACCGGTTTCGTCTCGGCTTTTTTCGCGGCTTCGACGAGAAGCTTGAAGGCTTCGGGGTCGTTGATTGCCATCTCGCTTAACATCTTGCGGTTGATGCCGCCTTCGCTCTTGCTGAGGACGCCGGCTTTGGTCAGGCCGCAGATAAAGCGGGAATAACTGATGTCATAAAGACGGCAGGCGGCGTTGATGCGGCGGATCCAGAGTTTGCGATAGTCGCTCTTGAGATCGCGGCGGCCGACATAAGCGTCCTTTAAGGCGTGGAGAACCTGTTCATCCGCGGATTTCCAGAGCAAATGCTTAGAACCGAAAAATCCTTTGGCTTGCTTTAAGATCTTCTTGCGACGGGTGTGGCTAATTGTGCCACCTTTGACTCTTGCCATGTTGTTATTGTCTCCTTAGCTTATTTAGCCTTGTAGTTAATCATCTGTTTGATGCGCTTGACATCCGTCTTATCGACATAATAAGCCACTCCCAAGTGTTTCTTCTCTTTGGTGGTCTTGTTCGGGGCAAGGTGTCCCATGTAAGCGTGGTGAACTTTGATTTTTCCTTTTCCGGTGATCTTGATGCGCTTAGCCAAGGTCCGGCTTGACTTCATTTTCGGCATAATTGGTCCTCCTATTTCTGTTTCGGTCCCAGTATGGCGTTGTACCATTTGTCTTCCCAATATGGGGTTTTTTCGATGATACTGACGTCGGTTTCGAGGCTCAAGAACTTCTTCATGACTTCTTCTCCGACTTCCTTGTGGCTCATTTGCCTTCCGCGGAAAACCACGGAGACTTGCACTTTGTTCCCGTCTTCCAGGAACTCGTGGGCTTTGCGGGCCTTTGTCTCGAGATCGTGCTCTCCAATGACGGGGGTGAGCTGAATCTCCTTCGTTTCGGATGCCTTATGGTTCTTGCGAGCCAACCGGTCTTGCTTTTGCTGCTCAAACCGGAGCTTTCCGTAATTCAGGATTTTGCATACCGGCGGAATGGCCTGGGGAGCGACGCAATAGAGATCCAAACTGTAGTGGAGCGCAAGTTCATTCGCGGCGCTAGAAGTCATTTTTCCCAGCTGCTCGCCATTTGGGCCGATCACCAGCACTTCCGGATAGCGGATGTGCTCGTTGATGGGGTCGTAGCGCTTATCGGGGCGACGGTGGTCGTTCGGATTGAAGTACGAGATAGTCTGTTCCTCCTGTGAAGATAAAAATAGCGCGCAAGTCCGCGCGCCAAACCTGTTACCTCAGGGATATTCTTTGGTAGCATTGGCCAACTTCCGCAAGGAGGTCTGGCGAGTTCAGCGGGAACTGCTTTCTACTTTATCGACGTGCTTATTATCCACTTTTGGGAAACGGAGTCAAGAAGGAAGCCGGTTTTTCAGCAAATCGCCTTTTTTCCGGCCCGCGAGAAAAGGGCCTTCCAGGATTTTTTTCGGATTCTTTTTGCCGCGATATTCACCAAAGGCTCCTTTCGGCAACCCCTCCCCACCCCTCTTTGGCCTGTTCTCAAGCCTTTTATTTCTAACAAGGGGGTTTCAACCTCTTAAGTCCTATTGACAAATGTTTAAAAGCATTGATGGTTAAATGAATAATTGTTACCTAATTATTTAGTTTAAAATCGCTTTTTCTTTATTTTTGGTTCTGGCCGATTTGCTTTTTTTGAAAACTTTCGCTATATATAAAGAAGAAAGAAACGGAACCCGGAGAATCGGAAAAGCAAAATGGATAAGCTGCCTTTGCGTTATGCCGTGTATGACACCGCCGCCGGCGATGTCACCGTTATCGCCAACGAGCGAGCCATCACCGGGCTCCTGTTCGGAGCGATCGATCCCGTCGGTTCCATCAACGAAGAGAACACCGTTTTATATGACGCCATCATCGAGATCAACCAATACTTTTTCGGGCAAAGAAAATCCTTCGATCTCAAACTCGAGCCCGAGGGCACCGAATTCGAGAAGAAAGTCTGGAACTACGTGCTGACGATTCCTTATGGCACCACCAAGTCTTATGAAGAAGTGGCGGAAGGCATCGGAGAGCCTTCGGGCGAACGCTCGGTCGGCATGGCCCTCAACCACAATCCGATCCCGCTGATCATCCCCTGTCATCGCGTGATTGGCAAAAATGGTTCTTTGGTTGGCTATCTCGGTGGTTTGGATCTCAAAAAGAAACTGATCACCATGGAAAAAACGAATTCGGAGCGCATCTTTCAACCCGGCAGTTACGAAGATCCGAAATAAGCGGTCCTCTCCTGAGGAAGGTTTTCTTTAGGCGAAATAAAAGCCAACGTCGTGAGCGTTGGCTTTTTTTCTCAATAACGGGCTTTGTCGGCGATCGACTTTTTGAGGATCTTGACGAACTCTTCGAAGGGCACCGTGATCTGCTCTTCGCTGCCGAAGAGGCGATAGGTGACTTCCTTTTTCTCTTTTTCCTTGTCGCCGACGACGAGGGTGAAGGGGATTTTGCGGATTTGGGAGTTCCTTAGGCGGTAGCCCAACTTTTCGTTGGAAGCATCTTCTTCGACGCGGATGCCATCAAAGAACAAACGATCGTAAATCGCTTTGGCATAGTCGCCCTGAACCTCCGCGTTGACTGGAAGGATATTGACCTGAACCGGCGCCAGCCAGGTCGGGAAGGCCCCGCCGTAGTTCTCGGTGATGATGCCGATGAAGCGCTCAATCGAGCCGAAGACGACGCGGTGGAGCATGACCGGCTCTTTTTTGGTCCCGTCGGCGTCGATGTAAAAGCAGCCGAAGCGATGGGGGAGGTTGACGTCGAGCTGAATCGTGCCGCACTGCCAAATCCGGCCCATCGAATCCTTGAGTTTGAAGTCGAGCTTGGGGCCATAGAAGGCGCCATCGCCCGGATTGATTTCGTACCCATGCCCGGAATCGAGGCAGGCTTGGGCGAGGGCGGCTTCGGATTTGTCCCAGAATTCGACGGTGCCGATGTAATCGGCCGGGCGGGTCGAAAGGACGATCTTGTAGCTGAGGCCAAAGACCCGATAGACCTCATCGAACAAGGACATGATGTCCTTGACCTCATCCTCGATCTGATCGGGGCGGACCATGATGTGGGCGTCGTCTTGGGTGAAGGCCCGGACCCGGAATAAGCCATTGAGGGCGCCCGAGGCTTCGTGGCGGTGGACGTGCCCGAGCTCGGCGTAGCGGAGCGGCAGCTCTTTATACGAATGGATGTCGTTTTTGTAAACGAGGATGGCCCCGGGGCAGTTCATCGGCTTGATGGCGAAATCCTTGCCATCGATCTTGGTGGTGTACATGTTCTCTTTGTAGTGATCCCAGTGGCCGCTGGTCTCCCAAAGCTCGCGGGAGAGCATCGTCGGGGTCTCGATTTCGAAATAGCGGTGGTTCCGATGGATGGCATGCCAATAGTCCAACAAGGCATTCTTGAGGACCATGCCATTGGGCAGGAAGAAAGGGAAGCCCGGGCCGTAATCGCTGATGAAGAACAAACCGAGCTCTTTGCCGAGTTTGCGGTGGTCGTTGGCTTTGCGTTTTTCCAGGATCTCGAGGTGCCCTTGGAGGGCTTCCTCGCTCCACCAGGAAGTGCCGTAGAGGCGGGTCAGCTGCGGATTGGCGCTGTCGCCCTTCCAATAGGCTCCGGCCACGCTCAGAAGCTTGAAGTGCTTGAGATAGCCGGTGCTCGGAAGGTGGGGTCCGCGGCAGAGATCGACGTAATCGCCTTGCTCATATAGGGAGATCTGCTCGTCTTTGTGCTCTTCGATGAGCGCCAGTTTATAGGGATTGGCCTTGAAGACTTCGGCCGCTTCCTTCGCGGAGACGTCTTTGCGGATAAACGGAAGGTTCTCCTTGGCCAGGCGCTTCATCTCTTCCTCGATCTTGGGGAAATCGGCTTCGGTGATCGCCACCCCCGGCCCGAAATCGACGTCATAGTAATAGCCTTCCTCGATCGCCGGCCCATAGCCGAATTTGATGCCGGGGTAGAGGTGGGTGAGGGCTTGGGCCATGAGGTGCGAAGTCGAATGGTTGAGGATCTCGAAAGCCTCGGGGGAATTCTCGTTGACGAAGGAGATAGCGGCTCCTTGGGGGATTTCCGAGCGCATATCGAAGATTTTGTCGCCGATCTTATAAGCGACGTCTTTGCTTTTGTTGGCCGCATCGAGGGCTTTGGCCGCGGCAAAGCCGGTGGCTTTGTCCTCGAGTTCGACGTCTTTGCCTTCATAAATGATTTTCATCGGCGTGACCTTCCCGGGGGCAAAAATAAAACGCCCTCATTTTCTCTGTAAGGACGCTTCCGCGTGGTACCACCTTGCTTCACTCTCGCGAGTGCTCTTTCCTTCCCTTAACGCGGTCAGGCTGCGCCCGATTTGTCATCGGGGGCTCGGGAGTGGTACTCCATAGGCCGATGAGCCTTTGAGCATGTCTCCTTCAACGCTAGTTACATTCTAGGTTCGGCTTTCCCAAAGTCAAGAAACGAAAAAGCTTTTCTTTTCCGGAGGGCGTTTTCCTGCCCCTCTTCGGAAAGGCCGGAAAAGAAAAGGCCGTTCCGCTTTAGGGCGAATCGGCCTTTTCCTCGGAATTTATTTCAGGTCGCGCTTGGTGAAGGAAAGCCAGCCCAGATATCCCATTCCGCCCCCGATGAGCAGGGCGGAGAAGAAGGTCTTGAGCACCAGAGGCACGGTGCGTCCCGTCACGGTCACCTCGAGGTATTGGCCCGCGACCCTGGCCCCATAGGTCAAACTGTCGAAATTCAAGCTCTGCAAGGTCATAAGCTGATAGGAATACACGCATTCGTTCCAGACGTAGTAATTGTCATAGTTCAGGCTTTGGAACAGAAGCGTGGTGGTGTAGATCATCGAAGAAAGGAAGATGAAGCCGATGAGGCAGCCAAAGGCCCCCCAGGCGTTGTGGATGATGAAGGCGAAGCTCGTGGCCACGGCGGTGATGAAAGCGCCAAGGAAGAACAAAAGGAAGAAAGCGATCCAGAACGAGGAGGCCAATCCGGCCGCCGTTTGCCCTTGGGCGACGATGAAAAAGGGCATCTGGACGGCGAAGCCCAAAAGGAGGGTGACGAGAAGATCGGCCGCGAGAACGCCAAAGGAGATGATGAGCCCGACGATTTGGGCGGAAAAATAGACCTGGGTGCGGCTTTTGCCGGCCAGAAGCTGGTTTCGGAAGGTCCCATCCTTCCATTCCAGGGCGAAGAAGAAGGAGACGAAAGCCGGCCCCACGATGACCGGCCAGTTCCCGAAATTCTCAAGGCCGACGAGGAGCCCGGCGATGGAATACGTTTTGTCGCCGCTATAAAGGACTTCCTGGACGTTGAGCTCGGCGTCGATCGAGACGGTGAGGATGACGCTGGCAATGGCCAGCCCCAGGCAGACCCAGAAAAGGACGCTGTGGACGAGGCGATACAAATACATCCTGATGAGCGATTTCATAGAATGGCCCTCCCTCCGACGAGATTGACGTAGAAGTCTTCCAGGCCGTTGTCCGAGACCTTCATGTCGAGAAGGCTGATCTGAGCCTCCGCTAAGGCGTTGAGGGCGATGGTCGGATCTTTGAGGTTGACGACGAGGAGGGTGTCCCCGCTTAAGGAAACCATCAGGCCTTTGGCGAGCAGAAGGCTCAGGGCCTTGGGATTGTCGCTGGTCTTGAGCGAAAGCGCTTTGCCCGCTTGTTTCTCAAGGTCCTCCGCGGAAATCTGCTTGAGGAGCTTGCCATGGTCGACGAAAAGATAAGAGGTGGCGAACTTCTCGAGCTCCGCGAGGATGTGGCTCGAGATGATCATCGTGATGCCTTTCTCGTGGTTGAGTTTGAGGAGCAGCTCCCGGATCTGCTTGATGCCTTCGGGATCGAGCCCGTTCGTGGGTTCGTCGAGGATCATGAGCTCGGGATCGCCCACCATCGCCATCGCGATGCCGAGGCGCTGCCGCATGCCCAGCGAGTAATTCTTGATCTTTCGGCGATCGTTATAAGAGCCCGAAAGGCCGACGAAATCGAGGATTTTCTGGATATAGCCGGATTTTTCGGGATTCGGCGTTTCCATCAAGAGGCAGCGGGTCATCATGTTCTGGTGCGGCGTCATGTTCTCATACAGAGCCGGGGTCTCGACCATGGCCGCGATCCGCTTCCGGAGCGGCACGAGCTTCTTGGGGTCGCTGATGCCGAAAAGGGAATAGGTTCCCGAGGTCGGCTCGACCACGCCCGTCAGCACGCGGATGAGGGTCGTTTTGCCCGCTCCGTTTTTGCCGACCAACCCGACGATTTCGCCCTTTTCGATCGCGAAAGTGACGTTGTCGAGGGCCAGGCATCTGGGGTAGCGCTTGGACAAACCATTCGCGCTCACGATGACGATTCCTGCCATGAGGTTCTCCTTGATGACGCGGAGGGTGGGCCCTCCGCCAAACATCTCATTTTAAGATAAAAAGGGCCAAGAAGAAAGAAACAAAGGGACTTAGGGGCCATAACAGCTCCTTTCTTGATTGGCCCAAAAGAAAAGCCCCGTGGGGAGAAGGGGCCGATTCTTCATCGTTTCAGCGACTTTTTTGAAAACCGAGGACGGCCGCGCCGATGAGGCCGGCTTCCTGCCCGCACCCGCAGAGTTCGAGCCGGCAGTGGGGGGCCGCCATCTTAAGATCCTTGAAGAAAACGTCGCTGCTCTTCATGACCCCGCCGGTCAGGGCGAAGACCTCGGGCTCGAAGGCATAGCCGATCATCTCGAGCCATTCGGCGACCATCTTGACCCAATCGCGGTAGATATTCTGGGCTTGGGCGTTGCCGTTTCTGACCAGGGCGAAGAATTCCTTGGCGTCCACGACCTGCAGCCCATTCATGTAGGCGAGGCGGCAGATCCCGACGCCGGAGGCCAGATGCTCGAATTCGTGGATCTCCCCGCGATAGGCGGTCATGGTATGGCCGGCCTCATAGGAAGAATTGCGGAGTTCGCCTCCGACCGTGAGGGCCCCGCCGACGCCGGTGGAGAGCGTCACGAAGTATAAGGACTTGGCGTCTTTCAGGGGGCCGACGTTGCTTTCGGCCAAGGCCGCCACCTCGGCGTCGTTGATGACGTAGGCGGGTTTATGGAAAGTCTTCGCCAAAAAATCGGCCAGCGGCACGTTTTCGATGTGGATGTTGGGCAAAGCGTAGATGAAGCCATCGTAGCGGACGCGTCCGGGGACGCCCGTGGCCAGAGCCGAAACCTCGCTCCAGTCGGGGATGCTCTCCTCGATCGTCTTTTTGACGTTGGCGAGAAACAGCTCGGTGTTCCCGACGACGGTCGGCTCGATCCGAACCGACTCAATCTCGTATTTCTCGTTGATGAGCGCCACCCGGGTATTGGTCCCGCCGATGTCGAGCGCCACGATCTTGCTCATTTAGTCGAGATCCTTGATCGCATTGACGTTGACGATGCGGATGAAGTTCGTCTTGCCGGCCCCCGTGGGGGTGCCGCCGGCGATGATGATGGGCGACCCCGACTCCAGGCCCAGATCGCGCGCGATTTTCAGGGCCAAGACTTCCATCTCCTCGATGAAATCCGGCATTGGGGTTTTGATGAGGACGCCATAGACGCCCCACATCCAAGCGCCGTCAAGGCAGGTCTTGCGGCTATTGGTGATGCTGATGATGGGGCAGCAGGGCCGGGCTTTGGAAATGCGCGCGGTGCTATTGCCCGTCTCCGTGAAATTGAAGATCAGTTTGGCGCCGATGAGCAAGGCCGTGTTGGCGATGCTGTTGGCGATGGCGTCGTTGACCGTCCGCTCGGAGGTATCGAAGGCCTCGCGGGCCAGCTGCTCATAGGGAAGCTCTTGCTCCATGGTTTTGGCGATGGCGGCTTGCATCTTGACGGATTCGACGGGGTAGAGGCCCGAGGCGGATTCGCCCGAGAGCATGACGCAGTCACTCGATTCGTTGATCGCGGTTGCGACGTCGGAGACCTCGGCCCGCGTGGGCCGTGGGTGCTCTTGCATCGAATCGAGCATCTGGGTGGCCGTGATGACCGGCTTTCCCAAGACGCGGCAAAGATGGATCAGGCGGCGCTGCACGAGCGGCACCTGCTCCGGCGGGATCTCGTCGCCAAGGTCCCCGCGCGCCACCATGATGCCATCCGCCACTTGGACGATGCCATCGATGGTTTTGACGCCTTCGGGGTTTTCGATCTTGGCGAAGACCGGGATATCCGGCTTGCCATATTCGGCGAGCAGTTTCTTGAGATCGACGATATCGCTGGGGCGGCGGACGAAGGAGGCGAAAATGGCATCCATGTCGTTGTCGCAGCCGAACTTGATATCGCTTTTGTCGACGTCGGAGATATAGGGCATCGAGAGGTTGGTCTCGGGGACGTTCATGCCTTTCTGGTCTTTGATGTAGTGGTCGTTGAGGGCCTGCACCACGATTTCGTGCTTTTTGGCGTCTTTGGCCGTCACCCTCATCTCGAGGTTGCCGTCATCGATGAGGATCATGTCCCCGATTTTGACGTCGTCATAAAGGCCGAGATAAGTGCAGAAGAACTTTTCGGCGGTTCCGAGCATCGGCTGGTTGGTGATGCGCATGATCTGGCCTTTTTTGACCGGGACGTTGCCCCCCGTCATCATGCCGGTGCGGATCTCCGGGCCCTTGGTGTCAAGGGCGACCGGGATGTAAATGCCGTATTTCTTCTCGAACTCGCGGGCGATCTGGAGTTTGGCCAGATTCTGCTCATGGGTGCCATGGGAGAAATTGACCCTCATGACGTTCATGCCGGCCTTATAGAGCTTATAGACCATCTCCGCTTTGTCGGAGGCTGGACCGATCGTGCAGATGATCTTCGTCTTCTTGTCGATGATCAAATCCATGGCTGGATCCTTCTTTCCTATTTGAGGATGTCGATCAGGCGGAGCATGCTGAGGTGCTTGTCCCGCGGGAGCTGCAGCGCTTCGTAGATATCGTAGTCCACGATCTTGTTGTTCACCATCCCAATGCAGATGCCGCCTTTGCCTTCGAGGAGGCAATCGACCGCGTAAGTGCCCATCCTCGCCGCCAGGATGCGGTCGAAGGCGCTGGGGGAGCCGCCGCGCTGGACGTGGCCCAGGACATCGGCCCTCGTATCGAAGCCGGTTTCTTCCTGGACGCGCCGCGCGAAGTCGTGGATATCGGGATAGAGCTTCTCGGAGACGATGACGATGGCGCGCTTGTTGACGTCGGAATCGTGCATGGTCTTGAGAGTCGCCATGATCTCGGGTTCCGGGATCGGATGGTCGGGGGTGAGGATCATCTCCGCGCCTTCGGCCAAGCCGGAGAACAAAGCCAAATCGCCGCAGTGGTTGCCCATGACCTCGATGATCGAGCAGCGGGAGTGGGATTCGGTCGTGTCCCGGATCTTGTCGACGCAATAGACGATGGTGTTGAGGCAGGTATCGAAGCCGATCGTGTAATCGGTGGAAGCGATGTCGTTGTCGATGGTGCCGGGGAGGCCGACGCAGTTGATCCCCATCTCGGTGAGTTTCTTGGCCCCCATATAGGAGCCGTCGCCCCCGATGACGATCACGGCCTCGATGCCGAATTTCTTAAGGTTGGCGACCGCTTTCTCGCGGGTCGCGACTTCCTTGAACTCCGGGAGGCGCGCGGTTCTCAAGACCGTGCCGCCCCGGTTCACGATGTCGGAGACCGAATGGTGATCCATGAGCCGGATCTCGCCTTCGACCATGCCCCGATAACCATCGTAGATGCCATAAACCTCGAGCCCGTAGCTCATGCCCGCCCGAACGACCGCGCGGATCGCGCAGTTCATGCCAGGGGAATCGCCGCCGGAGGTGAGTATTCCAATGCGATGGATCATATAGGGTTACCTCGCTGATTCGGAAACATTATAGGACAATCGTTTATCCTTCAAAAGGATAAGACGATGGATTTTTCCGCTTTTCCGATGAAAGAAAACGCGGTTGTTGAAAAAAGCCCCAAGGGCGGTGGATAAACCCATAAAGAAGCGGAAAAAAGCCCTTTTCCGTTTTGGCCCTGATGTGGAAAAGCGGTAAAAACGCAAGCGGCCATCGAAGCAAATATGGATTAGCTCAGATGAAGATGCTAAGATAACCTCATGAGGGAAGACGTGAGCCCCAGCGATTGCTTCGAGGTGCGGCGCGAAAGCCGCTTCTCCTCCGACGACGAAGATTATCTCCACGCCTATTACGCCCCGATCGTGGGGCTGAAAGCGGTGGCCCTCTTCTCGTCTTTTCTGCGCCTCCAGGAGGGCGAGAGTTTTTCCCATGAGGCTTTCTTCAAGAAACTTCAGCTCTCTTCCGGGGAGTTCGGCCAGGCTCTCCGCCCCCTCGAAGCCATCGGCCTCGTCGTCGCCTACCGCCAGAAAACCGAGAAATGCTTTTATTTCGTCTATTGCCTTTATGCCCCCAAGAATCCCAAGGAGTTTTTCGGCAATGCCCTCTTTGCCGGAACCTTGAGGCGCTACCTGAGCCCAAACGAATGCGAGGCCATCGCCAGGCGTTTTGACTTATTGACGCTTCCGGAAGGCTACGAGAACGTGAGCGAGAAGTTCACGGATTACTTCGCCCCGGACTTCGATTCGCCCCTTTATAACGAAGCCGCCTTAACGACCGGGGGCCGGGCTTTCGCCCCCCTTGACACGGGTTTTGACAAAAACCATTTTTTCGCCGCCCTCTTAGACAAGGACGAAAGACTGGGCGAGGCCTCGCTTTCCAAAGAAGAGATCGTGAAAGTGGCCAGACTCGCCGCTCTCTATTCCTATGACGAGGCCGCCATGGCGGATTTCGTCGTGGAATCTTACGGCTACCCGAAGCCCTTCGGCTCCCGCGTGGATTTCGCCAAACTCGCTTCCTTGGCCCAGGACAACCTCCGCTTCACTTACGACAAGAAGGCCTCCGATAAAACGAGCGAAGCCCACGGGGACGCGCCTTTGGCCAAGATGCTTCGCAAGATGGACGCTTTGACCCCCGTCGAGTTTTTGACGGCCCTCCAAAAAGGCCACCGGCCCGCCAAAAGCGATCTGGATCTTCTGAACATCCTCGTGGGGGAGATGGGGCTTCCGGCCCCTTCCTGCAACGCCCTGGTGTTCTATATCCTCAAAGTCAAAGACAACGTCTTATCCTCCGCCTACGCCCAGAAACTCGCGGGCTCGTTGGTCCGCCAAGGCTCCTCGACCGCCCTCGATGCCCTCAATTACCTCGGCAAGACCACGAGTTACCACAAACCGAAGAAAGAAGACGAGGCCAAGCCCGCATTGACGGAAGAGAAAACTTCGGAAGCAACTTCTCCCAAGAAGGAGGAACCGGCGGCGGAGACCTCCGATGAGGAATACGATCGCGTCATGGACGAGTATAGTGAAAGAATCAGGGCGAAAAAATGATCGAAGCCAAAGACGTCGTGGATAAATTCGTCAAAAAGAAAGCCGATGGCTCGTCGCTTTTATCCGCCATCGAAAGGGATCCCACGCTTAGGGGTGAACTCCAGAAACTCGGAATCTCCGAGGAGGAGATCAAGAACTACGTCCCCCTCCTATCCGCTTATCAGGACAGCAAGGATTATTGCCTGAAGTGCCCAGGTTTGGAGGCCTGCCTGGCCCCTTCTCCAAGGATGGCGATGGGCCTCACGATCCTCGATTCGGGAAAACTGGGCGAAACGATGGGGCCTTGCGTTTTGGCCCTAAAGAAAGAAAAGCTCCTCGGCTCTTATGTTTATCGGGATTTCCCGGAGGAATGGCTTGCCCTCAGCCTCCGCTCCTTCCGCAATGAGCGGGCCTCCTCCGTTAAGGAAGCCCTCGTTCATGCCCAAAAAGACGAAACTCATCCCTGGGCCTTTCTGACCGGCCAGCGGGGGACGGGGAAAAGCTATTTCCTGGCTGCCTTCGCCAATGACTTCGCTTTGCGGGGCAACCTCGTGGCTTTCATGAACGCCAACAAGCGCTTCGATGAACTCAAGGGAATGGCGATCGCCAACAAGCCCTTCTTCGACAAGACGATGGCGCTTCTGGAATCCTGCCCGCTTCTGGTCATCGATGATTTCGGGAGCGAATACAAATCCGATTACGTGCGGGACCAGATCGTGATGCCGCTCCTCAATGAGCGGGCCAAAAAGCATCGCATGACCTTCTTCGCCAGCGCCTTCACGCTCAAAGAGGTGGCGGATCTCTACGCTTCCAATCGGTCCTCGGCCCTGATGGCCAAACAGCTGGCCGACCTGATCGGCTCTTCCATCGTCGGCGAGACCCTCGTTCCGGCCGGCCTCGATACGTTTTTGAAATAAAGAATTAAAGAAACTTGTAGGCTTCGAGCTGCTTTTCGAGATTCGGGAGGTCGCCGGAGCCATCGAGCACGATCCCGGCGGCTTTTTTGGCCGCCCCCTTGGGCCAGCCCCGATTGAGGGCGAGGCTCTTCTTCGGATCGGCGCCCCGGGCCGCCAGCCTTTCTTCCTGAACTTTGGGCGAAGCAAAGATGGCGATGATGAGATCGCATTCTTTTTCCAGCGGGCTCCCCAACAGGAGGGGCACGTCCATGACCACCCGTTTGGCCTGGGTGGCCTCGATTTTCTTCTCGATGGCCGCGAATACCAGCGGATGGACATAGGCCTCGAGGGCTTTCTTGGCTTGGGGCGACCTCGAGACGAGGTCCAAAAGGTAGCTCTTGTCGACCTTGCCATCTTTTAGGGCCTTAGGGCCGAAAAGAGCGGATATGGCTTTCCGGATCTCTTCTTTCTGGTATAAGGAGCGGACGATGGCATCGGCGTCGATCCTCAGATAGCCTTTCTTGGCCAAATAAGCGGCGACCGCGCTTTTGCCCGAGGCGATGGGCCCGGTGACCCCCACGAGCAGGGGACGGCCCGCCAACGGCTGGCAGGCAGGGCAATAGACGGTGCCGCGCCCTCCCAGGGCGATCTTCCGCAAAGGGAAGCCGCAGCGTGAGCAGGGCTGGTTGCCCCGCCCATAGGCCAAGAGGTTATTCTGCATCTTCCCCGTGAGGCCTTCCTTGGCGTGGTAGGAACGGATCGTGGAGCCCCCGTTGGCGATGGCGAGTTCCAGAATCCGCCGCGATTCTTGAAGAAGGGTCTCGCACTGCGGGAGCGTGATCTCACGGGCGGGCGTTTTCGGGTTGATCTTCGCCGCGAAAAGCACCTCGTCGGCGTAGATGTTGCCCAGGCCCGAAACGAGGGTCTGGTCGAGCAACGCCTCCTTGATGGGCTCTTTCTTCTTTTGGCGGAGGCCTTTGAGCAGCTTCTGGGGCGTCAGATCCCAAGGCTCGGGGCCCAATGCCGCCACGGGAGGGGTGGAAAGCGCGTCCGTTTCGCTCTTCAAGAGGAGCACCCCGAACTTCCGCACATCGTTATAGCGGAGGGCGCTCCCATCGGCGAAGTCATAGATGAGGATATCGTGCTTGCTGGGAAGGCAGCCGGCCTTGGCCTCGTAGTATTTCCCTTCCATCCGGAGATGGCTCACGACGACTTGGCCCCGGGTGAGATGGAAAAGGAGGAATTTCCCTTTCCGGGTGACCTCAAGAAAGGTCTCGCCGGTCAAGGAAGCGACGAATTCCTCGGCCCCCGTGAGGATGTTCTTGGGCCGGAGGACGCGGATATCCGCGATCTTTTTCCCGGCGATGAGCGGATTCAGGATTCGGGCGATCGTCTCGACTTCTGGGAGTTCTGGCATAAGGGTTAATCCTTCGCGTCGAACCAGGTTTTTCCGATCCCGGCTTCGACCGTGAGCTTGACCGGCAGCTCGACGCATCCCGTCATGATATCCGAGAGGGCCGGCACGAGGTCGCTAAGCTCCTCGTCTGGGACCTTGAAGAGCAGCTCGTCGTGGATCTGGAGCACCATCTGGGCTTTCGAGCCTTGCGCCACGAGATATTCCTCGATTTTGACCATCGCGATTTTGATGAGATCGGCCGCCGAGCCTTGGACCGGGGCGTTTAAAGCGGCCCTTCGGGCGGCTTCCCGCCGCGCGTAGTTGGGATCGTTGACCTCTCTTAGGTAACGGCGCCGCCCGAACATCGTGGTGACGTAGCCTTTGGTCTCGGCATCTTTGATCGTGGCGTTGAGATAAGCTCCGACTTCCGGATAGGACAGGTAAAAGGCCTTGATGATCTCCTGGGCCTCTTTTTCGGTGCCCCCGATCTGCTGGGCCAGGCCATAGACCGTGGTGCCGTAGATGATCGCGAAGTTCACGGCTTTGGCCTTGCGGCGCATGAGGGGCGTGACCTCCTCGGCATGGAAGATCTTCTTGGCGGTTTCGCTATGGACGTCGCGGCCGGAGTCGAAGACCTCGATGTAGGCCTGGCAATGCGACAGGGCCGCGAGGATCCTTAGCTCGATCTGCCCGTAGTCTAGGGAGAGAAGGCTCACTTTGGGATCGTCGTAATAAAAGGCGTTTTTGATTTGCCGGCTCTCGTCGTCGCGGGTGCTGATGTTCTGGAGGTTCGGGGAGCTCGAGGAGAGGCGCCCCGTCGAGGTCTGGGCCTGGTTGAAATAGGAATGGATCTTCCCGTCGGCCTTGATGTGGGGGACGAGCCCTTCGACGTAGGTGCCCATCAACTTGGCGTATTTCCGGTATTCCAGGATCTTGGCGATGATCGGGCTTTCGTCGATGATGTCCGCCAAAGCTTCGATCGAAGTGGAGCCTCCGCGCGGATCCTGAAGGCCCATCTTGACGAAGAGCTCCTCGGCGATCTGCTTGGGGGAGTTGAGGTTGAACGGCTCTTTCGACAGGGCGAAGATCGCTTTCTGGACCTCGTCCTTTTTGGCCGAGAAGACCTTCCCGTATTCCTCTAATTTCTCTTTGTTCAGGGGGAAGCCTTCGATCTCCATCTGGGCCAGGACCTCCATCAGCGGCATCTCGACGTCGCGATAGAGCTTGTAAGCGTCGACGGATTCCAGGGAATTCTTGGCTTTGGGGGCCAATTGGGCCGCATGAAAAGCCATCTTGCCGGTCCTCAGGGGCCGACTGGGGTCGAGGAGATTCCCTTCTTCGGCGTCGGCGACGTCGACCCCGAAGGACGAATAGACGAGGCGGGGGTCGCTCGTGACGGAGCTGTCGAGGAGATAGGCGGCCAGCAAAAGATCGTTGGCGATCCCCACCAGCGGGATCCCGATTTCATGGAGGGCGTAAATGGCGGCTTTGCCATCATAGACGTCTTTGGAAATGGCGGGGTCGCCAAGGATTTTTATTAGGGCCCCGTCCGAGGCGATCTTCTCGCCGGTCTCCCAATAGACCCGGCCATCGACGCTGAGGGCGATCCCGAGGATCGGGGCGTCGTGGTAGCCGTCGTAGTCCAGATCGAGGGAAAGCCCAATCGGAGAGGTCACCTCAATTCCCGCAAAGGAGGCCACCTCGATTTGGGGGAAGGCCGTGGGGGCGCCCCCGCCTTTTTTGAGGGCGGCGGGAAGGCGCGTCAGAAATTGCTTGAGCTCGTATTTCTGGGCGAAATCGTTGACGGCCTTGAAATCGTAGCCATGGTAAGTGAGATCCGTAAGCGAGAAAGGCAGTTTGGCGTCGGTCTTGATCCGGGCGAGCTGGTAGCACTGCCGGCCCTGGGCCTCGTTGGCGAGGATGGCCGCGCCGATTTTGCCGCTCATGGCCGGAGCGGCCTTGACGATGGCTTCGAAGCCCCCATATTCCTTGAGGAGTTTGACGGCGGTGACATCGCCGATCCCGGGGATGCCGGGAAGATTGTCGGAATCATCGCCCCGCAGGCCTTTGTAATCGACGATCTGGGCTGGCGTAAACCCGAACTTCTCCCCCATGTTGCCCAACGTCACGACCTCCATGGCGGAGAGCCCGACCTTGAGCAGGGATATCGAGATATGCTCGTCGATCAGCTGAAGATAATCCTTGTCGGACGTGTAGACGGTGACCTCATATCCCGCCGCGGAGGCCATTTTGCTGACCGTGCCGCAGATGTCATCGGCCTCGATCCCATGTTCCTCATAGGCCATGATATCGAGGGATTTCAGGAGCTCCCGGGAAATCGGGAACTGAGCTTTGAGATCGGCGGGGGCCGGCTTGCGGTTGGCCTTATAAGCGGCGAACTCCGCTTTGCGGAAGGTGTCCTTGTCGGCATCGAACCCCACGAAAATCGCCTCGCCGTCGGTAAAGGACTGGAGGATCTTGGCCAGCATGTTGGCGAAGGCGAAGATGGCGTTGGTGGGGATCCCGGTTTTGGTCCGCATGATCGAAGGATTCTCGCCATACGCGGTCGCGTAATACGCCCTGAAGAGCAAACTGTTGCCATCGATGACGATGATTTTCTTGGCCATGGCCTATTCTCCCACAGAAGTCGCCCCATCCACGAGATAGGAGCCTTCTTGCCGATTATCCTTATGACATTGGATCACCACGATGGCGTCCGTTTTGAGGAGGCTATAGCAGGCCGCATAAGCTTCGCTGAAGAGGATGAAGCTTCGTTCGCTCACCTCGTCGTAAAGCTCCAAAAAGGCCATCTGAGAGCCTTTCCTGGTCGTGATGGCCCGCAGGGATTTGACGATGCCGGCGGTCGTGATCTCGCCCATGGCCTCGTCGATTTCGCCTAAAGGCGTGATCGCCCTTTCCTTGAGTTTGGCGGCGTAGAAAGACAAGGGCGAGCCGGAGACCATGATCCCCAAGGCTTCGTATTCGGCGGATAGGGCGATCCTTAGATCGTCTTGGCTTGCTACCATGGCCGGCTTCTCGATGCCGATGGCCAAAAGCGCTTCTTGGCCCGATTCCCCAAACATCATCTCGGCGTAGCTCATGGCGGCTCCGGCAGTGGCCCTCAAAGAAGCCCGGGAAGGGCAGAGGCTGTCCAAAGCCCCGGCGTCGATCAGCCGGACCAGCGTCGTCAGGGTAAGCCCGCCGGGCTTGGAGCGGGAGGCGAAATCGAAGAGGTCGCGATAAAGGCCGTTCTCCTGCCGCTCATCGAGCAGGGCCTCGATGAAGTTGCTCTGCAGGCTCTTGATGGCGTCTAATGGGAAGCGGATGGCCTCGCCGTCGACCTTGAAGCCGCGGCTGGAGCGGTTGATGTCCGGGACCGCCATCCGAAGGCCCAGGGCCTTGATTTCGCTGAGGACATCCTTGAACTTCGCCTCGCCGGGGGACATCCCATCGAGGATCGCGCAATAAAATTCTTTCGGGAAACGGCTCTTGAGATAAGCCATCTCGCAGGTGAGGACGGCATAAGAGACGGCATGGGAGCGGTTGAAGCCATAATCGGCGAACTTATAGATCAAGGCGTAGACCTTCTCGGCCACGGTTTTGTCTTTGCCGTTGGCAAGGCACCCTTGGATGAAATTGTCTTTTAGGGCCGCCAGCTTCTCGGCGTTTTTCTTGGAGATGGCCCGCCGGAACAAATCCGCCTGGCCATAGGAGAACCCCGCCATGGCGCGGACGATTTGCATGATCTGCTCCTGGTAGACGATGATGCCATAAGTGTTCTTGAGGATCGGCTCGAGCTCGGGGGAGAGATACGAGACTTTCTCCAGCCCGTTTTTCCGCCTCGCATAGGAGGGGAGGGATTCCATCGGCCCCGGGCGGAAGAGGGCCAATAAGGCCGCGACGTCCTCGAAAGAGGAAGGCTGCACTTCCCGGATCGCCCGCTTCATCCCGGAGGACTCGAGCTGGAACAAGCCCATGGTCCGCCCTGCTTTGATGAGGGCAATCGCCTGGGCATCCTCATAAGGGAGATCGGCGTAGGTCAAGGTCTTGCCTTGGCTTTCCTGGATGAGCCTCAGGCAGGTATCGATGGTCGTGAGGTTCTTGAGCCCCAATAGGTCCATCTTGAGGAAGCCTTGCTCCTCGAGGTAATCCTTCTCCAAACAGGCGACATAACCCACGCCTTGGCTGTCGGAAACGGGAAGAACGTCCGGCAGCGGCTCGTCGTTGAGGACGATGCCGGCGGCATGGAGCCCGGCCTGGCGGGGCAACCCTTCGATCTTGGAGGCCAAAGAGACGATGGATAGATAATATTTATCGCTGTCGATGAGCTTTTTGAATTGGGGGCTCTTTTTGTAGTCTTCGCGAAGGGACAGGGAATCGTCGTCGATCGTGTCGATGATGATATCGACTTCCCGGGTCTCGTAGCCATAGACCCGCGCGATGTCCCTGAGGGCTTCTTTGGCCCCGATGGTCTGGGTGGTCAGCACGTGGCCCACCCGTTCTTTGCCGTATTTGTCCTGAAGATGCTGCACCACTTTCTCGCGGTTGATGTCCGAGAAGTCGACGTCGATATCCGGCATCGATTGGCGCTCCGGATTGAGGAAGCGCTCGAAGAGGAGGTTGAAGCGGATCGGGTCCGCCTCGACGATCCCGAGGCAATAGGAGACGAGCGATCCGGCCCCGGAGCCGCGGCCCGGCCCGACGGAGACCCCATGGTCTTTGGCCCAGTTGACGTAATCGGAGACGATGAGGAAATAATCGGCGTAGCCCATCTTGTCGATCACGGAGAGCTCGTAATCGAGACGCTCCCGATAATCTTTGGGTTCCGTGGGCTGCCTTTTCTGGAGGCCCGCCAGCGTCAGCTTTCGCAGATAGTCCTCGGAGGAGAGACCCTCGTCGTTAACGAAATGGAGGAGCGATCCTCTTTTTTCGATGAAGTTGAAAGTAGAGCTTTTGGCGATCAGCTCGCTGTTGTTTCGCTCTTCTTCGGTGAAGGCTTTGATGGCCTCGTCGACCGGGAGCCAGTAAGCGGTGCCTTCCTCTTCTTTTTTCTCGAGGGTTTCATGATGCTGGATCGCCGAAACGATGGCCAAGACGATGGCGTCGCTAGATTTTTCGTAGCTGATTTTGGGAAAGGCCACGGTCGGATAGGAATGCGAAGCCGCGAAAGCCCTTAGACCTGTGAGGAGATCCGGATCCTCGGGGAGATAGGGAATGCCGAGATACGCCTCCGGCAAACCCTGGAGCAGGGCGGCCAGCTTCGGCGCGGCCTCCTCGGGACGGGCCACCAAATCCGCTTTGAGCGGATAGCTCTCGAGGGGCAGCACATAGATGAGGCCATCCGTGGCCTTTTTAAGATCGGCCAGGGTAAGTTTCCCTTCGCTCGCCAATAAGGTCAGCTTCAGGAGGTTCCGATAGCCTGGCTCGTTTTTGACGAAGATCGAGAAAGTGCCTTCGCCGGTGATGGCGTCCATCCCATAGATGGGTTTGATGCCCCCATAGGCGCAGGCATGGGTGAAAGGCGCATAACCCGAAAGGGTCCCATAATCGCATAGCCCGACGTATTCATAGCCGAGTTTCTTCGCCAAAAGGGGGATCTTTTCGCAAACGAGCCCGCTTTGAAGATAGGAGAAGCCGCTGGATAAATGCAAGGGGACGAAACTCATGCTAAAAGTATAACTCAATACCCTTGGTCCTGTCGCGCGCGAGCTTGTGGGAATGGCCTGAAGTCAAAAAAGACCAAACAATGGTTAAAAGCCGATAACGTACCCTTAAAAAATCACTGGGGAAATCGTCCCTTCGCTTGTTTTTTATGAGGGAAATTTTAACTAAACTTCCCCTCGGAAGCGGGTCTTTTTTAAAAAAAGCATAATCGAGGTTTGCCCTCTATGGCCAAAAATAGAATTACTAACCAAAAAATTGTACTTTTTAGTTAGTAAAAAGACCAAATAAATTGCTTTACTAACCAATAATTAATATAATTTGGTTAGAAAATGCATAAATTTGATTATTCGTTTCTCAACCGCGGCGCCGTCAACGCCCAAATCGCTTCGCTCAATGGCTTCATTGGTTCCTTGAAAGCCGAGGCGGAACTCAAGAAGACCCTTTTTCCCAAAAGCCTCTCCAAACTTGGCGCCATCGCCAAGGTGGCATCGGTGACTTCCTCCAACGCCATCGAGGGCATTTTTTCGACTGACAAAAGGGTGGCGGAGCTTTTGAAAAAACCTACCTCGGCCAAAGGCCACGATGAGAAAGAAATCCTAGGCTATGGCGATGCCTTGAGCCTTATCCATTCTTCATATTCCTCGTTAGACCTGGCCAAGGAAGAGACGCTTCTCAGCCTTTCCCGACTCCTTTTTTCGCATTTGCCCCAAAACGAGGGATTGGCCTCTTACAAGAAAGATGGCGATGTCATTTTGGAAACCTCGGGAGATGGCTCGAGGAAAGTTCGCTTCGTTCCGACCAGCGCCGAAGAGACTCCGCAAGCTCTTGAACAATGGAGACTCGCTTATTCGGCGGCTCGAAACGAGGCTTCGCTGGATCGCTTTCTTCTCATCCCTTGCGTGATCTTCGATTTTCTTTGCATCCATCCTTTCTCCGATGGGAACGGGCGTCTTTCCCGGCTTCTCAGCCTTTTGCTTTTATATCAGGCGGGCTTCGACGTCGGCAAATATATCTCCTTCGAGGAGGTGATCTATGACCACCGGGGCATGTACGATGAGGCCTTAGCGTCCTCGAGCGTTCTTTGGTCCGAAAGCCGAAACGATTATTCGCCCTTCATCGAGGATTTCCTTTTCATGGTTTTTTCCTGCTATAAAAAATTCAACGCCACGCTGCTCATCGTGGACGGGAAAAAGCTCAATGGCGAAGAAAGGGTGCGGAAGGCTTTAGCGAATTCCTTTCTTCCTCTTTCCAAAAGCGAGTTGGCAAAGATGCATCCCGATCTCAGCCTCAACCTCCTTGAGCTCGTGCTGGCCAAAGAGCTGAAAGAAGGTCGCATCGTCAAAATCGGCTCCTTTAAGGACGCGCGTTATCAAAAGCGAGATCCTCTCAAGAAATGAGCGGGGCTTTTAGCCTCCTGGCTCTTTCGTTTAGCCGCTTAATCGCCTATATTGTGAAAGGAAGAAATTGCCATGACCTATGAAGAACGGATCCAAATGCGCATGGCCGCGTATTTCGCGGATAACCATATTCAAAGAACCCAGGACACCGTCGATGAGTATCGCTTGGGCGTCATCCTGGCCCAGAACAAAAACGCGGTGGGCGCCAAACTCGACCGCCTTTATGAAGAACTTTCTTTTGAGACGGAAGCCCCTCGGCGCAAAGCGATCCTCAGCCAAATGGCGCCTCTGGCCCCCGAAGATGTCGATGTGGCCCGAGAACTCGCCTCTTTCAACCCCGATCGGGCCATAGTCCTCAATCAGTATCTCGCCCTGGAAGCCAAAGAAAACGAAGCGCTTTCCGCGAAGGAGGGGCTCGATCTAGTGCGGGCGGACGGCCATCTCCATGATGCCATCCCGGCCCGGGGTTATCTCCGCCTCGTGAAGGCCCTGATGGAAGAGGAAGCCGACCAAGGCAATGACGAGGCCGCGATCATGGAAGGCGAGCGGATCCTCACCCTCGACAGGGGGGATGCTTTGGGCATGAGAAACGCTTTGGCTTTGCTCTATCTCAAAAGCGACGACGAGGAAAAACTCGATGGCCTCGCTTCGTCTTTTCCGGAAGACAAAGGGCTGATTTTGGCTCTTGTGGGCGCCTCGCGGCTTTATCTCACGAAGGCCATCGGGGCGGCCGCTTTCGCGAAGCTGGTGTTCGCCCGGAGCCTTTGGTTTTATCTTCTGCTGACCCATCAGATCGAATTCGCGGAGCCGCTCCGCAATTACCTAGCGGCCCTCCCCGAAGCCAAAGGGGCCTCGATGGAAGAAGCCTTATATGCCTATGCCCTCATCCTCACGATCTATGGCGAGGATTTCGCCTCTTTCCCCTGCTTTCCGTTCTATGAGAAAGAAGGCTTCATCCCCATCGCCGAAGCGCTTTCGCCGACGGAGAACGCCATCCTTTCCCTGATCGCGGATTGGAAGAAACCGGTGGGTCCCGATGAGATTTCGGCGGTCCTCGCTGGCAAAAAACCGGCCAAAAGGAAGTCCTATCTCAACCGCAAGGATTTCGGGAGCGATCCCACGCTCACGCCCGCTTTGGCTCTTGGGACCCTCGTTAAGTTGCTGAGGCTACGAATGATCGACGTGGCGGATAACGCCAATGCGTTCATCCCTTCCTCCTGCTTGGGGTCCTACCTTCATTTCCTCCGCCTGGCCCTCGCCGAAGCTTCCCTTGGCCAATAGTCGTTTTTCCGGGAACGATAAGTTGCTTTAAACCATTGGTCGAAGGTCAAAGATTTTCATGAAACGTATGCCTGATTGCCTCGACGCGAGGAATCGGGGGGATGATGACAAAATGAAGCCATGGCTTCATTTGGACAAAACCGGGGCGATCGTTTATTTCCGGGCCGCGGGAAGCCTCTAAGGATTCCGCTATGCCGAAAATGCCAATGGCATCCCTTGGCATGACCTCGCTAAGGTCCTAACGATCTGGGAAAAGATCGCCCTATAAATTGCGAAGCGTCTGAAAGCGCCAATCCGAAAAGGCTTTCTTTGATGTTTGGAATAAACAGGCTGGGGCGGTGGCCTTGATCTCCGCGAAATCCGTCACGCCTTTCGGAGCGGTTTCGTAAGCGGCGTAGATTCCGGCTTTCTCATAATCTTTTTCATCCATCTTCAGCTTTCCCGCGATCACGATCAGTTTTGTCGCTTCCGGTTTTCTCTTCAGGAGGCCATCGATGCCTTTCCCCATCAAGCTTTGAGTGTCAAAAGAACCTTCGCCAGTGACGATGAGGTCAGCGTTTTTGACTTCGTCTTTGAAGTCGCTTAAGTCCAGAATCACATCAATGCCCGAAACGAGTTTTCCGCCTAAGAAAGCTAAACAGCCGGCGCCTAAACCTCCCGCCGCCCCGCCGCCGGGGATGGCGGAGACCTCTTTCTTGAGATCCTTTTTGATGACGGCAGCGATTTTTCTTAATCCTTTGTCGAGTTTTTGGATGGCTTTTTCGTCGGCGCCTTTCTGTTTGGCGTAAATATAGGCAGCCCCGTCTTTCCCATAAAGCGGATTCTTGACATCGCACATGACGGTTATTTTGATTCCGGAAAGTTTTTCTTTGGTGGCGGAATCATCGATTTTGGCGATGTTGATAAGAGTCCCTCCGACCGGCACGAATTTTTTTCCCTTCGCGTCATAGAACTTGGTGCCTAAGGCCGCGGCCATGCCGGCTCCGGCATCATTGGTGGCACTTCCGCCAAGGGCGATGATAATCTCCTTGCTGCCTAACGAAATGGCCTTATCGATCAACTCACCGACGCCATAAGTGGTGGTGAGGAGCGGATTCTTGGGGTTCGCCAAGGTGAGCCCGGCCGCTTGGGCGATTTCAACGATGGCTTTATGGTTCTTCAATAAGCCCAAAGCGGCTTTGACTGCCGTTCCGCTAGGGCCCCTCACCTCAAAATATTTTTTCTCGCCTTTGGCATTGGCTAAAAAAGCCTCAATCGTGCCTTCTCCGCCATCGGCGATCGCGAGTTGAAGGAGGGTGGCATTAGGAAAAACCTCTTGGGCGGCTTTGGCCATGATCGAGCCCGCTTCCCACGAGGTCATGGTCCCCTTGAAGGAATTGGGCGCGACGATGATCTTCATTTGCGGTCCTTGAGTTTTCGTTCGAAGACGTTCGTTCCGAGTTTGGTGGTCTTAAATTGCCAATATCTTGGCAGAAGGGCATCATTTTGCTTAAGAACATCCACTTTTTCGGTATAGGAAGCATAGAATCTTTCGTCCTCTTCGGCGCAGCGATCGCAAAGCGAGGCATAGCCATCTTCGCTCCTATCGACGTTGAGCCAGGAATAGAAAGCCTCCAAAAAGCGATCTTGGAGGACGCCTTCCTTGGTCTTGAAATCCTTTTCGTCAATGAGGCCGGAATAAATCGCGCGATTGACCCACTCGCGGGTGAGCCAATAGGCGAAAGACTCTTTCTCATCGGTGAACAAGGGCGCGGTGGCTTTCCCGAATGCCACCGGCTTATAAAGGGAGAGGCAGGGGTCGCTGGAACCCGTCGCCCAAACATAGGGGACTCCCCCAATATAGAAAACGGCAAAGCTTCCGGTCGTTTGATCGCCGAGGAACCAGGCATGCATGCAAAGGCTCTTGACGCTGCCGCTCCCGTAAAGGCTTTCCGAGCTCTTCTCTTTGTGATGATGCCTGAGAACGTCAAAAGACTCATCCAGCGAAAGCTCCTGCATCGAAGAGAGAAGCTCCTGACCGGTTTTCAGCCGCGTTTCCGAACCCGAGAAAAAAGAATAAAAAGGCTCGAAGTGCTTTTCTTTGAAATCGCCTTTCTCATTGCTTTGGTCGTAATCCCTTTTGAGCGCCAGGCGATTGGAAATGTTCCCTTGCTCCTTGATTTCCTTATAAGCCCAGCTCTTGCCCGCGGTCTCCAGAATATAGGAGCCGTTGGGATCCGTGATCAAAAAGGAGTTGTCATAATAAAAGGCCTTATCGAAGCCGGCGTTCCCACCTTGGCCGTATTGCTTGAGCAGCGCGAGGATGACCTCCAAGGCTTCTTTGGCCGTGCCCCCGCGTTCGAGGCCAAGGCGCAATAAGTCCATCCCCAAGAGCCTTTCGACTTTCTTGCCTTTGGACTTGGTCCAGACCGCTTCGTTGCCGATCGCGACGCCCTTTTCGTTGAGGCCCATCTCCGCCCCCCAGATCCAGGAAGGTTTATAGAGCAGGGCGGCGTAACTGTCGTGGTCGTCGATGGTGATATAAGTGCAATCCAATTTGCCCAGCGCTTTTCGGGCGGGGACATACAAAAGGAGATTGGGCTCGTTAGGGGAGCGGTCGCTGTTTTTGAGGAAGAGGCTGTCGCCCGTGGCGAAGCGTTTGTATAAGGTGTCGCACATTTTACTGGCCTCCCTTTATTTTAGGCTTCGCCTTGCCGATGAGGCGCCCGATTTCTTCCGGAACCGAAAGAATCGAGGCGAGACCCGGGGATTTCTTGGCCGCGGCCAAAGCCGCCCCTTCATGGATCAGGGCATCGGCGAAAAGAATCAAATCGGCGACGGTTTCCTTTTTGGCGGCATAAGCCAACAGCCCCGCGAGGTAACCCGCGAGCCCATCGCCTGAACCGGCTTTGCCCAAAGAAGGCGTGGGGGGATAGTCGGAAGCGAAGGTTTGTCCCTGCGGATCGATCAGAAGCGATCGGTAACTCTTGAGAAGGAGATAGACGCCGTAGCCCTTGGCAAAAGAAATGCCCAGTTTTTCATAGGCTTCCGGATCTTTTGTTTTAAAGTTTCGGCCCAACAGTTTGGCGGCCTCTCCGAGATGCGGGGTCAGGATGATCGTGGATTCCTTCTTTTTCTTTTTCAGGACCTCCAACCCATATTCCGCCAAGAGAGCCAACCCCGTTCCATCAATGACCAGAGTGTTCTCGTAGTTGGCGATGAGATAAGAAAGGAAAAGATAGTTCTCCTGGGAGTCCTTGACCCCATTCCCAAAAAGCACGGAGGCATAGGAGCGGAAGCATCTTTCGGTAATTTGTTTGCTCTCGATGATCAAAAACGAATCGTCCCGATCAACCAGGTTCTCATAAATGACGGACAACGGAGCCCTCGAAGCCACGATGGGATAGACGGAACGGGGGACCGCCAAAGCGTTATAACCATCGCCCGAAAGCGAAGCGAACCAAGAGGAAATGACCGGGGCGCTCGGATAGGCCAAAGAACCGCCCACCAGAAGAGCCTTTCCGAAATCCGCTTTGATGCCAGCCGGATCCCGGTTCCAATAAAGCTCACGGATGATTTTTGCGATTTTGGAGTCTTCCATGCCTTACTTAAACATAATTATATTCAAAAAAACTTCATCTACTATTTTTCGTTTTTGATCTTAGAAGATCGAAAAATGAAATTCATGATGAAATAATACCAGCAGAAACCCCGTGGTTATAAAAAGATTAATCACCCCAAAATAAACAAAAAAACTGATAAAAGGCAATATTTTGATCGTTTCCTTCGTTTTTGTTAACAATAACCTCTTGATTTTTATTCCTCTTTTCCGATATACTCCAAATAACAACCTTATAGGGGGGTTATTATGGCGAAAAGATTTTTCGACTCTTTGACTAGCCGTCTTTTTCTCGTGGTTGCCTTTTCGGTTTCGGCGATTGCGGGGATGTCCGCGGCGTCCGCTTTCGACTATCGGAGGGAGGCTTTAAGGAAAGACGAAGAAAACCTCACGCTTATTCTGGACGAGGACACGGACCTTCGAGGTTCCGAAGCGGCGGTTCTCACCGCGTTGGGCAATGAGATCCGTTTCGAACTGGAGGGCTATGCTTCCTTAACGGATGGTTTTGAGAGCCTGAACCCACACGGCTCTTTGAAAAACGCGACGGCGATTTCCGGATTAGGGAGTCTTGCGATCACGTTTAAAGAAGGAGAGACGGATTCGCTTGCGCTGTCCTATGGCTGGGATGAGGGTTGCTCTTATGCCAGCGGAATCGCTTTATCCGCCTTAAACAACAGCGCCTCCTTTAGCGATAGCGGGCCTTCGTATTTCAAAATCGAGAACGCTTCGTCAATCGAAGCGGTGGATATCCTAGCGATTACTATTTTATATTCGTGCGCCGCGACCGGGATTCCGAGTCTCAAAAGCGGCGGTGTCACCTATTCTCTTAATACGGATAAAGGTTCTTATACTGCGGCTTCTTTTGATGGCAAATCTTCTTCGGTCTCTTTTCTGAACTCGATTTCCGAAAGACCCGTGACGGCCGTCGGGAATAATTTCCTGTCCGGCTATGGGAGCGGGGCCACGAATCTCCTATTGCCTCCCTCGATCACCAAGCTCGGTTCCAGCGCTTTCTATGGCTCGGCCGCCCCTTCGATCGAGGTATCCCATATCCTGACCTTTGGGGACTCGGCCTTATCCAGTTGCACTAAGTTAACGGCAGCGGCCTTGAATTCTTCTTTGACTGCTATTTCCGGTTATTGCTTCGCTTATTGCTCCAAGCTGTCTTCGATCTTCATCCCCATCTCCGTTCTATCGGTGGGGCATTATGCCTTCAATGGTTGCTCCAGCCTTGCGATTCGGTGTCAGGCCGCCTCCAAACCTTCTGGTTGGGACAGCGGCTGGAATCCCTCGAATCGGCCCGTGACGTGGGGAGCTTTGGCATGAAACGCCTTGGACCCATCCTCAAGCCCAGAGGCAATCGGAAAGAAGCGTTATCCGAGAAGAAGACCAAACCCAGTTATCTTCACCCCGGTTTATTGATTCCTTTCACCTTGGTGCTCTCCGTTTTGTTCCTTCCGCTTAGTCAGGATTTTGTTTCTTCTCGCTCTTACGGCATCAGGAATATGCATACGAGGATGCTGGATCGCGAAGAAATACCCCTTTTTCTGGATCTGAAGGTCACCGGCGAGAAGACCAAACTCTGGACGAATATCTTTTCTTCGCGGGATCTGCTGACCATCACATTCTCCTTTGCTTCGGTTTTGGCGGAGTTTGTGACTTATGTTGGCGATATTGCCTTTGAAGCGAGCTTAGTGCATGCCTCCAACGTCAATGGAAATGTCCAGAAGACCCTGACGGTGGGTTTCGATGATTATTCTTTTGCCAGCGTTTCTTTCGTCATTGACAGCGCCGATTACCCCTATGATCTCGACTTCGATTATTCGAAGACCGCGTTTTCCTTTCTCGAATCATCCGTCAGCGTCTTTTGGCTCAATTCCGGGTTGAGCGAGGATCCCGCCGATACGTATGTCCGAACGCCGATCACCAAGGATAATTTCAATTCGTTTTTCGTTTTCGAAACCAAAGCCCTTAATGGCGGCGGCCGCCTCCTCATCCGCCCCCAAAGCGTGTCCCCTTTAGCCGATTATGCCGTCACGGTCACCTTCGAGGATGGGGCAGAGGCGACGCTGAGGCGGAACGGAACTTACGAGAAAGCGACCTCGAAAATCCTTGGGAACGCGATTATCGGGGTCAAGGGCAATCGGGATCTCTACCCCGGAAAAACCCTTTTGTGAGGTTTACGATTCTCGAAAATAGGTCTAAGGGTGCGGATTATTGACAATAATTAACCTTTTTGGCGGTGGGATAGTAGAATCTAAAGGCATGAATATCCCAATCATCGAAGCTGAAAAACTCACCAAGAAGTATCCGCACTGCCTCGCGCTCGATGCCGCCACTTTCAAAATCGAAAAGGGCGAGATCGTGGGTCTGGTCGGGAAAAACGGAGCCGGGAAAACCACTTTGATCCGGCTTTTGACCGGCATCGCGATCCCGACCTCCGGGACTTTCTCGATTCTGGGAGTGAGCGATCCCGAGAAGATCGTGGCGTTGAGGAAGAGCATCGCCGCCATGGTGGAAACCCCGGCCCTCTATCTCAATATGAACGCGCGGGACAATCTCATGACCCGCTGCATCCTCATGGGCATCGTCGATCCCCTCAAGAGCGGTTATGTCAAAGAAAAACTCGAATACGTCGGCCTGCCCGGCGCTTTCACCGATAAACGCGTCGTCAAGAACTATTCCTTGGGGATGCGCCAGCGGCTGGGCATCGCCATGGCTCTCGTGGGGGAGCCCAAACTCCTCATTTTGGATGAGCCCACCAACGGCCTCGATCCGGAAGGCATCAAGCAGATCCGGGAACTCCTGCTCCGGCTCAATAAAGACAAAGGCATCACGATGATCGTCTCGAGCCATATCTTGGCCGAGCTTTCGAAGTTCGCGACGTCCTATATTTTCATCGACCAGGGGCGCCTCATCGAGCAGATCAGCGCTTTTGACCTTGAGAAGCGGACCGGCAAGGTCCTGATCCTCAAGACGAATGACGACGCCAAGGCTTTGAGCCTTCTTAAAGACGCTTCCTTCGAAGCGGATTTCGTGGGAGGAACCTTGGAAGTCCACGACGTCAAAGAAGGCGCCAGTGTGTTGAATCTCCTCGTTAAGGCGGGTCTTGAAATTTCCAACATGCGCGAAGAAAGCAACGACTTAGAGGATTATTTCGTCAAACTCGTGGGAGGGGACCAATCATGACCGACCTTTTGAAGATGTACCTTTTCCGCCTGTTCAAGGACAAGGTGTTCTGGATTTTCCTCGGCATCGGCGTCCTGATCGTCCTTTTGGACACGATCTTCTATGGCATCGCCACCAATCTGTTGAAAAATTCGCGTTTAAACGTCGGCAACCTCCTGGTTATCTCCTCCGAGAGTTTGGGAGCGATGGACTTGATGAGCAAACCGAGCATCGTCGGTCCGGCCTTTTGCTTCTTTTTCCTCACCCGCGAATTTCATGACGGCACCATCCGCAACATGATCCTCTCGGGCAAAAAGAGAATCGATATCTACGTTTCCGCGGCGATCGTTGCCTTAATCATCTGCTATCTGAATATTCTCGTCGACGAAGCCTTCGTTTGGTCGCTGGGCCCCATCTTTGGGCTCCCCACCGGCTTTAGCGATGCGGCGGCGGTGGGACGCTTCTTTTGCTCGCTGGGCATCTTCTTCGTCCTCAGCCTGATGTTCGTTTCCATCACGGTGGGCCTTTGCTTCCTGGTCCCCAACGCCTTCGGGAGCTTTGGGATCTTCATCGGGATCGTCTTCGGGCTCACGCTGGTTTACACGCTCGTTTCCGTTGTCTTCCCCCTCTTCGTGAGCAATGGCAACCTGAGCAGTTCGGCTTATCAGACGTTTGAGGAATCCCTGACCGTCTACCAGACGACTTATCTTGAAGGGTTTTCCTTTTCCGGCAGCGTCGATTTATCTCGTTTTGGCTGGGTTTCTCTTTGGGCTTCTCTTGAGACCGTGGTCGTTGGGGGATCCTTCCTCTTCTTCGGGGGATGGAAGTTCAACAAGAGCGATTTGAAATAGAAAAAGATCTCTTTGCTTTTTTCTTGTTTTTTCATAATAATCACGAAATTTCCAAAGTCTATTCATTTCAAATCGAGATGGATTTTTATTTTGGGTGATAATAGCGTTAGAAACATATTTTAGTTACAACGTTGCTCCAAAATGCGATTGACAAGCAGACTACAGTCTCTTGATTTATTTTGAGAAGATATGCAAAGTAACAAAGGCGAAACCGAGCGGGGGGGGTAATGATTTTTGTAAACTCTTCAAAATGAAAACGAAAGGATGTAAAATATGCGCAATGAGAAAAGGCGTTTGTGGTGAAAAGAAAAGAACACACTTTATGTGTGCTCTTCTCTAACCCCACAAGGGGTTAATTCCAAGTCCTGAAGACTTAGATTAAACTGTTGTGAGTCCAACACTCACACCTCCATATTATCATTGTTTTACTAAGGAGCAAGTAAAATGGCAACGACATTGGGTTTGGACTTGGGCATTGCCTCCATTGGGTGGTGCCTTTTTGATGACGATGAAAAAGGAAATCCTAGAAAGATCATTGATATCGGCTCGTTTGTTTTTGACCAAATCGAGAACCCGAAGAGCGGCCAAACGGAAAATATTTTACGTCGCGAAAAACGTCTTATGCGACGTCAAAGAAGGCGAAAAGTCCGACGGCTAGAAGATGGGAGAACGCTCTTTCAAAAGACTTTCGGGCTTGATTTTTTTAAAGTGGTTAATGAACGTCATTCCCCGGAAACGCCCTTTGATCTTAAGGTCAAAGGTCTTACCGAAAAACTGACTCCCGAGGAAATAATGGTTGCTTTATATCATTACCTGAAATACCGCGGGTATAAATCAAACCGTAAAGTTGATACCGGAAAAGACCCAGATGACAAGAAACTTCTATCAAACATTTCTTCGCTTCGGAAAGAAATTTCTGACCGCAACGCTTCCGGAGAGAAAATCTTTGCAAGCGGTCTTCTTCTTGAGAAACTTAAAGCCAAACCCAAAGAAGAACAACGTCTCCATAACACCTCCAACGAGTTTCACTTAACGGTTGCTCGTGATATGTACATTGATGAAATAACGGCGTTGTTGGATCGCCAAATCGTTTTCGGAGTTATCGGCGAAGATTTCAAAAAAGAATATCTTGGTTTGTTTCAAAGGCAGCGGGATTTTTCCGAGGGCCCCGATCCGTCAAGCAAATACCATGTTTCTTTCGCAAATTTAATCGGAACTTGCGTTTTCGACGGGAAAAAGAGAGTGGGTAAGGACAGTTATTCAGCCAAGCAGTTTGTCCTTTTGTCAGCATTGAACAACCTTATGTTCAAATTAGATCCTTCCGATGCGCATTATCAGCGCCTTTCGCCTGAGCAAATCAAAATATTGGAGAATTTTTGCTTAGACAAGAGCGAAGTTAAATATTCCGCTCTTTTCAAAAAACTCGACCTTGTTCCTTTTAGGATAAAGGGTCTGGCTTTGAGTCGAAAGCAGTATAAAACCGCCATGGCTAAATTCTATGAGGAACATCCTGAGGCGAAAGGCGGGCAAGGAAATGGGGATCCGAGTACTTATGAAGCACTCAGCGATTTCATGCAGAAGAAGACTCTTGATGTTACTTTTTTCAAAAATTCGGAAATCGTTTATTCCCTTCGTCGAAATCTTTGCGCTCGGGAAAACCTCAGCGAAGCGGATGCCAAATTGATCAGCGAAAATTCTTTTTATGATGAAATAGCCACGATTCTTTTGACATGCAAAACGGATGCAAGAATTTTTGATGAATGTTCCAAGAGAGGCTACCATACCTGGATTATTGATGAAGTAACCAAAATAAAGAGCGTTTCGAAAACGATCGACCTTTCTCTTGACCTATGTCGAAGACTTGCCGCGCCTCTTGAACATGGTCTGACTTACGATAAAGCCATGGCTGAAATCGGCTACGATCATTCTACTATCTCGCATAGTAGGCTCATCGGTCGGATCCCAGACCTCGATACTGCTCTTAAAGAAACCAAACAAAGACTGACTAATCCTGTGGTTAGGCATACTTTGGTTCAGCTGAGGAATTTGCTTAACGCTATCGCCGATACCTATGGCATCCCCACGCATTTTGCGATAGAACTTAACCGTGATTTGAAAAGAAACTTTGAAGACCGGAAAGAGATACGGAACGCCCAAATGGACAATCAAGCTAACAATTTGCGTCTCAAGGCTACGCTGCTTGACAAATTCCCTAATCATTTCAAATCGGTGTTTGACCTAAGTAAGAAAAACAACGATCTTCTTCGCTACAAACTTTTTGATCAACAAGGCGGAGTAAGCCCATACACCAATAAAATCATCCGCGAAGATGACATCTTTGATGATAATCTTTTCCAAATCGACCATATTCTTCCGTATTCTCGCAGTTTTGATGATTCTTTTAATAACAAAGTTCTGGTCGAAACCAAGGAAAATCAAAATAAGGGAGATCAAACGCCCTTTGAGTATTTTAAGGACCTCGCTCCTTTGAAAGCTTATCTTTCAACGCATTATTTGCCTAGGGAGAAAGTGTCAAGGCTTTTGGCAAAAGACATTGATAGCGACTTCCTTGACAAGGATTTCGAGGATAGCAGTTACATTGCGATTCTGGCGAAGAATCTCATTACTTATTTTATGTTGCCGGAGGGGGAACAATGCCGGACTATCGCCGGAAGCATGACGGAAAAGCTTCGGGATTTATGGCATGTTTCCGGAAAGACGCATTCTTTCATCTCTTCTTCCTCTCTTCATTATTCCCGAAAATTCATCGAAGAATATGAGTATCGTTCTTTCGAGGCTAACGAAGTGGGAGGACCCTCTCTTGTTTTCGACTTTGCTTTCCGAAAAAGCGGAAACTTTGAGGTTCAAATCAAAAAAGCCTCGGCCACGGGAGACAAGCCCTTGACGAAAGACCAAACGGATTTTAATAATGCCTTAAAGGAATTTATAGCCCAGCAAGGATATTTCAAAGAAAGATTTTCCTTGGCCCTAAATCAAACTCTTAGAGGGCTTGAGGAATCGATCAGTTATGAGTCAGTGAACCCCGAATCCAGCATTCGAAGACAAGCGGGGATTTATATCCTTGGCCGTGTGATAGACGAAGTCGAGAGAGACATCACGGCCAAAGACCGTTCCAATGATCTCCATCATGCCGTTGATGCTGCCGTTATTGGGTGCATCACCCCTAAAATCGTCAAACATTTGACTCAGTTCTATCAAAAAAACGAGAGGGCAATCGAATACGCCACTGGCGAGGTGAAATTGTCGCTTGATGAGCCATATCCCTACTTTGCCGATGAGGTTTTGGCTCGGGTTTACGAAAGAGACGAAACAAAACTTCTTTCTCTTTTGAACGATCTTCCGATGTATCAAGAGAATCCGGCCATCGAAAAAACCGTTCACGTTTTATGGCCCGCTCGTTCCACGGAGAAAGATATTACTGGAGCGATTTCCAATGAGACGATTTTTGGTTTTGATAAGTCTAGCGGGATGCTGACATCAAAAATTGCCGTCGCCAAACTCACAAAAGAGACACTTGAGAAAATCATGGATAAGGACGGGGGTAACCACGCGGTTTATTTAGCCTGTCTCGATTGGCTGAAAAAAGCCGGTGAAAAAGATAGACCGCCGTTCCCACGTCTTGCCAAAAAGGGCACGCTTGTGCGGAAAGTCCGCATCTTGACCGGTCGCACGCCATCCGGCATCGTTGATTTGTCAAACGATCGTTACGCTGACAACTCGGATGTCGTCAGAGTTAACGTTTATCGGAAAAACGAGGGGAACAAGAGGTTTTATTTCGTTCCCATAACCTATTACCAGATTTCCAGGGACAAAATCAGAAGGCGCCAGTTTGAGGAAGTTAAACAAGGGAAGAGAAAGGCCGAATCCGTTCTTAGCGAACCGCTTTATTCGCTGATGTGGAGTCAAGGGGATGCCGGTTCTTGCCAGATTACTGATGACGATTTGCGCAAAAATTATACTTTAATTGCCTGTCTTCCTCGTCACTCTCTTGTCGAGATAGAGCGTAACGGAAAGAAGGCTCTTTGCTACACCGGAGGAGCTTCGAGCGGGATGTTCGAAGTTTATTCTTTACTGGGTGATAATGCTGATTTGTACTACAATGGCCTAACTGATTCTCTACGCGACCGAAACTTGCTTACCATTTCAACGATAAGCGCTTTGAAAGTTCGGAGTATCTCGGTGTTAGGGAAGATAAGCTAAAACTATGGGGTTTCGCCAAATTTACATCCAAGAGGCAAAGAGGATATCGACTTCGGATAATTGCCTTGATATATTCCGAGGCGAGGGAAAGAAACCTTTGTCTTTTCCTCTCGAGGATCTTGATCTTGTTTTCGTGGAGGACCCGGAGGCCATGGTCTCGAGTAATCTTCTGACCGCCCTTTCCAAATATGGAATCGCCATGATTTTCTGTGGGCCGGATTATCTTCCCGCAACGGAGGCAATTCCTTTTAATGGGCATTACCTCCAATCCCAGATGCTTAGTTTGCAAATTGACTTTTTGCCTTCCAAAAAAAATAAGCTTTGGGAATTCATCGTCAAACAAAAAATCAGCAATCAGATGAAAGTTCTTGAAGAAACCATCAACGACGAGAAAACCTATCTGGAAATGAAAGAATACCTTTCCAATATCAAATTCGGCGATGAAAAAAACATGGAGGGTCTTGCCGCCAGAGCCTATTTTCGGGCGTTATATGGCCCCGATTTCATTCGCTTTGGCAACAGTCCCATCAGCTCTACTCTCAATTACGGTTATTCGATACTCACCGGGGCGGTTATCAGGTCGGTGGCATTTTCGGGTTTAAACGACAATCTTGGAATCTGGCACTGCAATGTCAAAAACGCCAATAATCTGTCTTGTGATCTTGTTGAGCCTTTCCGGCAGGTCGTTGATTATTATGTGTATGGCCATCTTTCGGAACTGACAATTCCTCTCTCAAAAGACATCAGACGGGGCCTGATTGATCTTTTAAATCACAATGTTCTCGTCAATGGGAAACAATATCAGGTATCCTACGCCATTTCGCTGTTGGTTGAAGATTACGTCGAATATCTTAAGAATGGCGATATTTCACTGGTCGGGCTCCCATTTTTTTATGTCAATGAGGAAACCCAAGATGGACAAAGGATCTTATAGGATTATGAGATTATTGGTGCTCTTCGACATGCCGGTTTCCACGGATGATGAAAAAAGAGAGTATCGGCATTTCCATGATTTTATTATGGACGATGGTTTTATGATGATTCAATATTCGGTTTACGCGCGCTTTTGCAACAACGACAGCGATGCCGCTAAACATGTCGGCCGCATTTTGGGCTTCAAGCCGAAATATGGCAATATCCGCATACTGAAAATTACCGAGAACCAATTTATTTCAATGATTCTTGTATCAGGCGAGAAAACCGAGCAGGAGGAGAAGGAGACGTCCGAGCAATTATTGTTTATCTGATGAGGCGATTCCCAAAATCTCAAAAATTTTGCGGTAAACCTCTTCCTCTTCTTTCGAACGAGGGCAAATGGTAACCCGCGCTTGATCCACCTTTGTGGAAATGATGGGGTTCTTCGAAGTCAAAATGCGGATGATATTATTTCTTTCGTCGTTTTGGATCTGTTCGAGAAAGAAATCCGCAATGCCTGAGGTGCTGACATAGCCGGCCCCAGTCATGTATTCTTCGAAAGAGGTATATTCCGGCATGCCAACTATTGAGTCAAGAACCAGCTTTTTAAGATCAGGAATCATTGTGAGTTCGCTATCTCTTACGGCGAAAAGGCTACAGTCTTCTTTCAAAAAAGACTGAGACAAGGATTTTTTGGATGAAAGAATGAAATATGCGGAAGATTTTTCGATTTCCTCAAGAAAAGAAATAGTCATTTCCTCGTCGAAGTCATTATTGAAATCATCGATGACGACAATGGTGGGGATTTTAGTCAGGCTTGTGAGGCGATTCACAAGGGAAAAGAGCCTTTCTTTTTCTTGCGATGATGAACTGTTATCAAACGAAATGCTCATGTTATCAATCAAAAAAGTCATAGGGTTATCAGCATCGGAAATTGCGACTCTTGATCCCGGAAGAATTGATTGGATTTGTCCTTCTAACTCGCCCCTCGCCATTTCGACCCCTTTTTCTATCATTTCACATGATGAAGAAAATGAATCTGAATATTTATTTTCCTCAATCGTTTTTCGTAAAAGACTTTTTGATGATAATTTAAGATGTGAAGATATTCCATCAGATGAGGAAAGAAAGATAACGTTAAAATCGTTTGGCATACTTTGCGTTCCATTAACCAAATGATGTTTGTCTTTGCCAGAAAGGATATCTGAAATTTTCAATAAAATAGTTGTTTTTCCAGATTTCGCATATCCAAAAATGAAGTTTATATGCGAAAAAACAAAATTACTTTTAGATTCTTTTGAGAAAACGACTATATTTTTCAACATATTTTGGGAAATTTATAAAATGAGTATAGAACAAAAAAGAAGAAAACAGCGTATTTTTTAATGCTATAATACATTTATAGGATTCCAACTCCTGAAGATTTCGATTAAACTGCTACCCTTCAACCATTTACTCAATGACGGTGATGATTCCAACTCCTGAAGATTTCGATTAAACTGCTACTTCCCAGTTTCGCGCGAAATCCCGCCTCGGGATTCCAACTCCTGAAGATTTCGATTAAACTGCTACCCGATACTTTGAAGATCTTAACGCCGTATTGATTCCAACTCCTGAAGATTTCGATTAAACTGCTACTTCCACATTGGGATGAGGGCGGACGACGAAGATTCCAACTCCTGAAGATTTCGATTAAACTGCTACTATATCCGCAATTTCCTTGTCCGTTTTAATGATTCCAACTCCTGAAGATTTCGATTAAACTGCTACGAATAAGCAAAAGAAGCCGTTATCAGCGCGGATTCCAACTCCTGAAGATTTCGATTAAACTGCTACATGAGGATTCTAGCGCCGTTGGTTCACTCGGATTCCAACTCCTGAAGATTTCGATTAAACTGCTACTTCCCCGAACTTTTTTCGAAACGATGAATGGATTCCAACTCCTGAAGATTTCGATTAAACTGCTACAATACTTTTGTTGCTCTATGGTCTTCGGATGATTCCAACTCCTGAAGATTTCGATTAAACTGCTACTCGATATAGGCTTCTTTCGGGTCGATGAAGATTCCAACTCCTGAAGATTTCGATTAAACTGCTACAAGGGGGCGTTGGCCCCCATAGATCAGATAGATTCCAACTCCTGAAGATTTCGATTAAACTGCTACTAACGGAACGATGATCGCCCTCGCGATCGGATTCCAACTCCTGAAGATTTCGATTAAACTGCTACTTAACACCGGTAACGGAAGCACCGGAGATCGATTCCAACTCCTGAAGATTTCGATTAAACTGCTACCTTTCCCGCGCTTGCGTTCCTTGATGTCCGATTCCAACTCCTGAAGATTTCGATTAAACTGCTACGACTGGGGTTACTCCTTCCGCTACTTCTGGATTCCAACTCCTGAAGATTTCGATTAAACTGCTACTATTGATTGCTTCGCTTGCGATTGGGGCTAGATTCCAACTCCTGAAGATTTCGATTAAACTGCTACTCCGAATCGTCCCGCCACGCAAGCCCCGTGGATTCCAACTCCTGAAGATTTCGATTAAACTGCTACTGCTTACCTTCGAGGCCGCGTTGTTGGCGTGATTCCAACTCCTGAAGATTTCGATTAAACTGCTACATTCCTTTTCCGTCTTTCTCCGAGTCTCCTGATTCCAACTCCTGAAGATTTCGATTAAACTGCTACATGGGTTGCCCGATAGAATCAATTGCAGGAGATTCCAACTCCTGAAGATTTCGATTAAACTGCTACGAATCCAGAATAACCCCTGTGTTCCCCCCTGATTCCAACTCCTGAAGATTTCGATTAAACTGCTACCCCAGCTGAAGCCATGTCGTCTCGTCGGTCGATTCCAACTCCTGAAGATTTCGATTAAACTGCTACCCGAGCCGCACGGAGATCTCGGAAGGTGGAGATTCCAACTCCTGAAGATTTCGATTAAACTGCTACGCTTTGGGGATTCCTCCTCGAATCTGACAAGATTCCAACTCCTGAAGATTTCGATTAAACTGCTACCGTTCAACAAGCACGCCGCTACCGCGGAGTGATTCCAACTCCTGAAGATTTCGATTAAACTGCTACCCGGCTTCTTTGGCATGATCCGATCAAGGGATTCCAACTCCTGAAGATTTCGATTAAACTGCTACCAATCGGCGCTGCTTAATTCTTATATCATAGATTCCAACTCCTGAAGATTTCGATTAAACTGCTACAAATACTCGAAAAAAGAAATCGACAAGGACGATTCCAACTCCTGAAGATTTCGATTAAACTGCTACCGAATCCCACCGCGAGGAACCATAGTAACGGATTCCAACTCCTGAAGATTTCGATTAAACTGCTACATAGATCTGATAGGCTTCTTGAAGAGCCTCGGATTCCAACTCCTGAAGATTTCGATTAAACTGCTACCTGCCGTCCTCCATCGTTGCGCTGATTGGCGATTCCAACTCCTGAAGATTTCGATTAAACTGCTACCGAGATCGTGGTATCCAGTTGCGGAGATACGATTCCAACTCCTGAAGATTTCGATTAAACTGCTACCAGCGGAATGGATTGGGCTTCCCAAGGCGGGATTCCAACTCCTGAAGATTTCGATTAAACTGCTACTAGGCATGAGATATAAATATGATCCACCGGATTCCAACTCCTGAAGATTTCGATTAAACTGCTACCGATAGCGGAGGAGGGGCCATCCGCCAAGGGATTCCAACTCCTGAAGATTTCGATTAAACTGCTACTCCAACGGTCATCGTCAAAATCATCCACTTGATTCCAACTCCTGAAGATTTCGATTAAACTGCTACTGCATATGGATGCTCTCAATACTTTTGCCTGATTCCAACTCCTGAAGATTTCGATTAAACTGCTACATCATTGGGCTTGTAACGCTGGGCCGCCCAGATTCCAACTCCTGAAGATTTCGATTAAACTGCTACGCTGATTTGTTTTATAAGTAAGCGTCCGAAGATTCCAACTCCTGAAGATTTCGATTAAACTGCTACACTTGCCCCACGATTTCCGCCAAAAAGCGGGATTCCAACTCCTGAAGATTTCGATTAAACTGCTACGATCGGCCATAGCCTCTGCAATGCCAGGGAGATTCCAACTCCTGAAGATTTCGATTAAACTGCTACCGTCTTCTTCCAGCCGGCATAGAAAGTCCTGATTCCAACTCCTGAAGATTTCGATTAAACTGCTACCTCCTGGTACCCGGGCTTCGAAGCGTCGCAGGATTCCAACTCCTGAAGATTTCGATTAAACTGCTACCGGCGGACCTCCACACCTTCTGGCCCGGCTGATTTCAACTCCTGAAGATTTCGATTAAACTGCTACAAGGGCAGTCCTTTGATCCACAAGCAAGTGATTCCAACTCCTGAAGATTTCGATTAAACTGCTACTGGCTCGTAGAGGCGCTTTCGCTCGTTGAAGATTCCAACTCCTGAAGATTTCGATTAAACTGCTACTGTTCCACGGGACTAGGACGGCCAGGCAAGATTCCAACTCCTGAAGATTTCGATTAAACTGCTACCAATGATCTACAACGTTCGGGACGAGGATAGATTCCAACTCCTGAAGATTTCGATTAAACTGCTACTGGACGATAGAACCATTGTTAATATCCCCGGATTCCAACTCCTGAAGATTTCGATTAAACTGCTACCGATTAAGGCTCGTGAGAGGAAGATCTTGAGATTCCAACTCCTGAAGATTTCGATTAAACTGCTACCTTCGGCTACTCACGTTCCCACGTTTTCCGGATTCCAACTCCTGAAGATTTCGATTAAACTGCTACTGTTTCGGGGACTTTCTTACGGCATTGGTGATTCCAACTCCTGAAGATTTCGATTAAACTGCTACCTCTACGAGACCGCCCCGGTCAGCATGGTTGATTCCAACTCCTGAAGATTTCGATTAAACTGCTACGATCCTTCAAGACAACACCACCCCCGGAAGGATTCCAACTCCTGAAGATTTCGATTAAACTGCTACATGGAGTTGTTGACTACTACTAAAGGCAGTGATTCCAACTCCTGAAGATTTCGATTAAACTGCTTTTTCTTCATGATTTTTTTGTACTCAAGCCTGTTTGAAAGTAGGGAAATCAAGGTCAGCCTGATGGTAAATCGTATTTTTGATATACTAAACGGGTGATTATTTATAAAAACACCGTTCATGAATTTCGTAAAGATGCCATCTATGGCGAAATAGCGGATAAGCTTGAAGAGCTTTTCATCTTGAATCATCTCTCACACGACAACCCCCGTGAGCATGCCGCTTGGATCAATTCCTTAAGCGCGGTCAATGATGTCTTGGAAATCGCAAAAACCCCGGATGAGGTGACCCTTTCGATCGAATACATGATTCCTCTCACGTCCAAGCGGATCGATTTTCTTATCTCGGGTTTTGGCGATGAAGAAAAAGAGAATGTCGTCATCATTGAGCTGAAGCAGTGGAGCGATTGTGACCAAACGGCCAAAAACGATCTGGTCTTAGCCTTTGTGGCCGGTGCCAAGCGTTTGGTGGCCCACCCGAGTTACCAAGCGCTGAGTTATGCCGAGACGATCGAAAACTTCAACGAAACGGTCCGGAAAGACAATCTGGGATTCTATCCTTGCGCTTTTTGCCATAACTTCCTCGAAGGGAATCGGGGCCATATCGACAATGATTTCTATCAGGACGTGATCAAGGAAGCGCCTCTCTTTTTGGCCAAGGACCGAGAAAAGCTGGCGTCTTTCGTCGCCCGTTATATCAAGAAAGCGGATCAAGGCAAGGCTTTGATGACGATTGAATATGGCCGCTTGAAACCGTCGCGGGCTTTGCAGGATGTCGTCGGAAGCATCCTCAAAGGCAATCCGGAATTCGTGCTTCTCGATGACCAGAAAGTCTCTTATGAAAACATCCTTAACCTGGTTGCCGATTCGATCAAGGACGGGAAGAAACGCACGATTGTCATCCAAGGCGGCCCGGGAACGGGCAAGTCCGTCATTGCCATCAATCTCTTGGCTCATTTGACGAAAAAAGGACTTAATGCTTCTTATGTCTCCAAAAACGCTGCGCCCCGGAATGTTTATTTCGAGGTCATGAGACGAGGCAAACTTCGTCTGGCTTACGTTAAGAATCTTTTCAAAGGCAGTGGCGCTTTCGTCGATGCCAAGAGCAACGAATTCGATGTCCTTTTGGTGGATGAGGCCCACCGTCTCAACGAAAAGAGCGGGATGTTCCGCAACCAAGGCGTCAACCAAATCCAGGAGATCATCAATGCTTCTTTGGTCTCTGTCTTCTTCCTTGACGAGGAACAAAAAGTCACGTTGCAAGACTTCGGTAGTTTCGATGAGATTAAGAAGCAAAGTAAAGAGCTTGGTTCCGTTCTTTATTCGGGGGAGGATTACACTCTCTCCAGCCAGTTCCGGTGCAATGGCTCCGATGCCTATATCGCCTTTATTGATAATCTCTTAGGCATCCGAAAGACCGCCAATCCCAATCTCGAAGGCCTTAATTTCGATTTCCGGGTCTTCGACGATCCAAACGTCATGAAAGAAGCTCTAAAGGCAAAAAACGCCACGAACAAAGCTCGGATGGTGGCAGGCTATTGCTACGATTGGGTTAGTCGCTACGGCCCTTCAGCGATGGACATAAAACTAGAGAACAATTTTCAGGCCCAATGGAACTTCAATAGCACCGACACTTGGGCGATCGATGAGAATTCCTTTGACCAAATCGGCTGCATCCATACTTGCCAAGGTTTGGAATTCGATTATGTGGGTGTCGTTATCGGAAAAGATCTCCGTTATGAGCATGGGGAGGTCATCACGGATTACAAAGGTCGCAGCAAAGATGACCATTCTCTCTTTGGCTTAGGCAAATTGAAGGATAAGAGCATCGCTGACAGGATTATACGAGATACTTATAAAGTCCTTTTGACGAGAGGCCAAAAGGGCTGCTTTGTCTATTGTGAGGACAAAGATCTGAGAGAATATTTAAAGGAAATTTTAAAATCGTCGTGAATGCTTTTATTTGCTAGGCGACCTTTTTCGGCCTTTTTCCGTTGAAATAACCTAAAGTAGTGCTAACCTTTACTTGAAGAAGAAGCCTGCCTTTGTCGCTTTTGCTTTAAGGGGGCTTTGTTTTAGGAGAATGATCTCATGAATCAAAGGGATTATCGGACCGTCGACGTCGAGAAGCCCGCGGAAAAGCCAGTCTGCGATCTCTTTGATCTTTTTGGCTATCAGCTTTTCTCCGACCAGGAGATCCGCCTCGATCCTTTCGCGGAAGTCGTGGAAGCCCGGGATCTCTATGACGAAAAGACCGTCAACGAGGCCTTCTGCGGATTCCATCTTCCCAAGCATAAGCTTTCGAAGGATATCGGAAGCTATGTCAAACTCACTTTCGTAAGGGAACGTCTCAATACCTTCTTCCCATATTACCTCCGAGAAGAGCAGAACTTCCTTCGTCTTTCCTTCGATTCGTCCTTCCTTGGCGACAAGATCGCGATTGAGAAAAAGAAACGCCTCATCCCCGGTCCTTTATTGGCCTTATACATTCTTTTGACGGTTCTGGGCCTGATCCTGTTTGCCTTGGGGATCGCCCAAGGCAGCTCCAGCGGCGGCTCTGCTCTGGCGGATGCCTCCCACGCCGAATATTTCTTCGGGATCATCCTTCTGGTGGCTGGCATCTCCTGCCTTCTCTTTGATACCTTGGTGCGAAGGATCGTCCACTATGAGAAAAGAGAATCCTATGAGCGCGACCAAGAGATGATCGACGCCATCCTCGAAAAGCTCTTGATTGACATGAGAGCCACCGATGTCTATCCCCATATCGATTACGATACGGTGGGGGAGATCGAGAAAAAGCGCGTCATCTACAAGAAATCCTGAAAGAATCTGAAAAAGGCCTCGGAGAACCGAGGCCTTTTCGTTTACTTGAACAAATCGTCGAGGTCTTTGACGAAGGCGTCGAGTTCCGTGAGGTCTTTGATCTGGGCCCCCGAGGCTTGGGCGTGGCCCCCGCCGCCCCATTTGGCGGCGACCTGGGAGATATCGGATTTCTTGGACCGGATGGAAATGCGCCAACAGGGCTCTTTGGGATCGTTGTCCTGGGTGATGGAGCACCAGGCGTTGACCCCGTCGATGTTGGCGAAGAGGTTGACGTTCTCCTTGCCCCGCTCGGAGGTGATATTGAGATTCTTTTGGACGTCTTCGGGCAAGAGGTAATAGGCGATGCCATGGGCGCTGACGCTGAAGTTATTGAGGATGTAAGCCGTGACCTTGAGGTCCACGAGCTTCTTCTCGTACATCGCCAGATAGATATCCGAGATGTTGATGCCCGTCTTCAATAGCTCCTGGGCGATCGCGAAGGTATGGGCGGTGGTGGACTGGTACATGAAGCGCCCGCTGTCGCCGACGAGGGCGATATAAAAATAATGCGCGGCTTCCCGGGAAATGGAGGTGCCCTTCCAATTGAGGAGGACATCGACGCAGAGCTCGCTGGCCGCCGCCATATTTAGATCGAGGATCGGATGCTTGGCGATCTCGCCGTTGCAGGGGTGGTGGTCGATCTTGCAGATATAAGCGGCTTTCTTATAGCGGGGATCGGCGATCCGATCATCATCGCCGACATCCACCACGATGGCTAAGAAAGGCTGGCTGAACCAGTCGTTGTTGAGGGTCTCCGTGAAAGGGAACAAGCGGGGCGTGAAGGTCACGTGGTTATCCCCGACGAAATGGATCTCCTTGGCTGGGAAGTTATCCTTCAGAAACGTATAGAGGCCCATCTGGGTCCCCATGGCGTCGAAGTCCGGCTTGATGTGCCGGAACACGACGATGCGGTCGTAATGTTTGATCGCCCGATAAAAAGAATGGAATTCCTTCGAATGGGCTTTGCCGTAACTGACGATTTCGGGATCTAATTTCATGTTCTTTCCTTTTATAGTGTGCCTTCCAGGGCTTGATAGCAATCGCGGGCGATCATGACTTCCTCGTCGGTCGGGATGACGGCGATCTTGACGGCGCTTCTGGGTGTCGAGATGAGGGCTTCGCTCCCGATCACCGAATCATTAAGCCCCTCGTCGATCTCTAGATGCAAGGCTTCCTTGACGTCGTCGATGACGGCTTTGCGGTAGCTGGGGGCGTTCTCGCCGATGCCGGCGCTGAAGATGAGAAGATCGCAGCCCCCCAATCTCACGAAATACTGCCCGATGTAGTCGGCGACGCGGCGGGCCCACAATTGGATGGCCAGCTGGCTCCGGGCATCGCCTTTCTCGGCCGCCGCCAGGATATCGCGGGTGTCATTGCTGACCCCCGAGACGCCTAACAGGCCGCTCTTTTCGTTGAGGATGTCGTACATCTCGTCGACTTTGAGGTTGGCCGCGTCGCAAAGATAATCGTAGACCGAGGGATCGAGGTCCCCGCTCCTGGTCCCCATCATGAGGCCGCCTAAAGGGGTGAGGCCCATCGAGGTGGCGACGCATTTGCCGTCTTTGATCGCACAGAGGGAAGCGCCGCTCCCGAGATGGCAGGAGATGATCTTGCTCTCTTTCTTGCCTTTGAGGAAATCGGCCGTCCCCTTGGCGGAAAGATACTGATGGCTCGTGCCATGGGCCCCGTAGCGCCTCACATCGTATTTCTCGGTGAGTTCATAAGGGATCGGGAAAAGATAATCCTGAGGTTCCATCGTCTGATGGAAGGCGGTGTCGAAGACCGCGATGACTTTGGCGTTGGGCAGGGCGTCCTTGAAGGCATGGAAGCCCACGAGATGGGCTTGGGCGTGCAGCGGATCGAGCGGGATGAGGCTCGTGATCTTGGCCTCCGTGTCCGCATCGAAATAAGCGGGTTTGGAGAAATACTTGCCGCCTTGGACGACGCGGTGGCCCACGCATTGGATCTCGCTAAGATCGGCCACGATGCCGTATCTCTTGATGGCCGCCAAGACCATCTGGACGCCTTGGGCGTGATCCTTGATCGGCAGGACCTCCTCGTGCTTCGTGCCCTTGAATTTGATCCGGAAAAGCCCATCCTCATGCCCGATGCGGTCGACGATGCCCGAGCAGATGACTTCCTCTTGCGGCATTTCGAAGAGCTTGTACTTGAGAGAGCTCGACCCGGCGTTGACGGCCATGCATTTCGCCATGATATTTTTTTCGCTTAACCTCTGTTTCGTTATCGATTTTACGCTTGCGGGGGAACAGAGGCAAAAGGAAGATGACCCCTTTTCCGCCGGTTTACGGCATTCGCCTCTTTATTGTTCGGCTCCCAAATCCTATAATGGCACTTAGTTTCTGACCTTCACAATAAAAGGACCATAACCATGGCATATGGAATTCTCTATGACTATCTGATGGGGCAGACCATCGAGGCTTTCAAGTATTTCGGCGCCCATTTCGGGGAGTGCGTCGTGCCCGGCGAGGAAAAGGGCGATAAGCCCGTGACCCTCCATGGCGTCTGGTTCCGCCTTTATGCCCCCTTGGCCGAGGACGTCAGCGTCATCGGCGACTGGAACGGCTGGGACGTGAGGGCCCATAAGATGGGGCAGGTGGATCCGGCGGGGGTCTACGAGACCTTCATCCCGGACCTCCGGGATTACCAGTCCTACAAATTCCATTTCAAAAACGCCCAGGGCCAATACGTCGACAAGGCCGATCCCTTCGCCTTCTATAGCGAGATGCGGCCCCAAAGCTGCTCTCGCCTCTTTGACATCGAGAACTTCTTCTGGCACGATGGGCCTTTCCTGCAGGCCCGCGACCGGAATTTCGATAAGGCCCTGAGCATCTACGAGATCCATCTCGGCTCCTGGAAAGGCAAGCTCGGGGACCGCTATCCCTCCTATGAGGAGATCGCCGATTACCTGATCCCTTACGTCAAGGACCTCGGCTACACCCATGTCGAGATCATGCCGATCTCCCAATATCCTTTCGATGGCTCCTGGGGCTATCAGGCCACCGGCTTCTTCTCCGTCGACAGCCGCTACGGCAATCCCAAGCAGCTCATGAGCTTCGTCGATCGGCTGCACCAAGCGGGCTTAGGGGTGATCCTGGACTTCGCCCCCGTCCATTTCGCCACCGATTACTTCGCCCTCCGCCAGTTCGACGGAAGCTGCCTCTATGAGTATTCCGATCCGCGCCATACCTATTCCCCTTGGGGGAGCTGCCAGTTCGACCTGGGCAAAGACCCGGTCCGTTCGTTCCTGATGAGCTCCATGAACTATTTCCTCGAGGATTTCCATTTCGACGGGATCCGGGTGGATGCCGTCAGCAACATCGTCTACTGGGATGGCAACAAGGCCAACGGCGAGAACACCGGGGCCACGGAATTCATCAAGCGCCTCAATGGCAAACTCCATCTGGCCCATCCGGAGGTCATGATGATCGCCGAGGATTCGACCGATTTCGTGGGGGTCACGAAACCCCTGGAGGCCGGAGGGCTGGGCTTTGACTACAAGTGGGACCTCGGCTGGATGAACGACACCCTCAAGTTCTACGCCAAAGACCCCATCTACAAGAAATGGGAGCACCACAAACTGACTTTCTCCATGGCCTATTTCTTCAGCGAGAATTTCCTCTTGCCGCTCTCCCACGACGAGGTGGTCCATGGCAAAGGCACCCTCATCAACAAGATGTATGGGGACTATGACGCCAAATTCGCCTTATTGCGGAATCTTTATGCCTACCAATACGGGCATCCCGGCAAGAAACTGAATTTCATGGGCAACGAGCTCGCCTCCTTCGACGAATGGAACGAGGAACGTTCCCTGCCCTGGAATCTTCTAAGCTTCCCCAAGCACGATTCGGTCCGCCGGGAATGCCGGGATCTCAACCTCATCTACGAAACCGAGGCCGCGATGAACTCAGAAGAGCATAATCCCGCCCATTTCCAATGGATGATGGTGGACAACAGCGACCAATCGATCTTCGCTTTCCAGCGGACGGTCGGGAACTCCGATCTCCTTTTCGTCTACAACATGACCCCCAATTACTTCGAGCAATATGATGTGGGCTGCCTTAATGAAGGCGTCTACGACGAGATCTTCAACAGCGACAAGGATATTTACGGGGGCTGGAACCAATATAACGGGTCGCCCTTGACCTCCGCTCCGGGAGCCCCGGAAAACCGGCCTCATCACCTCACCGTCAAACTCGGGAGCTACGCCGCCATGATCTTCAAGCGCCGGGTTGAGACAAAGGCCGCGGCGGCGGAGCCCAAAGCCCAGGAAGCGAAAGCGGAAAAGGCCGAAATCACAGCTCAAAAAGCCCTTCGCAAAGAAGACGAGGCCACCCCCGGGAAAAAAGGTCGCGGAATGCCCTCGAAAAGGCTAAAATCTTGAAGGCGGTCTTACGCTGCCGCCCGACCCCGGCTTTTTTAGGAAAACAAAGGAGATAGCTTATTTTATGTTTTCGAACAAATTGGATTTCAAGCAGGACTTCGAGCGCCGCCTTTCGGAAAAATACGGCCGCTCCGTCCCGGATTCGCATATCACCGAACGCTACGACATCCTGGGCGAGATGATCCGCGATTACGCCGGTTACTATTGGCGGAACTGCCGCGAGGACATCGTGGACAACAGCCGCCGCCAGTGCATCTATTTCTCGATGGAGTTTCTGATCGGGCGCCTCATGCTCGACAACATGCAGAACCTCGGCATCTACAACGTCGCCAAAGACGGCTTGTCGGATTTCGGGATCGATATCCATGAGCTCGAGGAGATGGAACCCGACGCCGGCCTCGGCAACGGGGGCTTGGGCCGCTTGGGCGCTTGCCTCCTTGACTCGGCCGCTTCTTTGGGGCTTCCGCTCCATGGCAACACCATCCGCTACGAATACGGCTTCTTCCGCCAGCGCTTCGTCGAGGGCAAGCAAGTCGAGCTGCCCGACCAGTGGCTTTGCGACGGCTTCGTGTTCGAAGTGCGAAAATCCAAACACGCGGTCGAAGTGAAGTTCGGCGGCAATGCCGAGACTTACCTCAAGCCCAACGGCGATTACGCCATCCGGACCGTGAACGCCACCTGCGTGCGGGCCCTGCCTTATGACGTCTCGGTCGCCGGCTACCGCAACGGCGTGGCCAACACCCTGCGCCTATGGTCCGCCGAGCCTTCCGAGGAGAACCTCCCGACCGATATGTCCTTCACGGATTATCTCTCGACCCTCAAAGAATTATCCTTTGGCTTATATCCCGACGATTCGACCGAGCAAGGCCGCCTCTTAAGGCTCCGCCAGCAGTATTTCCTGGTGTCCGCCGGCCTTCAGAGCTGCATGCGCGGGGAAGCCCGCCGCTACGGCGACCTTAAGCAATTCGCCGATCATTACGTCTTCCAGCTGAATGACACCCATCCGATTTTGGCCATCCCCGAGATGATGCGGCTCCTCATGGACGATTATGGCTGGGGCTGGGACGAGGCCTGGGCCGTCGTCAACAAGGCCATCGCCTACACCAACCACACGGTGATGCCCGAGGCTCTCGAGACGTGGCCCATTCCGTACGTCCAGCAGGTTTCCCCCCGCATTTACATGATCATCGAGGAGATCAACCGCCGCTTCAACGCCTATATGGGTGACAAAGCCGTCTCGCCCGACAAGCGCTACCAGATGCAGATCATCAAGGATGGGCAGATCCATATGACGAATATGGCCATCTTCGCCACCTTCTCCATCAACGGGGTCGCCAAACTCCATACCCGCATCCTGGAGACCTACACCTTCAAGAACTTCTATGATCTTTTCCCGAACAAATTCAACAACAAAACCAACGGGATGACCCATCGGCGCTGGCTCCTGTATAGCGACGAGGGGCTGGCCAATCTCATCACCTCGCGGATCGGGGATGGCTGGATCAAAGACTCCGAGCAGCTCGAGAAATTCAAGGCTTTCGCCGACGATGAAGGGACTCAGGACGCCTTCCTCAAGATCAAGCGCGACAACAAAGTCGCCTTCGCCAAATTCGTGAAGGATTCCTACGCCCTCGAGATCTCCCCCGATGCCATTTTCGACGCTCAGATCAAGCGCCTCCACGCCTATAAGCGGCAGCTTCTCAATCTCTTTCACATCATGTTCCTTTACCAGAAGCTCAAGAGCGATCCCAAGAGCTTCACGATGACGCCCCATGTCTATATCTTCGGCGCCAAAGCGGCCCCAAGCTATGATTTGGCCAAGCGGATCATCGAGCTCATCCTCGCCGTGGCCAACGTCATCAACAACGACGACGATGCTTCCAAGCTCATGAAAATCGTCTTCGTCGAGAACTACGGGGTCTCTTTGGCCGAGAGGATCATCCCGGCCACCGACATCTCCGAGCAGATCTCGACCGCCGGCAAAGAGGCCAGCGGCACCTCCAACATGAAGCTCATGATGAACGGGGCTCTGACGTTAGGCACCCTCGACGGGGCCAATATCGAGATCGCCGAGCGGGCCGGCATGGATAACGAGATCATCTTCGGCCTCACCGCCGATCAGGTCCAAAAGCTCACGGATGGGGGGACCTACAATCCGTGGAACATCTACAATTCCGATTCTCGGGTCAAAAACGTCATGGATTCGCTCATGAACGGCCCTTGGGCCCTCAAGGTCGGCGACCGTTTCCATCTGATTTTCGATGAGGTCATGAACCGGGGCGACCAGTATTTCATCCTGGCCGATTTCGACGCCTACTGCAAAGCCGCCGATCTCGCGGAGAGGCTCTACGCCGACAAGGCGCGATGGGCCCACGCCGCGATTTGCAACATCGCCATGAGCGGCTATTTCAGCTCCGACCGCACCGTCGCCGAATATAACCGCGACATCTGGCATCTCACGAAGTTCAAGGTCGATGATGAATGACCTCGATTTGACGGGCCTGCTCCTCCTTCAGCAAGGCCTCGATGAGGCCATCGCCTCACGCCATGGCGGGACTTACGAATCCACCCGGGAGAAACGCCTATTGGCCCTTTTCGTCGAACTCGGGGAGTTCGCCAACGAGACCCGCTGCTTCAAGTTCTGGAGCCTCAAAGGACCCTCCGGCAAAGGCGTGATATTGGACGAATACGCCGATGGGATGCATTTCTTCCTGTCCTTGGGCCTCGCTTTGAAGGTCACGGGCTTCACCCACGAATTAAAGACCCCGTCCAAGGAATTGACGGAGGCCATCCTTCAGGTTTACGAAGACGTGGGAGACCTCTCCAAGGAATTCACCCCAGCCCATTACTTTGCGGCCTTCGGGGCTTACCTCGATCTCTTGCCTCTTTTGGGTTATAGCGGCGAGGAGGCCATCGCGGCCTATCGAAAGAAACTGGCCGTCAATTACCAGCGCCAAGAAGAACACTATTGAAAAATAGCCAGGCGAATGGCTCTTTTCCTTCGGCGGCGGGGTTCCTCAGCGTTTTTGCTTAAGCGCGGCGGCGAAGAGGCGCTTGACGTCTTCCTCCTCGAGAAAAGGATAGGCGGCGTCCCAGTCGAAAGAAGGATGCTTTCCCTCCTCGGCTTCCTCGACCAGCCGATGAAAATCCTCTTCCTCGAGATGGGGCAGCAGGGCTTTGGCCTCCTCAGGTTTGGCATCGACGATGGAGAAAAAGAGGGCGGTGGTGGCTTCTTCGCTCAGAAACGGCAACAGGGAGCCGATCTTGACGTTGGAGGAAGCGAAGACCTCGCTGTTTTCTTTGAGGACGGCAAGGATGGCCGCATCGGCGTCCTCCTCATCCAGGAATGGCATGGCTTTGCTGAACGCCTCGAAGTTCTTGCTGGATAGGGCGGCTTGGGCGGCTTTCCCGATGGCCTCGGATGTGGCAAAGGGATAAAGATCGGTCTCGAAAACGCCTTTTCCGGCCAAGGCGACTAAGAGGAGATCGATGTCCTCTTCCTCGGCGAAGGGGGCGAGGTCCTGGGGGGACAGATCGTCATAAACCCCCGCGGGGCTCTCCGCCATCTGAAGCACGATGGCATGGAGCTCGTCGCCGTCCAAAAAAGGCAGCATCTTCTTGGCGTTCAGATTCATGGCTTTTCCCTCCTCGGAGAGAGGAATTCCCTCCCCCTGTCTCCTAACAAATCGTCGATCTCGCTAATCGGAGCGTCAAGGCGCCCTTCCTTGAGGGCTTTGAGGATTCGCCTTCGCTCCTCGCCCGTGGCCTGGTCGTAGATCTCCCGAAGCGGGACTTTGAGGCCCCCTTCGAGAAAAGTTTTGAGAACATAAGCCCGCTCGTGATCCTTGAAGAGGTCTTTTTGGTCGAAGAGGGTTTTCTCGCCCAGACCCAGGATTTCTTCGAAAGAGACCCCAAATAAAGACGAGAGTTCCAAAATATTATCAATGGTGGGGGCGCTTTTGGCGACCTCCCAGTTGCTGACCGCCTGCCGGGTCACATAAAGACGGGCCGCCAAAGCCTCTTGGCTCAGGTTCTCCCGTTTGCGGAGCGCCGCGATTTTATGACCGATGGCCAGCATGTCGAGCATCAGGGTTCCTCTGCCTTTAGTTTAAGGGAAGATAAGAAAAAGGCACGCAATTTCCGCTTGCGGGCTATTGCTCATGAAAACGCTTTCTAAGAAAAAAAGGCCAATAAGTTTTGACACGTAATACTATGCACGGTATAGTATCGGCATGGATACCCAGTTGAAACGAGGATTCGTCGAAGCTTGCGTGCTCAAAGTCTTGGAAGGAAGCGATAACTACGGCTATCAAATCGTCCAAGACCTTAACGGCATCATCGACGTCAACGAGTCCACGTTATATCCGATTCTGCGGCGGCTTGAGGAGCGGCAATGCCTGACGATTTACACCATCGAGCATAACGGAAGGCTTCGTCGGTACTATAAGATCACCGACGACGGCCGGGCGGAGATCGCGGGCTTCTTAAAGGATTGGGGCGAGGTGATGGTGGCTTATGAGTTCATCAGCGGAGGGAAAAAGCAATGAACAAACATGATTTCTTAGTCATTCTGCGGGACCGCCTAAGCGGGCTTCCCGAGAAAGACATCCAGGATAGCGTCGATTATTATTCCTCGACGATCGATGATTTGGCCGAAAGCGGCCAAAGCGAAGAGGCCGCCGTCCAAGAACTCGGCCCGATCGAGGAGATCGTGCGGGCCATCAAAAGCGACCGCTCCCTCAAAGAGGTCGTGCGGGCCTCTGTCCAAAAGAGCCATCTCAGCACCGGGAATGCGACCCTCAACATCGTCTTGTTGGTGCTGGGATTCCCGCTTTGGTTCCCGCTCCTATTGACCGCCTTGATTTTGGTTTTCGTCGCTTATCTTCTCGTTTGGCTCGCCCCCCTGATCACCTGGATCGTGGCCGGTTCCTGTGCCTTCGGAGGCCTTTGGTCGCTGGTGGAGGCCCTCATCGGCGGCGTCGTCTATGGGCCTCTTCAGGGCTTTGCGGCGGCGGGTCTCGGGCTCATGGCCATCGGGTTCGGGCTCTTCGCCGGGATCGGGGCTTACTATCTCACCAAATATTTCGTGGTGGTGAGCGCCAAGCTGGGAAGAGGCCTCAAAGGGCTCTTCGTGAGGTAAAGGAACATGAATAAAGTTTTGAATATTCTCTTAGTGGCCGCCGGCGCCACCTTCGGGAGCGGGGTTCTCGTCTTCACAATCGCCGCCTCGACGGTCGGCTTCGATTTCACGAAGCTCTCGACGAGCCAGCCTTTCACCTATCAGGATTACGAATCCAGCAAAGCCTTCTCGTCGATCAGCGTCTCCGAAAATAACGCAGATCTCAAGGTTTATCGGAACACGTCCTCGGACCTCAAGGTCACCTATGGGGAGAACAACCTCGAGAAATACACGTTCACGGAAACCGGTTCGGTTTTGAGAATCGCGGTGTCGGATACCACGGAGTGGTTCAGCTTTTTCAACTGGAATTCGGCCGTCAAAGTGCTGGCGGTGTATTTGCCGGATACTTTTGACGGGGCTCTGACCATGAGCACCAAAAACGGAGGCATTGCCCTCACGGACTACGCCGCTGGGGTTCTATCCCTATCGACGGATAACGGCTCGATCACGGCGGCGAATGTCGTCTCGAGCGGCAAAGCCAGCTTCGAGACTTCCAACGGCGCCATCGCTGTGGATGGGATTTCGGCTTCCTTGGTGAGCCTTGAAGACGACAATGGTTCCGAATCAGTCAAAAACCTCTCCGCGACCGAAGCGCTGGAGGTCCAAAACGCCAACGGCGCCATCGCCGTTTCCTCAATCGACGTCTCGGATTCCATTTCCCTCCATACGTCCAATGGCAGCATCAGCGGGAACGTCAAAGGCCCTTCCTCCGATTACACGATCGCGTCCCATACCTCGGTCGGCAGCGACAATCTGCCCTCCCATTGGGTCGCCACGACGGGTGCCAAAACCCTTACCGCCGAAACCAGCGTCGGCTCCATCAATCTCCTTTTTCAATAACGATGGCTCCCGGGTTTCCCTGGATTGGGCCGCGTGTGATATAGCGCAGAACAACAACGAAAATCGCTTTAAAACACAAAAAAAAGGAAATTCCAGTAATAGGTAAAATTTAAATTTGATACTTAAAGGTAATTTTGTTACCTAATTATAATTTAACGTTTTTGGCGATGATTTGGGTATCGAAGGTCTGAATTTGGCTCTCGACGGAGAGATCTTTGAACTGATTCATGTACAGATTGAAATAGGCGCCTTTCTTTTCCATCAAGGCGACGTGATTCCCATCTTCGATGACCTTCCCGGCGGACATCACGAGGATGCGGTCCGAATTGACGATGGTGCTGAGGCGGTGGGCGATGGTGATCGAAGTCCGGCCCTGGAGCAGCGGCTCGATGGCCTTTTGGACGGCGGCCTCGGTTTCGGTGTCGATGGAGCTGGTGGCCTCATCGAGAATAAGGATGGAAGGATTCCGAATGATCGCGCGGGCGAAAGAAACCAATTGCTTCTGGCCTTGGGAAAGGCTGCCGCCCCCATCTTCGAGGAACGTGTCATAACCTTTGCTTTGAGCCATGATGAAATCGTGGATGCCCACGAGTTTGGCCGCGGCGATGATCTCCTCATCGGTGGCATCCATCTTGCCGTAGCGGATGTTGTCTTTAAAGGTTCCGGAGAAAACAAAGGGGGTTTGCTGGACATATCCGATGTTGCTGCGGAGCCAGCCAAGCGAGCGATCGAGGTAATCGACCCCATCGATGTAGACGCGGCCCTGGGTCGGCTCATAGAAGCGGCACAGAAGATTGACGGTCGTGGTCTTGCCGCTCCCGGTCTCGCCGACGATGGCTAGCGAGGTCCCAGCTTTGATGTCGAGCGTCAGCGGATGGATCACTTCCACGCCATTGCCGTAATCGAAAACGACGTTTTCGAATCGGATGTCGCCTTGAATCTTCTCATAGTTGGCTCGCTTGGGGGCGAAAATCGTGCCATATTTCTCAATGACTTCCGGTTTATCGACAATCCCCGGCTGGGCATCCAAAAGCTGTCCGACCTTTTCCGCTCCGGCTTGGCTGGAAATGAAGTCGGAGAAAACGTCGCTCAACTGCTGCAGCGGGTCATAAATCGACTGGACGAAACCGATGAAAAGGACGATGGTGGCCAATTCCACGGCCAATTGAGCGGCGTCCATCTGGTTATTACTGATGTAATTAAGACCTACCAAAACGATGATGGCGATCATGACGCTCGAGATCAAACCGATGATGGGCTGGAAGAAAGCGTTGGTCAAACCCGCCTTCCAGCGCTTTTGGGTGATGTCATTGACGTTCTCCTTATCCTCTTCGGAGACCTCGTTTTCGATGGACAAAGTCTTGATGGTCTTAGCCCCGTTGATGGCTTCGGCGAGCCAGCCCACGAATTTCGAATAAGCGTTTCGGGCGGTTCGCCATTTTTTCAAAAGGGCGCGTTCGAACAGAGGCACGATGATGGCCACAAGGGGCAAGGAAGCCATGACGATAAGCGCATATTTCCAGTTTTGGGAGAACATCGTGATCATCGTGAAGAAGAGGTCAAAACTGCTCCAAAAGATTTGAATGAGATCCCAGCTCATGACATCCCCGATATCAGCGGTGTCATTATTCATTCTCGCGATGAGCCAGCCGGAGTTCGTCTTATCGAAATAGGAAAAGGAAAGCTCCTGAACCCGACGGAAGGTATCTCTCCTTAAGGAAGTCATGATCGTCATATCCACGTAGTTGGTGAGATAGAAGGTCCAGTAAATCGAAAGCGAGCGGAGGAAGATCATCCCGATCTCCACGAGAATGAAGGTGAGATAACTCATGTTCACTTCGAAAAAACCTTTGATGAAAGCCACGTGGATGACGAGGCCATTGAGCGAATTGGCGCCCATATAACCCGTGTCACCCACCAAAGCGATGGCTCCGGCGTTCATGGTCGGGACGAAGGCCGAGTCGTAGAAAGTCGTGATGATCATCATGAAGAAAATGACGATAAGGAGAGGCCACTGCGTGAACGCGTAGCGTGCGATTTTGCCCCAAATTCTCATGCTGAACTTATTCGGGAGCTTTTCTTCGACCAAATCCGTATTGTTCATGGTGTCTCTCCTTTCTAGGCCATCTTGCCTTGGATCTCGGCGATGCGGGAATAAAGCCCCGGAATCAGCACAAGTTGACCATGGGTGCCCATTTCGCTGACGTGTCCGTCTTCGAGGACGATGATTAAATCGGCATCGCGAGCGGTGCTGATGCGGTGGGTGATGATGATGGTCGTGATGCCTTTGCCGTATTGTTTGAGGTTATTGCGGATGGCCAAATCGGTTTCGGTATCGACGGCACTCAAGGAGTCATCGAAAATCAGGACCGGAGCGTTCGAAATGATGGTTCGGGCGATGGCGACTCTTTGTTTTTGGCCGCCGGAAAGGGACATGCCTTTTTCGCCGACGGCGGTGTCGTAGCCGTTCTTGAAGTTTTCGATCGTATTGTCGATGGCGGCGATATGAGCCGCCCGTCTGACCTCATCCTGAGTGGCGTTTTTATTGGCCATGGTGATATTGGCGGAAATGGATTTTGAGAAAAGGAAAGGATCCTGAAGCACCGGAACGACGTTGCGACGAAGATAAGATTTTTGAATGGTTCTCAGTTCGACGCCATCGATCGTGATGGAACCCGAGGTGTAATCATATAAGCGGGTCAGCAAGAGCGATAAAGTCGATTTTCCGCTGCCGGTCTTGCCCATGATGGCTACCGTTTGGCCGGCTTCGATTTTGAAAGACACATCATGGATGGTCTCGGTTTTGGCGTCGTCGTAGCGGAAGCCCACGTGATGAAAGACGATGTTGCCCCTGATGACGGGGGTGAGCCCGCTCGTCGTATCCTCGAGGGGCTCATCAAGGATAAGCCTGACGCGGTCAGCCGAAGCGATGTATTGGCCCATGTTGCTCAAAGTCGTGGAAACGTCCCGTAACGGCCAAACCATCATGTTCACGAAGATAAAGGAAAGAACGAGGGTGCCCGCCCCGATTTCTCCGGTATAACAGAGATAAATGCCCCAGATAAGGGCCAATAACTTCGATCCGAAAACGAAGATATCGCTCGAGGAAAAGAAGAAAGCGCTCAGCTTCCGCCATTTGATGAATTTGCCTTTGTAATCAGTCAAATAGGTTTCGAAATTCTCGATTTCGTATTTCTCGGCGTTGAAAGCTTTCACGATTCTCACGGCGGCCAAATTCTCCGATATTTTGTCGGTCATCCGGCCTTCGGAATCATCGGTGGCCCGATAGAGAAGACGGACTTTTTTGATCAAGAAGAAGGAATAGATGAACATGGCCGGGAATAAGCAAAGGGTAACCAAAGTTAGCTTAGGAGAAATCGACATCAAGATGCCGAAGCAAAAAATGCAGATCCATAAAGTCCAGTTGACGTTGGAGAGATCCGCAATGAGAAATTTTCTTAAAACATCGATGTCGCGAGTGCAAGTTTGGATGAGATCGCCCGATTTTTTCTTCTTATAAAAGGAATAAGGAAGCCTTTCCAGATGGTCGAAGAGCTTGATTTCCATGGAGCCGTTGACGACCGCGGCCACATAGCCCCGCATCGTCATGCGGATCAAAGAAGCGATGGCGGCCACGATCGCTGAGACCCCAATTGAGACGGAAAGAACCATCGGAGCGTTGTCGACGAGATACTGGGAGCCTCTTCCTCCCGTGATGAGGAAAATGATCCATTGTTCGACATATCCTGAACTATTGAGGGTGTCGACGCCCAATATCGTGTCTACCATGACTTTGGTGAGGAAAGAAGCAAAGACTTGGGCGGCCCCCATGAAGATCTGGGCGACCAAACTAAGCCAGAAGACGGTTTCATAGCCTTTGATGAGTTGATGACAGGTTTTAATGAGTTTTTTCATCGCGAGGAAAATTCTAACGCTTTCGCTTCTTTTTATCGAGGATAAAAAGACCGAATTGTAAAATCACTCAAAGGGCCTAAACAAAACAAAAACCGTAAAATTATCGTTCATTGGAAAAACAAAATTCGCGATAAAAAGAGCGAAACATGCTCACTCTTGGAGATATCCTTTGCTATAATGAGGTTCGAAATATGGATTTGAATACCAGTGCTTGGTGGCTGAATTCCATCGGCTATATCATTTATCCCGAAACCTTCTTCGATTCTAACGGGGATGGCGTGGGTGATCTGAATGGCATCCTTTCGAAACTCGATTATCTCCGCGATTTAGGGGTCAATCTACTTTGGATCTGCCCAATCTTTCAAAGCCCCATGGACGATAACGGTTACGACGTTTCGGACTATGGCGCCATTAATCCCCGCTTCGGCACGATGAAGGATTTCGATAATCTTTTGGCCGAAGCCCATAAACGTGGCATCCGCATCCTTCTCGATTTCGTTTTGAATCACACTTCCGATCAGCATGCCTGGTTCCAAAAAGCGTTGCAGGATCCGTCCTCGCCCGAACGGAAATTTTATTTTTTCCGAAAGGGCAAAATCGTCGATGGGAAGATTCTTCCTCCCAATAACTGGAAAGGTTTCTTCGCTTCTTCGGCTTGGGAGCAGGTTCCCGGCACGGATGATTTTTATTTGCATATCTTTTCGAAACATATGCCGGACGTGGATTGGTCAAATCCCACTTTGCGCGAAGAATATTTCAAGATCGCCAATTACTATCTCGATAAAGGCGTTGACGGGTTCCGCCTCGATGCGGTAGCCCACCTCGCTAAGGATTTGTCTTTTTCCGATAGTGCCCTTAAAACCGATACTTCCGGTTACGTTTTGGACACTTCTAAATTCTCCAATCGGCCCGAATTATTTGATTATCTCCAAGAGTTCAAGAACCGTTGCCTTCAGGGGCGAAACGTTTTGACGGTGGGGGAGGTCGGCGGGAACATTTCCCCGGAAGAGGCCCTCAAAATTTGCGACCGGAGTTACGGCTCCATCAACCTTGCGTTCAATTTCGACACCGTTTGGAACAATGGGAACTATGGCTCCATCGGAAAAAAAGACGAAGATATCAAAACCGATGTGCTGCTTCTGAAGCGAAATTTCATGCGCTGGTATAACGCCGATCATGAGAAAGCCGATATGCCTCTTTATTGGTGCAATCACGATCATCCCAGGGTCGTCAGCCAATATGGTTCCGTCAAGTATCGGAACGAATCCGCCAAAATGCTGATTACGACGCTCCTCTTCCTTTATGGCACGCCGTTTATTTATTATGGCGATGAAATTGGGATGTCGAACGTTCAATTCGCGAAACCCGAACAATTCTTTTCCGATAAAGCGACCGAAAGCGGGGTGGCCGAGTGGCGCAAATCCGGTTTCACCGATGAGCAAATCGTGGCTTTCCTTAATCGGGCGGCTCGGCTTAACGCCCGCACGCCGATGCAATGGGACGATACGAAAAACGCCGGCTTCTCTAAGGCTGATAATCTAATTATCCTTGCAAATCCCAATTACGTAGAAGGGGTTAACGTTCAAAAAGAAATGGAAAATCCTTACTCGATCCTCAATTTCTTTCAGTTTGCGATCAACAAGCGGCGGGACGCCGTCATCAACGACATCGTCTCCTATGGGCCGCTCGAGCTCATCGATCCCAACCATCCCGATGTCTTCGCCTATCTCCATCCGGGCTCCCAGAAACTCATGGTCATCTCGAATTTCCGTTCTTTTGACGTTTTCTTCACTTTCTATTATGAAATCGCGGACGTGATGCTCCATAACTACGGCGACGTGAAAATCGTCAACCATATCTTTCAGCTGCGGCCCTTTGAGAGCTATCTTATAAGGATAAGATGAACAAGTACTATCTTTTCTTGGCCAATGGGGCCGTCAACCGGGATCTTTTCAAGGAAACCCTCGATTCCTTGGGTTCCCCTTATGAGATTTTCTACGAGCGTGACGATAAAGGCTATTTCGTCGCGGATGAGAAATTCGCGGTCATCCTCCAGGGCGTCCTTTTCAACATCCATGAAGACTTAGGCCTCACGATGACGGTGGTGGCGGTTCACAAAGGCGGGGAATTTGAGGAAAAGGCCCTCAAAGAAGGTTTGGCTTATTTCCCCAACCAATGCCTTTTCCTGACCGACGTGCTCATGAAGGAATTCTCCTTCGGCGATTATTCCTCGCTCTCTTTATTGTCCAATGAATTCATCGGCGTGCCCCATGAGCTTTTGCTCACGGCCGGGACTTTCCTCCGCTGCGGGCTCAACGCCTCCTTGGCGGCTCAGACCCTTATCATCCATCGGAACACCTTCAATTACCGGCTCAACCAATTCATCGACCTCACGGGACTGGATATCCGGGATTACCATAACGCCCTCCTGCTCGAGATTTATTTTCAATTCGGGTCCTCTAAATAACGATTTGTGCACTGTGCACTAGACTCCCGAAAAGCGCTTCGCTATACTTTTCGGGAATCGAGGTTATCCCCCATGGGTTTATTCCGTAAGAAAGATAAGCCGGCCGCGCAAGTCGATGTCACCAAAGGCCAGCCCACCGTCACGAAGCAGGAGATTTTGGAGCGCCGCAAAGAATTAGCCAAAGAACATGTCGGAAGCTCCGAGAAACCCAAAGATCTCGGTTTCGTCTCCCTCCGCCATATCGACAAGGTCTATGAGAACGGCGTCCAGGCCGTCTATGATTTCACGTTGGATATCCAACGCTATGAATTCATCGTTTTCGTCGGCCCCTCCGGCTGCGGAAAATCCACGACCCTCCGCATGATCGCCGGGCTTGAGGACATCACGAATGGCGATCTTTACATCGATGGCGAATACGCCAACGACAAGAGCCCGAAAGATCGCGATATCGCCATGGTCTTCCAGAGTTATGCCCTCTATCCGCACATGACCGTCTATAACAACATGGCCTTCGGGCTCAAGATCCGCCATCTGCCCAAAGCCGAGATCGACAAGCGCGTCCACGAAGCCGCCAAGATCCTGCAGATCGAGGAATATCTCGACCGCAAACCCAAAGCCCTCTCGGGCGGCCAGCGTCAAAGGGTGGCCCTAGGAAGAGCCATCGTCCGCAACGCCAAAGTCTTCCTCATGGATGAGCCGCTGAGCAACCTCGACGCCAAACTCCGCGTTCAGATGCGGAGCGAGATCATCAAGCTCACGAAGGCCCTTGGGGCCACGACGATTTACGTGACCCACGACCAGATCGAGGCCATGACCATGGCTTCCCGCATCGTCGTCATGAAAGCCGGCCACATCCAGCAAATCGGCGCTCCGATCGAGATTTACAACCATCCCGCCAATGTCTTCGTGGCGGCCTTCATCGGGTCGCCTTCGATGAACCTTCTTAAAGCTTCCTACGACAATGGGGTCGTGATCCTAGGCAACGGCGACAAGATCGTCTGCGACCAAGCCGCCGTCGATGCCCACAAAACCTTCTATGAAGGCGAGATTCAAAAAGTCGAAGCCCAGCTCCTCGCCCTGAGGAAGAACGCCGCCGATCCCAAAATCAAAGCGGAGATCGAAAAATTCGAGATCCAGCTGACCGCGGACAAAAACGCCCTCGTCAAAGCCCATTCGATCATCTTCGGAATCCGTCCGGAGGACATCCATGAGCTCATCGAACAGCACGACGATCTCTTCGGCGGCACCGCCCATCCGATCAAAGTGGCGGTGGCGGAGCTCCTCGGCCACGAATATTACATCCACGCCGATTTCGCCAATATCGATCTCATCGCCAAGATTCCGCTCATCCACGAAATCAAGATCGGCGACGAGATGAAGATCGTCTTCACTCAGCCCAAAGCCCACATCTTCGATCCGACCACCGAAAAACGCATTTACTGAATCGGTTTTCTCATCGGGCCCTGGCTGCCGCCGAGGCCTTTTTATGGCGGGACCGCCCCCCTTGTGCTACATTGGCTTCGAAAGGAAGAAAAAGGGAACATGAAATCCGCGAAAATCCTATTTTGGTTCGGCGTCGCCTTCGCCGGGGTGGGCCTCCTCACCCTCCCGCTTTTCTTCGTGCGTTCCGCCGGTTGGCTGATGGCTCTGGCTCTGGTTTTTGTCCTTGCGGGCCTGGTTTTCTTCCTCACTTCGGCTGAGGCTCTATTGAAAGCCGACGAAGCGAAGACCTCCGACCTCCTTAAGGCCGTCCAAACGCCGAAAGCTCATTGAGATCATATGATCAAAAAGGTTAGCGTTCGCTAACCTTTTTTATGTTTCGAGACTCTTCGGGATCCCCGTTTTTTCCAGCAATAAATAAATGGGGATGGCCACCGCGAAGGAGCCGAAGGCCTGAAGGCAATCGAAAGCGCTCTGATAAAGCCCGCCATAACCCTCCATCACGTAATAGGCCAGCATATAGACCAGGACTTCGAGAGCCGCCCCCAGCAACCCTCCGAGGAAACGGAGAATTTTTCTTTTCCTCAAAAGAACGAAGAAGAATCCCGAAGACAGTCCCAACAGCCCCTTGGCGAAAAGGGTCCATAGGGCGAAGGCTCCCCCCAAAAGCAAATCGCTTGTAACCCCGCCGATCATCCCCACGAGCATCCCTTCGAGGGGCCCGAAAAGGAAGGAGGCCAGAATATCGACGATATCCCCGAAGTTGAAATAGCCGACCCCTCCGGGGTACGGAATCATGCAGAAAGCGGTCAAAACGAAACTCAGGGCCGCGAAGATGGCAACCCCCGTCATTTTCGCGATCAGTCGATGTTCTTTATTTCCCATTCTTGTCGTCAAGAGGTTTGGCTACTGAGGCGTGGCTCGGCTCGTGGCCCTCGTGATGGCCTTCGTAAGGTTTCTTGGGGCCGAAATTCGAGTGGCCGCCGTAGCTCTTATGCTCGCCATAGCCCTTGTGGCCATAGCTTTTGCGTTCGCCATAGGAAGCATGTTCTCCGTAGGCTTTGTGCTCGCCGGAGGAAGCATGTTCCCCATAGCTCTTATGTTCGCCTTCGTAAGGTTTGTGGTCGGCGCTTCCGACATGTTCGCCATAAGGTTTGTGCCCTTCGTAGGCTTTGTGCTCTCCGTAAGGCTTATGCCCTTCGTAGGTTTTATGTTCGCCTTCGTAGGGCTTATGTTCGCCAAAACCGACGTGGCCGCCTTCGTAAGGTTTGTGCCCTTCGTAAGGTTTGTGCTCGCCATAACTGGCATGCTCTCCGTAAGCCTTGTGTTCTCCATAGCTCTT
>Ga0224525_1000044_pt1 | contig 72735 bp, 55 predicted proteins | sample CFST100metaG_FD_179874 | JGI IMG/M metagenome (GOLD analysis project Ga0224525, IMG submission 179874) | Peat soil microbial communities from Stordalen Mire, Sweden - C.F.S.T100 | ecosystem: Environmental > Terrestrial > Soil > Wetlands > Peat | place: Sweden: Norrbotten County, Stordalen Mire...
CTACGGGGAACAATGCCATTTCTCCAGCGAACTTCAGCGGCACACCGGACGGCCTGACCATGAAAAATCCCTACGGAGTCGCGATCGACGCCGCAGGTAACATCTATCTCGGGGAGAGCGGCATCGTGCGCGTGGTGGCCAAAGGGACCTCCGTCCCCGCCCTGCCCGGCGTGACCACGACGCCCGACCAGGTCTATACGCTGGCGGGAGCGGGCGCGAACGGCACTGGCAGCGCCTGCGCCGGTGGCACCTCCTCCGGTGACGGCTGCCTCGCCACCCTGGCCAGTATTAGTCCCAAGGGGTTGGCGGTCGACAAGAACGGCAACGTGTATTTCGCCGATGGAAATACCATCCACGTGGTTTACGCTGACGGCGCGGTGGCCGGCCTGACCGACGCCAACAACAACAACGGGTTGAAGCAGGGGTATCTGTACGCGGTGGTGAATTCCGGCAATAGCGGGACGCTCTCGTCGCCCAACCTGGCAGTGAATGTTAGCGCAAATCCGACTACCGTGGCGGTCGATAGCTACGGCAACATCTTCTTCGGCACCAACGGCAGCGTCTCCTATACAGGCATTCCCGTCGTGGTCTATGCCGGGGGCACGGTTCCCGGACTGCCAGCCACTCCCACGGTTGGCTGGGCCTATAGCCTGGGAACCACCGATACCTCCATCGGTGTCTCCTGCACGGATGCCACCAACCCTTGCGGAGATAACGAGACCTTCTCCAGCACCACGCTCTTCAAAGGCGCCTACAGCGTTTACGTCGATGCCCACGACAACGTCTATTTTGTGGACACCAATGAAAAGCGGCTTCGCGTCCTCTACCGGGGCAGCGGCATAGTTGCCGGGATTGAGAATCCGCAGAACGGTTTTATCTATACCATTGCGGGAAACGGAACCGCTTCCTCTGCGCGGCCCGCCGACGGCAGTGTGGCCGCGAGCACGCCTCTCAACTTCGACACTAACATCTATGACAGTGCGTCCTATTCTGTTGCGACCGACGCCGCCGGCGATGTGTATATCAATCTCGACGGATACTACAAGGGGATAGTCTACAAGATCGATCCCTCAGGCAAGCTGTACCTGGTCTACGGTGGATCGAAAGCCGACGCGCTGGGAAACCGCAGCTTTTGCGCTCTTCCGATCGACGGCAACCCTGCCGGCAACAATGACGGTTACGGAGATGGCTGCCCCTCCACCACGACGTACCTTCCAAATTCAGAACAGCTTGCCACGGACGCACAGGGCAACCTCTACGTCGCGAACAATTCGAGCGGAGACTATACCGCTAGCAAAGGACAGATCGTTCATGAATCGCTCGCTGGGCAGGGGAATGTAGTCTTCTCCGGCACGGCCGGCTACACGCTCTCCAACCAGACGTTCACGGTCTCGAACGTGGGAGCCTCAACGCTGACGCTGACCGGCATCACCGCGAGCGGCCCCTTTGCGGTAGCGCCCAGCGGTGGCAGCACCGATTGCACCACTTCCACTTCGCTGGCCGCGGGCGCAAGCTGCCAGATCGGCGTCAGCATCACGGCTACCGCGCCGGGAAGCTATACCGGCAGCATTGCGGTCGCCAGCAACTCAACCAACGCCAGCAGTGGAAGCAACATTGTGACCTTGAAAGCTCTGATGGCCAAGGGGACGAGCGCCGCCGTGTTGACGGTCACACCTCCTCCGCCGACCCAGATCAACTCCGGAGAGAACTTCACGTTCACCGCGACCATCACGCCGCAACTGAGCGACTCCAACCCCCTCACTGGCACAGTGACCTTCTACAACGGGACAACGGCGCTGGGAACAGCCAACGTGAGTAATAACGTGGCCACGCTCCCAACCGCCAGCCTTGCTGCCGCCGGCAGTTATCAGCTCACCGCGCAGTACAGCGGCAACTCCAACTACAACGGTACAACCACGTCGGCCTTGACAGTCACGGTGGCTTCGGCCTCCGCGCCGGTGGCCGATGTCGCGCTTTCGTCCTCGGCTAGCAGCATTGCATTTGGCGCACCGGTCACGCTGACGGCCACAGTCTCCTCCAGCATCACCGGCACGGTTACCTTCCAGGACGGCATGAACGCCCTTGCCGCGCCAGTGCAGTTGGTGGGCGGAGTCGCCACGCTGACCACGACTAGCTTGCCCCCCGGCCGGAATACGGTGGTCGCGCATTACAACGGCGACTCCTCGTACGGCGCCAACTACTCCGCCCCGATCTTCATTGCAGTAAGCGGCAACACCTCGCCGCTGCTGGCGATCACTCCCGGCATGATCCAAAAGCTGGCGGGCAGCTACAAGAGCACCGGCACCGCCGGTGACGGTGGAGCTGCCAACCTTGCCATGTTGAGCAACAAGGATATTGTGGTGGATGCCTCGGGCAACGTGTACATGCGGACGACTGGAAGAATCCGGGTCGCGGCGGCAAAGACCGGAACCATTGCCGGCGTCTCTGTAACCGCGGGCGATATTTATACCGTGGCCGGAGGGGGAACAAAAACATATTCCGACGGACTGTCGGCGACCTCGGTAACGATTGTTCCCCAGGCTATCGCGTTGGACGGCTTCGGTAGCATCTACTTTATCGACCAGGCGAGTAGGAAAGTCAGCGTCATCCGCAGGGTGGATGGGGCGACCGGCATCGTCACCACAGTGGCGGGGACGGCCGGAAAAACAGGTTACAGCGGCGACGGCGGCCTGGCGACTGCCGCGCTGATCTTTCCCTCCGCTCTCTATGTGGATGCGCCGGGGAACATCTATGAAGTGGAAGGCAACTCCAACACGCCAAATAATCTGGTTCGCCGCGTGGATGCGCTGACCGGCATCATCACCACGGTGGCCGGCAACACCACTAATGTAGGGGTTGCGGTAGGCGTAAACACCGGAGCATACGCGAATTTCTGTTACACCGCGCCCTGCGGGGATGGCGGGTTGGCAACCAGCGCCTTCCTGACATATCCGGGAGCCGTCACCCTGGACAATGCCGGGAACCTATACATTGCCGATACCGATGACCAGGTCATCCGCAAGGTGGACGCCAAGACCGGCATCATCAGCACGGCGGCCGGCAGCTATGGAACCGCCTATGAATACGGTGGATTCAACGGCTACCCCACCGTACCGCCGAACGGGGACGGCGGCCCGGCGACCAGCGCGGTGCTGAAGTTTCCCGGAATCGGGGCAGGCACGCTGCTGCTTGACGGCGCGGGCAACCTGTATTTCACGGACAACGCCAGCAGTCGTTTCAGCAACGGCAACACGGTGCGCGAGGTGAACGCCAAGACTGGCATCATCGAAACCATCGTGGGCAACGCCAGCAGCGCAACCCCCACCTGCGTTGACTCGACAAGCTGCGGCGACGGCGGCTTGGCCACGGCGGCTCAGATCGGAACCATCGCTGGCCTTGGACTCGACGCTGGCGGCAACATGTATCTTTCGGACTCGACTTTGTACGTGGTCCGCGAGATTCCGGTGAACGCTTCGGCAGTGAACTTCGGTAGCCAAAATCTGGGTGTCACTAACACCCAGGCCTTTACCCTGAGCAACACCGGCGGCTCGGATCTCAACATTTCCAGCCTGGCGGTGAACACCAGCTCGACGCCCGTGCCCGCTCCGGCGGACTTCTTCGAGGCCACCAGCACCAGCGGAACCGACTGCTCGACCGTTACCACCCTCGCTCCAGGCGCGGACTGCGCCTTGACCGTCGAGTGGTTCCCCTCGGTCACCACTCCAGCGACAGAAAACGCCGTGGTGACCATCACCAGTAACTCCGCCAATGCCACCAGCGGCGCGAATACCATCACCCTGAGCGGCTCGGGCATCGGCTCCGCCGGCTCGACGCCGCAGAACATCAACTTCCCGGCGCTGAGCAATGCAAACTGCACCGCCGGCCCGACCACTCTGAACTGCCCCTATGGCACGCAATTCGCCTTGGCAGCGACAACCGACGCCACCGATACTTCACTGGCCATCAGCTACCGCGTCAGCGGCCCGGCCACTCTGAACGGGACCACTTTGACGGCGACCGGTGTAGGCACGGTGAACGTGACCGCCTACCAGTTCGGCAATGCGCAGTACGCCAGCGCCGCGCCGGTCTCGCAGAACTTCACGGTAACCCAGGCCCCGCTGACCGTGGCAGCAACCAGCCAGTCGATCACCTTGGGCAACAAGGCGCCCACGCCCACCTATACCATCACCGGCTTCGAGAATGGCGACACGCTGGACGGCGTGGTGACGGGACAAGCCGCTGCCACCATTTCCAGCAGCACCGGCGCGGTGATCGCCGTAGGCTCCATGCCGTCGATTGGCTCCTACACCATCACGCTGATGCAAAACACCTTGTCGGCGGGCGCAAACTACAAACTAAACTTCGTCAACGGCACGCTGTCGGTGACCGGGTCAGGCAGCCAGACGATCCAGTTTGGCAGCCTCTCCAATGTCACTTACGGCATCACGCCCATCGCGCTAAGTGCAACCTCGGTTGATACTGAGACCGGTGCGGCCACTGGGTTGCCGATTACCTACACGGCTTCCGGCCCTGCCACTGTAACCGGCAATCTGCTTTCGATTACCGGAGCGGGAGCTGTCGCTGTTACCGCGAACCAGACGGGTGGCGAAGGCTACCAGGCGGCCACCGCAGCAACGCAGTCATTCACTGTGTCACCGGCCACGCTCACCGTGACCGCGGGCAACGAGAGTGTCGCGCAAGGCGCAACCATGCCGAGTCTCACGTCGGACTACAGCTTTTCTGGCTGGGTTAACGGCGACACCTCGTCCTCCGTCTCCGGTACACCAATCATCACGACAACTGCTACGGATACCTCCACTATCGGAACGTATTCCATCAATATCGGCAAAGGCTCGTTGTCTTCGGCCAACTACACTTTCAGCCTCGTCAACGGCACACTGAGCGTGGTGAACGGGCAGCCGCAAACCATCAGTTTCCCGGCGCTTCCCAGTGTCACCTACGGCGTCGTTCCGCTTGCCCTTACTGCCAAGGCAAGCAGTGGGTTGGGTGTCACCTACACAGTGACCAGCGGCCCGGCCAACATGGCTGGCAGTGTGCTGAGCATTACCGGAGCGGGCACGGTTACGGTCACGGCAACTCAAAGCGGAAACTCGACCTACGCGCCTGCAACCGCAGTCTCGCAGAGCTTTGCCGTGAATCCGGCCCCGCTAACAGTGGTTGTCGCCAACGTAACTCGCGTGAACGATACTGCTAACCCGGCCTTCACTTACTTGCTTACCGGCTTCGTGTACTCGGACACGCAGTCCAGCGCCACCAGCGGCCTGCCGACGCTGACCACAACGGCGCTGCCCGGATCACCAGTGGGAACCTATCCGATCACCTACACGGGCGGACTCTCAGCCGCCAATTACTCCGTTACGTCCCTACCGGGTACATTGACCATCACCACCGGCGGTCCCACTGCGGACTTCACCGTCTCCTCCTCTCCGCAGCAATTCAACATGCTTGCCGGCCAAACCGAACAGGCGACCATCTCTCTCTCACCGACGAACTATTATGCAGGACAGGTTACGCTGAGCTGCACCAACCTGCCTGCCAACGTTAGCTGCACCTTCAGCCCCGCAACAATCACGGCTGACGGCACCGCAACGGTGCAGACGACAACGCTAACCATCAACACAAGCAGTTCCACCGTGGTTGCTTCGGCCAACCATACGCCAACCATCGACGTCGCTGCCTTCTATCTCCCAGGGACGCTTTGTGGCCTGCTACTTCTGTTCGGACGCAGAAGGCTGGCGAAACATCTCAACAAGCTGCAACTTGTCGTTCTGGCTATCTTGCTCACCGGTGCGTCGGGCTTGGTAGCGTGCGGAGGTTCCACGAAATCGAGCAGTTCTGGAAATGCAACTCCTGGAACTTACTCAATATCCGTGAAAGCAACGGGAGCGGATGGCGCTTCCCACACACTGCCCATTAGCCTCCTGATCCACTAAACACAACAGCGAGCCGGACAAGTTTCCCGGCCCGGCTCGCTTCTTACCTGCCGTTTAACAATCAGCGTGACCCTCTGTTTCAACAGCATTTGTCGACCAGTTAACCTGCATTCGAACGTGCGCAGAAGGAGTAAGCCATGTTTTTCAAGGGCTTGTTGCTCGGTTTGGGTTGGGTGATTGGCAGCGGGCTTGCCGTTTCCGCTTTCATTGGCACGATTGTTCTCCTCGAATGGATACGTGGGAGAAGAAACACACGCGAAGAGACCAGCGCCAAATAGCAACGTCCATCGCGACCTGATCGTTCATGAGCGGAGCGTCATCCTGCGGTTGGAACAGATGCACGACCTGCTGCAAAACGAAGACTGGGAGAAGGTTCCAGTTGAATCTGTCTCCCGGCGAATATTCACGATCCAATGAGCTTTCCAGGACAGGGAAGGATGCATACAAAGGAAGTACATCGCCAATCCCCGACCGCCGCGCTCAGATGGCTCTCCGCACGGCGTTTTTTTTCATCGTCATGTAAACACAAAATTCCGTTCATCGACACGAAGCACCGAATAGTCATCTACCTGTCATTCTGCTGGCGGAATTTTCCGCCACGCTCACCAACATCGCCTCCTCAAGGTTGTCCCCCCGGGCACTTCGAGCCGGAATCCTGGTACGCATCTCGCATTGAGGCGATCCACAAATTGTGGCACCTGCGGAGTTGGATTCCCTCTGACAGGTCGGCCGATGCGACGCCGGGTATTTTTCGCAAGACTGATAGTGATTAGCCGCCTGACCTCAAGGAATCATGGAGCATCGATGTCTTCCGCTTTTCGAAATCGCCCGGAACACAGCCAGGAGATGCACTTTCCATTGATCCAAGGCCGGTGGCAGGACACGAACCTTGTTCCTCCGACTCCCGCGGTGCTATCACTGCTCGGATCGCCTCCGCATCGAAAGGCAAAGCGGATCAACAGGCAACTCACGCCCGCAAAGATCAGCGTTGCGTGGGAGAAGGTGCGCCGCGTGGTGCGGGATCTCTGCAGGCAGCGCGGCCTGGAATGCCCCAATTGCCGTCTCTACGGTGGGAGGATCGAGTTTCAGCTCACGGTCGGCCATCGCCTAATCGCGCTCGACCTTGATGGAAACTGCATCGTTGCGCGGATAGGCCGTAGGCGATGGACCATCCGCATCGTGCGCATCAAGACCGGCGGTTCTGGTTACGAACTGCGCAGGAAAATTCACACGGCGACATTGATGATGATTGAACTACTGCTTGAGGCACGGCAATAGCGGGAAATCGCAAAGGTGGCCATTAGAAAGGAATGGAATGGAACCTATGACGAAGTGAGCGTTGAACAAAGGGGCTCCTTGTTCCCGGTGTTCCTGCGTTGACTGGGTGCGGCCCTCCCGCCTGTGCTGGCGTGACACGCTGTTTCCTCGGGTCGTTTTTCGACCTTATTGCTGCATGATCTGTTTTCGCCCCTTCCGTGTCTTCAAGGTAGGGCACAAGTCCTGCAGCCTAGGCCAGGAAGAAGCCGGTCGTTCTTACCGTCGAGCAGTTTTACTTCATCCTCGCTCTGCTGCCGGAGCCATGCCACACGATGGTCATGGTGGCGCAGTGCACCGGTCTTCGGGCCGAAGAGGTGCTGGCCCTCGAATGGCAGGACATCGACTTCGAAACCCTGAGTATGAAAGTCGTCCGGGCCGTCGTTCACGGTCGAGTGAAGACGGTCAAGACCGAATACTCGGAGGACGAGTTGCCGCTCGATCCCGACTTCGCGTCGATTCTTCTGGACTGGAAGATTCAGCGCCAGAAGGAGGCAGCGTGCGAAGATTCAACCCCATCTGTGGGGTCGAATCTGGTTTTTCGCAGCCCCGTCACCGCGCGTCACTATCACACGGCTCCCATCCAGCAGGACTACATCCGTCCTGCTGGGTGCTGCCTGGTGGAATGTCCGCAGTGCGGTGCCGGTGTCTGGTGTTTGACTGATAGCCCGACCCCAAATGGCAAGCGACTACCGCTTCATGAAGAGCGGTGGGCGGCAGCCGGGAAGTATGCGGGAATAGGGTGGCACACCTTCCGCCACACCTACCGTTCCTGGCTGGACGACTCCGGCGCGCCGGTGGGGGTGCAGCAGAAGCTCATGCGGCACGCCCAGGTCTCGACCACGATGAATGTGTACGGAAACGCCTTGATGACGGCCAAGCGTGAGGCCAACAGCAAAGTGGTCAGAATGGCACTGAGGAGCGCATAGCCTTGAAGGGAAGAATCTTGCAACCGCACCAGAAACCCCGGCGATTTTGGCGACCGCTGTTATTTGGGGTTATCTGGGGTTGGCCAATCGGCTAAGTGGTTGCGGGGGCTGGATTTGAACCAGCGACCTTTGGGTTATGAGCGACCTGAGATTTCGGTAAGTATCGGACAACAGGGCACGAGTGGAAACCCTGAGATACCCCTGGGAACGGCTGGAACAGCTTATTGGGGACCGTATGGGGACTTGTTTGGCGGATTGCCGACGAGTGCCCAACGATCTGCCAATCGGACCCCATTGCCATTGGGAACCGATTGGGGACACGTCTGACGACGGCCCCAACGAGCATCCAACGACGTGTCGCTCTACCGTCAGCCGAGTGCGACCGCTGCTGTCGCCTCAGAGGATCAGTCATGATTCTTCAACAACCCTCCACCCATCTGGAAGGCAATCAGCCCCTCGCCGATTTTGCCAATTTGCCTCCCAAGCCACCACGCTCCAAGCTGGAACCACATCGCGATCTGATCCGCGAACTGCGGCGGGGCGGGCGAACCTATCGCGAAGTAGCCCAACTGTTTCAAGAACGGCTCGGCCTGTATGTTGCGCCGAGCACTCTCCATTCCTTTGTCAAGGTCCGCGCCAAACACAGCAAGCGAACTCAATTCGAGTTGCCACCGCTGGAACTCGCAGTGGCAGAGTCACCGGCGCTCGACCGCGTTGCTGCCCTCAAGGCAAAGCCGACCGTACGGAGTTCAAAACCTACCCGCTTCGTCTTCCGTGAAAACGAACCTCTGACCCTGACCAGCAACGGGGGTGAGCAATGACGGCATATTCAAAGCGTGTTGTCTTCACCATGGGCGGCAAAGGTGGCGTCGGCAAAACTGGCGTCATGGTCTCCTTAGCCGAGTGGTTCGCGTCGAACGAGATTCCCGTCACATTGCTCGACCTCGACACAGAGAATAAAGCGCGTGGTTCGTTGAAGCACTTTTTCAATGGCACTGTGACCAAGGTCAACATTCATACGCCTGCGGGTCTCGATGCCTTCGTCGATTATCTTGACGGTAGTACCCCCATCATTCTCGCCGATATGGGAGCTGGTGCCGGACAAGTGGCCGCTGATTGGTTCGAGTCGATGTACGAAGATGTCGCTGCAACTGGCGTTCGATTTACGGCAGTCGGTGTGGTCACGCCAGACCCGGCTAGCGTTGAGAGCGTCCTTGCCTGGGCAAGTCGCCTTCAAGATCGGGTGGAGTATGTCATCGTCGAAAACGCTACAAGTGCCTTGGCGGATTTTACTTACTGGCGGTCCACCGAACAGGCAAACCGCTTCCGCGAGGCATTCACGCCGGAAATTTTGCAGATGGAATTTCGGCTTGCGGAACTTGAAAACCCTGTCCGGCAACATGGAATCCAATTGGGACAAGTGGCAGACCGCAAGGCCGACGTTGATGAGCTGAGGAGGGCATCTCTCGTCATGCGCGCCCAGAGCTATCGGCGGCGGCTCTTCTCTGAATTTGACCGGGCGAGGCAGGTGTTCTTGCCATGAATACGGCTCCGGTCCCTTCCAATGTCTCAGATATCACGGTGGGAGAGCCGACGCTGTTCGACTCTCTCGCCCGACTTGTGCCCGATGAATTGCAGACCGCATATTATCGCGTGCTCGCGCATACCCGGACGCTCAGCCCCGACGATGAGATGCTGCGCATTCTTGAAGCGATGGGCATCCTGGCGCTGCTCACACGTCACACGCCGAAGGATATTGCCGACGAGCGCGAACGCTTTCAGGAAATGCTTGATCTTCATCAGCAGTTTTCCGATGAAGCACAGCAGAAGATGCTCAGCTATGTTCACGAGTTGGAATCTCGAATTTCTGCGCTGCCCAGCGGGATCGAATCCAACCTTAACCCCAAGCAGATTGCGAAGCTGCTTGGGGAAAGTTTGCGGCAGCACTTTATTCAATCTGGTGCACCGGATACGGTAAAAGCGTTGCAAGCTACCAGCGCGGCTATGACGAGCGCGCAGAAGGAACTCTCAACCGCTCTGCGCAATCTATCCGATTCGCATGGCGGCATTGTCGCCCAGGTGGAGAATGCCAACGACCGGATTTGGCATTTGATGGAAAACCGGGTCAAAGTCCTTGATGCGCTTCTTCATGAATGGAAGAGCGATCTGCTGCGCATCTGGATTCCGCTGATTGCGGGAGCCTCTATGTTGATCGGATTGTTCGGCGGTTTTGAAATACAAGGCTGCCGTGATGCAGCGGCAACTCCATCAACACCAGTCGTGGTGCCTACGCAACCGGCCATACCCCCTCAAGCGCCCACAAAGTCTTCGGGACGCCCTAATCGTCAGGATAAGTAAAGCGTTAACAATGAATAGGTTGACTCTTCAATGTGCGCCGTCGGCGGTAGTGCAAACCTAAAACCGTTAGTTGTCAACTTGTAGGTTGACAACTCATAAACCGACAACTGACAATAAGATTCTGCGCAGTGGAGGATGTATGCCCTATTTGACTATTAAACCCGATCCGTTTTATGACCGTACCGTCGAGCTGGCGGCCCTGGATCGCGCCTGGAAGTGCCATGGAAACGGCGGGCAAATGCTGCTTCTTTATGGCCGCAGGCGACTGGGCAAAACCTTCCTCCTCCAGCGTTATTTCACTGCCGGGAGCACCGGCAATGAGCCGGTGAAGCCGCATTGCTACTTCTTGGCCGAACAATCCACGGTGGCAACGCAACGGCTAACCCTGGCGCGCCAATTGATTGCGGCCTTGCCCGCCGAGGGCGTGACGGCTGAGGAAATCGCAGTCTCCTGGAATGCGCTTTTGCGCTACGCTTCGCAGCAAGCGCAAGCGCGGAAGAAAGGATCAGGCCGTTTCGCCCTGATCTTTGATGAGTTCCCGTATCTGGTCGCCCAGACCCCGGAACTGCCGTCTGTGCTGCAAGCGTGGTGGGATCGCGAAGGCGTGCACGCGCCGCTCTTTGTGGTGCTCTGCGGCTCGCAACTCTCGGCCATGGCCGCGCTCGGCGAGGAAAGCGCGCCGCTCTTCGGGCGCTTCAATGCCGGAATCTTTCATCTCGATCCGCTTCAGTACGAAGATGTCGCCTGCTTCTACGCGAACAGTCCGCACTATGGCGTTGTCGAGAAACTGCTTATGTATGGCGTCTTTGGCGGAACACCGCGTTATCACGCTCTGGTCGATCCATCGCGCCCGCCCGCCGAAGAGATTGTCACGCTGCTGATGCAACCGCGCGCCGTTCTTGAAAATGAAGTGCGCTTCCTCCTTGGCAGCGAACAGATTCGTGACCCTGCGCCCTACAACGCTATCCTGGCAGCGATTGCCGGCGGCGAAACCAAGTTCAACCGCATTCAACAGTTGATTGACGTGGAACGCGGGGCGCTTTCAAAGTCTTTGCGCACCCTTCTGGAGTTGGGTTGGATTCGGCGCGAACTACCCTTTGGCGAACGCTCCGACCGCCGTGCGCTTTACCGCGTTGCCGATCCGTTTCTGGCTTTTTGGTATCGCTTTGTCGCGCCGCTTTCAAGCGAGCTGCAATTCTCCGATCCGTCAGCCGTCTATGCCTCTCGTGTAGCGCCGCACTTGGCCGACTACATGGGCTGGTCTGTTTTCGAGGAAATCTGCGGCCAGTGGCTCCAGCGCCACGCCAAGGAACGGCTCGGTCTCGCCATTCGCCAGATGGCGCGTTACTGGAGCCGCGACGGTCGCACGGAAATTGATCTCATGGCAGAACTCGACAACGGAACTTTTCTCTTCGGAGAGTGCAAGTGGCGCACAGAGCGTGTTACGCGCCTCAGTGACCTGAGCACCTTACAAGCAAAGGTTGCCAGTCTGCCAGAGGCCCGCTGGCGAGACAAGCCAAGCTATATCCTCTTCGCCCTTGGGGGCTTCTCTCCCGAGCTTCAGCAACTCGCCGCCGACCCTGCCGAACGGCTTTACCTCATTACCGATACCAACATGCTTGACCATTACCACTGAAACGAATCAGTAAACGAATAAAATGGTGAATTAATGCCACTACTTTATCTGGATATCGATGAGATTGAATTCGCAAAGCAACTCACCGCGATGCTCGCGAGCGGTGGCATGGAGTTGCGGTCTGCGGTAATGACAGCGGTCAGGACCGGTATATCTCGGAATCTTGACCAATTAGTCGCTGCTGGTATTTGTCTTCGCTATGGCTTCAAAAACGGCGGCCAATCAAACGTATTTTCATTGAAAGAAGCCGTCAAGCATAACGGATTTGACTTCTGGTACCTGGATATACAAATTGATTGTCCTATCGGAACGACAATTTCTGAACACGATGTCTGTCGCCCAGTTGGAATCCAATGGCTATCAATAGACTACGGCGATGGGGTGCAAAAAGCTTTCAAGTTCAAGCACTTTACCATGAAAACACGCGAACGGTATGAAATTGAGATTTTGCACCCTCAGATTCCAGCCGCACTTCTTAAGTCCGTTCTGCAACGTTTTCCAAAGAAATGTCCATGTTGCAACGAGCACCTTATGCCTATTCCGGCTGGAGTGTGGGAATGGCGACAGCCTTTCGGTTGCGTAATTTGCGGAAAGAGATTTCTCTGTGAGTGTTTCCGCACGGCAGTGCAAAAAGCAGCAAAATCAGAGAAACAAAGGATATCTTGTAATGCTGATAGGTCAGACATTGACGATTTGAATAACTTTATTGACAACGAGTGCGCGGCACAGTATCGATCTGGGATATGTCATTTGTGCACCGGTAAACCATCAAATTTGCTTTACTGCTCTACCATGTATGGAAGTTCAGTTATGGTGCGCTATGGTGCCTATATTGAAAAGTTTGCTATTGCCGAAGGCCTTTCCGCCCGTGACGCGGAAAACATGGTTCGGGATATTCTCGGTGTTCCCCGCATAGGAGAGGGATGGATAAATGAAACACAGCTCTTTAATTTGGTCAGAGTATTCTTCGCAGACTATGAAGTCATTCGCGAGGCACGTACAGATTGGCTAGGCAATCAAAGACTTGATATATTTATTCCTGCTCTCTCCCTGGCGATTGAGTATCAAGGTGAGCAGCACTTCAGGCCTGTTGAACAGTTTGGCGGAAAAATAGGATTTTGCGAAGTGCAGTTGCGCGACAAACGCAAACGGCAGCTTTGCAAAGAGAATGGGGTGAAGTTGGTTTACTTCACATATGCAGAGAAATTGAGCGTTGAACGAGTTGAGAAGAAGCTGAGGCAATTTTGTGTTTAGTGACCGAAACCCAAAACGGTCAAATTCTTGGTTAAAAGTGGTAGAAAGGGCGTGAATGGGGAATGGTTGAATAATTTCTCATGCCGGTGATAGGGTTACTCTCGAATGAGCAACCGGTAGGACCGGCTGCATGGCACTTGCACGCCGAGCCCCCACAATGCAACAAGCTGTCTATGGAGATGCCAGATGTTAAACTTTCTTTGGTCTCTGCCTTCAGGTTTTCTTATTGCCATTCTTGCTTTTGTGGTATTTATTCCCACCATAATTCCCTCAGAACTCTTCAAGCCTTGGGTGAAAGCTCTCGTCAGCGTCATCAGTTTATTGCTGGTAGCAGGTGAACTCTCAGTCCTGACACACAACCAAGACCAAGCAGTGAGCGATAGAAAGGCACAGGATGAAGTGCATAAACAAGAAATAGGCAGTCTCTTGCAGCATTTCAGTTTTATCGAAGGTCTCTTGACTGCAGAAAATCACGTTAGTGCATTGAAAGTGCAGAACACGAATACCGTTTCGCCAGAAAGTCTCAAGAGCCGGTCGCTTGATCTATCTGATGAAATCCTGCAGTTTCTAGTTAATCGACAGGTCGCACCTGGATTCGGACAGGGGGAATTTGGTGAAGGTGGGTTTGGCGGTACGGATACCACAACAGACACATACCAGAAGCAGACAATAGAGATGTTCACCATTACATTCCAGAACCGTGTGACGGCCATTCGAGATGCTTTAGCAAAACAAGGACTCACGGATAAGCAATTAGATACTAAATATCGGACACCCGGAAACGTATATGCAATTAAGACCATCGCCGAACGAATTGCTGCCTTGGCTGAGAAGTTGCGATGAAGAGGGCATCGTACATTCTGAAATGACGGTCCCAATGCTACCCAAGATTGGGTTCATGAAGAACAAAAGAGTGATCCTCTGGCACGGACCACAGGTGTATGAATACCGGAAGCAGGCGTTAGCCGTACGTTATCAAGGAGGGCGATTTTGCTTATCAAGAAACGGGTGAACCGTCAGACAGGTAAAGCCGGTTCGGGGGGGGAAGCGATACGCGCGCGCGAGCAGGGCTTTTCGGCAACCTCGGAAAAGGGCTACCTCTCAGTAAGGAAAGGTACCCTGCACAGTCGGGGTGCCATCATTATGCAAATCATGGTGTGGAGGGTCAGACCTGATGATTTCAGAAACTTTTCCGTCAACGAAGACGACTTTGAGATTCGGATAGAAGTAAATGTGTTTGGCTCCCAGCGTCACTGAGACAGGAGGTCCAAGAATTGTTTGTACGACCGTGGAGGATTGGCCCTTGTGAACGGCAGAGATCATGCCCTTGGTGAGGGACGGACGTGATGGAACGTTTCCTGATCCCTTAGCGGAGGGTTGGCCCGTGGTAGCCTCGCCTGGGTTGGAGGACTGCTCGGTATTGCGTTGAGCCGACCTGTCGGATAGTCGCTTGATGTGCTCTACAACCTCTCTACCGATTTCGTTCGGATTTTCGTATGAGTTCGGCGGGGTTCCGGTTGCAGGCTTTGGTCCCTTGGGAGTCTGGTAACTATCAGCGGACGACTTACGGGTAGGCTCAGCGAGGCTTGAAGGTGAGTAGCCCTCAAACCTTACTGCTGTCAATGTTATTATGTTGCCTAAACCATTCACTGCTTGCATCGTCCCTTCGACGAAGACCTGCCAAGACCTATTTAATTTCGGAGGATCGTTGTCTGGAAGAATGACCGCGATCTCACCATCTGTTATTACCTCTGATCCATTTAGACCTCCGACAGCCAAGAGCGAGTAAATAGCGGTATGTTCATCTATCATCTTTTCGAACCTCAAGCAGTGAAGGTTCCAAGCAGAGTGGGCTTCAAAGTCGCCCCAACTGCCCAAAGAATAATGAATTCTTAAAGTATCTATAATTCCGGAGCGACCTTTGAATTTGTATGGATTCCTGCTGATTTCGTAAGGCGATATCACTTCATTTGAAGCATGGTATCCCTCGGTAAAGTTTGAGGACGAGGTTTCGTTTGAGGAACCAGTTTGGTTTGAATGTGTAGTACGGCACGCCGTTAAAACCAGAAGAACCCCAAAGATCATAAACTTTTTCATTAAAGCCCCCAGCCAGCACATGCAAAACCTACATTACATTGCGCCCAACGCTCCTTGACGAGTCCCGCTCTCAAAATTAACTTCATTCGTATCTACATAGCATAATGCTCCTTGTCTGCCTTAAACATTGCCATCATGAAGGCTCTTATCTTATTCATCTGATCTTCAGTGGTATTTGCCGAATCAAATCCATACATGACTGACCCTCCGTCGGGATAGGTACGGACGAATGCGTTAAACATCCTGTCAGGCTTATCTAGAAATATGATACTAATCTGGTACCCGCCTCCCCAGGCTTTTTCAAACCAATACAAAGTAAACTTACTCTTGTAATACGACTTGTCGAACTTATCAAGAAGGCTAAATTCATAGGCCCGTTCGCGTCCATTTCCCTCGGCCAACTGGTCGCCTCCCTCTCCAGTTACGCTCTCCCTTGCGAGATAGTCATTGAACAAACTCCTCAAGTATCTTGCCTCGCTAGCCTTATATGAGGCATGGTACTGGTGCCATTGATCTGGTGTGATACTCTCAGCCAGAGAATGATTACTCGTAGTCGAATCATCGGGTGAAGGTTTATCTACAGGACTCGCGTTCTCGCTTGGTGGAGCATATTTCTCTGGAGACGCAATAGTTTGTTCATCATTAATAAGACCATGTTTTGATTTGGTTATGACCAGACCGGCAACAATAATACCAAGTAGAAGGAATCCTGCAAGTATAGGGGTTGCTAAGCGCATCCATGGGTTCCTATAGACAGTACTTGTTACGGTATGATCAAACCATGTAGTTGGCACTTCTGCGGCTACTGCGAGCGACCGAGAAAAGGAAAGAAATGCTGCAATAGTAAGTGCCGCTGCAAGCACAAAGAGGCCAATGCCCGGTTTGATCTGGACAGAGTTTACGATTAGATTGCCGAGTTGTTGAGCAACCCCTGCGAAAGGATTGTCGCTTGATTCGGCCGGAATGGCTTTAATCGATTCGCGAAACCAAGAGTGCAAGTCGGAGTTGGCGATGGTTAAGTGAAGAATAGCGATAATGGCAGATAAACCTCCAATTGTGGAAGTCACTCTTACATATGCAGCCCGAAATGTGCCAAAGCATCCGAATAGGGAAATAAGTGCGCAACCTAGAGCGATAGCAATTTCAAATGGAAGAATGTCGAGAGATTGAACAGAGAATGGCATAGGCGGCAGACTGTCCGAAGTGCCGGTGTCAGGGGATGATTGTTGTGGCGTTGTGGAATCTGTTCCACTAGCTCCCTTCGGGATTTTAGACAAGTATTTGTCAAATTCATCAGTTTTAGAGAAAATGTCGTACCCACTCACATTTTGGCTACCTAGAACCGGAAGCTGGAGCGTCGCCAAAGGGAAGAAAAAATTTAATAGTGCAACACACAATAGAATACCGATGATCCACTGCTCGGTATTTCTCGTACCATGCGTTATAAATCTTTGGCTTGGCAAGGGCGCATTTTGGTTTGCTATAGACTTTCCACAAGCAGGGCAAAAGGCTGCATTTCCGACGTAATTGTTGCCGCAGTTCGGGCAGATGTCTGGCGGAATGAACGGTGCCATAGTGATCCTTCCACTTCTGAATCAGCGTTGGCTATTGAAGAGTAATCTGCATGATTGTTGCACCTGGGCATCTGGCTTGTAAACCAACGCTCCAAGATGCTCCGACAATCGCGCCATGATGCCCACAGACACGCCGCCGGGCTGTCCGTGATGGTTTTCCTATTCCCGGTTTTCCCCACGCACCAGAGCCAACCTCGGTTCTGCCAATCGGCAGGGAAATGCGGCAGTGACGGCCTTTCTGCGGAGTAAAGAGAGCAATCCACGCGCGCAGATTATGACGGGCATTGACAGGGGATAGGTACTCCAAGTTGAAGGAACAGATCCGCCGCCCCCAGTTCCGCCGCCGCAAGCAGCTAGGCTGAGGACAAGCCCAGCGAGCATAGGCCTCTTCATTGGAACCTCCAAAACCCCATAGCACATCGCGGGTTCCTGACGCGAAGCTCCTGCAAGTATCCCTCGAGTTTTGCTCGGTGGATACATCATGTCACTTGCCCGCCTTGTGAACCAATGCAGGCGGAACGATCAGCCGTTCGACAACCGAGCGATTGTTTTCTACATAGGCTACCCCGCGGCGAATTGCCCGAGCTTTTTCATCCGCAGAGCCGAGGACTCGACGCGAATCAGCGATGTCCCTGCGCCTTCAAGAGAGCGTATGCACTAAATCTAGTTTAGAGACTAATCGCAAGATGACAGAATGGCAAGAGATATTTGCATTCTACTCGGCGAACGCATCCGCAAATTGCGAAAACAAAAGGGTTGGAGGCAAATTGACCTGGCCGAACAATCCGGCGTTCATGAAGTTCATATCAGCGATCTTGAGCGCGGCGCGCGCGAAGTCGGATTGAAGACTCTCTTGGCCATTGCTCAGGCATTGGAAGTAAAATTGTCAGATTTGCTCAAAGACATAGATTAGTTGCGTGCCGCGGTTTTCGCCAATCACGCGTAGTGTCTGAAGAGTGCCGCACTAGAAGCGAAGATTGCCGATCTTATCTGGACTATCGGAGAACCGGTCACGTAAGCGGCGCGATCTGATAGAGTTCTGCCATGGGAAAAGTCTTGTCCGTAATCGCCATGTTCCTGATTGCCGCAGGGGCAATCATATCTGTGACCTGCTATCAGCAGAAATTCACAGAGAAAGAGAAGTTGCAAGTCGAGGATCACGCCGCGGAAACTTCGCAATCCCATTCGGAAAACAACGAGCAAAGCAGTAAGAAAGCACAGGACAACTCCGATAAACTGCCATGCTGGCACATACTTTTTGCCTGGCCCAACGGGATTACAGCATGGGCTATTATTGCCACTCTCTTTGTAATTGGCTGGCAATCGATAGAAACCGCCAATGCGGCCAAGGCCGCTCAACTAAGTGCGCAATTTGCGATTGATTCCGAACGCGCCTGGATGATCGCAAAAATGGATAAGCCCATCATCCCTCTTGAAAGAGAGCGTTGGTTTTTTGCAACCATTCCCAAGTTGACCAACAAAGGGAAAACGCCCGCCTTCATCGTGGAAATTGGAAACGCGATCGCTGTGCTTGCCAGAAACGAGCACCTTCCAGCCATCCCTTCCGGTTATGAAGAGCGGAATATTTTCAGATCGGAAGGTCGCGGAATTTCGATACCGCCCGAAGGGGAGGCCGGTAAGGGAATAGTACACGAAATAGAAGATCCGACTCCATTCCACAAGGGAGACTCGATTCTTTGGGTTCACGGATATGTGAAATACAGAGATGTTTTTGTTGAAGAGATTAGGGAGACCCGATATTGTTTTCGTTGCGTTCCTTCGCTAATTATCGGGATGAATGACCACAGTTTCGTGATTGACGGACCGCCTGCATATAACCGCGCCACCTAACTCAGGAGTCGGTATCACTAAGTGCCCTCTTCGAAGATCTGGACTATACTCGAATACACTTCGAACGGCCCTCGATTTCCTTTGAACACTGTCCGAAGTCAATCGAATTGCGTTCGATGTAGACGGTTTGCATCAGTCGTTCTAAGCCGTCAGGCTTAGGGATGGTGTCTATCCCCAAAACGAGCGCAGCGAAAGGGCAATTCCGGGCGCATTGACGGAATGATGCTTGCGGAATCAGGCGGCTTTGACGGCGAAGCGGAGCGCGGTCTATATCTCCGCTTGGTGAGCCGCTGTTATTTGACAATCAGATTCAGTGAGCCTCTTGCATTCGGAATTCGAACAGCGTTAGCGTCGGGTTGTGCTAACGATACGGGCCATGTCGGGCGGTGTTGGGTATGCCCAGAGGCATCTCGAACACAGCGATTACTATGACGAGCATCGTCGTGTGCAAGGCGAGTGGCATGGGCGGGGAGCGGAGTTGCTTGGGCTTCGCGGCGAAGTGAAGCGGGAACAATTTGAGGCGGTCCGCGAGGGGCTGTACCCGGAAACGGGCGAGTTCCTTCGACCACGCCATAGTGCGGACCGCATTGGTGTTGATGGGAGTGAACAAAGCAAGGGGCGTTCGCTTTACGATCTGACTTTCTCCGCGCCGAAATCGGTTTCCATTCAGGCCCTGGTCGGCGGGGATGAGCGTCTGATCGCGGCCCATGACAAAGCTGTCCGCGAAGCCCTTGAAGAGTCTGAGAGCCACGCTGCCACACGCGTGCGCTTGAACGGCGCAAACGAAAATCGAACAACGGCAAACTTGGTAGTTGCGTCGTACCGACACGACACCAGCCGCGAACTCGATCCGCAACTGCACACGCACGCTGTAGCGGCCAATTTGACCTATGACGGTGCCGAGGGCCGTTGGAAGGCGCTACAAGCATCAGGGATCTATGAACGACGGGCCTATTTGACGGAGGTTTATCGAAACGCGCTGGCGCGTGAGGTGCGCAGCCTGGGATACGAAATCGAGCCGTGTCGCGATGCCAAAGGTAGAGACCATGGATTCGAGATTCGTGGCATCTCGAACGAATTGCTCGAAAAGTACAGCGTACGGAGCGCGCAACGGGACGCCGCCGTCGAGCAATTCACAGTGGAGCATGGCCGCAAGCCAACCAATAACGAAGTTGCCGTTCTCGTCCGTGAATCTCGCGCGGACAAGCTGGCGGAAATCGCAACGGAAAAAGTCAGAGAGCAGCAGCAATCCCGTCTTACTCCAGAAGAAAGACAGAAGTTGGAACATCTTCGTGCCGAGTCCCTTGATCAGAATCCGCGCATTTATCACGAATTCTCACAGGCATCGGAATCTCTTCAATATGCCAAAGAGCATCTCTTTGAACGCAACTCCGTTGTACGCGACCACGAATTGATGACTGAAGCTCTGCGCCATGGGCGTGGGCAGATTGACCCTGGTCAATTACGCGGCGCACTGGAACTGGAACAGTCGCAGGGTACTCTTATTCGCGCTGGGAACAATCTGGCCACACGCGAAAGCCTTGAACGAGAACAGCGCATGATTACGACAGTAGATGGTGGCGTCGGGCGCTTTGATCGCCTGGGTGGACAGCACGAACTTCACCCTTCCGAGCGTCTGCGCGAAGAACAGCAGCGAGCTGTTTATCAGGTTCTCGATTCACGTGATTTGGCCATCAATCTGCGCGGCGCGGCGGGCACCGGAAAAACTGCCACATTACATGAAATCGACCGTGGCTTGCGGGATGCGGGCCGTGAAGTTGTGGCCGTCGCTCCAACACGGAGTGCAGTAGATGAGTTGCAAAAGGTCGGCTTCAACGATGCCATGACGATTTCTCGACTGCTGGACAACAGTTCGGCGCAATCCTCGCTTCATGGCAAAGTGCTGATCGTAGATGAGGCGGGCATGGTCTCGGGTCGCCAGATGGAAGGTTTGCTCAAGCTGGCAGAGCGCGAACAAGCGCGGATTGTGTTTTCTGGGGACACACGGCAAATTCAGAGTGTAGAGGCGTCGGACGCTCTCCGAATTCTTGAGCGGGAATCGCAGATGAAGAGCATTTCGTTGACTGGCGTACAACGGCAGGCACAGCCAGAGTATAGGGATGCAATCCAGACGTTGCGGCAGTCACCGGAGCAGGGGTTTGAAAAGCTGGAGAAGCTCGGTGCCGTTCGCAAGGTTCCATACTTGGAGCGGGCGCAGGCCGTGGCTTCGGCTTACCGGGAACTTGCGACTGATCCAAATCGCAAGGTGCTCGTCGTTGCCGGTACACATGAGGAGATCGGCAGGATTACGCACGCGATCCGTGAGGATAGGAAACAGCACGGCGAACTGGAACGCGGCACGGCTTTTGAACGCTACTCGCCGTTGCAATGGACCGAGGCACAAAAGAAGGACCTGTCGAACTATCAGGAAGGGCAGGTCCTATTGTTCCATCGCTCTTCGCATGGGGTTGCCCGGCATGAAACACTCACCGTTGAACGTGCGGACAAGTCGCACATCGTTGCCAGAAACCTGCAAGGCGTGGAACGCATAGTGAGTACAACACAGGCGCGTTCCTTCTCTGTGCATGAGTGCAGCCAGATTGAAATTGCTTCCGGCGACAAACTGTTGCTGACAGGCAATCGCCGCGAGGCGGATTTCCGCGCCACAAACGGCGAACTGGTGAAGGTGCGCAGTGTTGACGGTGGCCGCATTCGACTTGAAGATGGCCGGACGCTGCCATCGAACTATCGTGAATTCGACCACGGCTATGCGATTACCGCGCATCGCAGCCAGGGCAAGACCGTCGATGCGGTGGTTCTCTCCGGCGACACGATGAAGCAGGAACAGTTCTACGTCGCCGCGTCACGTGGCCGCGATGAAATAACGATCATTACTTCTGATATAGATCACTTGCGCGAATCGCTGGGTATCTCGACGGCACGGCCATCGGCGACTGAACTGGCGAGAGAGCAAGTGCGATCTCATCTCGCTCCGGAGCATGGCCTCGCTCAGCTGCCTGTACAGGGCATCGAACCGCCAGCACCGCTCCATGAAATCAGCATCGGCCACGAGATAGGCATAAGCCTGTGACTTTCCGCAATTATCGCCCGCTCGCTGCTTTGCGCCGAACGGAGACATATCCCTTCGGAAGTTTGTCCGTTTCCTCTGGCGCATGGCGCGTTGGCCGGTCAAGAATCTCCAGCGCTTTTGCAATCAATGCTGGCGTTGCTTTGGGACGGCGTGCCAGCCAATCCTCATGCTGAAGATGAGCGAGTTTTTCCGCCACGGCGACATTGATGAACTGGTTGAGCGAGACACCTTCCTTCAGCGAAAAATCTTCCGCAATCCTACGCACAGAGGGCATGAGCCGGAGCGGAAATTTGTTCACGACAACTTTCTTTTGGCTTGCGGGCATACCCTTATCTCCTCTTCCTGAATTCATTCAGCAGTTCTGCCGGAGTCAGCACTTCCAAGTGAAAACGCTTTGCTGGTTCCCGAAAATGCTTCGTGTTGTTGGTCACGATGGCATCTGCGCGGCCATTGATGGCAACCTCCAACACCATGTCATCGTTTGCATCCTGTGAAAGCGGTGTGTGCCGGAAAACAACCAGAACCGGCTCGGCCAGCGCTTCCAACATATCCAAGAGCAATGTGGTTTCTTCTTGCGTTTTTCCGGACACACTCAGGTGTTCCGCCCGAAACGCAACATCCCGATACTCACAGGCCAGCTTGTAGTCCATGAGGATGGTTAGCTTTTTGAGCAGGACAAGCCGCAGATTCTCTGCCGCCGCACCAGTGCTCGAACGGAGAGCGGCAATAAGAACCGATGTGTCGAGAACAATCCTCACGAGCTGATGGTATCACGGGTGGCCCCATTCGTTCGGGCGTCTGGAGAGATATTTTTAATGACATTTCCCGGATAGATGGAATTATGTGCCGAGGCGACGGAGGTCCGTGTCAAGGCTCTTGACCGCGCAGCGGCGGGCTTTGCCCGGCCTTGACACGGACCGCGCCTCGGCTACACTCTGCCATCCGGGGAATGTCATCCGGGATTTGTCTAGTGAAAAATCAAGCAAAAATAAAATTTTACTTTCATAATATCAAAAAATCGGCAGCGCCAAGCGTTCCTCAAAAGTATTAGCAGCAACTCTGTGCATCTCCCGTTCCTTAAACTTCGCCTTCACTTCGCTTTTGCATATCGATGAACTGGAAAACTGGCGCTACGCAAGGGGTTGACGCAATTTCGAATACCATCCATTGTGGTTTCAAGGAGTGTGCGAGCCATGTTCGATTCCCCTCATGTATTCGAACCTCTATTGAACAGTGAGCAGGCTGCGGCCATTGTGAAAGTACACCCAAAAACCCTCCAGCGGTACGCCCGTAACGGTATTGTCGGCGGCCTGCGCGTTGGCAAGCTCTGGCGTTTCCGACTCTCGGATCTTCACGGCCAGTTGCTGGGTACTGAGCAAACTGTAATCGACTCTGAAGCAGAACAGAGGTACCCTGTTCTTAACCACTCGTGCCCGCAACCAAGCAGGAGGTAAAACTTGTTTGTTCGGACACGGTATCAATACGGAAGTCTTCGGCTGAGGAAGCGCGAGCGTGGTCCCGACGTGTGGGAGTTTCGATATTACGAAACGAACGCTCAAGGGCAACGGAAACGTCAGAGTGTGATCCTTGGGGATCGCAATCTGTATGCGACGGAAACCCAGGCTCGGAAGGCCACGCAAGCACTTCTTCTTCGACTCAATGGTGAGTCTCCACGTGCGGAAGTGGAGGCGGCGTCTTTCGGAACCTTGCTCGACCGCTATATCGAGCAGGAACTTTCGGAACGCTATTCAACTCGGAAATCGCATCTGTCGAATATCCGGGTTCACATTCGACCGCGTTGGGGTGATTACCCCGTAGATAAGCTGAAGCCGATGGCGATGGAACAGTGGCTGCGCGATTTGCCGCTGGCTCCAAAGTCAAAAACTCATATACGGGGGATCATGCACCTGGTCTTCAAGTGCGCCGAGCGATGGGGAATTATCGAGCTTGGCAAGAATCCCGTCTCTCTGGTGCGCGTGAAGAATGCAAGCAAGCGCCTGAAGCGGCCACGGGTTCTCACCGTGGATGAGTTCTTTGAACTGCTCAAGCACCTGGGCGAACCGTATCGCACGATGGTATTGGTCGCGCAATGTTTGGGCCTTCGGGTTAGCGAGATTCTGGGCCTGCAGTGGGGCGACTTCAATTTCGAGAATCGCTCTGTACTGGTTCAGAGAAGCGTGGTGGGCGGCAGGGTGGACGATGTGAAGACGGAATATTCAAGAGATGATGTTCCGCTTGATCCTCGTCTGGCGGAGGTGCTGTTGCGATGGCACTCTGCCTCAATCTTCCCGCGAGACGAGGATTGGCTCTTTGCCAATCCGGTTACCGGGAAGCCGTACTACCAGGAGAGCTTGCAGAAGTCGCAGATCAAACGGGCTGCGAAACTCGCCGGGTTGGGAGAGGACATAGGGTGGCACACATTTCGCCATACCTATCGCTCCTGGCTCGACGAAACGGGTGCTCCGATGAAAGTGCAACAGGAACTGATGCGTCACGCCTCGATCCAGACGACGATGAACGTCTATGGGCGGGCCATGACGGAAACCAAACGCCGTGCAAACAGTCAGGTTGTAGGACTGATATTCGGCCCCACCCCGCAGGATTCACCCGCCGAAGTGGTGGCTGCGGTTGCATAGTAAATAGCAGTCTGTTCCTAATGGGGGATAACGGGGACTTATCGAAAGCGACCAGAATCTGCAAGTTATTGATTTTATTGGTTGCGGGGCCTGGATTTGAACCAGGGACCTTTGGGTTATGAGAAGGCTAAATAACTGATTCTAAAAGAACTACAGCGGCGTAGATGATCTCTAACGACCATTTAGAATCAGCAAGATACAGGCATTTCCTTTTTAGCGTTCCCCGGTTTGTTCCCTTGCTTTGAGCCTCCGCGTGGGAGCTTGACCCTTGGGATTAGGCGCTTCAAGTCGGCAGACGTGGGTGAATTCTACTTCGGCGAGGAAGGAGTGAATCCCAGGCGGTACTTGTTTGGGCTGCCTCTTATCGCATAATAAGTCGAGAAAGTTGACCTATTATGCGAGCGCCGAATGAGCGACAAAAAGAGCTGTACCGGATCGCTGAGACTCAAGGGGGGGTACTTTACGACCAAGTAGGCTGCTTCCCTTCAAGAGACGTGACTGAGGCAGTGCGTTCAGTTGTGTGCGACTGTGTACTCTGGACGTAGGTCAATCCACAGGTGAAGTAAATGGAATGGCGAGACCGGAAATGATCGTTCAAACGTGTGCTCCAACTTTTGGCAGTCAGAGGCCAGTGGGCCGACAGGAATAATGTGCGGCAAAGCGTTTCGACCAACCTCTTCGTTGACCTCCTTCAACACCTGCGCTGGTTCCATGCTTTGGCAATAACCAACCATTGCCCCGCTGCTAAAACGTTTTGCATAGGCCCATTTCGGGTCTCGAAACCGGCAGATACCATGTCTGACGTAATTCTGGTTGAACACCCAATCAGCGCGAAGAGGCTTGCCAATGCGTTTGCATTCAACAACAAACTGCTTGCTACTGCGTTTAAGGTCAAGCTCGTACTGGTCGCGATAAATCCACTGAAAGTCGGGGCGCTTCTGTTCACGCGCTACGCGAGATATGTCATCCGGGTCCGGTTGATTGTTGCATTCTGATATTGGCGCAACAGGGTCTCTCGGATAAAGTTCACTGCTGGCAGTGAGTAGACAGAAATACAGGAGGCGATTAAGATCAACTTCCGATTCGGGAAGGGCTTTTTCGGCGCTCAGCAATCGCAATGCGCGCTCAAGGATCGCGAGACACATGCCTTCACGCTTGGTCCACAGTCGGAGCCCTCTGAGATGTGGCCCGGTACCGCTCATTGCGCATCTCCTGGGACGCCCTTTTCCTGGTTCATCAAGTATGTCAACGCAGATTCGGCATCCTCGCGAGAGGCAGTGCGCGTCCAAAAGCGGCGTTCGTTGCGCTTGACAAACAGGATTTCACGGTCGCTGACGTAACGAAAAAACGTGTCAATAAAAATGCGCGACGTTCCTGCGGGAACCAGAGAGTGCTGTTGGAGATCTGACAAGATGTCAGACCATGCCACAGGATCATGGTCTGTTGACTCAACAGAGCGTTGGCCCTTCTTATAACGCGTAGAGAAACATACCGCGAGCAGTGGCGCATTGGATGGCGGTGACAGGACATGCCATGCAAACTCACCGTCGGGAGCCAATTCGGCATTCCAAATATCAAGGAATGTGCGAAGATAAGTTGTCAATTGATCATCAGTCTGCCCGAGATCAGCCAATACTCCCGTGCTATGCTCCGGCCGGACGACTTCTTGCACGGCCTCGCTGTTTTGATGACGATAAAACAGGTCTAGTCCAAGAGAACACATCTCCTGCACCAAGTCACGTTCGGCAACGCTCAATCCATAGAGGTCAAAAATTGCGTCGTTTAATTCTTTTTTCAAATTCGGCAGCCGTCGCCGAGCGGCCATGCCGGCGAGTTCCAGTCCTTCTGGCTTCAATTCGAGACTTTGAAGTTCTTCGACTACGCGGACGATGCGGTCACGAAGATTGATGTCCTTAGGAAAGCAAAGTGGCATTTCCTCAACGTTCTCTTTATGGATTTCATCGTGCCAGAGTCCCCATGACCCAGCGGTTAGGAAGAGGAAGTAGCGAGCCAGAGAAGACCAAAAAATGCCTTGAATTGTCAGTTTCTGCGCCTTGTTAAGCCCCTTAAACTTCACCGCGTTGATGGAATTGCGAAAAGCACATGGCCAGGTCACGAGGCGTGACGCAATTCCTTTATCGACGATGCCTCGTCGCACTAGTAGCCGTGTTCCTTCGTAGACCTCATGACGTCCTGATTCCTTAACCTCACGCGGGATTGGTTTCAGCTGCGAGAGGTCAAAGGCTCCATAATTTGTTAAGCAGCTCGCTGGAAACTCTTTATATTTCTGTAGCCACGAAAATGTGCGTTTCTTCTTGCGGGCCTCCGCGAATCCCTGGCCTGTAGTTACTTCGACCCCACTTAAACTCTTGGGTAGGGAGATCACACTGGGAAATTGTTCGAGGTGTCGAACCAAAACTTCATCCCGATACCCGCCCCACCAGTAGATTTTCCACAATCTTTCATCAGCAAGGCAGTCGCGCTGTGAGAGCCAGTGCATATCTCCTCTATTGAGAACAACGCACTTGGTGTTCTCAATTGTAGCGGTCCTCTTGGCCGACCAGTATTGGAATGCACTGTCAGGTGGTGGTCCATCCATTGTTCTCTTAAATACAACAGAAACAAATGGCGAAATGCCCTGCGCCTCGCGCTGCGGTCCAGAAAAAAAGATCTGCCGTACATGAGCGAAGTTGACGACATGCTCTAGCCGTGCAGAGCCGAGCCAAACTTCACGGAAGTTGCGGCTGTTTGCATGATGCTTAAAGAAAACGCCAGACGAAACGAGTAGCCCCGCTCTTCCGCCATCTCGCAAAAGGGCCAATGTAAGGTGGATGAAAGCCTGAGAAAGTTCTTTGTCGCCAACAGGGCGGCCTTTCTCAGCATCGCACCACGTCAGCGTCTGCGCGAGGGCCTTCTGGCCGTCCTCGTCTTCTTTTTTGGGATAGCCCCACGGAGGATTGCCGACGACGACCGCTGCACTCCCCGGTCCGAAGCGACGCGTAACCTCCGCCGGGCCGATACCGGAGATGGCATCAAATGCATTCAGGTGGAGCAGCACATCGAAGAACTCTGCTCCCGGCTTCTTCTTTTCGCGCCGGTTGCGTTCCTCTTCGGAAACCCATTTGAGATGAGGTAGTCTCCTTGCGGCGTTGATCTCACGCGGCTCTTGATAGTGAAGAAATGCGAGGTAGAGGCTGAAGGCCGCGACGCGTACCGCCTCTTCGTTGATATCTATGCCGGCAATCTGTTCGCGCAAAATCTTTCGAAGCTGCGCCCGGCTGACCCGCCTGCCGTTCTGTTCAGCCCAAAGATGACGCACGATGCGCCGGAATGATTCCACCAGGAAGATGCCCGACCCGCAAGCGGGATCAAGCACGCGGGGTTTCGTCGCAAGAACTTCCGGAGTAAGAGTGTGCGCAAGAACGAACTCCACGAGTGCAGGGGGCGTGTAGTGCGAACCCTGGTTGCGGTCTTTGCCGGTCCTCTCGTTGTAGAATTCCTCGTAGATAGTGCTGATCAACTCGATGGGAATTACATTGAACCGATAAGCAAAGAAAAATAGTTCTTGTTGCGCGGACGTACTGCCCATCAGGAATCCGCGCAGCTTGTCAAGGTGTTCCTGCTGTATGCACTCGCGCTCTCCGTCTTCGATTGGGAAAGTGTCACCGTTAAAGTCATCTGCTAGCTGTTCGAACAGAGCGTATGTAAAATCCTTGTTCTGCAACACTCGCAGAAAGCGCAACTTTGCCATGCCTGGTTCAAGAGCAGGAGCTGACGGAGTCTGCGCGAGGAGCTTCTGCCACGTCTGACGGCGGGCGGCTACGTTCTCAAAGTATTCAGGGATAAGAATGTCTCGGTCTTCGAGATAGCGCACAAAAATGGCCCGCCCGATCAATGAGTGGAGATGATGGAGTTCAGCGCGTTTCTGTCCACTAAGTGCGGGTATCGCCGCCAATTGCTGGCGAACGGTCTTAAGATCCCTGATAAGAGCACGGTCTGCGCGATTCTCGGAATCGCGGAACCGATCCTCCCCAAAGGCCGTTCCCGTCTCGATTAGCTCTCGATGATAGGCGGCGAGTTTCGACTGCACTTCCGTCATCGATCTGGCGACTGCGATGAGGCGATTATGTTCGTCCAGTCTTTCATCTGGTTTTGGTGGTGCCTTGGTCAGATCGTATACAACCAGTTGGCCCGGAGTGGCGAGAAACAGTAACTGCGGACGGGACATACACCATATCCGCTCGTATAGCTTCCTCAGGACCTCGGGGGAACTGTCGTCCGACTTGGCAAACACGACAACGGGATCGCGATCCACGAAAAAAATCGTCTCCGCACCCACCTGAGCCGCTAGTGATTGCCAGTCTCCCCGGTCGAGCCAGTCTCCCAATGCACCGGGCTGAGGCAGGCGCACGGCGGGCAGCAAAGCTCCCTGGTCGAACGCCAATTGGCTGTAGGCAGTCTTGAGCAATTCGGTCGGCGAATCCAGATTGTTAGTAGTCGTGGGCATACGCATTCAACCGTTCAAGTGTTTACTAAATTGGTTCGGTGGTCTGTTTCAGCGCTATCGGCATCGTGTTCTTTGACAAGTCGGAAGCCCTCGTGGAGCAACTCAACCATTTTCATGTCGTGCTGCGAGGCGTAGGTTTTGAACTCTCGACGAAACGCCTTCGTGACCTTGAAGTTCAGTGGAGCGATCGTTGCTGATTCGGAATCATCGCCGTGCGCCATGGTCTCGGCTGGCGATACGCTCTTGTGTTTCGTTCCCGGTCGAGAGGCATTCGCCATCTGGAGTACATTCCTTTCCGAATTGCCACCCGAGTGGATTTAGATGGTCGGCGGCCAGAAGCCGATCTGGCGGTGACATTTCACCGCAGGGACATTTTAGCAAGCATATATCAAGAGAACGAAAGAACGCAATCACGATTTCGTTACTGGCGTATTTCGCTTCTGCCACGTCGCGGGTCTGCGCTATTGCGCTGTGCTCTACGTTCTCGTCTACATCTGTATGCGCATCGGTGCCATGGGGAGGCCAGTGGTGGCGGGGAGAATGGACCGGGAGCTGGCATCGAGGGCGGCGAGTTTTTCGCGTTCTGCTTGAGTTGCTAAGCTGACAATGGCTTCATTAAGGTCATATGTATCGCTGCGGCGTTTGACGATCACGGTGTTGATGTATTTGAGTGTGGCGGGGCCAAAAGCCTTTTCGCCACGCAATGCGAAGGTAGCCGTAAAAGCGGACCACCTGGCACGGATCTGGGCACGTCGACCGAGAACTGGCGTCCCATCAACGCGCAGGCTTGGCCATGCTTCGCAAGATACTGGTTGATCGCAGTTGTAAAATTCGCGGTGCTCGGCTTCTTTGTGCCGTCGCAGGCGGACAGCAAAAAAAGACCCGCAATCGCAAAGAGAAGAAGGTTACGCATGGGATTTGTCCTCCAATATCGATGAACTGCTCCGGGCTTCATTGCACGTTTGTCCTCGGGGAACGCAGCTCCGCTATTGCGTAGTTCACAAACTCGTTTGTTTCGCCGTGCATCTGGTCGCGGCGGACGAATATGGTGGTTTCGATCTTGATGAGCTTGTCCGTCAGCGGCTTGAAGAGCACACCTGAACGAAGAAAGCGAGCAGCGGATTGTGGCACCAGTGCGACGCCCAGGTTGTTTGCAGCGAGGTCGATGCCTTGAATGATTGCTCGCGCTTCTTGCAGGCTGTAAGGATGAATGCCCACGCCATAGAGGTAATCCGTGATCTGCTCGTAGAAAGCAGGATGGGAATCGCGCGGCATCCAGTAGAGGGTTTCTTCGATCAGGTCGTGAACCGAGAGTCGCAGCTTGGTTTTGAAGGGATGGTCAGCGGGGATGCAGGCAGCAAAGTATTCGTGTGCAATGGTGGTGACCCAGAGATCTCTATCGAGAATCGGCATGACGCCGAAGCCGATGTGTACTTCGCCCCGAAGCACCCGTGCTATCAAATGAACCGTCGTATCCGCCTTGACGCAAACGCGCGGAAAGTTGGACCCCAGCGCCTGTTGCCTCTGGAGGAAGGGCAGGACCTTCTCATGGATATAGAGGGAGTGACCGACATGCAAGGGCCTGCGGCTTTTGACCGCGGTATAAACCGCGTGGTCGAAGCCGCATTGGATGTGCTCGACGGATTCGCGGATCTCCCGAATGGCAGACTGGCCTTGTTCGGTGAGTTCAAAACCCTTAAGAGTTCTCTGGAAGAGTTCAACGCCCCAGCCATGCTGAAGCGTTCTTATCTTCCTACCGACGTTGGTGTGGCTGGTATGGAGGCGTGCTGCAGCTCGGATGAGACTGCCCTCCTCGGAAAGCACGAGGGCGCACAGTAAGGCTTCTGTGGAGACATGGGGGAACATGCTTCACCTACTTATTCTGAGATTGAGGTAGGCGCGCTTACCCGACACATAAAGTGTCTAAATATATTCAGTGTGCGAGAAGGGGAAATCAGTCATGGCCCGCCGCAATTTTTTTCATTCAAGCCAATCAGGCCCGGATGCGCCGTTGCGGAGGAGCTTTATGATGAAGGACTCCCGGTTGGTCTGACAAGGAAGAACTCCGCGACTGGGGTTCGGAGAACCCTGGCAATCCGTTCCAACGTGTCGAAGGAGGGAGCCCGATGCCCTCGTTCAATCAGGTTGAGAAAGTTCAGGGAAACCTCGAGTTTTTCCGCCAATTGTTCTTGCGTAAGGCCACGCGACAGGCGCACTTCCCGCAACCGTTTTCCAAAGCTCTTGCGAAGTCTGCTCACCTCTAAGAGTCTTGGGAACGGCGGTCCGTATTACCACCAACATAAAGTGTGTGTATCAGGTTTACACACACTTTATGTAAATGTGGTATGAAGAATTTAGCCAGCTGGCTGACGCCGGGAGGCCACGCACCGTTGGGGGAACAGCGATGCGTGGCGCCCGGTGCTTCAAGCTCCGTTCAGCAGGTCACATCTTCAAATATTGCGGAGATTCTGAGCGGGCGAAACTTTGGGGAAGCGACGATGACGCTCATGTGAATGAAATGGCATTCAGCCCTCGAATGTTAACAGTTGAAGAAATGGAGCTTGCCGGATGACTGATTTCTCCTGTTTTCAGACTGAAGCAATGTAGGGACACATAATGCCTATACCAAACCCCATTCGCGGAAAGCGGACCAACGAAGAACTGTTCTTCGAGTATTACCCGCAGATTCTTGAGTGGGCCTCGCAGCTAGCGCATCTTGATCGTGCGGACGCCGAGGATCTGGTGCAGGATTTTTACATCCAGGTAAAGTGCATCAACATGCCGTTGGCAGAGGTTGATGAAATTGAACCCTACTTGTTCAAGATCCTGCGAAACCTTCATTACACGCGGCTCCGACGGAAGGGAAGAAGCCCGATTTCCGAGATTTCTATTGCGGAGTACGACTCGCTGGAGCGCGGACTTGTTGCGGTGGATCGGCGCGATCTCTTTCTTGTTCATGCCAACTTAAAAGAGATATGCGAATACGCGTGCCAGCGCAAGAGCACTGCCGTTCGTGCCAGTATTTTCATCCTTCGCTTCTTTTTGGGATACCGGCCGAGCGAGATGATGAAGATTGTTCTGGCTTCGAGAACGGCGGTCGACAGGTCACTCCAGTTGGCTCGCCGTGAAGCGCTGGAGTATCTTGATCGGACTCATACGGACTCGTCTGTTACTCATCAGGAGCAGCAGAGTATTTCCACCGACACGGGGAGTGACCCTTCTCATGCGCTCTTCCTTGAATTGCGTCGGACCATCTTCAGTTCTTGTGAAGGCCCTTGCTTTGAAAGGTCTCTGCTGGAGCAGCGCTACCAGGCCAAGTCTGCGATTCGGTTTACGATTCGAGAGCTTTCGCATTTGGTGAGTTGCAAGACTTGCCTGGATCGCGCCAACACCATTCTGGGACTTCCTCTGCTGGAGAGCCGTTCTCCGGATGACACAATCGGGCGTGATAATCCGCCGGGACCTGGGGATTCTGCTCCCAGGCTTACGATTACCCGAGGGCGGAAGCGGGGCGCGGGGCCGAAAGAGCGTGAGGCACTGGACCGCAGGATGCAGGAGTTCCTGGAACACCGTCCTGCGAGGCTGGAGATTGCCGTCAATGGAGAAACGCGAACATCGCAACGGGTGACTGCCGAGGTCAACGAACTTCATCTCAAGCTGAATGCCGTAGAGGAGCCGAAGTTCGTCGAGGTATTCAGTGAGCAAGGTGTCCGCTTGGCTTATTTGCATGTAACCGAGCCGACCCTTTATCCCAGCCTTGAGCAGCGCCAGCACATCGCATTGAGTGATGGCCGTTCTTTAGACCTCACCCTTGCATTTGCCAACGATCTCCCCACAGTTCGTGTTGTGTACAACGATCCGATATTCGTGCAAGTCCTAGCTTTCGACGACGACATCGATGGTCTCGACGTTGATGAATCGTCGATTAAGGACTCCTGCCAGTTAGATCGCATAACTGAGCCTAAATCGGTGATTCAGCTTTCTGTCCAGCATTGGATCTCCTTTAAGGAGCTGAAGTTCTTCAAGGTTCCCACGCTTCATATGAATCCTCTTTTTGCAAGTGCCATCTTCCTGGCGCTAGCCTCGGTCTTCTGCCTGGTTCTCTGGCTGAGGAGTGGCCCAGGCATTACTTCCAGCGCATTCCTGGCTCGCGCACAAATGCGGGATTCCAGCGCCGCGGCCAATCCGCAGCCGGGCGTGATCTTCCAGAAGGTCAGCATCAAGACGCCGACTGGAACAACCGAGAGAACACTCTATCGAGATGTTCAGCATCGTCGTCGCACCAGAGAACAGGGCTTGGATGCGAACGATTCCAGGTTGAGAGACAAGCTCAAAACCGCCGGTATTGATTGGAATGATCCCCTCTCGACTGCCACATACCGGGATTGGCGTGATCACGAAGCGATTACATCCGATTCCGTGAAGCGCACTGGGAACAATCTGCTGACCCTCACTACGGTAGTGAACGACAATGCGGTCATCTCGCAATCGCTCACCGTGCGGGAGACAGACTACCATCCTGTCGAAAGAACCATAGAACTGCGGAACTATGGAACTGTCGAAATTGCAGAACTGGATTACAGCGTTCTGCCCTGGAACTCCGTCAATCCCGACTTGTTTGAGCCCTTGGCAGCCGCTCCATCGGTGCTCGGAGGAGATGTTCGTGCTTCGATTCTTCCTCATCTCCCGGCTACGCTGACGCCCATTCAAATCGACGAGGCGGAACTGGCGGTGCGCCTTGTTCTGAATCGCCTCCATTTGGATTCAAGCGGGCGTATTGCGCTGAGTCAATCTGCAGACGGTGTTCATGTCCAAGGAATTGTCGAAACCGACGACGAGAAGCGTCAGCTTCAGTCGGAGTTGTACTTGGTGCCGCACGTTCGGGCTTCGATTCAGACGGTGCGTGAGATAGCCTCCAAACCGGACGCCGGTTCGGAGGTCACCAGCATTCGGCAATCCTCCGTCGACGTCGCTCAGCCATCCGCCATCGAAAAGTATTTCGATGAACGGGGCATAGACCGAACTGCGGTTAGCGTCACCGCGCAGAGGTTCGTCGATAGTTCCATTACGGTCGGACGCGAAAGCCGGGCAATCAGCGATCTGCTTGACCGGTTCGCCTCCAGAGAAGCTCTTTCGGGTCCGGCGCGTGCCTCGTTGAGCGAACTTCTGATCCAACACAAGGCGGCGTTGCTGGCGGCTCTTGGGAAAGAGGAGCGCGAGTTAGTGGCGCTGCAATTGATTCCTCATCCGGCATCCGAGGCGGGAGAAGTTCAGAGCAACACTGATGCCTTAAAACTGGCTGCGGAACGGAACTTTAACCTCAGTGTCGAACTGACCTCTGGCAGCGCCACTACGCAACGCTCCGCCCAGTCACTTGCCCCTCAACTCGCCGAATCCATCGCACAGCTCCGCGCAGTTGTGCTCCATATTTCAGCAGCTCAATTGCACCCGTCATCATTCGCCAACTCCGCAGTCGCAACTCAGAACAGATAGGAAGTCATCCCGCATGTATCGATTGATCTCTAAACTCGTGGCCTTTGTCTTCATTTGTGCTGCCGGACTCTCCGCTTATGGACAGACAGCCCGTTTCTCCGGACAAGTGACCGATCCCCAGAACGCCGCTGTCCCGAATGCAGTCGTCCATGTCGTCAATATTGATTCGATGACCAGCATCGAAACTAAGACGGATGGAAGTGGCGCGTATATCGTGCCCTACCTCCCTGCCGGGCATTACCGTGTGGAAGTCCAGGTGCCTGGCTTCACGGAGGCGGTGAGTGAAAACCTCAACTTGACGATGGGCGAAGCCCACATTCTGAATATTCAACTCGGCGTGGCCGGAGAAAAATCGACGGTCGAAGTCAGAGCGGGCAACGAAGTATCCGAGCTTCACACCGAGAACGCTGAAGTCAGCGGCACGATCACCGGCAAAGAAGTTCAAGGCATTCAACTCAACGGTCGCAACTTCACTCAGCTTATGGCCCTGGCTCCTGGTGTCAGCAACCAGACACAGCAAGACGAGGCCCGTGTCGGCATGGCGGGCAGTGTTGCCTATTCCGTGAACGGCGGACGAACGGAATACAACAGCTTTCAGGTGGATGGTTCGGAAACCTTGAACGTCGGCATCAACAAGGATCACAGCACTCTGATCGTTACGCCCAGCATCGACGCGATTCAAGAAATCAAGGTGCTGACCTCGAACTACGGGGCACAGTATCCAAGCACCGGCAATGGCACGACCATTGTCACGACCAAGTCCGGCACGGACCAATATCACGGAAGCGTTTACGAATTCTTCCGCAACGAGATGTTCAACGCCAAAGGGTACTTCGATGTTGGCAACAGCGCGCCGCTCTATCGCCGCAACGACTTTGGCGGAACTATTGGCGGACCGCTCTCCATTCCTCATTTTTACGATGCCAAAGGCAAAACGCACTTCTTCTTCTCGGAAGAGGCGCGCATAGAGAAAGACCCTTATGCGTACCGGCAGGCTGTTCCGTCACTGGCCGAACGCAACGGGGACTTCAGCGATGTCTGCCCGGCATCGACTAATAACATCGGCGTCACTTTTAGTCGAACACAGTATCCCGACTGCCCGACAGACAGTAGTACAACCACGTACACGTATCCAAACAATCAGCTATTCAACAGTGCGCCGCTTAGCCAGCCCGCGGTGGCGTTATTGGGTACAGGAATGTTCCCCTTGCCAAATGCCACCAGTGGATGCAACTCCACGGGCACGGCGTGCTTCAACGGAGAGGTTTCCCTGCCGACCTACTGGCGCGAGGAACTCTTCCGCATCGACCACGCGATCAATTCCAAGTGGCAGGCGGGCTTCCGTTACATTCACGATGAATGGGATGAGACGACGCCGGTTCCGCAGTATGCCACCACCCAAAACAGCTTTCCCACGATTCAAAACAGGTTTTATGCACCAGGAACGAGCTACGTGGCGCGCTTGACCGGGGCGATCTCGCCCACGTTTCTGAATGAATTTATCGCCAGTTACACGAATTCGCACATCACCCTTGCGGATGTGGCAGGTTCGGGGGTAAGCCTGGCCCGTCCCGCTGCCCTCGATGTGGCTTGTACTGGAGCAGGCAACGATCCGAAATGCGGAATGAAGACCATCTTCAGCAACAACAGCGCGGGAATCGATGGCGTGCCGAAGATGCCTGGAGTTTCCATCGCGGGCAACAATGCCGAGTACGGCGGCTACGGTTTTGCTGTCGATCCCGGCTATATGCCGTGGGAACATAGCAACCCGACGTACAGCTTTGCCGACAACCTGACCAAGACATGGAGAAATCATAACTTTCAATTCGGTGCGCAATGGGTCATCTTCCAGCGCAACCAGACCAACGGCCCGATCGGCGCAGCCACAGGCGATACGCAGGGACTGGTAACCGAGAGCAACCTGACCAATTCCACAGGCAATGCATTTGCGGATTTTCTCACCGGGAATGTTGCAACCTTCCAGCAGGACAGTGCGCAGGCAAGATACCGGCAGCGTTACCAGATTGTCGAACCCTACTTCCAGGATGACTGGAAGATGACGCCGCGGCTCACGGTCAATCTCGGCCTGCGCATGAGTCTCTTCGGAACCTTTCATGAACTCAATAACAATGCCTGGAACTGGGAGCAGTCCGCATTCAGTGCAACAACAGCGAGCGAAAGCTTCGTCGATGGCTCTGGCGGCTTGCGTGATCCGAATACTTACACACCTATCCCAATCTACGAGAGTGATGGAAAAGCCGTTAATCCGTTGCTTACCAACGGAATGGTGCAATGCGGCAAGGACGGCAGGCCCTCCGGCTGCATGTCCGGCCATCTCTTTAATCCGGCTCCGCGCGTTGGTTTCGCCTGGGACCCGACCGGCGGCGGCAAGACCGTTCTGCGTGGCGGCTATGGAATCTTCTTCGAGCATGGAACGGCGGACGAGGCCAACACGGGTTCGCTCGAAGGTGCCGCGCCCAACGTGCTCAGCATGACTCAGCTTCATACCAGTTTTGGCACCATTGGCGAAAGCGAAAACTACAATACATCCGCATATCAGTCCATTGCCTTCCCCATCAATGTCACCGCCATTCCCACCAAGGCGGTCTGGCCCTACGTGCAGCAGTGGAGCGTAAGCATCGAACATGAACTGCCTGGCAACGCGCTTGCCACCTTCGCCTATGTGGGCAGCAAGGGAACGCATCTGACGGCGGAGCTTGAAACCAATCAGTTGACTCCAGCCAGCAGCAATCCTTATGGCGCTCATGAGCCTATGATGACCAAAGGAGCGAACCCAGTACTGAATTCCACGGACCTAAACCAGGGTAAAGGCGATTGCACGGCAGGGGCAGGAAACGGCGACTTCTATTTGAGAAATGGGATGGTGATTGCACCCGGTGATGCAAGTTACAACAACCTAGTCGCCGGATGCTATGCCGCGGTTGGGTCCGTCGTCACTAAATCGAACTTATATGGTGCATCACCCAACTCCCTGCGCACCTATGCCCCAGGGATTGGTGAAATTCACTCTCTTCAAAACGTCGCCAACTCCAGCTACAACGCCTTCCAGGCTACGCTGCGCAAGATTCAAGGCCCACTCACGCTGGGCGTGGCGTACACCTACAGCCACTCGCTCGACAACGCCTCCGACCGCTCCGACGCAACCTTCGTCAATTCCTTCAACTTGAAGGGCAACCGCGCCAACTCAAACTTCGACCAGCGCCACCTCTTGCACGTCAGCTACATCTACGATCTGCCACTGCTGAAGTTCTTTGACGCTTTTCTGCACGCGGCTGACGAGGCCAACACGCCGGACTCTCGCGCCTCTTGGCAAAACTCCCATGTCGTCAAAGCTGTGTTGGACGGCTGGCAACTCAGCGGGCTGACGATATTCGAGACCGGTATCCCTTTTACCGTGGTCAATAACGGCAGTCCGGCCGGCATCAGCGCTCTCGATAACGCGGGCGTCGCCAACGGAGTTGGATCGGGCTCCTATCCCGACTTCTCCGGCATCTCGGCTCATTCACGCAGGCCGACTGGCGGTAATAACAGCAAAAGCGTTGGCCCTCTGCTGCTCAATCCAGCGGCCTTCATCGCCCCGCGCGGGCTGACCTTCGGCAACGCCGGGCGCAACGACCTCAACAATCCACGCCGCTGGAACTCCGATATGGCGATTCTGAAACATTTTCCTGTCTACGAGCGGGTGAATGCGGAATTTCGCGCCGAGGCATTCAACGTCTTCAACGCCACGCAGTTCCGCATCTACGATCCGACGCTTGGCAATCAGGCGCAGAACGAAGTCAGTTGCTACGGTGGCGAAGCCGCCTACTACAGCGCCGCCGGCGGCGACGGAACAAACTGCCTCACAGGAAGTTCCTTCCTGCATCCGGTCGATGCGCACCGCCCGCGAACCATCCAGTTCGCGCTCAAACTGATCTTCTGAGAAAGGTGACTTACGAGCATGCGCAGTCCACGGAACGGAAGTTCGCCCTCAACACGGAGAAAGAATGAGATGAGATTTCTTAAAAGCATTGGCGCTCCTGTACTTTTCGCCTTGGCGCTTCTCGCCGGTTGCGGCGGCGGCAAGACAACGATGGTCGTTCCCGATCCATCCGCGACCGTCGGTCTGCCAACACCCGCGACGGCGGGTCCGGTCAACACATACACCGGCACACAGGCTCCCGGCGAGTGGACATTCACCCTCGACAACACCAACGATGTCTTCAGCTATCAGCCGGTCACCTATTCAGCCACCGCGACCACCGGCACGACGACATCCGTCAGCGGATTCACGGTGCTGAGCAATGGCGGTTACGCGCTGGAGATCGAAGGCCGGGCGGCCATCCTGCGGCCGGGAGACTCGACTAACGCACCCGTCTTCGGAGTTCCGCAGACCGAGTGCTATCCCATCACCGGCAGACTCCGCTTTCAATATCTAGACTCGCATGGTTTTCTAGGTTACGGAAGCATTATCGCCAGCACTGACACCACCGGCGCCTCTTGGGCGTTTGAAGGCCTGGAAGGCGATGGCTCTGGACCGGCCTCCTTCGCCGCCACATGCAGTACCAGCGGAGGCCTGTCTACGATCAATTTCACCGGAACGGAGACGTCGCTGGACGCATTGAACACCGGCGCCCTAACCGCGAATACACAATCGAATATCTGGATCGGGCCTACCGGATTCTTTGTTGGCGACCAGAACGATCCCACTTATAGCACTCCCCACGGCGATTCCGTCGTCGGCGTGGCGGAGCCGACTTCGGCCTTGTCTGCTTCCGATATAGTCTCCAAAAACTACCTCGGCTTTGTTTATGAACCCGGTATTTCAACGGGGTTGACGACTTCGACTACTCCAGTCTCCTTTACGGGGCTGACAGGCGAAGAATATCTCAACGGAGATGTCACGCAGACGCTGGACCCCACCACCCTCACCACCATCAGTCTCGGCAAGCAGGACTCCACCTACAACGGGTGGTATACCGCTGTCTCTATTACCGTCCTCGATCCCGCGCAGAATTGCGCCACGGCGATATCTGGAGGCGCAACCGGAATTACCACAGGTGTCAACTCCGACGGCTACATCACCTGCACGTTGTCCGGGACTGCTATCGTCGGCAACCCTGGGGGCAAGTACGCCATTTTCATCACGGCCTTCAACTATGCCGCTTATTCGGGCGGCGCTGTGGGCATGAACATCTACCTCTTTCAGCAGTGACGCGGATGTACCCAGCGTTTCGTCCGGTGCGTTTGGGTCAAGGCACTTGGTTTCAAACTGAAGGATTCACTTTGAGGAAGGTCGTATGAAATTCTTTCTGGCTGATTCGAGATTTCCCTGGCGCTGCGTCCGCCACTGCTCCCTGCTGCTCTGTGCTCTGTTTTTACTCACGCTCAGTTCTACTGCACAGACAACGCGTCATGCGGTAGTGCGCAAGGCTGCCACAACTGCAGCCGTCCAAACCGATGTTTCAGCAGGCTTTGTTCCAGGGGCCATTGACATCTTCGCTGGAAACGGCAATAACACTGCAACAGTCAGTGGTTCAATTGCTACCGATACTGGATTCCAAGGCGGGCCTGCTGCCGTAGCCACGGACAGCTATGGGAACATCGTTATCGCAACGGGCATTTCTGGATCTACACCGATCTACATGGTATACGCCGGAGGGACAACAGTCCCACAAATCCTGGCGACCGTAACGACGCAAGCCAATCCGCAGGTGCCGCTCGTGAAGGGAAACATCTACCAGATCAACTCGATTGCGACTTCTGGAAGTTGCCAGACCGCATGCTATACTGCGGGCAACCCGTTAAGCCAAACTAAATTTCACGCCAGTTCTCTATGGTTCGATTCATCGGACAATCTATATATTGCCGATTCAGATACATACTACTCAATTTTCAAGGTTGACCATACGACCGGTGATGTAACCCGCGTGGCAGGAGACGGAACAAAAGGAAGTTATTCCGTTGGAGGTACGATCAGCGGCATTGCAACAAACGTTCCGTTGGATGGTGGTATAGTCGATGCCAAGACCGATGCCTATGGAAATATCTATATTGCCGACTCTACCGACTTCGTTGTGCTCGCTGTCTATTCCGCTACCAAGCCGGATGGCACAACAAACACTCAGCCTCCGCCGGTGCTATTGGCGGAGAATCCTAATTCTAATAGCAGTGATTTTACACCGGGCAATATCTATACAATCGCGGGTCAGGTAGGAAATTCCTGCTACTTTAATTGGGATTATAGTACTACAGTTAATACCTATTATATCTGCGCACAAAGTGGCGTGGCAAGTGGTTCAAGCCCTTATGTTCTCGGTAATGCTAATTCGATAGCGGTCGACGCATCCGGCAACGTTTATATCCTAGACGGCGCTATGTTAATGGTGGATGTTATCTCTGCGGGCGTAGCGACTCCTCCGTTACTGACAGCAGAAGGCACTACGCCTGTAGCAGGCAATATCTATGCGATTGTTGGGTACAACAGCCCGAACAACCTGGCGGCAAACTACTTATACGGGGGGTGCGATGATTCATCTCCTTGCAATGATGGTACGGCAAATGATCTATGGTTCAATACTCCAAAAGCAATAGCTGCCGATACAAGCGACAGTCTGTATGTAAGCGACTCAGGCGAACACGCAGTTCTCAAAATTGACGCAGCAGGGTATACTTCGACGGTTGCCGGAATCGACGACCCGAATCAGACGGTGCCTGCTGTAGCCACGATTGCAACCGACAAATCTGCAACTGAAACTGCTTTGAGCAGGCCTTTTGGAATTGCTTTTGATCCGAGCAACAATCTCTACATCTCGGATACTCTTTATGGTTATTACCTTGTCTGGCAGGTCGCGCCCGCGTTGGCGCAGACCATCACCTTTCCCACGCTCACGACACCAGTAACCTATGGGGTCAACCCCATTCCACTAGGTGCCACCGCAAGTAGCGGCCTAGACGTGCAGTACTCTGTTTCTTCGACAAGTCCAGCCACCGTCTCCGGTTCCGGCACCAGCGCAGAACTGAATGTAACCGGAGCGGGGACCATTGACGTTACAGCCTCCCAACCGGGTAATAGCGTGTATGCCGCTGCCACGGCTGCCTCTGGAACGTCTCTCACCCAGCACATTACCGTCAATCAGGCACCGCTCACGGTCACTGCTGCCCCGGCCTCTACTGCGTATGGGCAATGGCCTCCTACTTATAGCGTGACCTACGGCCTGGTGAACGGAGACACGGCCGCCGCTGTGCTTGTCAATGGCGGCCAGGCTCCCGACGGACCTGCGTTCTCGACCAGTGCGAACTCCAGCTCTCCGCAGGGCACGTACACGTTCTCCGTTTCGCAAGGCAGTTTGGTGCTGACGACGGCGGGCGCAGCCAACTACACGCTCGGGCCTTACTACGGCAATACTCTGACCATCACCGGCAACCAGGCGCAAAGCATCCAAAACTTTTCGGCGTTTACGCCCATCACCTACGGACAGGTAACATCCATCAGCCTGGCTTCTGTAACGGCCAGTTCGGGCGGGCCAGTAACCTTTGCCGTGCGCAGCGGTGATCCGGGAACAATCTCCGGCTCAACGCTCACCGTCACCGGTGCCGGAACGATCCATATCACGGCGAGCCAGACCGGATACGAACAGTACGAAGCAACAAGTGCGGAGCAGGACCTAATAGTCAATCCCGCGCCGCTCACCGTGATCGCGCCGTCTCTCAGCTACACATATCCAACTGTCATCGCTACGGCACTGGCCTCCGCCTTGCCCAAAGTCACCGACCCGAAGGGCAACGACATTTCAGCCCAGGTGACTTGCAATGCCTGCCTCATTACGAATGCCTCCGGCACGCCGGATGTCGGCAAATACAGCCTTACCGTGGCATCGGGGGGGCTGACGCTGGCCTCGTCCATCGCAGCCAATTACACCTTCGGAACCTTTGTGGCCGGCTCGCTGACAATCGCCCAGGGCAGTCAGACGATCAGCGATGTCGCGCCATCGTCAATCACATATGGCGGCTTCCCCACGATAACGGCTACCTCCAGCGTGGGACTGCCGGTCACTGCCACTGTCACGTTCACGAGCACGACAAGTCCGCTGACATTTATCTCAAGTAGTACAACGAATCCCAGCACCAAAAACTACACGCTGGAATGGAACGCCACTGGTGTCGGTGCGGTCACCATTACGCTGACCCAGGCAGGCACCACGGATTATGCAGCAGCCACGCCGGTGGTTCTACCCTTTACCGTCGGTCAGGCACCGCTATACCTCACAGCTACCAACTTTACGCGAGAACAGGGCGCGGCGAACCCCACCTTTACTTACATGATCGGTACATCTACTGCTGGTGCATCCGGTGGTTTTCAAAATGGCGACACCGACATTCCTTCGGTGGTCTCGGGTGTGCCAATCCTGACCACGACAGCAACCCAGACTTCTTCGCCCGGAACGTACACCATTGCGGTCGACACAAGCGCGATGACTTCGACGAACTATAGACTCGTCCCTGTCAGCGGTACACTGACGGTGACTCAGCCAGGCACCTATGCGATAACCGCCACTAACTCCGACGGCACCGTCAACTCAAGTACCAACCCGCTCAAGATTCAACGCGGATTGAGCGGCCAACTGACAATCACCATCACCCCATCGAACGAATACCAGGGAACAATTACACTGGCTTGCGGCACACTGCCCGCGAACGTGAGTTGTACAGTCAGCCCAGCCACTTACACGTTTACCGGGGAGTACGTTTCCAACGGCTACACGTATCAGGAAAAGCCGCAAAAGGGGACCATCACCGTCAACACCATGTCCGCCACGGTGGTCGGCGCCAATGCAGCCCAGAAGTCGAATGTCAGTCTCGCAGGCTTACTGATTCCAGGTGCGTTCGTCGGACTCTTCCTGCTCTTTGCACGCAAGCGGGTAGCGAAAATCACCACCTTCTGGAGCCTCTGCGCCCTGCTCGCACTGGGAATCGGAGCAACGCTGGGGCTTACCTCCTGCGGTGGATCGAGCGTTAATACAACCTCAGCCACAGGCACTCAAACTATCACGATCACTGGAACCGGAACGACGCCCTCGGGAAGCGGCACGGTAACGGCGACGGTCCCGCTAACGGTATCGATTCAATAACGTTTCAGGCCCGAACCTTTCCGCCTGGTTCGGGCTTGAAGGCAATCCGATCAAGTGATTCGCTCGGCTCGCTGGTCTCAAGCTAGCGGCATCAGGAAGGCTTTGTGTTTTTGAAGGACAGGACGAAGGAGAATTTGAAATGAATCGAACGGCAAGAATGATGGTCACTGTGCTCTTATGCGCGAGCGTTGCTCTTGCGCAAACGCCTGCCCCCGCAAAACACGCGAAGCCCAAGCCCAAAGCGCAAGAGAAGAGTGCGGAGCAGATTCAGCTTGAGCAGACGAATCAGCAACTGCTTGACAACATGAAGAAGATTCAAGCTCAGATGGACGAGATGCGGCAGCAGTTGCAGCAGGCGCAAAAGGATGCCGCAGCAGCAAAGTCCCAAGCCGCAGAGGCCAGCCGCAAGGCTGAAGGCGTAGAGCAAGCGGCCACAGCCAACGCGGGCGCGGTCAGCACGCTCCAGAGTGCGGTGACCGACCTGAAAGGCAATGCGGTCTCCATTGCGGAGACAATTCAGGATGGCCAGAAACAGACGAAAGCTGCTATCGAGCATCCCGACATCCTGCACTACAAGGGCATCACGCTTTCGCCCGCCGGTAGCTTCACGGCGGCTGAGACTGTGAGTCGCAATCACGCCACGGGCGGCGACATTCCGACGGCGTGGACCTCAATTCCGCTGACCCACTCCGATCTAGCGCAGACCAGCGAGTTCTTCGGATCGGGCCGCCAGTCGCGCCTTGCACTCATGGCCGAGAGCAAGGGCGTTCACAACACCTTCCGCGGCTACTTTGAGATGGACTTCCTTGGCTCGGGCACCAACTCGAACAACAACCAGAGCAACAGCTACGTCATGCGTCAGCGCCAGATATGGGGACAGTTGGAAACCGCCAGCGGTTGGAGCTTCGCGGGCGGCCAGATGTGGTCTTTGGCGACGGAATACAAGAGCGGATTGACACTGCGCTCGGAAGCCACACCGCAGTCCATCGATCCGAATTATGTGCCGGGCTTCGTCTGGGCGCGGCAATATGGATTCCGCATCACCAAGCAAGTCAATCCGCATCTCTGGGCTGCGGCTTCGCTTGAAAATCCGCAGACGCTCACGCCGGTCGTTAACGGCGATGTAACCGGCCTGCCGCTGATCCTGTGGGCCAGTCCTGGCGCGAACGGCGGCAACTACAACGCTGCGGCTAACACATCGAATGGCTCAACGCCTGGTTTGCTCACCACTTACTCGATGAACGCCGTTCCCGACTTCATTGCGAAGGTGGCCTATGAGCCAAAGTGGGGCGGCCACTACGAACTCTTCGGCGTCTCGCGCTTCTTCCGCGCGCGGCTTTACCCGAATGCAACCAAGGCCGAGATCGCGGCTGGAACAGCGACCAGCGTCGGAGCCTACAACGATACTGAAGCCGGTGGCGGCATCGGTGCCAGCGCGCGCCGTGCGGTGCTGAACAAGCGCTTCGATCTTGGCCTCAAGGGCTTGTGGGGCACAGGCATGGGCCGCTACGGAACATCGACCATTGCTGACGTGACCGCGCGCCCCGATGGTAAGCTTTCGCCGCTGCATACGTGGTCGGCGCTCTCGACCGTCGAGTGGCACGCCACACCGCGCTTCGATGTCTATGCGAACTACGGCGGCGACTATGTGAAGCGCACCAACTACACCAACCTGACGACGGGCAACCCGCTGGGTTATGGCGTCGGCACCATCAGCAGCTACACGAATGCTGGTTGCAATACCGAGCCCGTGCCGACTGGGACAGGCGGCACAACCAACTATCCAACGACGCCAAGCTCCTGCTCGGCAACCAACCGCGACATCCAGGAGTTTACCGTGGGCTACTGGTACGACTTTTACAAGGGCGCGCGGGGCCGCTTCCGCCAAGGTATTCAGTACGGCTATGCCCAGCGCAAGACCTGGGCCGACTTGAACGGCCTTGCTCCCGAGGGTCTCGACAACATCTTCGAGACTTCCTTTCGCTACTACCTTCCATAACCAAAACGGGTCACAAAAGTTGGTTCATGCTCGACCAGTTTGCACGAGTATAAGTGCTTGACCTTTGCTAGCAGAGACCGTACAGATTTCGACGGCCGGATTTGTTCCATTGTGAAAGCAGTCCTTGAGCGGTGATAAGACAAAAGTGAGTGATGAACGCGATCCCAAAGCAAATACTGGCCAGCCTAAACCGCGGCGGGCTGCAGAATACGTTCGCATGTCAACGGAACATCAGCAATACTCCACGGAAAACCAGTCCGATGCTATACAACGTTATGCCGCCGCGCACGGCATGGAGATTGTGCGGAGATATGAGGATGCGGGTAAAAGCGGCCTGAATCTATCGGGTCGCAGCTCGCTTCAAGAGCTTTTGAGGGATGTCGAAAGCGGACAGGTAGATTTCGATTCTGTTCTCGTCTACGATGTGAGCCGCTGGGGTCGCTTTCAGGACACAGATGAAGGGGCCTTTTATGAGTATCTATGCAAACGAGCAAACATCCGAGTTCACTATTGTGCGGAGCAGTTTGAAAATGACGATAGCCTTCCCTCAAATGTTCTGAAGACACTCAAGCGGGCGATGGCCGGAGAATACAGCCGAGAGCTTTCGGTCAAAGTGTTCGCTGGACAATGCCGTCTGATTGAATTGGGTTTTCGCCAAGGCGGTCAAGCCGGCTTCGGGCTTCGCAGGCAACTCGTAGATCAAAACAGCATACCGAAACAGATACTTGCTCGGGGTGAGCAGAAAAGCCTGCAAACGGATCGCGTCATCCTAATTCCGGGTCCGCAATTCGAGATACAGACGGTTCGAGAAATCTACGATCTCTTTACCGAGAGCGGCGTTCAGGAAGCGGGTATCGCGGATTTCCTCAATACCCGCGGCATTCTTACTGATCTTGACCGTCCGTGGACCCGTGGCACTGTTCATCAGATTCTGACAAATCCGAAGTACATCGGTGCCAATGTTTACAATCGCCATTCATTCAAGCTAAAACAGAAGCGAGTCATAAATCCACCCGAGATGTGGATACGCCGCCGAGATGCCTTTGAGCCGATTATTGGTCTCGAACAGTTTGAATCGGCGCAACACATCATTGAATCTCGATATCAGCACTACACCGATGAACAGCTCATCGAAAAATTGCGCGAGCTTCTTGAAAATGCCGGAATGCTGTCCGGCATCTTGATCGACGAAACGGCAGAAATGCCGAGCAGTTCCGCATATCGTAACCGCTTCAAGAGTCTTCTTCATGCCTACGAATTGATCGGATATACACCCGAACGCGATTACAGCTACATCGAAACCAATCGAATCCTCCGCCAGTATCACGAAAGCCTGTGTGAAAAGGTCGTTTCAGAACTTCAGGCAGCAGGAGCGGAAGTTAGGCGCGATGGCTCATTCGACACACTGCTCGTCAATGGAACCTGGACAACATCGCTGATCCTGGCTCGTTGTCAGGAAAGAGAAGCCGGTAATTTACGCTGGCTCTTACGGCTGGAGCGTTCGCGCAATTCGGACATCACCATAGCAGCTCGCTTGGCGCCTGGAAATCAAGAGGTGCTTGATTATTACCTGCTGCCTCGCCTCGATGAATTTGAAAAGCGAATCAAATTGGCCCCGAAGAATGGGCTTCTTCTCGACGTATACCGCTACGACAATCTCGACCTCTTCCTGAGTCTGGCGCGCAGAATCACAATTGGAGATCCAGAATGAAACAAGAACAGATCGTTGAAATCCCTATCGCCGAAATCAATATTGCTAACCCCCGCTATCGGGACAAGATTGTGTTCGACAAGATTGTGAACAATATCGATCAGGTTGGACTCAAAAGGCCCATCACAGTATCCGAACGAAAGAACCACATTGACGGATTTCGGTATGACCTGGTGTGCGGTCAAGGACGCATCGAAGCATTCATTGCGCTTGGGGAAACGAATATCCCAGCGATCATCGTTGATGCCTCCAAGGAAGAGCAGTATTTGATGAGCCTCGTCGAAAACATCGCCCGACGACCTCCAGGAGAGAACGATATTGTTCGTGAGATTCGCGCCTTGAGAGATCGCAACTATAGTTCCAAAGACATTGCGACAAAGCTCGGACTGCATTTCACCTATATCTCAGAGATCGTGCGCCTGCTTGAACATGGTGAAATCGATCTGATTCGTGCCGTTGAGGCAGGCCGTATCCCACTTACGGTAGCTACCTCCATAGCAAAAGGCGACGACAAAGAGATCCAGAAAGTGCTTGCAGAGGCTTATGAATCTGGGGAGCTTCGCGGCGAGAAAATGCTTCGGGTTCGACGCATGATTAATCAACGCTATACAAGAATACGTGGCAAGAAGGCTGACAAGGTCCCTCGAAAAGAGATTTCCGTGGATGCCCTCATACGTGAATATGAGGAGCATACTCGGCAGCAGAGGGAACTCGCTGCCAGAGCCAGGAATGTGCATGAACGTCTATTAGTTCTAGTGACCAGCATGAACAGATTACTGGCCGATGAGCACTTTGCAACCCTTCTGCGCGCGGAGAGTATGGACACCATCCCTGCGATTCTGATGTCTTCTTCCCAATAACACTGTGGAGGTTTCATGGCAACGCATATCAAGACGGCATTTCATTCTGTTATTCTCACTTTGCCGATCGCAGAGATAATGCCTCTCAAAGAACTGAATCCCCGAGTCAGAGTGACCTCCAAATACAAGCAGATTGCTACATCGCTTAAGCATGTAGGACTAATCGAGCCATTGGTCGTATTCCGAGCGGACAATGGCAAGTATTGGTTATTGGACGGAACTTTACGTTTCGACATCATGAAGAGCGATCACGGAGTTACAGAAGCGCGTTGTCTCCTGGCAATGGATGACGAGTCGTATAACTACAATAAACGCGTCAATTATCTTCCACCGATTGCCGAACACGGCATGATCTTAAAGGCTCTTTCCAATGGTGTTTCCGAGGAGCGCATTGCGGAGGCGTTGGATGTCAATGTGGCCGCAATACGAAAAAAGCGAGATCTTCTTGATGGTATCTGCGAGGAAGCGGTCGAACTGCTTAAAGACAAGCGGGTGACATCCGATGGATTTGGAATGCTTCGTAAAATGAAACCGGTTCGTCAGATCTATGCGGCCGAGATGATGGTGGCGAGCAACAACTACTCCACGCGATTCGCTCGTGGCCTGCTTGCCGTGACCAAACCAGACGGACTGGTTGCTCCCGAGGAAACATACAAGAGAATTCATCACACTACGGCAAGCAAGAAGGCGGTAATGGAGCAAGGCTCGGATGCCTTAATCGAGGAATTGAAGCTGGTAGAGAAAAACTATACGAGCGACCTCCTGAGCCTAACCATTGCTGCCGGATATTTACAACGTATGCTGCAAAACACCAGAGTAGAACGTCACTTGCTCAAGCGGCACCCGGATCTCTTACAGGCGATCGAACAGGTTCTCGCGTCTATGAATGGAGGAAGGGACGACGAAGCTTCAAGCCAGGAGGCCGTGGCCTCTGTAGAGGCCACGGCTTAGATTGATCGATACGCGTTCTGAATCCTTATTATTTCTTCGATATGCCTTCTACCCTGGAGTCTGCTGATATAGGCAACCAGGTGAATACACCGCCGGACATCCTCTTCGGCCATGTTCAGTTGCAGGTTGGTACTGCCACGGATTGCGAGGCTCGCCAAGCGACGCACAGATTCCTCGGCACTGCTGGCATGGATGGTCGCCAGCGTTCCGCGATGGCCGGTATTCATCGCGTCGAGCAATGTGCGGGCCTCCGGGCCGCGCACCTCGCCGACAATGATGCGGTCTGGCCGGTGCCGAAGCACAGCTTTGAGCAGGTCGTCGAAGGTGATCTGGCTGCGGTGAGTATCGGTTTGCGACTCTGTTGAAACGATATGCGGCTTGCGGATGTGCAACTCAGCAGTATCCTCGATGAGCAGAATCCGTTCATGCTCGGGGATCGCATCTGCCAGCACTCCTAGCAGAGTCGATTTTCCACTACCGGTCCCGCCAGCGATCAGGATGTTCTGTCCCTCACGCACGGCTTGAGTGAGTTTGGCCGCCTGCTCTTCGGTCAGCATCTCAACCCTTATGAGGTCTGTCAGCGTGAAGTCCCGCGACGTAAACTTGCGAATGGTTACGAGAGGCCTGGGATTGACCACGGGCGGAATCATCGCGGCCATGCGGCTGCCATCGGGCAGGCGCAGGTTCAGGATGGGCGAGTCCGCGTCCAGTTTCTTGCCGAAACGATTGGCGATCACTTCAAGTGCGGTCTGGAGCGCGCCATCCTCAAAGTGAATGCCGGACAGCAATTGAATTCGCCCACTCTCCTCGATCCACACAGACGAGTCCGGGTTCACCATAATCTCGGAGATGGTCTCGGATTCGAGCAGGTGCTCAATGGGTTTGAGAAATGGAATGATGACATCGAAGCTCATACTTGTATCCTTTCCAGATCGAAAGCAATCCTCTCCTGGTCGAACCAGGTCATCGTGACAGGCAGGAAATCCGGCTTGAGATAGCAGTAGGTCGGCGGCAGCGGACTGACGCCATCGAAGGCGACAACCACAGCCTGAGCGTTCTTCATGTCGAAGAAGATTTTCTCCTCGAAAAGAGGCTCCATATGTTTCTGGTATTGCTTGGAAGCCGAAACCGATCCTTTGCTGGACGAGGTGCGGCCCGAGAGCCATCCGACGTTCGCGTTGGTGGATGATTCGGAGACGGTGTAACTGATGCGCGTGCGATCCGCCTTGCCGCAGAGCTCGGAGGCATACCGGGCCGTCTCCGGGTCTGTGGTCGTCAAGAAAACCTTCGTGCGAAATGCCTGAAGCAGCGTCTTGACGCCTTCGTTGGGCAGTGCGTCTTTGAGACTTGATACGCTCTGCGTGGCGACGATGGGGATGCACTTCGGCTGTCGGGAGAGGGACAGAAAGTGTTCGTCGCCAGTGGGGTTGTCGGCGCCCACTGTGGCGAAGTTCTGGTACTCGTCGCAGATGAAGACGGTTGGACGGAAGTGCCGATGCGGTTCGGCATCCATCCTGGGGATACGCAACTGCACGGCCCGCTGGTAGTCGATCTTCATCATGGTGCCGATAGTCTTTGCAAGCGCCGGGTTCAGAGCCACAGGAAAGTTCAGGCCGACGACGGCGCCTGATTCGATCAGCTCATCGAACGGAGGCAGGACACGCCCGTGCGGATCGTCTGCGCATGGCTTGCCGTCATAGAGTTCCTTCGGTGGGCAGAAGACCCGGCGCACATCCGGGTCAGTCTCGAAGAGCGAGAGGAAGACCGCGATGCCCTGGATAATGCTGGTCTTGACCTCGGAGCGAAAGAACTTCCAGTGCTCCCAATACCAATACTGGATGCTATCGAAGCGGCCATACTGTTCTGGCCGGTACGGCTTGCGTGTGAAGACATCGAAGGCCACGGAGGTTTCCTGTGTGAGCAGCTTCTCCAGTGCCTCCGTCCATGCAATCAGATAGAGACACGCATCCTTGTTCCACTCGAAGCCAAGCGGGGACAACAAGCTCTCGTGTTCACGGTATGCATCTCGATCTATGCCGATATAGCTGGTACTACTGAAGCGTGACCCGACTTCGGTAAGGATCTCTTCGAGCTTGCCCGCGCTGATGACGGTGCGGAAGAGATCGACCATCGTCAAGTATCCGTCACGGATTCGGTGCAACATGATCACGTACCGGACAAGGTCCGTGTAGGACTGCTGCCAGAACGGTTCCTTGCCCTTGCCCCAAATGGACGTGATGATAGACGCGATATTGAATGCTTGGGCGTAAGCATCAAGCGAGTTGTTCAGCGGGTTATAGCGGATGTCGCCGTCGAGCGAGACCTCGACGTAATCCTGTTCCCTTCCGCACCATTTTAGGATGCGCTGAAGCTGTCGGCAGAGATCTCCCTTGACTTCGAGGACGATGCCTGACAGCCGCCGCACCGGGTCATTGGCGCGGTACGCGAACAACTGCCGCATTGCCGGCAGGATCAGCCCATAGGTCTTGCCACTGCCAATTGAGCCGAATGACGCGATGCCGGTATAAAGGCCACGCTCCGGGATCGACAGCCACTGCGGAGCCGGACTGGGCTTCGGAACAAGCTGGCGATGGACCTCGCCAATCACCAGGGAAAGTTCAGTCCGCGTATGCGGATCTGGATACGGAGGCAATGCGCCAGCGGCCAGTTCCGACTCCGTTCTGTAGAGGTGGACGTACAGCAGCGAGAAGATCATGGAGAAGACCAGGAACGGAGTGCTGTACAGAAAGAGGTTGTAACTCCATACCAACCCATGAAAGATCGGAGGCCGCTCCAGCACGATCAGGCGCAGCAGCGGATTCGCCACATTCATCGGGAAGATGCTGTTGAGGACAACGCCGCAGGCCGTACTCAGTCCCAACGAGAGCAGGAAGCGGTGCTCGACCAGCGGACGAATGGTTTTCTGAAGATATGGCAACTGGCGCATGGTTTGAAGGTCTCCCTCTATGCGTGAACGGACGCCGTGTCCGACTTCGGTGCGGCCTCGGTTGCTGGTTTGATCGACGCCGATGCGGACTTCGCACTGCCTGTGGACCGCGCCGCAGTCGTAGTGAGGCCGGCTTTGTGTTTCAGAAAGTCCTCTTCCTGGGTCAGCGCGAAGCGCAGCAGTTCGTTAACGATGTACTTGCGGTCGTTGTTTGACCAGTTCGCCAACAGGTCAATGTCGCTGGAGATGGTGTCCTCGATGTTGGTTTTGAGCAGGACCAGGTTGATCTTGCTGGCTCCATGCTCGATCTTGAATTTGCTCATCAGTCGATTCCCTTCTGGCCGCACTGGCGGCCTGTGCTGGACTATCTTCGGTTGAATTCAGGTACAGATTCGGGACCTGAACGAGTACCGGCTCAAACGGAATCAGGTACTCACTTCGGTCCAGGCCGGTACTGACTCAGGACCCGATACGGTCCACGGTTGGTACTTGGGTTGGTACCTGCCTGTGCCGGGGGTGGGAGCGACCAGCGCGGCGTAGCCGACGCGGGAAGTGCGGAGCACTGGGGTCGCTCCCACCCCCGGCACATACATCTCCGTGACCCCGTCTATCTGTGCAAGATTTTGATTCTTCATCGCTTATCTCCGCTCTGGATGGTCTCGTCAGTGGTCTGGAGGATGGTCTTGCGGCCATCTTCCGTTTGGGGTTGGCGTTGCGTTGCATCGATGGGGTAGCTGTACGGAAGCACAACGGTCGTAAACGTGGCGCGCATAGACTTTTGCAGAAACCTCTGGCGGATTCTGTCGGCGTTGGTGCTCTGGTTGTTCCATGCCGCCTGAAGAGCGCGGTGTTCGAGCGAGGTATAAAGGCGCTCTCCTTCGCGGAGGACTTCGAGATCGCGGGCGCTGGTGACGCTGCCCTTCATCTCATAACGCTGGCTGGCAGTCAGGTATTCGAGGAAGTGCTCGACGCCCATTGGCGTCATGGAAGTAACGCCGCGCAGCCGATCCGTAGGAAGAAAGCGATTGAATGCGACTCGCGCGCGAGAAGTGTTGCTTTCTGTGTCGGTCACATAGATCAGCTCGAACTCGCCGAGTGCATCGAACAAAGGCTGGTGCTGCCGGAGATAACGCTCGAAGCGAGTAGAGGTGACCTGGCCTTCATCGAAGAACGTAAACTGCGGCACGCCTGCGTTGGTGAGGAGGATAGGAAAGCCATCCGAGAAATACATCAGCCGCCCGGAGTAACTCCGGGGCAAAAGCTCACGGCTGACGCCGCACTGCGTGGTGAAGAAATCGACCTTGCTGAATTCGTCTTCCAGCAAGTTGGCGCCGAGATTGAAGAGAATGAAATCGAGCACCATGAGGCGGGACTTGATGTGCCCGTCGCCTTTGATGCGGCGGTTCTGCGAATCCTTGCGTCCCAACGCCTCGTATACCGGCTTCGAGGTCAGATGGTAAACATGCCAGCCGTGTCCGCACTCGATCACACGAACGTGTTGGTGGAGCATGGCTTTCTTGAGTAGCTGCGCAACCAGGGTGCCTCCCTCCCTGCCGGCGAAACGATAATACTGACGGCGCAGGAAGTAACCGGAATGCACGACGACCAGATACAGAAACGAGGCTTCCCTCTCCAGGTAGCCGATGGATTCGAGAGATGCTATCGGGTCATAGTCCATGCTCATAGCTCCAGAATGTTCTCCATCAGGTGTTGATCGTCCTCGATTTTCGCGGTCAGGCTGGAGCGGTCGGCGGACGATGCGTAGTTGCGGAAACCGGCCTGTGCTTTCGAGCGCAGATGGCCGACGTGGTAGGCGGCGGTTAGCACTTCGATGTCCTCGTGCCCGGTGCGTGAACCCTCGTCCTGATCCACGCTTGCGCCCCGTTCCGCTTCGCGTGGCAGGTCGTAGTCGATTCGGGCGTCGGGAATCTGAATCTTGCCATCGACGAATGGCAGCTCAAGCCGCTCCGCGACCTGCTGTTTGATCCCGGCCATGTCGCGCTTGGGATCTGCTTTGCGTTCAGCGTAGATGGCTTTCTGGATGTCAGACTTGATCTCGAAATCGAGACGCACGCGGAGATTCTTTCCGCCGCTGCGTTCGATGCTCTCGGCTTCTTTTCGATAAGCGCGGTAAATCTGCGAGTCGTGCTCGACCTCGCGCGGCTTGACTAGGCCAGAGTAGACTTTCTGGTCTCTAGGAAGGTCGCCCTGCTTGATAAGCAGGCTGCGGCCATCCTTGGTGAGCGTGACGACTTCGACGCGCTCAATCGTGCGCCGCCGCCCGTCGCGGCGGAGATTGACGTACTGGGTCTCGACCAGTCCTTTGTCACGGAGATACTTCAAATCGTTTTCGAGTGGATGGGTTTTGCCGTTGTAGAGCGTCTCGCGGAGGTCCGCCGTGCGGACGACGCGAAAGCGGCCTGCCTCACGCAGGAGTTGCTTTTCCTCCGGGCGCAACTCAAGACCGACGACGTTGCTGGCGGAACGCGCCGGTCGGCGCGGGTCCGCCGAGGCAACGGGACGGCGGCGCTCGCGTGGCACGTCCTGCTCCGGCTCGCGGCCTCTACGCTCTGCTGGTTGGCGGTCCCGGCGCGGATCGACAGTACGCTCGTTCTCGCGTGGCTGGCGCAGATGGTTATGGATGGGATTGTCGGGCACCCGGCGCGCAGGCGTGCGTGTATCGCTCGCGCCCGGTGCGACGCCGTCCCCCTCTTGGCGGCGCGGCAGATCCTGGGGAATATCAATCCTCATGCTGACTCTCCGTCATCGTCGCGCTCCACGGGAGCAGGCGCAAAGTCAATCGAGGTCTGAGCCGAGGTGGATTTTGCGGCAGACTTTTTCGGGCGCTCATTGGCCGGAGCAGCCGGGGTGGTCTCGGAAGAGACCTGCACCGGCTTCGGGCCGTGGCCGGCAACGCGGCGCACATCGTAGTCGGCCACGCGGGTGAAGCGGTTCATCTCTTTTTGGGCAGCCTCGCGCATGGCGCGGACCTTGGCCACAAGGTCCGGCGTGCGGTCGAGATACTGGTCTTCACTCTGCATGGCTATTGCTCCTCTTCGTCGCCGAACTGCGCGAGGATTTCGCTCGACAACTCGCTCTGCCCGGTGTGGATTTCCTGGTCGAGATGCCTGAGCTTGCGGCCTGTGTCGCGCAGGAAGAACTTGCGCTCGATCCAAATGGTCAGGCCGAGGATGTTGGCGAAGAGCAGTGCGCAGTAGAGCGCGATGCTCTGAAGGTAGGTATGGAGAATGAGGCTGCGCCAGGGAACGAGGAAGTGCAACTCGTGACTCAGCCAGAAGCCAAGCGCAAGGAAGATCAGCGTAGCGACAAAGACAGCATTGGCGATCATCGATATCCTTTCTGCCGCGACGAAAGCGCGGCGTGTTCATAAAAGAGCGGAGAGGCGCAAGCCTCTCCGCGAAAGCATGACAACTCTATCCGTCATACTTCTCAATCACGCCAACCAGAGGGATCTCTAATCTCTGGATGTGCGTGGCGTGAACTTCGTAGACAGGCTCTGTGAAATGCAGCGAACCATAATGGTGAATCGCGAGCAGACCTTCGATCTCGACGTACTCGCCTTGCTTCATGCCGCGCGTGAAGCCGCAGAAGAACGGTCCTGGGCAGACCACGCGATACCATGCGGTGCGCGAGATCCACTCATTGCTTGGCCGCCACCAGACGCCGGACTCAACGCACAGTGTGAGTACGGCAAAAGCATCATCCGTGATTCCATCTGATGAGGGCGCCTCGGCATCGCGGCCGAGGAAACCGCGCAGCGTGACAGTATTGAGAAAGATTGGATTCATAGTTGCACCTCCCGAGGGAGGACAACGCCGCTTACGCGGCGTCGTCCTCCGTGATCGGCTCGGCGTCGAGGTTCTCTCCACGCGAGCTCTCGGGCTGCGCCAGCTTGCGAACGATGCTGGCGCGAATCTCCCAACCGCGGCGCTTGACCGTGGTCTTCTTCTTGCCCTCGCCAACTTCGGCGTCGTACTCTGTGCTGCGCAACTCGCCTTCGATCTCCACGTAGTCGCCCTTCTTCAGGCTCTTTGCGTAGTCGGCGGACTTGCCGAATGCGACGATGCGATGCCACTCAGTGTGGTTCACCCACTGCTGCGTCTGCTTGTCCTTGTAGCCGGACTTGGTGGCAAGCGACAGAACCGTAAAGGTCCGCTGCTGTTTGGTGGTGACGTTCTCGGCGTCCTTGCCGAGGTAGCCTTTCAGAGTGATCTCGTTTTCGTAGATCGCCATTGTTTTTCTCCTTGGTTGTATTTGCCCGGATTGCCCTCGGGACACTCCTGCGCGAAGCGACGTGAGTGTGCCCCGCTCCCAAGGCCAAGCGGCGCCTTTTTCGGAAGGTTCGGAAAATCTTTTTGCGCTCGTTGTACAAAAGATTTTCTGAAAGCCGAAACCCGCAGGGCGGTGAAGCCGAAGCAGAGACGCGTCGTGCCGCCGGGCGCGGGATAAGCACCGAGCGAGTGACCGAGGGTAAGCAGGGAAAATACAGGAGAAATGGCGCTCTATGGAAACACCTGTCTGAAAGGTGCCTGTAGAAGGATGCCGATGCAGCCGCACGGCAGTGGAACCATGACCTGTCGTTTGCCGCGCTTCCGGCTGTAGAAGCAGAGAGCGTGTAGACCGCTCGTTCCAGTGCTTCGCATCGTCTTCCGCATCCCGCCATGCGAAGGGTCTGTACTCGGGTGACGGAATCGAAGGCGAGTGGCACCGTCTCCGCGACGGAGCGGTGAGGGTATGAAGCGACCTTTCTGCGCGCACTTGTTGGGAGATACGCGACCTTATCGCTTTTGGCGTGTGCCAGCTCACGGTTGCCTCCGCACGCCAGTCTCACGGAGGATGGCATCGACTGCCGCGATGCGTTGTCCGATCCAGCGCATGACAGGGACTGCCATCGAATTGCCGAGAGCACGATAGCGCGGCCCATCGGCGGCCAGCTTGCCGCGGTACTCGACCAGGGTGTAATCATCGGGGAATCCTTGCAGTCGCTCGCACTCGCGCGGTGTCAGTCGCCGCACGGCCATCCGAGGCGTCATGACTCCATCGGCGCGGCCACCTTCTCCTCCACGTTGAATGGTGCCGGCGATGCCGGTCGATGCAGTGAGTTCGCCCGACCAGGCGATGGGCTGCTCCTGAAGCACAGCAGTGGTCGAGCTGTTCTCAATGCTGCCTGGAGCTTTCGTGCGGACGCTTCCCGCGACGTCCGTCGGTGTAGCTGTACTCACAGTGCCGTCGCTGCCAGGCAAGGTGAAGGCGATAGCTACTTGTCCGCCACCGTTTGGGTTGCCACTGCGGTTGTTCATGCTGCGCAGCGTGGGAGCTATGTCACTCACGTCCACGCCGGAATCCTTCGCGGAGAAAGCGACATAGCTGTTGCTGCTGCCGCCAGTTGCGGCGCGCAGGCTGGCTGCATCGGAAACTTCAGGTAGCGCGCCGCCATCGCGCCCACGCAGGTTGAAGGCGACGGCATGGCTGGGGCCACTCTCCAGCGTGTGCGCCACACCGTCCGAAAAGCCGCTGCCGTTTGACTGCGTGTGTGCTGTGCAGATGGCAATCGGCACCACGGGAATTCCACGCCCAGTGCCGTCCTCGCTGGCATCGAAGCCATCTGCGGAGAGTGAATGCGCGATAAAAGTTTCTGTCTCGAAATCGATGCGGCCAGACGCGCTGGCACAGGCATTGGCGGTCGTCGCCACATCGATGGGACCCGTGGTATTGTTTCCGCCGAATGCAAGCTGGCCGATCAGGCCGCCGTCGAGATCGAAGTCTGTTCCCGGTCCGCCACCGCCATGAGTGCGTGCGCTAAGGGTGGGGGCAACGTCTTTCCGCGCTTCTCGGCGCGGCGGAGGATACCCCGACAGGCTCGACCGCTCAAGTAGTACCGCGGCGGCAGCTCGCCAGTCTCCAAGATGTCCGACAACGAAGACGCGGCGCCGTCGCTGGGGTACTCCGAAATACTGAGCGTCCAGGACTCTCCATGCGAGGCCATACCCCAGTTGGACCAGCATCCCGAGGAAGGCTCCAAACGTCCGTCCGTCGTCAATCGACAGGACACCGGGGACGTTCTCCCACACCAGCCATAGGGGCCGGAGTCGATCAGCAAGCCGAGCAAACTCGATGGTGAGGTTGCCACGCGGATCATCCAATCCCGCTCGTTTTCCGGCGACGGAGAAAGACTGGCAAGGTGTTCCTCCTGCCAGAAGGTCGATTGCTCCCACATCCTGTTTTCCAATCTTTGTGAAATCTCCCGCATTGATCACGTTGCCATCGGCAGGCAGAGCAATGACGTTGCGAATAGCCGCCGCGCGCTGCTTTGCCTCTTTGCGTGAGGCCGCGTCATGCGGACTCGGCATGTACTGCGGACGCGATGCGCCATAGCGCGAGCGCAAAAGCCAGCAGCAGAAGGGATCGATCTCGGCAAACATCGCAGGCTGCCAGCCGAGAGGTTGCCATGCAACCGAAACCGCCTCGATGCCCGAGCACACAGAGAGATACTTCACGCGGCGCTCCTCGGCCGGGGGCCGCGCTTGCGCTCACACAGAATCTGGAGCGCCGCCAGAATATACGCCATCGAGGTATTGCGACCGTAGAGGACCATGTCGGCGTAGCGCACAGGGGCAAGGTCACCGGCGCGGTCCACGAGCAACAGAGGGACATGCAAATCCGATTCGAGCAGACGGTGGATCATCCGATATGCAGAATCACCCTGCCGTGCGTGGACCAGAACGCCGCAGGCAAGTTCGGTGCAGTCTGCCATCATGAGCGCTGCTGCGTTCCGGCTGTCATCGACCGCCGTTACCTCATAGGGATGCAGGCGCAGCGCGAACGCGGTAGCCGAAAGCAGTTCGCGGTCGGCGCAATAGAGCACGATGGATTTTTTCGGTCGCATGGCGTCAGTTCCCGAATGCCTGGTCTTCGTGAACGTAGCTGATGACGAGGCCGAGTGGATTGGTGAGCAGCATTTCGTTGGGAACTTCGTCGCGGAAGCCATAAACGACATTGGCAGTCCAACGCTCGCGGCGTTGTTCCTGCTGGTCGCCCTGCGAGCGGAAGACTTTTTCAAACTCCACATGGGCGCGGTACGGAGCCTGGCGCGTGTCTTCGAGCACCACAGCCTTGATCTCGATGTCCACGTTCGGCGCGCTGGGATCGAGCAGGAAAGTTTCCAGTGTTTTCTCTTTGTTCACACGCCCGAGGGTGGCGGACTGCAATTCATTCGAGAAGAAATTGAGGGACTCGGAAAAGTCCCGATGGAGCGTGGCGTGGTTGCGCCCGTAGTAGAGTTCGGCCCAGCGCGCAAGATAGTATTTGCCGACGCGCTCGACGGGTACTTTCGAGAAGTCGGCGTAGTTCATCACCTGTCCACGCCCGGCATCGGTGATGGAGATGACCAGCGGCTTCAGACGGAGCGCCGCGGTCTGCGCTCGATAGAGCAGCAGGAGCAGCGCAACGGAAACGACCGACAGAACCAGAATGGCAACCTTCAAATAGGTATTGGTGACGACAGGTTCCGCATACAATTCCAGAAACTTATGCCCTGCGTCGGTGATTGGAAATTCTCTTTGACTCATATTTACCTCCCCATCGGGTTGACCCAGGTTCCGGCGCGGCCACTGAGGATTGCGCCCGTCAGCTCCGGTATCTTGACCAGGCCGTAGATGCAGACGAACAGCGTAATCAGCAGCGCTGGCAGGATCGTGAGCGCATTCGAGATGCTGATTGTGCCGATGACCTGGAACATCGACGTGAGCACTTTGCCGAAGACGAAGATGAAGGCCGCGGCAATCACCTGGTAGAAGCTGAAGCCGATGAACGCCTTGAACCATCCCCAGAAGAGCCAGTCCATCTTGGGCACGATGAACCACGGAATGAAGATCGGACCAATGAGCACACAGACGGCGGAGGCGACGTAACCGTAGGCGATCACAGCGAAGGAGACTGCCTGCATGGCGGCGAGCAACAGCGCGATCAGGAGAAAGGTCAGATCTTCCAGGATGTTGAAGCTGCCGGGAGGCGTGCCGAGTTGTTGCTCCGCGTTGACTACGGTGGTGGCGATCTGCTGCGTCTGGTCCGACTCGATCTGCCCAGAGAGGTTCAGCGCCTCTTGGGTGATGAGGTCGCTGAAGCTGTACCCGACGCCGGGAATCGGCGTCGAGTAATAGGTCAGCATTCCCAGCCCAAAGGAAATCATCAGGATCAGGTCGGCGAATTTGGCAAAGTGAAATCCGCCGCCGTGTCCCTGCGCAGCGGAGAGGGCGGATTTGACCCCGAACCAGACAATCAAGATCACGGCCAGGCCACGGAAGATGTCGAGGCCCGTTGCCTGGAGTGCGGCGCTCTTGGACGAGAGCAATTGGCTAATCGCTGATCCAAGAAAGGTGAATGGATTCTCCTGCATGGATTACCTTCCTGTTGGGCTGAGTGAGATCGAGCGAATGGAATTGCTCACGCCACCAGTGACGTTTTGCATCGTGGTGGGAAAGTTCTGCTGGAAGTAAATGGCCTGGTTGATGAGCCGGTTGCGCTCGTCGAGCTTTTCCTTGGCGTCGAGCGCCTGCTGGGCGGCAGCGGCGGCGAGGATCTGATTGGTGTCCTGCTGCGAGTGGATTTGAAGCATGGTTGCCGTGTTGATCTTCGCCAGTACGCCGACCTCGGTCTGCTGACTCGAATCGGTCGAATAGGTGTCCGACTCAAGGTTGGCGAGTTTCTGCTGAAAGGTCTGCGAATCCGAACGGATGGTGCCCAGCGTAGACAGTAAATTGGTGACGTTGGACTGGCCGATCTCGGAACTCGCGTACTGGTTCTGCACCGTGGCCTGGGTCGTCGAGTCCAGAGCCGAGAGTCTGCTCGATGGATAACTCTGTACCTGAATGACCGCGCCACTGTAGGCGGATGCGGCGCGGGTGGGATTGCCGAGGTCGAGCGCATTGAGCCACGCCGAGGTAATACCGGAGGTATTCGATCCGGAGGAACTTGAATTCGAGAGACGGGTCCACTGCGAGAAATCGGACTTGTACCGGGCCGCAAGATTCTGCGGCATCCGCGACATTTGATAGGCAAGGTTGTAGGCCGCGATGACCTGGTTCATGGTCTGATACGCGGTCGTATAAATCTGCTCCTCCTTTTGGAGGTGCTGTTCCCACTTTTGAAGTTCCTGCGCCCATTTCTGGAGTTCTTGCTCTCCCTGGCTGAGTTGCTGAATGGCGTGGGCGCTTTGGGTGGGGTCGTAAACAATGCCCGAGCCGAATTGCGCGTGCGCGGCAGGTGCGAGCAAAGCAGTGAAAACGACAAGGAAATACGGCCATCTCGACTTCATAAAAAGCTCCTTTTCAAGGGTGCTGGGTTTGCGCCAGCGCGGTTTGTGGGTAGTGGCAGGGTGACGGCTTCTTCGGCGAGTGCGAGTGGGAGGCGCAACCAACCACGAGAGCGACGCCGAATAGAGCAAGGAAACAAACACGCATCACATCACCACCGGCATATCGTGGTTTTCATACGCGGGCAGTAACATGTCCTGTGTGATGTAGACCTTGATGCGGTGCCCTTCGCGGATGGTGATCGTCGGTTGGATGTTGATGAACTTGTCGACCACGTTCGTACCGGACGAGGCAAGGCTTGATGCCAATCCCTGCCGATACATATCCGAACCGCTTTGGGAATAGCCGCTATTGGTCGAGGCTTCAGCCGCGCCGGAGATGATGCCGAGCGCAATCGACGCGCCGAAGATTTGCACGTAATGGTTGTTGACCTTATCTTTCAGGCCGGTTTCTCCGACCTGATCGAGACCGTGAAACTGGTCGAGATCGACGGAGTATCCGTCCGGCATGAGCAGGCGGTGGAAGGCAACGGCGAGGCGCTTCTGACCGAAGCCGGAGACCTTCTGCGCATCGCCCAGAATGAACGTGCCCTCCGGGATCAGGACATGCTGGCGGTCCTGGCTGTAAACCGGATTGGTCACCATGACTTTCACCGGACCGGCGAATTCACCATCGAGGCGATTCACCAGCGCCGTGTCGATGGTGGTTCCCTCGAACAGCACAAAGGGCTGACCGTGCGCGGAGTTTACGTTGACCTCCGGCGCGCGTTTACTGCCGGTGGTTGTCGTTTGTGAGGCTGCTACCTGTTGCGATGCCTCGGTTGTACGAACGACAGGTGAACCGGCAGTCGCATTCGCCGAATCGGTTTGCGATGCCGATGAATGCGAAGCGCCATCCTCGGCGGAGACGAGGTTGGAGGCGAAGCGCGCTTTGAACACCAACGCCTTTTCCGCGTCAGCCACGGGATCACGCGGCTTCTCCGTTGGTGTAACCGTCGATTGTGCCACTGGAACCGTACCTGCCGTCTGAACAGGGCCTGTTCCGTTGGCGGCTGTCGCAGGGAGAGAACCAGTTCCCGCCTTTTGCGTCTGCTCTTGGCTCTGGCGCTGATCGGCGCTCAAGTCCTGCTCCAGCTCCTGAATCTTGCGCTGGTTGGCGTCCGTGGACACAGCCACCGGCGACGAAGCAGTTTCTTTCGGGGCCGGCTTGGCGTGGTTCTTCGAGAACATCACCGCCAGCAGGATGAGCACTGCGAGTCCGGCGACAACATACGCCTGCGCCTGTTTGGGCACGACGCCTTCCGGCAGCACACGCTTGTCACGCAACTGCGCGCTCGGAACCTGCGTGGTCGGCGAGGCTGCTTGTGCTTCCATTTCTGGAGTCCGTTTCTCTTCGGGCATCGGCGTCACCTATTGTCCTTTCCGCTGGAACTCCAGCCGGTGCTTGCCAATTTCGAGATACCCCTTGTCCAACACCTTTGGCAGGATGTAGGTGCCATCCTTTAACTGGAAAGTGACGAGGTCAGGTTTGCCGTCCTTCACCTCGTAGACGGCAAACTTCTCCGTTGCCGACGACTTGATATAAGTGAAGCGGTCATCGTGATAGATCGCGGAGACATCGAAGGGTGATTCGCTGCGATAGCTGTAATCGAACTTCAACGCCGCAGTGGGATACTCGGCGCGGAACTGTTCGACCGCAGTGGCGGCGCGGGTCTGGGCGATCTGCGCCTGGGCGCGCGCTGCATCGACTTCACCGGCGGACACCAGCTTGGTAACGCCGTTGGCGGCGGCAAGCGAAGAAGGATCGGATGGTTCGATAACGACCTTCAGGTCGGGATCGGCGGATTCAACGTCATCCAGCGTGAACGTGTAAACCGTGCCCTTGTCGGTGATGAGATTGAGATTGGAGTGAATGCCTTCCTTGGCCGGATGGAGAAAGCAGTAGTTGCCGACGGCGTCGATGATCCAGAAATCCTTGTCGCCAGTAGCAACCTCCAGAATCTTTTCTGAGGGTGGCAGTTGAATCAGCGTGGTGTAGCGCATCTTGGCGCGGACACTGACGATGTCGTTCGAGTGGTACTTGACGATGCGGGCCTGTTGCTGACCGTAGGCAACGGTCGCAACCAGACCTAGCACCAGCGGGAGGATGGGAGAACGGTTCATTGATTCACCTCTTGTTTTGTTGGATTGGGGTAATCGTGGGCGAGCCGGATCAAGCCTTGCTCCGGCCCGAAGCGGGCGAAGTAATCCTGTTTGCGCAGGTTGTCGCGGGCATTGTTGGTGGCGATCCAGTAGGTCAGTGCATCGACTTCCAGTACGAGTTTCTTGGTCCCGCGCGGCTGCATCAGCAGCAGTTCGCGCTTGGGCACAAGCGACTCCAGCAACTCAAGCTGGGTGTCGTTCAACTGGAAGATTTCGCTATACAGCTTGCGGTCGATATTGGGATTGGCGAGAAAGATTTTCGTGGGGCAGGATTCGTTGACGATATGGAGCATGTCGGACGCCGCCAACTCCACCACGGACTGCGTGGCAAGAATCATGGCGGCGTTCTTTTTCCTCCAGGTTTTCTCTGCCCGAATAATCCAATCGCGGATGGTTTTGTTTTTAAGAAAGATCCACGCTTCATCAATGACGAACACCTTGAATGTCGCGGTGTTCGCGGATTTCTCGATCTCCGAGGATGCCCGCTGCAACACGTAGAAAAGCAGCGGCTCCAGGATGTCTGGATAGTCAGACCAGCCATCGAAGTTGAACGTCTGGAAGCGGGAGAATGTGAGGGTGTCCTGGGGATTGTCGAAGAGATGGCCGAACTGCCCGGCCTGCGTCCACCGATGCAGGCGTTCTCCCAGAGGCCCGAGGATGGATGCGAAGTTGGTGAGCGTCCGTATCTCGGCGGGCAGCTTGTAAGCCCGCTCTATCGCGGCGAACAAAGCCTTTTCGTCATCGGGCGTCAACTCGTAGCGCCCGCCTGCCTCGATCAGCACACGGAGAAACAGGTACAGAAAGTTCATGTTCTCGGGTGTCGGTTCCAATGAAAACGGATTGATGGTGAATCCTGGATTCTTCAGGCCGACGTTGAGATAGGTTCCGCCAAAGACGCGCGTCAGCGATTCGTAGCTTCCGCCCAGATCAAAGATGAAGGTCAGCGGATCGTACTTCTGCGCCGCCTGAAGGGTAGTAGAAAGCGTGAAACTTTTCCCTGAGCCGGTAGCGCCGAGCAACAGCGTATGGGCTACATCGCCGCTATGCAGGTTGAGATAGTACGGGGTGCCGTGCGTGGATTCGAGCGCAACAAGATATTCCCGCTCCAGATGCGGGTTCCACTGAGAACCAGCATCAACCGTGAACAGGAACGACAGGTCGGCGTAGTTGGAATTGAGTGCCCACTGTTTGCGGAGATTGAATTGCCGATTGCCCGGCACCGTAGCAAAGAAAGCATTGAGCAGGTTATAGCGTTCCTCATAGAGCAGACCGTCATGCTGCGTGAACAGCTTCTGAAACTCGGCGACGGCATGTTCCACTTTCATGCGGTCCTCGTCGTAGATCACGACGGACAGCGTGAACTCGCCGAAGTTTTTGCCTTCCATGCCCAGTGCAGTCAATGCACTGCCAAGTTCCGCAACGGCGGCAGCCTTCGAGTCATCGACCAACTCATCCTGCGGACCGGTGTTCTGCCGGTCCTGGAGGTTGGAGACAAAGCTGGTTTTGGAATTATGATGGTGCCGGCGGCGATTGTTGATCTCTTTGCGCGCCTTGCTGTTATCGACTGGATGCCATTCGGTGACAACGTGGAAGTTTGCCGGGATGTCGAACAGTCCTTGCAGTAACAAGGGCCGCGTCTCACTGGGCAGTTCTTTCAGTGTCAGTACGCGGACATAATCGTCGTCCACACGCAGATAGCCGCGATGCGCTTCCAGTTCCGAATCGCAGACCTGCCAGTCGAGATGACGCGCACCATATAGGTGCGCGTTCTGAATCTTGGAGGGGCGGAAATTCACGAGACGCCGGACAAGCCGGAAGGTCTTCTCCGCCCCTAGCAGCTCGACCTTGGTGAGGTCATTGAGCTGCCCACTCAAACTCTGTACTTTTTGCTGCAAGCGCAGCCGGTCGCGTTCGATCTGTTCATACAATAAGGTCCGCTCTTTACTGCCGGAAAACAGCCCATGCAAGTCGCGTAGCGACGAGCGTGGCTGCTTCGGAAGCTGGGCCAGGGCGTGCAGCAAGCCAGTCTTGGCATAGCTGCCGTCAATCATGACCACCCAATAAATCTCGATAGAATAGAGCCTGTCGGATTTGGATTGCAGAAACTCGCTGCGCTGTTCCACGGAAGCCCGCACCAGCGGGTTGTCATATTCCGCGTGTGGAATCGTCGCACGATTGCGTTTGAACAAAATCTGATAGAGCCGCGTGTTCTCGTCAAGACTGCGGAAGGCGGCTTCGAGCCGCTTCATCGCGTAATCGCGCCCGGCGTGGTCGAGGCTCTCGTAATCGACCCCGCCGATTCTGAGGACACTGCCGAGGTCGCCTGATTTGGTCAAAAAGCAGTGCTCATCCCAGAGGCCGTACAGGTTGATCTGCGCGGGGAATGATCCTGCTTCTTTCCAGTCCTTCGTGATTTGCTCAACTTTGAACACTGCGGCTCCTGACATTGATTTCTGTTGGTTCCCATTTCATCGGGTCGTAACGTCTGCGGAATTTGGTGGAGTTCATCAACACCCGCAGAATCTCCACGTCATGCTTCGTGGCGATGCGGGCAACGATCACCCCCACGATGAAGAATCCGATACCGCCCAGCAGCGAGTGCATGAGCGAGAAGATCGCGCCGCCGGTAATCAGCGCGACGAAGAACAGCCTTCGCTCCGCACCCAGAATGGTCAGCGGGCGGTTCATCGCTTTGTAAACTTTGTTCTGTCGAGAATCGCCCTCTGCCATACACGTCTCCTCTCTGCCTATCAAGCGTGATTGTGGTGAGGCCTGCCGTTAGAGAACTACGACGGGAAAAGCCAGGACATGAAGTTGACAGCGCCAATCGCCATGCCGACGCCGAAGACGATTCCGGCGAGGGTCTTTTTCGATTGGCCTTCGCCATAGGCGAACATCAGGCCGCCAACAACGATGGCGACCAAGGACAAACAGGTGGCGATAGTGCCGGTAAAGGCGGTCTTGAGAACGGTGACCGCGTTGTCCCACGGATCGCTGGTGCCACTCTGCGCATACAGGGGCAGTGCCGTGAGGAAGAGCAGCGGAGGCGCGAGCCACCTCCGCCAATGCGCGCGCAACGCCGCCAGGCGAGGGCGCGGAAGTTTCCAGTGTTTGAGTGTGTGCATATGCTCCTTTCATTTGCGTTTGGGTGAGGGGCACTCCCCGTTGCAATGTCTGGAGCGAAGTTAAGGCTGAAAAGGGCGCTAGCCCAGTGCAGAATTGCGAGGGGGTGTGCAGGTTCTGCACACCCCTAGGAAAATGAGCGAAAGGCCAATGAATATGGGGCTGCGCGCATATTTCAGGACCGGATGCGGGAAACAGCGTGCAGGGAAGGGATGAGGGCCGACGTGCAGAAATGCACAGACCCATTCATTCCCACGATGGCCAGCGAAGAGCGTGCGGGACGGCGCGGGTCAAGGCTGCGATGGTCACATCGCAGGGTAATAGTTCGCCTTGAGGCGCGCTGGCACGCACGTATCATCAGCCGAGCGTGGGAATGAAGGAGAGGACCGCTTGCTGGCGATCCTCCCTTCGATTCGGCTCATGCGATTCACGGCCTGCTGGAAGTATGCGTCGTCCAGTTCCATGCCGATGTACCTGCGGCCTGTCAGCAAGGCTGCCGCGCAGGAACTACCGCTACCGGCGAAAGGGTCGAGGACTAGCTCACCCTGCAACGTGAAGCTACGAATCAACGGTGCCAGGGCTGCTACCGGCTTCTGCGTCGGATGCAGCTTGTTGCCGCTGTATGGCATATCGATTACATCTGCTACTGGCTTCTTCGGCAGTGGCGGCATACCCTTTGCCAGCAGATATGCCTGCTCATGCTGATAGCTGAGGAACCGGCTCTTCGAGCTGTAGGTCTTGCGGAACACCAGATGTCCGACAGGCCGGAAACCCGCGCCTTTCCAGGCTTCGAAGAAGGCATCGACTCTTGTCCAGCCGTAGAACATGATGGCTACGCGATTCTGCTTCAGGACGCGATACGCTTCCCGCATCGCAGGTTTGAGCCAGCTTGCATCGGCGTCATTCTGAATACTGCGTCCGTCGCGGTCGCGGTAGTTCACCAGATACGGCGGATCGGTGAGGATGAAGTCGACGCTGTTCGCAGGCACCTTGCGCATGGCCTGGATGCAGTCGCCCTGAAGGATCGTGTTGACTGGAAGCTGCTGGATCGTATTCGTGTTCATGACGTTCACTCCGTTTTGTGTGGTCTCCCGGTGAATCGGGGCACACCTGCGCGAAGCGACGCGAGTGGGTCAGGCTTCCAAGGCCAAGGGACGCTTTTCGGGAGGGACCCGAAGAAAGTTCTCGCGCTCTTTGCCAGAACTTTGTTTGGCGAGGAACCGGAAAAGCAGAGGCCCGCCGTGCCGCAGGACGACGGTTAAACCCCGAGCGCGTGCCCGATTCAACGGAGACCGCGCCCGGAGTGTTTTGAACACGATTTGCTTCCAGAATCACGCATGACGAAGGGGGCACAGAACCTGCACACCCCTTCGCAAATCTGCACTGGGCCAAGCATCAATCCACGCCTAATTTGAGGCTATCGGTCGTTGCAGAACGCTGGCATGTTCTGTTTTCGCCCGATGTCGAGGTGTGAATCATGGCTCAAACCGAATCCGAGCAGTTCGCGACTCCAGAGGAAGCCGCAGCCTTTCTCCGCTGCTCTCCGATCACCGTTAAGCGGCTGGCGCGCGAAGGCAAGCTCCCGGCGCATTCCGTGACAAACGGGGTGCGTAAACGCTGGCGATTCCTCATTTCAGAACTGGCCACAACGATGAAGAAAGAGGTATCTTCAGACAGGTCATCTACGCCGCTTTCTCCACAGAAAGGGAGGGAAAAAGCGGTATGAACAAACAACGGCAAACCTATCAACAGGGCTGCATTCAGCGAAAGAAGCGGGAGCGCGGCCCAGATGTATGGATTCTGCGGTACAGGGAAGACGGCATGTTGAAATCTCACACCATCGGCACTGTCTTGCAGTTCAGGACCAGGGCTGAAGCGCAGCGTTCGCTGGGCGAGGTGCGGGCCGACATCAACAACAATGTCGAAGTGGTGACGTTTGGCCAGTTGTGCGACCGTTACCTGAAGGAAGGCATCCCCGAAAGGCACACAACAGCGTCGGCCTTGCGGTCGATGGTCAAGTATCGGATCTGGCCCTACTGGTATCAGCAACGTGTTTCCGATATGGCGAGGAATCCGATGGCGGTCGAGCAGTGGATCAAGGGCCTTATGACGACTCCGAGGAAGAAGGAAGACAAGCCGCGTCCGTTGTCTCCGAAATCCAAGGGGCACACCAAGGCCGTGTTCCATCGCCTGTTCGAGTGTGCGATGCGCTGGGGCTATCTGGAAATCCAGCGCAACCCGATGTCCTTGATCGAACTGCACGGCGTCTCCCGGAGAACGCGCAAGATCGTTCTCGTCACACCGGAGCAATATCAACGGCTCTTGCCCTTGCTCTCTCAGCACTGCCGGGTCATGGTGACTCTGGCCATGTGTCTGGGGTTGCGGGTCAGCGAGATTTTGGGATTGCGCTGGGAGGACGTGGATCTGGAGGCAGGTTCGCTTCAGGTACGTCGTTCGGTGGTCAGCGGCTACGTGGAAGCCACGAAGACGGAGGCCAGCGAAGATGAATTGCCACTTCATCCTGATCTGGTCAGCGTCCTTCGCCAGTGGCGGGAGGCGGAACCGCCGGTCAAGGGGTGGCTGTTCGGCAACATCGACACCGGCAAGCCATACCACGCGGACACGATGCGGCAGCGTCATCTCAACAAAGCGGCTGCGGCAATCGGCCTGCCGAAGTTGGGCTGGCATGCCTTCCGACACACGTATCGGGCAAGGCTGGCCGAACTCGGGCTTCCGTTGGAGGTGCAGCAGAAGCTGATGCGCCACGCATCTATCGATATGACCACGAAATACGGTCGGAACTCGATGCTCAAGGTGACGCGTCCGGCCAATGCTCAGGTCGTGGAAATCGTGATGCGGAAAGACGCCGGAAAAAGCGAAAAGGGAACAGGGTCTGCGCCCTGTTCCCTTATTGTTCCCTCGCCGTTTCCGGCTAATCTTGTAAGTGCTTGATTCTTTGGTTGCGGGGGCTGGATTTGAACCAGCGACCTTTGGGTTATGAGCCCAACGAGCTACCGGGCTGCTCCACCCCGCATTTACAGTCTATCAACTGACGGTAGAGCGGTCAATGGCGTCGGCACACAATCGGCCATTCTGGAGGAGCGCGTTGCAGAAAATGCGCGTATTCATGCGGTTTTTCCAATCTCCAGGCTCTTTCCGTCATGAGCAAGACCGAACATATTGTTGTATTTGATGGCGATATGCTGACAAAAAGCCTCATGCTGCTTGTGTGGCCAGACGGGCCAAGGTGAGTTCCAGTGCGAAGGTGACGATGGAGGGCCGCAAAAATTGAGTTCTAATCGTGTCGTCATCGCGGCATCAAAAAGCCAGCAGCCTGAGCCGAGTCAAGACAAAGTCTTGACGGGACTCACGAGTGATGAGGCGCATACTCGTCTTATAAATGACGGCCCCAATTCAATGCCGGATACTTCAGCTCATCCGCTTCGCAATGCGTTGGCGAAGTTCTGGGCGCCAATTCCATGGCTGCTTGAAGCTTCGATTGCGCTTGAGCTTCTACTGGGCAGGTATTACGAGGCCGCGGTCATCGCGGTCCTGCTCGTCTTTAACGCTTTGCTTGCGTACTTCCAGGAGAGCCACGCTCAGGCTACGCTGACGGCCTTGAAGGCGCGTCTGGCGCTCAACGCCTCTGTCCAGCGCGACGGCGCATGGAAGACTGTTCCGGCGGCGGAATTGGTATGTGGCGATCTGGTGAAGCTGTCGCTTGGCGCAGTGGCCGCTGCCGATGTGCATTTGACCGGCGGCTCGGTCGAACTCGATCAGTCGATGCTCACAGGCGAATCCCTGCCCATTGAAGCCGGCCCAGGTGCAGATACTTATGCCGGTGCTCTCGTCAGGCGCGGTGAAGCAACAGCCGTGGTGACGGCAACGGGCGCGCGCACGAAATTTGGCCGTACGGCAGAACTCGTGCGCACGGCTCAGGTTGTAAGCACGCAGCAGACAGCCGTGCTTAAGATCGTGCGTAACTTGGCGATCTTTAATAGTGCCGTAATCCTCGTTATAGGCGCTTATGCCTATGCTCATGCTATGCCGTGGAGCGAGATTGTTCCTTTGTTGCTCACGTCTGTCCTCGCGGCCATTCCAGTGGCATTGCCAGCAACCTTCACCCTCGCGGCTGCGCTCGGATCCCGGGTACTGGCAAAAGTGGGTGTGCTGCCAACGCGCCTGATTGCCGTAGACGAAGCCGCATCAATTGATGTCTTGTGCTCAGACAAAACCGGAACACTAACTCGCAATGAGCTGTCAGTTACCAGCGTTCGCCCATTGCCCGGATTTGACGAAGCCCACGTTCTCGGGCTGGCAGCGCTGGCCAGTTCGGAAGGTGGTCAGGACGCCGTCGATCAGGCGATTCGCGATGCCGCCTTACACAAGCCATCCTCGGACTTACCAAAGCTAACGAAGTTTATACCTTTCGATCCAGCGAAGAAAACATCGGAGGCAACAGCAACAGATACCAAGGGAGCAGAAGAGCGCATCATCAAAGGCGCTTACGCTGCGGTTGTCGCTCTAACCGCCGCATCGCTCACTGCGGCCGGGATTGTTGACGAACTTGAGAAGCAAGGCTTCAGGGTTCTGGCAGTTGCCGCGGGGCCACCCGCTTCCGTTCAAATAATCGGCATAATTGCTCTCAGTGACCCACCGCGCTCTGACTCGAGTTCTCTCATTTCGGAGTTACATTCGCTCGGCGTGGCGACGGTCATGGTGACGGGAGATGCTGCGGCCACAGCGTCGGTTGTCGCCCATGCCGTTGGCTTAAACGGAGCGGTGTGCCCGCCCGGGAAGCTTCCAGAGCACATCAAGCCGCAAGATTATGCGGTATTCGCAGGCATTCTTCCGGAAGGCAAATATGACCTTGTCAAGGCATTCCAGAAAAGCGGACATAAAGTCGGAATGTGCGGCGATGGAGCTAATGACGCACCTGCGCTTCGCCAGGCGCAGATCGGCATTGCTGTTTCAAGCGCAACCGATGTGGCCAAATCGGCAGCAGGCGTTGTACTGACTGAAGCTGGACTGGGCGGCATTGTTGCGGCTGTAAAAGAGGGCAGAATCACATTTCAGCGCATCCTCACCTATACGCTGAACTCGGTGATGAAGAAGATCATGCAGGTGCTCCTGCTGGCAGTCGGGCTGGTAATGACTGGACACGCCATCTTGACCCCAATGCTGATGGTTCTCGTAATGATCACTGGCGACTTTCTGTCCATGTCACTGACCACGGACAGAGTGCGGCCATCGAAGATGCCAAACTCCTGGAAAATCGGCAGAATTACCATCACAGGAGTCATCCTGGGGGGCTGTTTCCTTGCGTTCTCCACCGCAATTCTGGCAGTAGGAAAATTCAAGTTGCATCTTGAGATCGAAGCGCTCAGGACCCTTACCGTTGTCGGTATTGTCTTCGGCAGTCAGGTTACAACATATGTAATACGAGGACGCCAACATCTCTGGGGGTTACGCCCCAGCCTGATCCTCGTACTATCTTCCGTAGCGGATGTTCTTATCATCTCAACGCTGGCGATTTGCGGAATCGCCATGGCGCCATTGCCCTTTGTGATTATCGCTTGTGAGTTTGCCGCGGCTATTGCCTTTGGACTGGTTCTGGACGTTGTAAAAATTCCAATCCTGACCGACTAATTTTCTTTATTGCCGGATTAGTCATCATGGAGTGACCGGTCCAGTGCGCTGATCGTGGGTTAGGCTGTGATTCAGGAAAGAAGCACAGCTCAGAGCCACAAGCGGAGAGGAACCGGTCATGAAGGAAACATTACGAT
>Ga0224525_1000045_pt1 | contig 72561 bp, 55 predicted proteins | sample CFST100metaG_FD_179874 | JGI IMG/M metagenome (GOLD analysis project Ga0224525, IMG submission 179874) | Peat soil microbial communities from Stordalen Mire, Sweden - C.F.S.T100 | ecosystem: Environmental > Terrestrial > Soil > Wetlands > Peat | place: Sweden: Norrbotten County, Stordalen Mire...
ACTGTGGGGTGGCTGTCGTTGGAAGTCGGCAGCGCAAAAACGTGCGCCTTCTGATATTCCACGACCAGCGCCTCTCCGCCAAGATTTCCCTTGAAGCTTATCGTCTCCAATAAATTATTTTTTTGCACATAATCTTCATATCTGTGCCTGGCATTTCCATCGCCGATAACGACAAGCCTGATATCCGGAATCGTTTCCCGTAAGATTCCTATCGCTCCGATCAGAGTTTTCAACCCTTTATACTTTTCCGCTCTTCCCAGTTTTGCGACGAATAAAACTGTGGGATACTTGGATTTTTTATCCGGATCGGGAACGAAAAATTCAGGATCGATTCCGGGCGTGATCGTCGAGCTCTTGAAAAGATATTTATTCAGGAAATTAAAACGGACGAAATCAGATGAACATATGATATGCTCTGCGCGCCGGAGCATGAATTGCAAGACGATTTTTTCATACGGCCAGATGATCAGATCCATGAAGAAATTTCCCTTAAGCATGCTTCCCGCATGATACGTGATGACCACGGGTGTCTTGGAGGCAAGCATTGAAGTTACATCTCCGATGCCCGGAACCGGCGTGTGTATGTTTATGATATCCGGCTTTTCATTTCTGAGAATGGTCCGTATCCTGCCTATCCAACGGAAAGAAAACGGCGTGTTGGATAATTTAATGCCATAGCCGAGGCGATACACGGTAAGCGCCCCGACTTCCTCTCTCTTATTTTTTCCCCGATAAGTGCCGGAAGTGACTACGACGATCCGCCAGCCATGATCCTTTTGGAGACGGCTGGCTATCTCAAGCGCATATCTTTCCAACCCTCCGCTATCGGGAGGAAAATATGGCGCAACTATCAGGATGGTTTTTGTTTTGTTCATAATAGTTCTCTATTTGTTAAATATTTGATATCTTGATGATTGCTTATATATTCGAAAACCTTTTCCAATTTTTCCCAGTCGTTATGCCTGTCGATCTCCCAGCTGTGCCCCCATAAATGAAAAACTCCTCTCCGCCTTGTTGCATGATCGAACATCGCCATCGCCAGCATATCCCAATGGCGATAGTAGCGAAAAAATTTCAAAGGATTGAACTTCGCAAAAGCAGCGATCTTCCATATATCCGACCAATGATCATAGGCGTGAACGCTCGTGGGGATTTCACATGGATTCTCACCCGTGCTGAAATAAAATCTTTTTGTGGTCCGAGCCGAGCGAAAACCGCTTTTCTCAACTTGATATGTATTTGCAAGATCATAATCCCCTCCCGGATAACAGAAGCTCTCCACGGGCCTGCCTGTGATTGTTTCCAGATATTTTTTCGATTCGGATATCTCTGCAACGGCTATCTCCGCACTCAAAGCGCTGAGCCGCAAGTGCGTCAGGGTGTGAGCTCCGATTTCAAAATCCCGGCTGAGCAGCTTGATCTGATTTTCATCCAAGAGTTCGGATTTTTCGAACTCGCGATTTTGCGGCGATATATAAAATGTTCCCTTGATGGAAAACTTTTTCAGCAGCGATGCGAGCTTCAGATCGAGGACATGCCCGTCGTCCCAGCTGGTCGTTACGATTGCAGACTGTTTTTTTTCATCGGCGGCAATATAAAGCTTTATTATCTGATCGATATTCGCATTCCAGTCGAACCATTGTTTTGCGAACCGGATGGAATAATCCCGCATCAGCGAGCGCAGCTGCTTGTCGGCGATGATGCGGTTTATATTCTCCTTGAGCTCATCGGCATCCGGCCTTATGAATGCGACCAGATTTCCATCAATGCCATATTCTTTGTAGGCAGGATCGTCGGTGGTAATCACCGGAAGTCCGCTTGCCATGGCTTCCTGCATCACGAGCGTAAAGATTTCTCCATGAGAAGGAAAAACGAATATATCAGCCGCGCGATATAATTCAGCGAGCCTGTTATGCGGCAAGGAGCCTAAGAAGTGAACCCCGCCTGTCGTCTGCCATTTCTTCGGAACCTCTCCCGGACCTGCAAACACGAGTTCATAGTTTTTGCTTCGAGCTTCATATATTATGTCAATGCCTTTTTTTGGTACGAGGCGGCCGGCGAACAATACGATCTGACGATCATTCGGCAAGCCGAATTCTTCGCAAATCTCTTTTTTAGTCTTCACCCCTTCCGGACGAAACAGGGAAAGATCAACCCCATTTCTAAGTTCGATGACTTTGCCGGACTTCACTCCCCGTTTCATCAAAAATGTTTTCACATTGTAATTGTATACGATTATCTTTTTTCCATATCCAAAAATGAATCTGCCGAAACTTGCGTATATCAAACGTTGCATGAGCATCACACCAATGCTGGGATGCTTGACCACACCCACGTGCTGAGTCAGGAATACCGGCTTATTTTTCAACCGTGCAAAAATGCATGCAATCCATGATGATTCATAGAAAACATCATGGATATGCACAATATCCGCTTTTGCGATTTCTCGCCATAACCTTGAGACAAGATCGATTCCTCCGATCGGAAAAGGTATTCCGAAATATTTGTCGAAAAAATTTATCGCCTTGACCCGATGCACGGCGATGCCTTTCTCCTTCGTGCTTGCCGGCGATTCCCCGGATGACGCAAAAGCGACCACCGAAATCTGATGTCCTTTGCCGGCAAGGCTCTGTACCTGTTTCTGCACTATATTTTCTATTCCGCCGATATGAGGCGGATAATAATGTGACACTGAGAGAATTTTCATTGGTTTATAATCTTATGTTTATTATTTTGATTTTTAAAAAAGTGCAAAGTCAAATGACGGATAGATGTGGAATTATAATAATGTTTCTTGATAAGATCTCTCAAAGCGAAGGGCCTTTTATTTTTTGCTCGCTTCGATATTCGCCCTTGCCTCGAAACTCAGATCGGGAACTTTCTCTTTTCCGTTGAATTTTTTTCTGAGAATCTGCGACATGGCTCCCAATCCATCTCTCACGACGCTAAGTTTGGACTCTCCTACGCGCGGACGATATTCGATCGGAATCTCTCCGCATTTGAAACCTTTGGTAAATGCTTCGATTTTTATTTCCTGAGAAAAAGACATTCCCTCTGATTTCACGGACAGAAACTTCCATATTTCTCGTTTGAAAATCCACATGCCGGATTGCGAATCATGAAAAGGGCAATTGAAAAAGAAGCGAATGATGAAACTTAATGCCCATGTGCCCAGCGCATGGACATACGCCGTAGTCGCTGCCGGATTCACTTTATTGAGACGGTCCGTGTTCAAGAAATCCCAGTCATTGGCGATAAGAACCTCAATCAGTTGCGGTAATCTATCGAAGGGATATGTCATGTCCGCGTCGCCCGTAACAATGATATTGCCCGTAGCTTTGGCAAAGCCTGCCCTATAGGCATTTCCATATCCGCGCAACGGCTGCGCAACCACCTGAGCTTCTTTTGCTTTAGCTATCTCCGCAGTCTTATCCGTCGAACCGTTGTCTACCACGATGATCTCGACCTCATATCCCGACTTGAGCAATTCTCCTTTCGGTATCTGATCAATCACCTTCTCAATCCCCGCTTCTTCGTTCAATGCGGGAATTATTATAGATATTTTCATAGATTTTTTTGTTATTTATTTATTATTTGTTAACGACAAGTGTATTTTTTGTTTTTGCTCCGGCAGTTCCACATAGAGGATTTCCGCGGAATGATCCGTTTTGAATGCATAGGACTCGCTGACAGTCTTACTCCCATGATCATTTACGGACACCTTTCCAAGATCTATGACAGTTTTATCCGTGCCATTTTCAAGATATACAATATAAGGATATTCTTTGTCCGCGCCTTCAGAATTTCCAATAGTAAAAGAGAAAGAATCGATTTTTTCTTCATCCGGCTTTTCAAATAAGCCGGCATAGTCTTCAAAATACAATTCGGTAAAATGCTCGTCTTCCGGCACGAGTTTGAGCTCGCGCATTTCTCTGCATATTATCGGTTGGCAAATTATGGCTGAGGAAAAAAGTATGGAGGCAACAGCCAAGATTCCCATCGATTTTCCTTTCTTATATTTTCTGCTCATAATGATTGATAATGAACGTCTTATATGAAATTAAAAAAGAAGCCATTGACACAATTTGATGATGTATAGCGGTATAAGCGCGAAACAACAGATTGCATCAATGACTTCTTTAAGATTATTATGAAAAATATTAATGAGGATTATGATTGTGCCGATTGATTTTTGTTTTACTGCATGATTTTTTATTTATTTATAAAAATATTTTTTAATGTTTCATACGCCGGCTTTTTGCCGCCATCCGGACGGATAAGCCCGAAAAAATTCTCCGGCATGGAACTGCCTTGTCCGCTATCGCGAAGGCCGTACCAGAAAAACGGCCCCATCCATTGCTTATCTTGATCATAGATGACAGCAGCTTCCTTCGCCATTTCCGCTTGTGCATTTTCGCTCATGTAATCGGAGTTGTATTTGAAATCGGATGTGCCGGTTTCATGCCGGTTTCCAGTCCCATCCGTAGGAGCTCCATATTCAGTAATCCAGATTTTCTTATCAGCCGCAGCATGATCTTTGACAAACTGCCGGATCAAATCCATTTGCTGCCAGCCGCTATCATTTTCGGCACTTTCAGGCAAAACGGGATAAGTATAAGGATGCAAAGCGATTGCATCGAAATAATCCTGCATATTCGATTCATAAAGATATTTTATAAAAGAGATCGGGGGAATATTTTCGCCCCTTTCTTCTGCTACTATCGCCAATCCTCCCGATATCACGGTTGCCGCAGGATTCGCTTTTTTGATCTCGACATAAGATGCTTTCAGGAGCTTGGCATAACTTTCGGCATCGGGCTTCGGATACCAAAATAAATTGTAATTCGGTTCATTCCAGATTTCCCAGTAATCGATTATCCCTTCATATCTTTTGGCGGCCTCGCCGGCAAAATGTGAAAAAGTATCAGGACTGTCAGGCGGACAATGCTTGCCGCTTTCACAAACTCCTTTCCGAGCCCAATTCGGCGCATAAGTTATCACTCCAAGCGATCTTATGCCATATTTTTGAGCAGTGGCAGCCACCCGATCCGCGCCGCTCCATTCATAGTCCCCGGAGTCTTGCGGCTGGATGGCGCTCCAATCCACATCCCATCTGACCCAAGTCGCTCCCAAATCTTTAAGATCTTTGAAATATCCATCCAACTGTTCCTGATTCATATAAACAAGCCCTCCTCCGGCAGCGATACCGAGTCCATTATCGGCAGTACTGACTTCTTCCCTTTTGGATATTTCTTTCAGGACCCCTTTTGATGCAAACACTTCCGCTCCTTTTCGCTTGCTTAAAGCTTCACGTTTTTGCACATCTGTTTCTTTCTGGAACTCAAAAGCCGACAACAAAATCAGCGCCAAAATTACCATCGCAAAGATTATGTTTTTTTTGGCGCCAAAATTTTTTGATTCTGACATTTTTGGCTTACTAAGAGACATAAGACCATGGTTAATATTTATATTCGCAAAATATTCGCCAGTCGATCTTGATGAACATGAATTTTCAGCCTCTATTTAGAAGTACATTAGCACAGCACGTACACGTTATCTATATTTATTATTCTACACTATTTTTAAGATTTTGGCTATATTTTGTCCATTTTATTAATGCAAAGTGAAATAAAGCCATTAATACTATATTGATGCCAAATGATATTTTTTAAAAAAGGTGGCTGCGCATCAATGGCTTGAACAATTTTCGAATATATATTTTTATTTTGAAAATATATTTTTCAATTCTCCATAAGCGGGTTTTTCACTGCCATCGGAACGGATAAGCCCAAAAGAATTCTCCGGCGTCGAATCATCGTTTTTGTCCTTGAGGGTATACCAGAAAATCGGACCCAGCCAAACTCTGTTCTGCTCATATGACTCAGCAGCTTCTTCCGCCATTTCCGCTTGTGCGTTTTCGCTCACATAATCGTAGCCGGATATGAAGTCAAGCTCATTGATTCCATGCCGGACGCCCGGACCTCCGGTAGGAGCGCCATATTCAGTGATCCAGATTTTTTTATTTCCATCCCCGTGATTTTCCATTATTTCCCGGATAGAGCCTATCTGTTGCCACCCGTTCCAGTCGGCAGCATAGTCTGGCGCAACCGGATAAGTATAAGGATGGAAAGCGATACCGTCGCAGTATTCATTCGCTCCCGAGTCGTAAAGCATCTCTATGAATTCAATCGGTTGGATATTCACTCTGTCATCGCTTCCGACTACGGACAATCCTCCGGATATTACCGTTGCATTCGGATCTGCCTTTTTGATTTCAATATAAGAAACTTTCAAAAGTTCGGAATATTTTTCTGCATTCGGCTCAGCATACCAAAAGAGTTCAAGGTTGGGCTCATTCCAGATTTCCCAAGCATCGACAGCACCCTTGTATCGCTTTGCAACCGTACCGGAAAAACGTGCGAACACATCAACATCTTTCGGCGGATATTGCTTATTCTCATCATAAATCGCTTCGCTCCGCGCCCATTCAGGTGCATAATCTATTACCCCCAGCGATTTTATGCCATACCTTTGAGCGGTAGCAACCACCCGATCAGTGCCATCCCAGTCATAATCCATGGAATTTTCCGGTTGGATAGCGCTCCAGTCTATATCATACCTGACCCAAATCACTCCCAAATCTTTAAGCTGCTGGAAATAATCGTCCAGACTATCCTGATTCAAATAAATCAGATCTCCTCCGGCAGCAATACCGAGCCCGCCATCGGAAACATTGCTATCATCGGATGTCCAGCCCGATTCAATCAAAGCGTTCATTGTCGTTTCCGAAAGCTTTGTGCTTCCGAAAAAACCGTCAAAAATGACTTTCCCTTCAGTGCCTTGCTTTGAAAAAGCACCGCCTATTAGAAAAATCGCCATCAAAACCGTAACAGCTAAGATGACCCATTTGCCTCTTCTCATATCCATACCTTCAATTCCCCCACCACGTTCTCACCTTCACCCCAAATAAAACAAATATATCCCGCAAAATACCTGCCAGCGATTTTGACTAATATGTTTTTGTTTCTATTTAAGCGCACATTCAATCCGTTTTTATAACCAATGCGTTTCTGAAATTATTATACACTATTAATGCTTTTCAGTCATATTTTTACAAAACACCCGCGTCTTACATTCTGGCGTGGTTGCGTCTGTGACAGAAAATCCCGTCATGATGCAAGAAAAGCATCTATGTTCTGAAGTATAACGAAAAAAGGAAATGATTCATCTCGATAAAATTGGTATGTCTAAACTCTTTTGTGTCCCTACTAAAAACAGAAAAGCAGCGTTTTTACGCACTGCTTCAGCATGCTATCCCGCGACTGATTTATACGATTCTCTGTCTACTGCATTTATCTCATATACACTGTCTCTGTCGTAAGGCTTGTTCGTATCCAATACTTTCTTATTCCCCCGATCGCCATCCGGAAAGAGCTGATAGATCATACTGTCGTTTGCTACCTTGGCCAAATCTGAAGTTGCATATCCGTCTATTTCCATTTTTGAAATCACTTTGATATTGCTCCATTTCAAATGCTGATAACTACTGAATACGGATGGGGAAAGAATGAGCCTCTTGTATCTTTTGCCATTATTTATCTTTATTATATACACATCCGGATTGTCCGAAGTCTTGACGATATCTCCATCGTTGATGATTGTCAAAGGGGTGTCGCCACCGGATGTTTTTTTATCATAGATCAACACGTCCGATACCCCCCCGCCTTTCCCGCGGAACTTGATAAAGAGCTTGGCGGCATTTACGAATCTTGCCAAGATGGCATCAACATTCTGTATTATCTCCCAAGAAGCGTTTTTGAAATCTTGCGTGGTAGAGACAGCGATCTGCACGGCAATCTCAGGAATGCCGGTGATATTCAATTTGCCATTTTCTGTCAGCACCACCTTAGCCTTCTTGATGTCGGGCTTTTGAGGAGGAATAAAGGTACCGCCCCTGCCAGAGCTTTTGACGAAAAGGTTTTTAGTTTGAATTATATCACCGCTGACGAGAGTCAAAGTTACGGTCTTGTCCTGATAGATTTTGGAAATGGTAACAGTTGCAATGTAAATACCATCGTTCTGAAAGCCTGAACCCGGAATGGAAGTGGTATCTATGTCTCCCGAATCCACAGAAAGGCTGACAGGATTAGTCACTTGGGTGACAGGATTTCCATATGCATCTTCGGCAGTGAGCGTGAGAGAAAAGGGGGTTTCAGAAGTGATATCGGAATTAGACATCATATTGAAACCGTATAGAGAGCCTGAGGATGCATCAATGTTCAGAGTATGTCCCAAGGCCGAATAAGCCGCATCCGTTGCATTGATATCGGCTGTTTCCGCCTTATATAATTTGAGGTTGCAATGTGCCACACCATTGGCAAAAGTCAGGGTGGTGCCCGCCCCGAAAACAACGGCAGCTCCGGTTTTGTCCGTACACGTAGGAATGTGATTTCCAACGGCACTCGCTCCTGAAAAAATCATGATCTTATCTCCCGAATAACCAGTAAAAACATCTCCCAAGAGGGAAACGGCAGTTATAGTCAGAGTTTGAGTAGTGCCAACGCCTTGAGCATTTGCTCCGGTTACTGCAAAATGATTCATTTCGTCGACTCCTGTAACCGATATATCTTTCGTCTGGATGATGCTTCCGTTTTGAATGGTCAGAACTACAGTCGTATCTTGGAGTATATGGTATATGGTAATACCTCCGGTATAAGTTCCGCTGGCTTGAAAATTCGTATCCGCAATCGAAGCAAGAGTGATATTCCCGTGATTCACGGAAAGTGAAGTGATGTTGCCTACGTCTTTATTCGTATTTCCATATTGATCCTTGGCGCTAAGCGATAGAGAAAAGGGTGTGCCGGAAATTGCATTGGCGGGAGCATCGATACTGAAACTGTCTATCTGCGCAGGAGAAACAGTAACTGAAAAAGTGCTTCCCATCGCATCGTATGTTCCATCGCCGGCATTTATATCGGCAGTTTCCGCTTTGTAAAGCTTCATGCTGCAATGAGCTATACCATTTGTAAAAGTCAGCGTAGTGCCTGTGCCAAATGTCCTGTCGATACCATTCTTATCCATACAGACCGGAGCATTCGCTTGCGGAGAAGAACTGGCGCCGGAAAAGGTGATTATCTTATCGCCGTTATAAGGAGTAAAGACGCCTCCCGCTCCTCCCATCGCAGTGACGGTAAAAATCTGGGAGGCGCCGGCTGTCATCTGGGCACTTGCGCCGCTTACAGTAAAGCTAGCGAGTTCATTTACCCCAATAACTGAAATCTCGGCAGTATTTAATATATTTCCGTTATGGATGTTCAAATTGACTGTAGTATCTACATAAATCTTGCCGACAGTGACATTCTGGGCGAAAGTACCGTTGTTTTGGAAGCCGGAAGGATTGATGACCACAGTATTAAAAGCTCCATGATCAACAGAAAGAGTCGTATCATTCACCACATCGGTAGTGTTGTTGCCGTATAAATCCTTAGCAGTGAGAGTCAGGAGAAAAGGGACATTGGAAGTGACATTATTCGGTGCACCGCCCGAGAAACTATGGATGATTGCCGGCAGAACATTTACACTCAAATCGTGGCCGACAGAACTGAAAGTACCGTCCCCCACCCTGACATTGGTTGTTTCCGCCTTGTAGAGCAACATATCGCAATGAGCGACTCCATTGGTAAAAGCCAGACTGGAAGAAGCTCCGAAAGATCTGTTATTGCCGTCACGGTCAGTGCAAGTCGGAGCGTAAGTACCGATAGAACTTGCTCCTGATAATACTACATTCTTATTTCCCGTATAATTGGCATAAGCATTTCCGGAAAGACCGATTGCAGTTATAGTGATCTGCTGGGAATTCCCCGCTGTCTGGGTACCGCTGCCGCTCACGGTAAAGTAGCTCATTTGGTCAACGCCCGTAACAGGAATATCAACAATCTGATTGATACTGCCGCTCTGAATAGTAATAGTGGCTGAAGTATCGACATAGAGATTTGAAATAGTAAAATTATTGAAATAAGTTCCATTAGTTGCAAAACTCGCGGTCGCAATGCTTACAGGACTGAGATTGCCATGATTTACCGAAAGATTAACTTGGCTGGCAACAGTCGTAGCGGTGTTGGTATATGCATCCTTGGCAGTAAAACTGAGAGAGAAAGCGGTTCCCGAAATAGCGCTTGATGGAGTGATAATATCGAAGGAAGAAGCCACTGAAGAAATCACATTTATGCTGAGAGTGTGACTATCCGCAGTATAAGAACCGTCAGTCGCATTTATGACTGCCGAAGAATCAGCCTTATACAGTTTCAGGTTACAAGTGGCCACACCGTTGGTAAAGTTAAGCGGAGTATTTGTACCGAAAGCGATATTGTTGCAAGTCGGATTAAAGCCGGCGATGGAAGCGGAACCACTGAATCTTATATTATTCAAACCGCCATAATCGGTAAAAGTGTCTCCGCTTGCCCCGATTGCCGTGATGGTGACCTGTTGTCCCTGCCCCGCTATCATTGCAGTCGGGCCAGTGATATTAAAATGGCCCATAACATCCACTCCGTCGACATGTATATCCTCCGTCTGAGCCATCAAACCGTTACGGAGCATTATACGGACATCTTGATCCACGGGGATACCCGAGATAGTGGCACCGAGAGTATAAATACCGTCTCCCGCAAAGTCTGAAGCGGATACAGAGCTTGGAGCTATGGTGCCGCTATTCACTGAAAGATTGGTGGTATTAGAAACATTAGCCGTAGTATTATCAAACTGATCTTTGGCAACCAGTGTCATCGAGAAAGGTTCTTCTGAAGTAGCGCTACTCGGAATAGACAGCGCAAATTTAACCATAGGTCCGGCAGAAACATTGATGGTAAAAGTATGGCCATTTGCATTGAACGAACTTTCCTGGACATTGATAATAGCACTCTCCGCTTTATACATCCTCAAAGTGCAGGTAGCTACGCCGTTCGTAAATCTAAGATTAGTAGCGGTTCCGATCGCCACTTGATTGCCATCTTTATCAGCGCAGGTCGGAATAAAAAAACCTATCGATGTCGGACCGGAAAGAGTGATCAGGTGATCGTCAGAATAACCAGTATAGACATTCCCCGATCCGCCCAAAGCAGAAATGGTAATCGTCTGGGTGTCTCCGGCAATTATTGAGCTTGTAGTTCCAGTCACACCAAAATGAGTCATTGCATCCAATCCGGCCACATTGATATTTTTTGTACTGCTTGCGCCGGTTGTAGCAACGGTCAAAGTTACTTGGGTATCGGTATAAATCTGGGAAATGACCGGGCTGTTACTGCCATTCATGAGATAAGTGCCGCTCGACTGGAAATTAGCTGCAGCAATAGAACTCGGAGCGATACTGCCATAATTGACAGAAAGTGCCACGGCATTAGAGACATTCTTAGTGATATTTGTATATGCATCTTTTGCAACAAGGGTCATGGTGAAAGGCACTGAAGATGCAACATTATTAGGAGCAGTAATATCAAAAGATGAAACTGCAGACGGGACGACATTCACAGTCGGAGTATGTCCAGTTGCATTATAGGTTCCTTCCGCCACGTTCACAGAAATTCCATTCTCCGCTTTATAAAGTTTCACAGTAGAAGTAGCCACGCCGCTAGTAAAGTGAACCACAGTATCTTGCCCAAAAGCGACAGCGGCGCCCGTTTTATCAGTGCCGGTCGGATTGAAACTGGAAACAGAATTGGCACCGCTGAAAATGACGTGCTTGTCTCCGGTATAATTAGGGTAAGTATTTCCGGATTTTCCGATGGCAGTCATTGTGATCGATTGATTCGTTCCTGCCGTCAAATTACCGCTCGGGCCGGTGATATTGAAATGATCCATCTCATCCAAGCCGAGGATATTAAGTTGCTGGGTCTGGCTCAGGCCTTCATCTGAATTAGCTATGGTGAAATTGACACTGGGAGTATCAACATAAACATTTGAAATCAGGGTAGAATCATTACTATAGCTTCCGTTAGTTTGGAAAGCTGCAGCATCCAAGACTGCCGGAGTGAAAGTACCGGAATCAGTCATAAGCGTGGTATCACCACTTATATTAGTGGTTATATTATTATAAGGATCTTTGGCAACAAGACCGAGATAAAAAACATTACCGGAAGTTATACTCGATGGAATCGTAACATCAAAGTGATCTACCGATGCTGCGGAAACATTGAGGCCGATACTATAACCCGAAGCGCTATAGCCGCCTCCCGCTGCACCTATCGTGGCTACATTCTCTTTTTTATAAACCCTTAAAGTACAGGTAGCGACACCATTAGTAAAGTTAAGATTTGTAGCGGTTCCGATTGATACCTGATTGCCGTCTTTATCCGTACAGGTAGGAGTAAAAGAGCCGATAGATGTCGGACCGGAAAAAGTAATAGGATAAACACCCGAGTAACCGGTATAAGTGGTTCCCGAATCCCCTATTGCAGTTATGGTCAAAAGCTGGGTTGCTCCAGCCGTTTGGGCATTCTGGCCGGTCACAGCAAAGTGATTCATATTATCGACACCGGTCACATGCACAGTATCGTTGCCGGTAGCACTGCCGCTGGTTACGGTTATGAGCGCATCGCCACTGGTATAGACTTGGGAAATCGTATAATTTGTGCCATAAGAACCGTTTGAGGAAAAATTATTCTTATTCACGAAACTCGGGTTTATGCTGCCGCGACCGGTAGTAATGGTCGGATTAGTTCCGACAGTACGGCTGGTGTTCGTATAGGCGTCCTTTGCGGTAATATTCATATAGAAAGGTTGAGCAGAAGTGGCTGTGTCAGGAGCATCAACAATGAAAGATGCGACCGCCGCCGCCGAAACAGTGACAGGAAGACCTGCGCTTAAAGAACCGTCGTTTGCGGTTACGGTAATGGACTCCGCCTTATACAGGATCATACTGGAATGAGCCACACCGCTGGTAAAAGTTAAATTCGTGCCGCTTGTGAAATTTACCGCGCTGCTACTCTTGTCGGTACAAGTCGGATTGAAGCTGCCAATAGAACTTGCTCCGGAGAATGTGAAATTTTTATCTCCGGAATATCCCGGATAAGCATTTCCGGATTTTCCGATAGCAGTAATTGTAACATTTTGCGCCACGCCAGCTACCTGTGAAGCTGAACCGGTCAAACTCAAATGATCCACAACATCCACCCCGGTCACAGTTATGCTTGCACTCTTCGTGACAGTATTGTTTGTAACTCTCAGGCTGACAGGAATCGTAGTATAAATTTGGGAAATAACAGCATTATCATTAGTATAAGTTCCATTAACAAACTCACCGCTTCCTATACTGGTAGGAAATACAGTTCCATGATCTACTGTGACAGCAGTAGAACCGCTGATATTTGAAGTCAAGTTACCATACTGATCCTTAGCCACTACAGAGAGAGTAAAAGGTTGCGCGGAAGTTGCGGTCGCCGGAGTGGATAAATCAAAGGAAGAAAGAGACGCAGCGGAAACATTGATACCGAGCGGATTGCTGTCGGCATTATAAGTTCCGTCGCTGGTTGAGATGTTCGCGTTTTCTCGATTATAGAGTTTCAAGTTGCAAGTAGCCACACCGCCGGTAAAAGTAAGTGTGGTGGCTTGCCCAAATGCTTTATCAGTTGCCGCATTGTTTGAACAAGTAGGAACAGCACTATTGGGAGCAAGATTCGCACCGGAAAAAATCATAGCGTGATCGCCCGAATACAAAACATATGGATTTCCGGATTTTCCAAAAGCAGTTATCGTAATTTGCTGGCTTCCTCCCGCAGTCTGAGTGCCTGCACCGGTTATGACAAAATAGCCCATCTCATCCACGCCATGCACCAAGATAGACATATCCTGACTGATACCATCTCCATTTTTAACAGTAAGAGTGACAGGAGTGTCCTGAATGATTCCTGAAATTGTCACATTGAAAGTATGCATACCACCAGTACTGGTGGTATGTACCGCAGCAACAGGCTCGCTGGAAGAATATTCCCTTGCATATACCCAATCGATACTTGCACCCAAATTATCCCCTCCTAAAAATATCTGCCCCGAGTTAGTATGTCCGGCAGCGGAATTCACGGTAGTACTTCCCACCGTCGTTGAAAGAAGATTGCCAGCCAAGTTATGAAAGTACACATTAAAATCCGTTCCATACGCAGGGAATGTGTACGCCGAATAGTCAGTACCATAATAAGCATATAGCCTATTCATACTTCCTGCGTATACACAACCTGTACCATTTCCGTCCGAGCTTATACTACCAAATCCATAATACATCCTCTGATTATTTACATTATTCAGATGTATCTTCATTCCCATTGTAATTCCTGCCGTATCAAAAGAAGTTTTTGATGTCAGATTCTGGGTGCGAGAACTCACTTGATCAAAAGTTGCATATCCGCCCGACAGAGAAGGAGAAGTGCCATTAGTGTTCCATTTGCCAAGCCCGCTATTAAAATCATCAAAAAAATCGAATACGTTGCTTCCACTAACCGCCGAGCTTACCGCATTATTTCCATAATAGAAAAATATAGTCTTGGAAGCAGAGTGCACCAGATTGGTTTTTACCCAGACAACAGTTGAAGCAGTATTACACCCCGATTCTATCCAATAAGGAATGTTAGTTCCATCAGTTTCCGAAAAACGCATGTCATTGCAGGTATCTTGCATCTGGTGCGCATTTATCAAAGCCTGGGTATTGATGACAAGTTTAACTTGATAACCACTGCTAAAGTCCTGACTGCCGCTATAAGCGATAGAGATATCTTTCTCATAAGAATAAGTATTCGCATCAGGACCGATAAATGATTGAAAACTGCTTGCAGGAATATTCGAGCCGTTTATGGTCCCATGATTTACTGAAATAGAAGTGGAGTTTGTAACATCGGTAGTCACATTCCCGTATATATCCTTGGCAATCAGAGTAAGGTTGAAAGGCACGCCGGAAGTGGTGGAAGTGGGAGCGGCTATATCAAAACTATTGATCGCCGCAGGAGAAACCACAACACTGCCGGTCGCGGAATATGTTCCATCACTGGCAGTGATGGTGGGTGTTTCCGCTTTGTATAATTTCAAATTGCAAGTAGCAACACCGCTAACAAAATTAAGCGCAGTGACTTGTCCGAATGCTTTGTCAATGCCGGCATTATTTGTACAGCTTGGATTATTCCCCCCCATGGAGCTTGCGCCGGAAAAAGTGATGTCATGATTGCCAGTGTAATTGGTAGCGCCATTTCCATAATTGTCTTGAGCGGTTAATGTAACCGAATTTGAAGATCCGGCAATAACACTGGAAGGAAAACTCAAACCGAAACTGCTCACCGAAGATGACACGGCTACGTTGAGGGTATGCCCTGTCGCATAAGAGGTTCCATCGTTCGCACCCACATCGATCGTTTCCGCCTTATAAAGTTGGAGAGTGCAAGTGGCAACTCCATTTGTAAAATTCAAAGTTGTGCCCGTACCGAGCGGGACGGCAGCGCCAGTTTTATCCGTACAAGTCGGAACATAGGAGCCTATGGTATGTGGACCGGTAATAGTGATGTTATGATCGCCGGTGTAGCCGGTAAAAGTATTCCCCGACCCTCCTTTTGCACTAACAGTAAGAACCTGAGTGGCTCCGGCAGCCATACTACTTGTTCCGGTAATATTGAAATGATCCGCGGTATCGACATAAATGGTAACGTTTTTGGTAGCACTTCCATTCAAGAAACCGACAGTCACGTTTCCCGAATGACTTACGCCCGAAATGGTAAAATTGCCATTATAAGTACTCGCATTATTAAGCACGCCCCCCGGAGTTACGGTCGGTTCTTGCGATACATATTTTCTGATAAAAACCCAGCCTATATATATATCCGAATTCCATGAAGGACTCCCTGAACCCACCTGAAATGATGTCACAGGATTTACTTCCCCGGTTGCATAACTTATTCCGTTAGCCGAGCCGAGCAGATTTCTGGAAGAATCATAAAGAGCTGTATTATAATTGCCAGGACCCACCTCGGTAAATTTATTTATATAGTTTGTATTTATCGCATAAGATGAATAAAAAGTAGGAAAAATTCCCCCGCTATAATACGCGAAATTTGTCGAATTTGCATCGCACCCCACTTCCATATTTCTCGCTACTGCCCACGAAGAACCGGATCCATTTCCTATATCTATGTATACATTTGAATTTGAAACAGCATTAGTATATCTCAACTTTGTCTCTATTACCCAAGGATATGAAACCGAAATCGGAAGAGTTGAAACCCACATACCACTGCCGCTCATATGAAGTTCATTGCTGCCGGTTTTCACCATTCCGTAACCGGTCCAACTGGCCGCATCATTCGCATCGGAGAATTTCAAAAAGACATTATTTCCATTTGCCTCCGAAGCAACCGTATCATTACCATAATAAAAATATACAGTCTTTGTAGTAGATCTCGGTATACTCGTTTTTATCCAAACGATAGTGTTCGTAGTACCGCATCCTGACTCATACCAGTATGGAATATTCGTGCCGTCCGTTTCAGCAAAACGCATATCATTACAAGTGGAAGCCTGCAATACGTTCCTAGTATCAAGGACGAGTTTTACTTGATAAGCGTTCAGGTCCTGGCTGGCGAGATTATTGGCGATAGTGATATAATTCTCATAAGAATACAGATTCGAGTCGGGACCCATGACCTTAAAATCAGTACCCAAAAGAGAACCGGGACTTATGCTGCCGCTATTGGTAGAAATAGTAGTGGAACCGCTTATGCCGGCGATATTTCCATACTGATCATTTCCGGAAATATTCATCGAGAACGACTTATTAACCTCAACGGTAGAAGGAGAAACGACATTAAAACTGCCGACCGGCAAAGCGGCAACGGTCACAGGCGATGAAGAAGCCGAATAAGTCCCGTCAGTTGCAGCAAGGGTGGCAGTTTCCGCTTTATACAATTTCAGATTGCAGCTGGCTGTACCGCTGCTGAAATTAAGCTGAACTCCCTGGCTGATTCTGACATCATTTCCATCTTTATCCGAGCAAGTCGGATAATTCGAGCCTATATTTCTCGGACCGGTGATAGTAATGGTTTTTATTCCGCTATAGCTAGTAGAACCATTGCCATACGCATCCGTCGCGCTTATAGTAATTTGTGCAGGCGTGCCGGCAGTCATGAGAGATGGAGCAGTGATATTATACACGCTTACATTTGAAGAGACAGCAACATCAAGAGTGGTAGTAGTAGGAATAGTTCCATCAGTTGCACTTATGTGCGCCGTCTCCGCTTTGTAAAGTTTCATATTACAAGTGGCAACGCCATTCGTGAAAGTCAATGTCGTGCCAGTGCCGAAATTGACATCGTTGGTACCGGTTTTATCGGTGCAAGTCGGAACATACGAGCCTATAGAGTTTGCTCCCGAAAACGTAATTGATTTGTCGCCTGAATATCCGGCAACCACAGTTCCCAGAGAACCGATTGCGGTGATAGTGAGCTGCTGGGTCGCTCCGGTGTTTTGATTATTGCTTCCGATAATATTGAAATGATCGATCTTATCCACTAAAATTGCCTGCGCTTGATTCACATTGGTATTCTGAATACCTACATTCACACTCACAGGAGGCACTACTCCGGAGATGGTGAAGTTTCCTGTATATGAACTGAGGGAGTAAGTGCTAGTGTTTGTAACCGTCACAGTGGGCTCGTTAGCAGTATATTTGCGAGCACGTATCCAATCCACACTTCCCGAGATCGCATATCCTCCTAAAAATATCTGCCCGGAATCCGTGTGTCCGACCGCGGCATCCACGGAAGTCGACCCCAATACGGTCGTAAGGCGATTGGCATTCTTATTATAAAAGGAAACTTGAAAATCCGTTCCATTGGCAGGAAAAGTATAAGAAACATAATCAGTAGAATAATATGCATATAGTCTATTAGGCGTAGTTGAGTGATAATTATCCGCCTTAAATGCGCCACCCATGCCAACCGGAGAACCTCCATCATCGTTAATACTGGCAAGCGGAACAAAACCAAAAAACAATCTTTCTAACTGTCCGGAATAGGTATTAAGACGCATCTTCATATCCACAACTATCGCATTTGGATCAAAATTTGTTTTGGAAAGTATATTTTGTTCCTGGTTCTGACTAATAGTCCGGGCAAAATTCACATATCCGCCCGAAACAGGGGGAGGACTGCCATTGGTATTCCATTTAGTCGAATCAACAGTGGTTCCGGTATCAAAACCGTCATAAAAATCAAATGTGGTTTTATCTGCCGCTGAGCCTACCGTGTTATTACCATAATACCAATAGATAGTATTGGCAGCGGGAGAAGCACTCAGGCTTGTTTTTATCCAGACAATAGTATTCGCCGTGCCGCATCCGGAATCATACCAATATGGAATATTGACATTCCCGGCGCCGGCAAAACGTATATCATTGCAAGTAGTTTTTTGAGAAACATTGCTGGTATCCAAAGTAAGTTTCACTTGATAATCAGTGAGGCTGCTTACAGAAGTAATGCTTATATCTTTTTCATATGCATAAGCATTCGAGTCCGGACCGACAATCTGGAAATGACTGGCGGAAACGGACGAGGGACTTATGCTACCGCCATGATCGACTGAAAAAGACAGGTCTCCGCCTGCTAAAGAAGTGATATTCCCATATTGATCCCGCGGCGCAAGTGTCATCGAAAAAGGCGTGTTCACAAGGGTGGCCGAAGGAGCAGTAACATTAAAAGTATTAAACTGTCCCGCTGATACGGTAACTCCCAGTGTGTGTCCGCTGGAATTGTATGTCCCTTCGGTTGCATTAATGGCAGCAGTTTCCGCTTTATATAATTTCATTGTGCAAGTGGCAACACCGTTTGTGAAAGTCAAGGTAGTTCCGGTACCAAATGCAACATCCACACCGGTTTTATCGGCACAAGTTGGAGCGTTGTTTCCGACAGAGTTGGCGCCAGAAAAAGTAATGACATGATCGCCGGTATAACCGGCAGCAGTATTTCCTAAAACCCCAGTAGCAGTAATAGTTATAATTTGCGCGCCTCCGGCAGCCTGTGAAGAAGATGTTCCGGTCACGGCAAAATAGCTCACAACAGGAGAAGTATTTGCATCCTCGGCACCGGCAGAAGAAGTCGGCTCGGAAACAGTATACTGTCTCGTTCTCACCCAATCGACATACTGGACGCCTGGAGTTCCTGATCCGTTCGAGTAAATCGATATGCCAGGATTGATATCAACATTAAAATTAGCCACATTGGGAACTGAAGTTCCATTAAATTTATGCACACTATTTGCAACCGTCGTTCCAACGATTACAGAATCTATGCCATATGTGCCCGATGTCCATTGAGCAGAACCATTAGCGGGATAATTTGAATAATAAACCGCCCCATCCCCCCAGCCTCTTATCCCCCATTGAGCAGTGTTTCTTCTGCAAAAATATGCGCGATTGGAAGAATCTATCCGATAACCTAATCCGAACTGTAAATCAGTTGAAGCATTCGTAGTTTTTATATTGGCATCTATTATTTCCCCCGTCAAAGAAGTGTTCGCGTATATTACTTTAGCTGTAGAAGTCGGAGTATTATTAAGTTCCCCGCCAACAACTGAAAAAGCTGAAGTATCCCCCGCCCACTTCGACAAGTCTCCGGAAAAATCATCGAAGAAATCAAATACGTTATTCCCATTTGATATTGAACTCACGGCACTATTTCCGTAATACATATAAACAGTAGTAGAGGGAGAAGCCACATCAGCCTTTATCCAGACGACAGTAGCATTGGTACCGCATCCCGACTCTATCCAATATGGAATAGCAGTAGTTCCATCCGACTGCGTAAATCTCATGTCGGCACAAGTTGTCGCCTGCATTTTGGACGGAACCAGAGCCGAGGTATCAAGAGTAAGTTTCACCTGATAAGCAGTGAGACTGCTTCCCGAACTTATGGTTATAGCTTTCCTGTAATTCCATGCGGAAAATGCCGACGGAAAGGGAGAAGCGTACGCGGTATAGATTTTATTAAACAAAATACCGCAGACATAGAGTTGCGATATTAAAATAGATACAACAAAAAACAACTTAAAGATATTTCCTGATGGTCTCTTCGACACGTTTTTTTCGCCAGCCGATAATAGCATTATTCTTTCTTAAGCAAGCCTTTAATGAAAAGAATTCCTGCACGAAAATACCCTTCAATTATACCTCTTTTGACTGATTCAGGAAAGAGGATAATCTCAATCTCGCTTTTAAAAAGCAGAATCAGATTCAAACTAAATTTGGCCCCATAACCTTTTATATTCTTGGTTATTCCGGAATTTTCGTATTTGCAACGAGAGAGAAGAATACTATGCAATATCTTTTATAATCTGGAGTTACTATAGCGGAAAACAACGCGTTTCGTTATGTTTTTTTAAGCTGCAAAGCTTAGCGGAATCCGTTGCAACCTATTTCGATAATTCGATTATTTCTCCGACATAAGAAGGATTTTTAGAATTAGCCGACAAAAAGAAGAAGGTATGGATTCCGTTTTTCTACCTTCCAGTCTTGAACTTTAAAAGTTCTTTTTCCGTTTTTTCACTTTCTGCGATTCTATGTCTGATCGATTATTTTTCTTTGACAATCTATTGCAGCTGAATCTTCATTTGCGAAGCCAGCCTTTTACATAGTAGTTTCCTTCCGGTGGGAAGGTGTTTCCGCTTTTTGTAACAGTTCTGTATGCAGTATTGGGATCAGAGTTTTGCTCTATCACATCGACTGCATTGTCGCGGACAGCCGTGATTATGGCCACATGTCCGAATTCGCCTCCGCCCCAGACAATAATGTCATCAGGCTGTGGCGCAACCGTTCCTCCATTGGGATAAGCTTTCAGTTCCCAAGACGGACCGTTTTCATACCAATCTTCCGCATTCCCGGACCACCTGCTTGTGTCCATTCCAAAAACAACATTATAGAAACGGATAATATATTCCGTGCACTGGTTTGGCCCCATAGAGTTTCCTCCGTTCGAATATGCTGTCACATTCTTATATGATCCGATCGGAGTGCCTACGCTGACAATGCCTGTATTGCTTACACTATTTTGCGTACTGGGTTGAGTACTGGTTGGTAAACTGACTTGGACATTGTTATTACAGTTATCACATTGGGTGTTGCATTGAGTGCAAACCTGATTCTGATAATGAGTGGAGTAGTGGGTTTTATGGTGATAAATTCCGTGCTGGGGTTGAGCAGCCGTAATTGTTACGCATAACATCATTAACGTTAACGCAAAAATCACAGTTGTTGATATTTTTCTTTGGGTTTCACTTTTTATCTTCAAAATAAAAACCTCGTGTTTTTTTCTTTATTTTCCGGCTGAATTTTGTTGCCGACTTTTTAAAAATAGCATACGAGGAATTGTGCGTCAAAGGTATAAACTGTGAATATCTTACCTTCTATTTGATTTTCTTCTTTAAGGTATTTAATTCCAATTCAGATTTCCGCTTGCACGGGAATAACAAACATAAAAATAACATGGGATTTAAACTACTCCTGATGGGACAACCGGTAACGAATGAGGAGGCAAAAGAAAAACTGGATAGTCAAGATCAATAAGTTTCTCATCAAAGCACAGAAGCAAAGGTAAAAACTCGATATACTAAAATTTTAGAAAGTGATCGCCTTTGATTTGAATCCGATTCTTTTTGTAGTGCCTACATAAGAATCGGATACTTCACTATAGACATAAATCTGTTCTAAATAAAGCCTAAAACAGCGTCCTCGCGACGCTGTTTTTTTCTGATGCAGGACTTAGTGGAATCTGTCGCAACTTATTTTCAAAACCTGGATCCGGATACGATTGTGTATGTTCCGAAGTGTGATAAGGATAAATTTGAGTAAGAATTTGCAAATTTTATCGAACTTAGCACTAAAATGGTCCATTCGGAGCAGTATAATCCGATGCTGCTTCCATTTCGAAAAATGGAAAACAGACATTTTCAGAACTGAAATCACATTGACCCTCGCCATGTATGCATCTTTTTCGACAAACGTATCCGACACCGCATTCCTGATGATTTGAACATTTTTTTACGCATTTATTGGTCGCCTCTTTCCATCCAAAATTATGCAGAAAACAAACATTCCCGGAATCGCAATCGCTGTCGTAAGAACAACTTTTATAAGCATATTCGCCCGTTGTGATATTCAGGGCTTTACTTGCTTTTTGCATGAGCTTTCCCCAAACAAACTGTTCGTCTATTCTTTCATTGATATCCGACGGTACTTGAGACAAATATTGGTTTACCCAGCTTTTAGCCGGAGCTTCTTCCGAATTTCTATCATCATAATCAGCAACCTGCCAAGCGTTATCTTTGTTTTCGAGCATAAATAACATTTTGGAAGCTATAGCGCCATCATTAGCTTTTAGCTGATTGTCTTTGACAACAAATTCCATACAAAACATAGAGCTTGAAACAAGTTTATGATTGGAATCAATATCTTTTTCCCATAAAGTTTTAGCTGCACAAAGTGATTTTTCACCATTATGTCTTGCAAAGTTATCCTCGCCGAATTTTTCAATTGCCAGACTCAACGCATCATCTTTTATATATTCTTCATATGAAACTCCTAAAGGATTTTGCCTTCGTTGATAATTTATGTATAAAACTACAACCATGGCGATTAACAGAAACAAAATAATCATAGTCAACTTCTTTTTATTTTTCATAGCTTTTGGGATATTGAATTTAAGAAAAACAAAATACTATTGCATAATTTTATAAACAAAAATCGAAGACTCGGTAAGTTCAACAAGGTCGCCGTCGCTATCAATTTTTACCGCTTTATCATCCAAATACCATTTATCATCCAGAGTTAGATAATGATTTAAGCCATTATCAATAAATATCAAGAATGCGCCATTTGAATCGGATTTCATTGGAAGATTTTGCTTATCCGTATAAAAGACCCTGTCTTCTAGAGCAGAAACAGCATAGTTGCCATAGTCTGTTATCCTTAACGAATACATAGTTTTGGATTCCAATATTTTCTTGCCATCCACATAAAGTTCCTCCTTTCCAAATTGTGTGGTGACTCCATCAGAATTAGTGTCCAGACCTTCTCCCAACAAAATATAACCATAATGTTCACCATTATTTGACAATACTAACTCTCCGTCTATTACAGTTCTATCGCTAGAAATATTATTACCATCGAAGGAAATTATAGAACCGCGAAAATTATTAGAAAAAAATCTATTCCTTAATCCGGCCAGATAATGTTTGCCGTCATAACTAATCTGATACGTGAGTATGCCATCATTATAAGAATAAATTTCATTGCCATCCTTCTTCAAAATATCATAAAGACTACTGAACTCATCTCTGCTTTTTCGAAAAAGATAAAAATAGTGCTGACCGTCATCCGTTACCTGCGGAGAGTCCATTTGTATATCGCTCGTTATTTTCTTTCCGTCTATATAAAGACTGCTTCTATCAACGACAAAAATATAATGAAGGCCATTGCGTGAAATTCCTATAGAAGTAACTTTTCCGTCAACAGCTATAATATTACCATCATATATCAACTTGGGGCTGAGTTTTTGAAAATCATCTGCTATGTTTATCAAATAATGTCCATTGGCAGTCTTAATATCATAAGGAGAATATTGACCAGGATGAAGCTGTTTATAAGTTAAACCGGTATGAATCATTATATCTTTCAAAACAATGTTTTGTTTAATTGGTACAGGCAAATTTGTTTGTGCAGGCTTTGTTTCCGTGTCAGATACAGAAATGTTATTAGCTGCTGGCTGTCCAGCGTTTTTTGGAGAAAAATTTTCTGTTGATTTTTTCAATAAAGAGAAGTGCAACCACACGCCTGCCGCTACAATGAGCAAAAAAACAATAATGCCCAGAATCACTTTTTTTGATGACAGTTTGTTGCCGATCATAATATGGTTTAATGGTTTAATAATTTTCTATCTAACACAAAACGAATCATGAGACAAGCGCAAATAGACCTCTTTCACCAGCTTCGCATCATCCAGTGCGTTGTGCTGCTGATATTTTGCCAGATCAATTCCTATCTTATCGAAAAAGCTTTGTTCTCTTTCAACCAGGATTTCCGGATTTATGTTCATTGCAAATAGAATGGATGCCAAATCTATGGGAATCCAACTGAATCTCTCATTGAAGTTATCCAGTCCGAAAAGCTTATAAAAATATGCCATATCAAACTGATTGACGTAGGCCATAAGATAGGGTCTCTCTTTGCCGATAAATTCTTCTATTTTCCTAACGGCTTCCTCTGGGGTCACTTTATCCTTACTTAAACTTGGAAGGATGTTCTCTCTTGGCCATTTGTCAGCTTCTCCCTTGAATTCCAGTTCAAGATATAGCTCTTCTCCATTCATCTTAACAAAACCCAAAGACAATATCTCTCCCCTATCCAAATCAAGGGAAGAAAACTCCGTATCGAAAAAGACTATATTTTGGCTGTATGGTTTTATCATATATTAAGCTTAGCAAAAATTGTCGGTTTAGGCTATAAGCAAATCAAAACATAAAAAGAGCCTGGCAGGTATTAAACTAGCCAGGCTTTTGGTTGCTTATAATTAAAACTTATCTTCGCATTGCGAAGAAAGTCCGTTCGACCTCCAATAGAGATAAATGACTTCATTTATAATCACTTGATGCAATCAGCATCCGATCCATTTAATTTATTTTTCTGATAATAAGCTCTTGCTCTGCACCCTCCACAATATGATAGGTATTCACACCCGCCACATGGCTCGTCAAATGAAGGACGGTTTCTTAGAATATTGAATATCTCCGATTCAAACCATAATTGCTTTAAATCGTTTTCATAAATATTACCCGCTTTGAGCCTGAGGAATGGACATGGAACAACATCTCCATTCGGCAGAACTACGCATGCAGCAACACCAGCAGTACATCCGCCCTTGATACCGAGATACTTTTCCGTTCTTTGATCTTTCAAGATCGCTGCAAACGGAGAAGTGAATCGCAAAGTTCTTTTGTCTAGATACAGCTGATGTAGCTTTTTTATAACCTCGACCTTTTGGCTTGAGGTTAATTGAAGATCTTTCTTATCGCCGGGGATACACAGATTGAAACCGATGTCTATGCCATTATGATTCGCTATGTCTACCATCCAGTCAATCTTATCGATATTACCGGGATGGACTGTAACGAAAAAATAAGTATAGATACCGGAATCAATAAATCGTTTAGCAGTATCTACCATATTTTTTACGGAAGTTTGCCTTACGTCAGAATCATCGACCTCAAAACTGAGGTGAACAATATCAAAAGCTTTGACATTTTCGATATCTATTTCACCTATCAGACCATTTGACTGAACAACCATTTTGAGATTCGGCTTGTTTGACTTTATGTAATCAGTCAAATCACTAAATTTGGCATGTAACGCCGCTTCGCCACCCGAAACAACGAACTTTTGGACACCGTTTGCCTCTGCAAACTTGATCAAATCGATCACATCCTCCAGGGGCATGTCCTGATTCTTATTAGTCCGATTGTAACAATGGCGGCAATCCAGATTGCATCTGGTAGTTATCTCAGCTTCCAATAAATGCAAACCCAATCTCGCATCGCCGGTCTTTGACATTTTCAAATCCTCCCTCTTCATAAGTTGATGCCCATGCCCTACAGCCAGAATAACATCTCGGTTTTTTTAGACACTTATTGCATTCTCCAGGAACTTTATCGTCAAGTATAAGCTGGCGAAAAAGATTAAAACCCTTACCCGTCTTCCAGATACAGTATTCGTCGTCGGTTAAAATATTTCCGCAATAAAATTCTCCACTCTTGAAGAAATTACACGGAAAAACCCTACCATCGCTTTCTACTACCAGCTTGTACTTCCCTGCTGCACAATTGGGTAGCAACAGGCCTGAATTTCTATAGTGTTCTTTATCGTTAATGAAAATGCTGTGAAAGCCATGTTTCAATGTCAGTTTGTTTTTGGGAATTTTTTTCAGATTATTTATGTAATCTGCCAGCAATTCCTTATCCAAAACTAACGCAATATCTTCGAAAGCATTTCCGAAACGGGAAAACACTGGGATAGATGGCGCGAATTTATGAATACCGAACCTTGAATCGAAATACTCGAACACTTCCATCATCTGATGATAGTTTGATTTAATCAGTGACATGTTTATCGAAACTCTCACTCCTTCTGCTACAGCTCTTCTTATATTGGTTTCAATCAAATCAAATGACTTAGCTTTTCCAACAATTTCGTCGTGAACACTTCCGATACCATGGACTGAGAAAACCATTTCATCGACGCTTGCCAGTACATTCGAAACATCCAATGTTCCGTTTGTATTGATTCTTACTTCGAATCTGAGTTTCTTACACCAATTTACCAGTGTTGCAAAATCAGGAAATAAAAAGCTTTCACGACCCGTAAAATCCAATCGTCTGATTCCAAGATTACGGAGTTTGAGAATTATAAACTGCCACTGCGCCAGCGTCAGATCCGGTTTTATCTCCACAATCTTTTTACCGGTATAGCAAAATTTGCACCTTTGATTACATTTACCTGTAAGCTCGAGCTGGGCCAAAATCGGTTTTTCCCATGCCAGCTCAAGCAACTCATTACGATCAAACCCATTCATGGCTGTTCCTCCAGTCTTTTCTTTGAGATGAGATAATTCAGGAACGATTCAGGCAACTCTCTTGGGCTGCGATCCTCGTTGATGATTACAAACATCTGATTGATAAGTTTTGCAGCAGCCCCCGTAAAAAATGTATAACCGAAGTCGTAGTAAAAAACATAAACTCCGTTTTTTTCCCGATAGGCGACAGCAGGATTCAACAGCAACAACTTTTTCATAGTTTCCTCCCTATAAAAAATTGAGAGGTACCACCATAGAAATGATGAGACCTCAATTTACAACATTAGTCGCCGTTGATGAGACAGCCATTGGCATTAAACTCTTCGACGTCCATCTGCCAGTTTGCAACCTCGACGTTAGATTCGTTCTGTACGACTTGTTCCATTATTTCACCTCCCTTTTGTTTGAGTTTTCTGAGCAATAAAATAAAGTCGGCTCAGGTGCTTTTCGTTGTCTTCGTAAACCTTGTACTCTTCTCTGACTTCCAATAAATTGAAGCCGGCTTGCTCAAGCAATGGAGCAATATCTTCCTTGTCATATCCTCTTTCAATATGCCTTTCCTTTATTAGACGATAGCACTCTCCCTCTTTAACGAAGAAATCGATATCCAGCGTCCAAAACCTGCCCTCGCCACCGAAACGGAATACCGAATAGAATTCAGCTTCTTCGAATACTCGCGGCTTGAATTTTTGAGCAGTTTGAACGTGATCCATAGGATTCATATCGAAAAGAAAGATCGTACCTACAGAAATGTTGCGATTTACTGCTTTAAATGTTTGCAACATGTCATCATCGGAAAGCAGATAATTCAAGGAGTCGTAGAAGGAAACCGCCAGCGTGACTGATTTAACCTGGTCTCCCAAATCAAAATTCCTCGCATCCACACAAATGAACTGCTCGTTAGGAAATTTTTGCTTAGCAACCGAGACCATCTCATTCGAGATATCGATTCCGATTACTTTGAATTCCAGCTCAATCAAGAGCTTGGAAATATTTCCAGTTCCGCAAGCTACATCCAAACAGACGCCCTTAGGAATGCTATACTTTTCAACAACATCAGCAATAAGGCTTTTCCAACCAGGATATTTGTTTCCTCCCATCAACTTATCGTAGAATTTTGCCATCACATGATAGCCTTCTGAATTGTCGTATTGTGTTTCTTTATCCATAGTTATTCTCCAATAATTGTTTTTTTATAACGGTGTGAGAACCTACAAAAACCTCCGCAAACGATCTCTTTGTCGTTTTTAGTGCATATGCGACAATCTTCGTTCTGTATCAGCATTTTTTTGGTTTCATCTTCCAGATCATTCACAAGCATTGCTGGTGAATAATCTTCGATATTACACAAAAAACGTGACCGATCCATAACACAGGGATATAGCACTCCATGACTGTCAACAGAAATCCTCTTCCTTAGACCGCATCCGTAATAGCGTGAATCAGGAACATTTTTTTTGGTATTCAACAGTCCGTTTCGCACGTTCGGATGCTTTAGTAACATTCCCAATTCTCTCGCAAGATCTACTCGCTCAAGATTGTTGAGAATTGCCGCACCGGTTTGGATGGTGGGTCGAAAATGGACTGTCGTATTGAATCTCTTTGCGACATCAACCATTTCCTTGGCACTGCTAAGATTTTCTTTATTCAAGGTTGAAATGAAATAAATATTAACCCCCTTGGAATAAAGCTTCTCCAGCCCTGCCATCATCTTACCATACAACCCGGCACGACGTCTAACACGATCATGAATCTCGCCGATCCCATCCAGACTTACTGCCAATCCTAAGCCTTCTTTCAAAATATCAACAAGTTCATCCGACGAATCAATTAGAAATTCGCCGTTAGTTACAACATAAAAATGCAACCCCTGCTGTTTGATAAAATTAAGGATTTGACATAAATCCTGACGAGAAAACGGCTCACCTCCTGTTACCTCAAACAGCCCCACCCCCAACTCCTTCAGCTTTGAAATCCTGGCAAGCAGGTCTTCAAGTGGAGGAATATAGTGATCGAGATCCGATTTGTGATAACAAGTTATACAATCGCAATTGCAGAAAGAAGTTACTTCGAACAACACCTGGGTCGGCAATCCGCTGACATCAACATACATTTCTCTGTATGTCTGGGTTGAAACTGAATCTGTCAGAATAGCCTCGTTCTCAAGCAAAATTGACAACACATGATTCGATATACCTTTTCCTGAAAATGACTTACTTCTTAGCAAATCCGCCATTTCTTCATCCACAAACAAAAATGATGAATACAGCATTGGCGGAGTAATAACAGCTCCGTTCGGCTCATAACGAATAATTGCCGAAGGGTTAAGATGATAGAAATCATCTCTTTGGCAAACGGTATCGTCAGATTCTTTGTTTTGTACAATACAGGGAACTGCCAGATGATGCAGATTGGTAACAAACACGGATAACCTCCTCATATACTTTTTATTTCAAGAATTTCCGCCAGCTCCTCGTAGGACTGTTGGCTTGAAATATCTACATTAGTAATCATTTTCAGGGCTTCAGCATAATCAATTACGCCGAAGCGTACCCTTTCCGTCAGATAGTCTAAAATGATCGGGTATTTTGCGATCACAAATTCCATCTCCTGATTGGGCTGAAAATTCAATCCCTCTGCAAAAAATACACCGGGGACGAGACAATCGGTATCATATCCGCCACATCCAGAGTAAACCCATGGGATTTTATGATCTCTGATGTAATCAGAATTAGCCGATTTTGAAAGACTGAAAGCATATGCGCCACGTACAATGGTAACACCGCTTGGCTTAGTCCAAAAAAGAGAATAAACTCCTTTTGAATTTTTTTTGGGAGTATCCCCGCCTGTAACCACCGTAGTAAATCCCAAATCTTTCATCACGGAAGCATATGCCCCGTCAATCATAGTATTACATATCTTGCCACAAGGCAGTATGCCTTTTTCTCTGCAAATCCTGTAGACATCAAGCGTCGTGACCGGATTTCCGGTTATTTTCAGAATTTTTTGATCATCCTGAATTTGATCGGTAATATCAATATAGAAGTGATTCGCCTTAAGGTTGAGGAAGTTTAAAACATTCTCGATATTTTCTTCCGCAATTCTGCCCTTAACTCCAGTGTTTACAGTAAAAAGCTGCAGTTCAATAGACATTTTTTGGCATTCCTGAGCAAGCTTCGCTAAAACAACTGTGCTGTCCAAACCTCCCGAGTATGCAAAAAGAATTTTTTTATTCTCTTGCAAAAACAGTTCGAACTCTTCATTAAATTGCTTTCTAGAGGGGAAGTTGCCAGAATTGAAGACATCAAAGCAGATATCACAGACAACTCCCTCGCCGTTTTCGCGGAATTTTAATTCTTCTCCGGTTCCAGAATTGATCACATTCGAACCTCCTGGATTGATGCAATATTTGCAATGTTTTTTCATTTTCTTGCCTCCTTTTTGTTAAGGTACTTTCCAAGCTAAACCTTCTAGCTTTACACCGAATTTTATACCAAATTCCCGAATTGTCAATTATTCTTTCTTGTCGATTTTACTTACCGCCTCTACTATCTTTTCTCTTGGAAAAAGCAGGTAGTAGCTCATTGACTCCTCTTCTCCCATTTCGGCCATAGATTTTTCTCCTTCCAAGGAAGAAAGGACATGGCTAAGCGGATATCTTGCATCTTGCAATTTAATATTGTTTTTGTTTCCTATAAATTTAAAAAGAAACTCTATTTCAAATTTATCTATTACCTTTCCTTCTCTATCCAGAAATACAAGAGCTCTTACGTTTATAAGTGCCTCGCCTATATCCAAAAGATCATGGTGCAAGATTTTTTCGGTGATCTCTTTGGAATTTTCATCAGTTTTACCGTTTTTATATTTCATCCCATCATCCACTCCTACAAAAATATCAATCTGCTCTTCCTTGTCTATGGCGTTGTGTGCATATTGAGCTTTCATCAGAGCTCTGTTTATTAGATCCCCATATTCTTCCGATTGAGATTCAATATTAACATCATTGAGATTCTTAAACAGACAATCTGAAAGTCCGCAATTGGATAGCAGTCCTTTTATAATCCGAAATTTGTCTTGGTTTTGAGTTGCAATCAGTATATTCATAGTTTTGAGTAAAATAATGAGTTCATATTCTATTTTCCCCATTCATAAGCTCTCAGAAAATCCTGATGCAGTTTTATTCTGCCTCGGTTAAATTCATTTAGCTCCTCTGAATAATAAGCCAGATATTCTATGACTCTGGAAAGCCAATACAATTCCTCTAGCTGCTTTTGCTCAGAAGTAAAAGATAACAGTTCATAATATTTTTTCAGAGTTTCATCTGATAGATTGAAATGCCATATATACATTCTTACTCTTGCAAAATCATAAATCGGATCTCCGAACATAGCCTCTCCCCAATCAATGATTGCAGTAATTTCATCCGAATTGGGATCTACGAAAAGATTTCTTTGATTGAAGTCTGTATGCAAAAGAGAATAATTTTTATCGATGAAATCAGTTCTTTCAATTTTTTTAATGATATTTTCAATAGAATCAAGAAGCAACTTTGAGTCTAGGCTTTCTCTAGTCGCGATTTCCTTCCAGTCTAAATCTGGGCTTGCGTCTGTAAATTTAGATAGCATTACTTCTTTCCAGCTTGATTCTTTATCGATCTCAGTCAAAAATCCCGCTTTATCTGATTTCACCTCATGAATCTTTTTGAGATTATTGACCATGGAAGGAATATATCTGCTCATTTGATCTACCGGGATTGAATCTAAAAGTGGGAAGTTGATTTTTTCGAAGATAATAACCTGCTTATTTTCAAATGTGAAAATACCAAATACCTTCGGCACCGGGATATCAATCTTATTTTTCCTTAGCAATTTAAAAGCAAGAATATCTCCACTCAAGCTTCTTGCATAGCATTTTATTGCATATTCTTTGCTGTCAGTATCCATAACAAAAAATACCTGACTATCCATCCCTTGAGGCGGAATCTTTATATCCACTATCTTTGTTTTAAGATATTCTTCAACTTTTAATATTATCTTCTCCTGAAAATCTTTTTCCATAAAATTTGGGTAATCGCTCACTTATATTTCCCCTTTGAATGATATTTATCTGTAAATAGCAATTAACTGTCTTATAACCAGTTCATCCGGTTTTATATACTCTCCCGTAAAATCGAACCACACGGTCATAAAATCCCCTCTCTCCAATTTCCTAATTTTCCCGATTTCAGGATCCTGCAAATAGATATTCTTGTCATCAAGCCCGCATACTACTGAATAATGTCCGTCCGGGACACAAGAATCGGAATAATCCGATCTTCCCCTTGAAAACCAGTTCACTATAACCGGGATGCCTTCACTGAGATATTTTTCAATATCTTTAAAATTACTTTTGTTTTTTATTTTCACCTTAAAACCAAAATGCCTTGCCGCTTTGGCAATTCCCTTGTCATCTGTTCCCAAATCCGAAGAACATCCACTAAGCTCTGCCAATTCCTGCTCGCTTGCTTCTATCCCATAATATTTCAAAACAATCTTCAAAGAGGCAGGTCCGCACATTCCTGCATTCAGCGTCTCTTGGAATGGTTTTACTTTGAGCATTATCTTCATGAATTTTTTTAATATTTTGAAAATGTTTTCTATCTTCCCTTCTTTCTATATTCCTTTTTGATTTTCAAATATAGAGGATCTGTTCCGGAGCCTGATTCTTGCTTAGCATTTTTTCGCATCAAATCGGCTGGAAACTTTTTGTTTATATGATCAAGCTTGTCCTTGATAATTTGCTCCGTATCGAGATCGAGAAGCACGGACATATCCAATGCATATATAAAAACATCCGCCAGTTCTTTTTTTATCTGTTCCATCTTTTCTTTGTCTGCTTTTGTCTCTTCTATGCTCAGGCTTGTCCATTGGAATAATTCAAGCAGTTCTGCCGCTTCAATACTTATGGACTTTGCCAGGTCGGAGGGGCGCAGCTTATTCCAGCCTCTGTCATCAAGATATTTTCTTATTTCAATTTCAATATTTTTCATATTTTTGGATGTTTGTTAGGTTAATAAGAAAAACGCCCTGTCAATCGCATCCGAAAATTCCTGCTCTCGCGACATGAGCCTGTCTGCCCATTCCTTTTTAATATCGTCATTGCAAGCATCTCGATATTCCCTAATCAGTTTACCAAATAAGCCTCCTGCCTTCACAATCTTACTAACTTCTGGAGGCAGTGGGGTTTTGCCACTTATGCCGAGATGGACTGTTCCGTCCTTTTCCAACAAAGCGCAAACACATACCAAAAAATATCCTAAATTCCCTATTTCAACCAAGCCGGCTTCCAGTCCAATGCCATAATCGCTGGCTGGTTCAACTTCCAGTGCATTATGCGCGCGATTTATCGCTCCGGTTATTGCGGTTTCTTCATCGAGAGGCTGCTCAGCGATACCGGAAGAAACATTGCGGGGAATGATAGCATATTCGCTATTCCCTATTGTTTTCAAGTACTCAGCAAGAATGCGCTGTTTGTTTTGGGAGGTTGTTCCCAATGCTATCTTTTTCATAGATTCATATAAAATCAAAACTTTGCTTGTTACGCCGTTTAGAATATAATATATATAATTTATCAGTTCGTCAAAAACAATGGATATGCTCGAAAACGAAGTTACCGACAGAACGGCAATTCCGCAGGAATTGTTCCATCTCGTGCCCAAAGAATTATTTTCAAAATATTTGGACGAAAACGGAGATTACGACTGCCGAAATAAACAGGAATGGGGAATGAATTCAGATTTTATCCATACCACAACCACGCGCAAGGATCTGAAGGAAAAAGTTGCAGATATGAACTGGAAGAGTTATCCCAAGGAAATCGAGTTTGTTCTTTTGAAAATTGATTCCAGCAAGATAGGGTCAAACTTTACATATGCGATATATAACGGAACCATCTACTATCATGTCTGGGGCCATTTTCCAAAAAACTCCTTTGACGTGATTAACATTACCAGAAATGATGATGGTACTTTCAATATATAAGCGAGTACTTATAAATTGGATCAAAAACAGCTAAGCCTTATAAGGCTTAGCTGTTTTTCGCTTCTATAATGGATGAAAAGGATAATCAGGACCATAGCACACTGGAAAGGCTTCATACTGATCCAATGGCACATTGGAGCTGAACACGTTCATCTCTACATCATTATACCACCCAAGTACTCCGTAGCATACGCCGTATGTGTATTAAAATCAAAAACATCAGGCTGGATAAAAAAGAAGACCAATAAATTCCCCAAAGGATCTCTCTGGTGCAGAGGCTACTTCGTATCCACTGTAGGAATCAACGAAGAGCAGATAAGGAATTACATCAAAACCCAAGACGCGCAAAGAATAGACTCAAACCAGCAAAACTTGTTCAAGTAGCAGGCCTGGCCTGCCAAACAGATACCCCCGGTGTTTGAGCCGGGGGTATGGTCATTTTGTAATGAAATCTGCTACTTCATTTTAATACTCTGGGCTATGTGCAAACCGATACTTCTATCTTCCTGTGAGCCGCTGTTAAGATTAAATAACATGCCGCTGATTTTGTTAGAACCTTTTATCTCATCAGCGCTAAGAAATTTTTCACCCTTTTGCCAATAGATAATAGCATCGCTAAGATCTTGTTTTTCCCCACATTGCTCATAAGTAATAAAAGTTTGTGAATCATTAGTTGGAAAAACATTTAATTGCATATACGGATAAATGGTATTCCCACCCATTTTTCCTGAGCAAAAATCTGATAGTTCATTGCCTCTTGGAGAATAAACCGCTAAAACTGGAGGTCCTTCTGTACCAGGCGTATTTTTGAAAGCAAAGTTTACGATTCCAGAATCACTCATATAGCTTACATCTTGATACGTCCAAGTGCTTGGATATTCAAAAGTGAAATCCAGTTTGGGAGAAGAAAAGGTGGTATAAGCTACAGCATTTGCAGGCTTAGTTTTTACTTCGCAAGATTGAGAGCCTGCGCTCTTTTGAGCTTTTTGATAGAACATGAAACTTGCACCGATTGAAACAATGAGTAAGATAACCAAGGAACCAATTAGGGGTTTTGTTTTGTTCATTGCTGCTTGATTTATAATAATAAGACATAATCTCATGTTATCCTCAAACATAAAAACAGTCAATATTTGCTAGTAAGCTGATTATTACTCCTTCTTCTTCCTATATCCCTCCTTGATTTTCAAATACTGGGGATCCGTTCCGGAACCCGACTCTTCTTTAGCATTTTTCCGCATCAGTTCGGCGGGAAACTTCTTGTTTATATGTTCAAGTTTATCTTTGATGATTTGCTCTGTATCGAGATCAAGAAGCACAGACATATCTAGCGCATATATAAAAACATCTGCCAGTTCCTTTTTTATCTGCTCCATTTTTTCCTCATCTGCTTTTGTCTCTTCTATGCTTAGGCTTGTCCATTGGAATAATTCGAGCAGTTCTGCTGCTTCAATACTTATGGACTTCGCCAGATCCGATGGGCGTAGCTTATTCCAGCCTCTGTCGTCAAGATATTTCCTTATTTCAATTTCGATGTTTTTCATTATATTCATATTATATTTACTATTTCAATGCCCCGCCCCATTCTATCGCCGTAAAACCATTTCGTTCAGGTGTGATGATTTGCGGCTCTTTGACAGCAATGGGATTTGAAATCAGTTTGTAGTCCATAAAGACTCGGATGAGCGTATCTGGTTTTGGGGATATACTGAGCGGGGCATAACGTTGCATCTTTTCAGTGGTTGTAAAAGTTATGAAATAGTACAGAGATTTTTTACTTTCAAGCCTCGGTACCCAGAACTCTTCAAAGTCGGAACGTTCTTTTTGATTGAGTCCGTATTTTGCAAGCGTGGATTCAAAGAATGTATGTAAATCTCTTGCAGCGACATTGAATCCTTCTTTGGGCATCGAATATCCGTTTCCGCCTTCGCTTTCCCAGAAAAGATAAGGATATTGTTTTCCGGTTATAAGGTCAGTGATTATGCTATCCGGATTGGCACTAACATTCCATCCATTATTATAAGCTGGAATACTTGCTGTCATCGGTCCGGGAGTTTGCACTTTAACAGAAACATTTTCTTCATGCTGAGGATAGAGATAGATAACAGGCTTACCCATTCCGCCCAGACACTCAGCATAGTTCTTATTTATAAAAGCGATTTTGCGTCCGAAAGGATCCGCCCAGATAAGCAAGGGATGGTCGGCAGCAAAAGATTGAAAAGTTACACCCTTGATTCCGGGATAATAGGGGTCGTCCGAATCTCCGCGCATGTTCGTGTACAAGGTCTTTAGCAGCGCCTGGCTGGCGATTTCATAGACAGGCGATCTGTATATAGTTCCGATTTGTTGAAGGTTGGCTATCTTATAGTAGTCGGGATAATATTCCAATGTCCAATCACGGCCACAAGTTCCACTTAGAGTATAATCTGCTAGAGTGCGATTGCCTCCGAGAGATATTTTTTCGGGAGCAGCTATCTCGCCCATAGAGTACGATACCAATTGGCCATTAGGAAGCATAATTCCTACCGTCGTCTGGATGTAGCCTCCATCCGATTCGTCATAGACATCTCCCCAGACAGGATCGGTGAACATTTTTTTGTCGGCGGAAGGCTTCTTGTCATTTGGATCTAGGCTCATAATGACAGTTGGACTTTCATAAAAAATTCCTGCCGTTGGACTGTTGATCTGACTTGGGTATCGCAAGTCATCGATAATATAAGTGGAATCGGTGTCGAGTTCGTATGCAAAATCTTGTGTGTCATTATAGATATTCTGATACAATGACGCTGACGTATAGCTTCCGTTCCGTTTCAATAAGGTGTAATAAGTGCCATATTTTCCGTACAGGGCCGTGATAACATCTGCGTCTTTATATTTACCCGTATTGATATGGCCTACCAGATAATAGCTCGATTCGAAAGGTTCGAAGCCCATGCCTCTATCATTAGGATCAGGCGTGTATGAAGGGAATATTTTGAGATCAGGCAATTTTTGCGGCTGAATCCAGCTGACTTGTTTGTCTGAAACGGGCCACTTCGGCTCAGGATATGAAACGATTTCAAGAGAACTCGCCGGCAGTAAAGAAGGCGTCTCTTCATTTTGATCAATGGGATCTTGATTTTGCGGAGCAAATATCTTCGCCTGGTCTTGTGGTTTATTTTCTTGCGAGGAATTTATTATTGGCTGCGGTTGTTTCGGCTTTATAGAAATAAGATATATGTATGATACTAGAGCGATTGCAATCAGAGAAAATAAAATCAGAATGATTTTAATTTTTCGATGCTCGTGCCGATTCTTTTGTGGCGTGGATGGTATGGACGTTGATTGGAGAGATTCGTTCTCGCTTGTGTTTTCCATGTTTTTTGGATTTTTGTTAAAAATTAAATGAAAAAAATACCCTGTCAATCGCATCCGAAAATTCCTGCTCTCGCGAGATAAGTCTATTTGCCCATTCTTTTTTAATGTCATCATTGCAAGTCTCCTGATATTCCCTTATCAACTTGCCAAATAGACCCCCTGCCTTTATGGCTTTACTCACTTCCAGAGGCAATGGAATCTTGCCGCTTATACCGAGGTGAATTGTTCCATTCTTTTCCAACAAAGCGCAGACACAGACCAGAAAATATCCAAATCCCCTATTTCAACCAAGCCGCCTTCCAATCCTATGCCATAATCGCTGGCCGGTTCAACTTCCAATGCATTACGCGCGCGATTCATCGCTCCTTTTATTGTTGTTTCTTCATCAAGAGGTTGCTCTGTGATGCCAGAAGAAACATCGCAGAGAGCGATAGCATATTCGTCTTCCCTTATTGTTTTCAAGTATTCAGCAAGAATGCGCTGTTTGTTTTGAGAGGTTGTTCCCAACGCTATTTTTTTCATAGATTCATATATAATCAAAGCTTTGCTTGTTACGCCGTTTAGAATATAATATATATAATTTATCAGTTCGTCAAAAACAATGAATGCACCCGAAAACGAAGTTACCGACAAAATGGCAATTCCGCAGGAATTGTTTCATCTCGTACCTAAAGAATTATTTTCAAAGTATCTGGACAAAAACGGAGATTACGACTGCCGCAAAAGACAGGAATGGGGCATGAACTCCGACTTCATTCATACCACGACTACGCGCAAGGACCTGAAAGAAAAAGTCGCGGACATGAACTGGAAGAATTATCCCAAGGAAACTGAGTTTGTTCTTTTGAAAATCGATTCCGGCAAGATAGAGTCAAAGTTTACATATGCGATATACAACGGAACTACCTACTATCACATCTGGGGATCGCTTCCGAAAAATTATTTTGAGGTGATTGAAATCACCAGAAACGATGATGGCACATTTAATATATAAGTCTCATATGTTTATATTTACATGAAAAAACAGCCGATATTAACAGCTGTTTTTTTCTACAATGCAGGACTTAGCGGACCCTGTCGCAACTTATTTCAAGGCATAGGCCCGGAAATGTCCCGAAGCGCGATAAGAATAGATTTGAGGAATATCCTTCCAATTTTTTACCTTTCATATCTGTCTATTATCCTAACAGTGTCATTGAGATGAGGAGTGGAATATTCATGCAGGACTGTATTTTCCAGAGCAAGAATGGTATGCGGAGTCTCGGGTTCAATCCGTACCGTGTCTCCTTTTCTGAGATCCACCTCTCTATCATCGAACTTTATGAGAGTTTCTCCGGAAATTATATGCATGGTCTCATCCTTTTCTACATGTTTATGATGAGAAGTTCCTTCGTTTTTCATAAGATACAATTCTTTAGTGAGATATTTGTCAGTGTATGTTATGACTTTTTCATACCCCCAAGGCTTGTCTTCCTTATTGGCATATTCTTTATTTACAGTCTCCAGATCCTTGATAGAATCGACCGATTGCCAGAAAACATCTTCCTTATATGAATCCATAAATCCGCCGGTGGCGATCAGAGGAAATGCCAATTTTTCAGCATCGCCTTCTTTATATTTCAGGAACATATCCTTTATGTCTTTTGAGATGATATAGATTCCGGCATTGATATAATAATCCAGTTTCGGTTTCTCCTTGAAGGCAATTATCCTGTTACCGGAAAGCTCCATAATGCCATAAGGAGAAATAAGAGGCGCGATATACATAAGCATTTTGTTCTTGTGCTCGCTTATCATTTCTTTGATATTCACATCACAGACTACGTCGCCGTTGCGGATGATATAATCGTCTCTATCAAAATTTCCGAATAGATTATTGATAGCATACAGAGTGCCTCTGGGACTATCTTCTATCAGATAATGAATCTTCACTCCTTTCCATTCATCTCCGAATCTTTCTTTTATTCTCTCGCTCAAATGCCCGCAAAGAAAAACGACTTCTTTTATACCGGCATACTTGAACTGTAATATCTGCTTATCTATGATTGTATAACCTTTCTTTATTTCGAGCAGCGGCTTTGGTATATTGTCCGTGAGAGGCTTGAGTCTCTTGCCGTATCCTCCACACAAGATCGCTCCGATCATAGTTTTCATATTGTTATTTTATTTTTTAAAAACCCAGCGTTTATATCCGAAGAAATTCCAGGATAAAGCGGCAGCGCTTCCGAGCAAGGCGCTACCGCTAGCCAACAGATAAAGCGGCGTTTGACTGCCGTATACTTTTACCAGAAGAAAAAAGAAGAATGATGATATCGACACATTCAACACAAGACCTACCATACTTACCACAAAAAATATTCCCCCTTCTTTCCGAAATCCGGCTTTTGTCGTTCTTCTCTCCTTGTCATTGAAAACGAAATATTTATTGCAAAAATAACTGAAAGAAACGGCCACGATGAAGGAAAGGGCCTTGAAAAAGATAAAGTAATGTTCTTTTTCCGGTGAACCGAACAAGGACATCAAGAGGTTCAGAACGCCCAAGTCAACGACGGTATTCAATATTCCGACAAAAATGAATTTCAAGAATTGAATCGCGGATTTTTTATTTCTTCTCCCTTCCGCCAGGCCGAATGTTTTTCTATTGAGATGTGCGACATAAGATTTCCCGCTATTGTTTATCGGATCGGGATCTATCATTTCGATCGGGATTTTTAATTCTTTCATGGTTTGATTATTATTTTTTACAAATTGAAAATGTCTTATGCCAAATTAACTTAATCTATCGTACCCCTCTCACCCTTCCCTCTCCCCGCAGAGAGGGAAAAATACAGATACCTATATGAAAGAGATTATGTTAATTTGGTATTATTTTACTTATCGGAATCAATGATCGTTTTAAGATTCGAGAGATCATATTTTCCATCTTTGTCTCCGCCTATGGAAAATCCGAAGGAATCGTCGGGCGTTACGGACCAATTCCAAATAAGATACCCGTCATAGCCATCTTTCAATGTTGATTCGGCCATATTTCTCATCACTTCCAACGGCTTTTCGTTGAAAGGGCTTCGGTTCTTTGAAACTCCGAACTCACCGACAACAACAGGTTTATTTATTTTAGCGGCATAATTTGCCTGGAAAGCCATATATTGTTCAAGCCGCTGGAAATCTTTATAAATAAGGCTGTTGTTATTCTCATCAAAAAGATAGAGATGAACGGAGCAGATATCGATGCTGGAAATGCTGCATGCAACTTCTTTATCGTCTTCCGTAAGCGATGCTGTCTGTTGTGTGCCGATAAAGACAAGATGATTCTGATCGATTTGTTTTATATAATCCGCCATTTCTTTCGTCCAGCTCATTACAACATCTTTGTTATCTTTATTTATCTGAGGTTCGTTCATTATGTCCCAAGCAAGAATTGAGGTTTCTTCAGAATATTTATTATGAGTAATGCTATTCTCTCGTGAGATTACATGGTTGATATAATTTTTGAATATCTTTTTCACTTCTTCGTCGGAATAGAACAAATCTTCCGCATTTCCTGTTTTCCCCGCCCAATCCAGGTATTGCTTCTTGCCGCCATAATCATCCCAATTATTCACAAGCACGGGAATGAGCCTGATATCATACTTGCTCGCAGTGGCGATTATCAAATCCGTTTTCTTGAATATTTCCTCATTCATAATTCCCACTGTCGGTTGAAAACCATCGGCAAAACCATCTCCGAACATCCAAAAACGTACAGTATTGACGCCGATTTTTTTAAGATTCAGGAAAGTATCACTTATTTCCTCATCTGTTTTATATGCCAGATCGTAAGAATTAACGCCTTTGATAATAATCGGATCCTTGCCTGTCACAAGAGCATTGCCATCTCTTGAAACAAAAAATTCGCTTTCATCTTTAAGTTTATAAATACTGGCTCTATCGCCCCTATACGACAGTTTGTAAAAATTCAAAAACCTGTTGTTTTGTTTTTTAACCAATTCGGTATAGACAGGGTCCCCTGTATCATAATTGGACATCACTATCCATTTGGCATAATCTTCAGGCTTTAATATCGCATAAGACCATTGTCTGCTCACTCCTTCGTGAATGAATTGTTTCAGAGGAAGCTCGCTCTTGAACATAGTCGGTTTGGAAAAAGATACTAGGACTTTGTCATCTTTTTGAACCGTCCTTTTCAGTTCTTGAGATATATCATTGTAAGAGAAAGCACTTGTTCCGACCGTGCCATCGACTATAGTAATTATCCCATCGTTATAAAGAACCGCTGCTTGAAATAAAATTATGGCGATTACCGCAACGGTAATGAATTTTTCCTTTAAGCTTGAAAAAATGCCGACAAAAAACGCGATAAGAGGCAGCGCAAAAATCCCATATCGCGTATTGAACCATTGATCGGAAAACTGGCCCGAAGGATTCCATTTGAGTTCGGGAAGATTGATGATTGAAAATCCCAGATACAGAGCTATTATATTGAAAACTATAGGAGAAATAAGCAGAAGCAGAAGCAACGTTTTCTTGCTGAAATCAATCTTTATTTTTTTCTGAAAAAAGAAATTCACCAATCCTGCAAAAGACAGAATTATAATATACCTTCCGTTAACTGCAATAGTATCAAGCCAATAAGCCCAGAAAGATATATTCCAGTTTCTTTTTGTTATGAGCCCGGCTCTGCTTTCAATTGTTGTCTGTTGGGCCAGCGCTGAATAGGGTCCGTTTGCGAAATAAAGCAGATTACCGAATATCAGCAGATTCCAAATAAGCCATAGTCCTACTCCGAAAGCAATCGGAAAAACGAATACGATAAGTTTTCCGACCACTTCTTTGAATTCTCTTTTGTGTAAAATAGCTTCGTAATATGCGATAAGCAGAAATTCAACTCCGACAACAAACCATCCGTCATATCGACAAAGCACCTGCAAAAACCCCAAAAATCCCAACAAGAACAGATATTTTGGATCATCTTTTGTGATGAATTTAAGAAAGTATAAAACGGATAAGACAAACAGCATGAGATAAAGGGATTCCGTAAGCGGGGTTGTCTGAAGATAAAGCATATTGAGATTCAGAGCGAAACAGATTCCTCCCAGAAGTGCCGCGACTTTGTTTTCGGTTACGATTTCGATGATCTTATATATGCCCCAAACGGAAATCACATAAGCAATCATCGAAAAAATGCTTCCCGCAAATCCCGAGTGCCAAGCCCAGTCATTCCAGATCAGAGTGAGATACAGCACGTGATTCAAAGGGAGCCAGACGCTTCCCAGTTGCGCGAAGCCCGGTTCGATGTTGTCGAAAACCGCGCGAGAGATGTTCAGGTGCGACAATGCGTCATTGTATGCCAACGAATAACCATTTGCATATGACCATGCATAAGATAACGCGGAAAGAACGGCTGTGAATATCATCAGCATTTTCAAATACTGCTTATCAAGATAGCTTTTATTTTTTTTAGAATTGATAGAATTATATATATCCATTTTAAGGTTCATTAATTTTTGATAGATGCAATCCGTGCACTGTCTTTTCCCAATAATGCGGCTTAAATATTATCTGATACAGAGCTATCCATGCGGCAATGCTCATCATCAGCCAATAAATCGGTACAAAAAAAACATATGCAACGATATCCCATTGCTTTCTTTTGTAACAACCGATCATGTAATAATACAGATAAAGGAAATTGCCGAATACCAAACAAATAATCGCCATATAAAAGATTACCGGCGGAAATAATGAATCGATAGTCGGCCCGATTATCGGACGAAAAGAAAAATAAGCGATAGTTATCAGCCACATGAATGGATTTATAAAGAGAGAAACCACCTTTAATCCGACTACCAGTTGAAAGGTAATGACATCCGGGTTTTTCCAGCCGGAAATAAATTCTCGGGGATCTCTCATGTGGACCAGATAAGTCTGCATATAACCTTTGATCCAGCGGGAACGCTGCTTCATCCAATTCATAAAATCGCTATTCGCTTCTTCCATGGTGGTAGAATCTAAAATGGCCGTTTGATAACCCATCTTGCATAAACGCATCCCCAGATCACAGTCTTCCGTCACGTTGAACGGATCCCAGCCGTTGAGAAGGTGTAAATCACTAGTCTTGAAATGATTGGATGTGCCTCCTAAAGGTATAGGCGCTTTTATGGACTGTAAGCCGGTCAGGACCAAACCGAACCAAAGAGAATATTCTGCCGTAAAAACACGGGTCAGGATATTTTGATTGGGATTGTAAAAATTTAATTTTGCCTGCATGCAAACTATGTTTTTATTTTCTTCTTTTTGAAAAGCCAGATATGCTTTTTTCAGTTGCTGCGGATCAGGGACGTCTTCCGCATCATAAATCACGACATACTCTCCTTTGGCATGCGCCAAGCCGTAATTGCAGGCCTTCGGTTTTGTCTTGGGCATGCCGTGAGGAACTATGACTATGCTGAAACAATCGGGTAAATTCATATTTTTCGCCGCTTCTATCGTTTTCTCATCATCTTCTTCGAACAAAAGTTGGACTTCAAGTCTGTTTTTGGGCCAATCCATTTTGGAAATTGCTTCAATGAATTGAGGAAGTATATTGCTTTCTCTATAAAGAGGGCAAAGAATCGTATAGACAGGCAGATCTTTGTTTTTAATATCTTTCATTTCTTTCTGTGATATTCGAATCTCCGGTATTTTTTGAATGCTTCTGCTGATTAAGAATAAGTTAAATAGTAAATCTAAAAAATAAAGAGCAGTCAACATGGCAACAACTAAAATTATTGTGGTGCGCCAATTTACAACAAAACCGACAATAAACATTGCCAGTGATATTGTTAGAGCAATTTTTTGATAAAGAACGACGGTCTGCAAAGCGGAATGATGATAGTTTACGTCGGTATGAGTTATAAATCTGTTTCCTTTATAAGATATGCCATTCCCCATCATTTCAGACTGAGTTTCATCGCTATAACAAACCGGAAGCAGAGGGGTTAATTTCAATTTAAGCGCTTGCGACCCTATTTCAAAAATAGATGGAAAAAAATCCAGCTTTATTTTGCCGCTTTGTCTTTCGGCAAATTCTATATCGAAACTTTCGATCGTATATCCGAGATTTCGCGCTTTATGCAAAAACTGCAGATCAAAAGTCCAAGGCGTCGAAATAATTTCGATATGATCAGAAATTTCTTTTTTGAATACTTTCAAACCGGATTGTACGTCACAATCAAAGTCAAATAAAAGCTTACCGAAAAAATAACGGAAAATTTTACTGGCGAATTCCCTGTTTTGATTAGAATCACTTCGAATCTTCCTGTCGGCTACTACGATATCGCAGTGCTTGAGTTGCGCATGCATCAGCAATATTTCCTCCGGAGGATATTGGAGGTCGGCATCAATCATGCAGATACTGTCATACCTCGCATTTTTGAAGCCGATAAGAAGGGACTCGGCTTTCCCTTTTTTGGCATGCTTGTCTTTCGTGATTATTCTCATGCGAAGACTCCGGTCAAACTTTTTCATCTTATCGACTGTATCGTCAGTAGAATTGTCATCGATAAAGATCAGTTCAAAAGGCGTTTTAGAATTCAAAAAAGAGCGATGTATTCTTTTAATCAGATCCGATATATTATCCTCTTCATTATATGTCGGAATCACTATTGAAATGCCTTCCGGCATCTTTGAAACATTTTTCTTTTCTTTGCAGACGGGCATAACAATGCACACCCTCCTTAGAGCAAGATTTTCTTGAGTCCCCATGTTTTATTTTTAATATTTTATATATCAAAATATTTTCGCAAAAATAAAAATAGACCTCCTCCGGCCTATTTTTATGTAGCTGAATTACGGAAAATAAAATAGACCTGCCCCGGTCTACTTTATTCCGCTAGATTGTTGAATTTAATACCAATATTCAATAATTTTGTGACGATATAGCGTAATATGTCTTTTGTAAATTAACTATATATCATAATATATATTTTGTCAAATACCTGATTGCCGCCCCCAAAACGCTTCGCAATCTTTCAAAATATATGCCTTACGTAACAACTGTTAAAAAGAGGCGTCTTCATGCTTTTTGACATATAAAATAATTTATATTATAATTATAAGATAATTACTAAAGATTAAGGCTTTCACCAGCGTCGACATTAATGAAAAGATAACTCATTAAGCCAAAATATATGATTGAGGCCATCATTGTTATTTTAATAATCTTATGGCTTCTGGGGATGGTTACCTCGTACACACTTGGTGGTTTTATCCATCTGCTCCTGGTTATTGCAATCGTGATGATTTTAGTCAGAATCATCCGCGGTGAAGATCCTTTGTAATATCAACACCTATAACCAGTTAAAATAAAAACATGAATTCATCTTATGATTCTTCGAGCGCCAAGCCTTTGTACCGAGGTACACAGGTCGTCTGGTATTTGCTTTATCTGATTGAAGTTTTGCTCGTGTTTCGATTCTTTTTGAAACTTACAGAGGCGAATTCCATCGCTGGATTTACTCGATTCGTCTATGATTATTCACACCCGCTCGTTTCTCCCTTCTTGAATGTATTTGGAATCAGCTCTTCTGAAGGCAGAATCTTTGAATGGCCAACTCTCCTTGCTATGTTTGTCTATTGGATCATCGCTTATGCCCTTATAAAATTAATTCTGATGGGACAACCGGTAACAAACCAGGAAGCGAAAGACAGACTGGAAAATCAGGACAAGTAAAGTTCTTATCAAAGCATAGAAACAAAGGTGAAAGCTTGATTTATTAAAATTTTAGAATGCTATCGCCTTTGATTCGAATCCGATTCCCCTTTCCATAAAAAATACCCAGTGAAAACTTGGTATTTTTTTGATTTATTTCAGCAAACATACGCGAAACATTTTCATACATTGCAGGACTTAGTGGAATCTGTCGCAACATATTTTCAGAATTTCGATCCGGATACTATCGTCTATGTTCCGAAGTGCGACAAATACAAGTTCGAATGATATTTTTCCCAACTTAAGGCATAGAAAAAGAGAGATTTAGCTTGCGCCAGACTTCCTCATGTCTTTTTTACAATAAATAGTTCATATTTTATCGTATTATATCGAAAAATTCGTACATTTTATCAAACATTTCCGCCTCTTTTATTTCTCCTTTATTGAATCTGCGATTGTTCAAAAGCAGCGCAATTTAGAATAAAAGAACAAATGAGTCGCATTGTCCCCGAACGTTTTTTATGCTATTATGTATAGGTTAATTATTAACTAAAAAATATGTAGAATCAAAAAAACAACTATGCGTTAAGTTTTAAGAAATTGAAAATGAACAATGTGAAAGAAATCTTTGAAAAGATTATGTCTAGAAAAGGGGTGTTGATAAGTCTGGCGTGTTTAGGCTTATTTTTTATGCTCCAAGCCGCTTTGACAAAAATGGACTTTAATCATGTAAATGCAGATTTGGCTATGACTGCCGTGCCGCCAGTTGCCCAAGCTGCCGACACTCTTCCTCCGCAGGGATTCTATGACTATTGCAGCGATTACTCCTCTTCGGACTGCCTGAGCCATTTGGATAAAATTGGTTCGGCAGGATTTAAAATAGTGCTCCCATATGAATCAGGCACTTCCGGACAAAGTTCCGCAGCTCTTACCGCCTATGCCAACCGCGCCCAGCAGGACGGGATACAAGTTATTTGGGACTTCAATGAGCTTATAGGAAAATCCGATGCGGCAAACAGCGCTGTCAGCGTGGTTAATATCGTCAAGAGTTTTCCTGCCACTTGGGGATATTATGTCGGCGACGAAAGCTCGCCCAGCCAGGAACCATCAATCAAGGCTATGTCTAGCGCTATCAAAACTGCTGACCCGAACCACTCCAGTTTTTTTGTGGGCAACTATGAATCCAGCGCAGTCAAGCCTTTTGTAAATGATGCCGACGTCCTAGGGCTTGATGTTTATCCGATCGGCGACAGTAATAATTCTTCGCAGATGATTTCAGAAGTCGGAGCTGTCACTAAGGACCTGAATTCCTATTCTACGGCCAACAATAAGAAGATGGCCATGGTGTTGCAGTCTTTCAGCTGGAGCCAATATTCAAGTCAGGCGCCGAGCGGCTGGAACTCAAACAATTTCCGCTTTCCAACAAAAGATGAGGTCCGTCAGATGCGCAACCAGGTGCTTGCCAATTCCAGTCCGGCCTTCATTCTCTGGTTTACGTATTACGACCTACAGAAAAGTACGACTTTGACCTGGGATGATTTTGTTGCAGCTGCACTTGGAACTGACAGTGGTGGCACGACAACTGCCAAATATGCACTTACCGTAAACAGCGGCTCCGGCTCGGGATCATATATTTCCGGTCAGCAAATTACTATCTCCGCCAACGCCGCTCCATCTAGGCAGGTCTTTGACAAGTGGACCGGTGATACTTCCTATGTCTCAAACGCAACTTCTGCTTCTGCAGTGGTGACGATGCCGGCAAGAGCTATAACACTCAGCGCGACTTATAAAGCTGCTTCTTCTACTAGCTATCAGCTCACGGTGAGCGGCGGATCGGGCAGCGGCTCATACGCTTCCGACACGAAGGTTACTATAACCGCCAACGCCGCTCCCAGAGGCAAGGTATTCGACAGATGGACCGGGGACACTTCTTGTGTCAGTAACACAAGATCCGCTACAACCACAGTTACAATGCCATCCAAAGCTATAACTCTTACTGCCACTTACAGAAGTCGCTATTGATGCCAACAATATAAGGTTTATAAATAAGTTTTAATAAAAAAACATAGGCTGATTCTAGTCTATGTTTTTTATGTTTTCAGGACCTCGTCGACTCTGTCGCAACCTATTTTCAGAATTTGGATCCTGATACAGTGGTCTATGTGCCGAAGTGCGATAAGGATAGGTTTGAATAAGAATGGAACCGAAGACTTTATGGATGCATAAACAACAATGTTGCAAAATGGATGACGGTCTTGACGGTGATGATGGAAAAAACAAAAGACATAGAATGTAATTTACTATGTCTCCTAAAAATTTATAAATGCTTGATTAGCGGAAGATTCCATACTACTATATAGGAAGGAAAGGTAATTTTTTAATATTCTATGAAAAAATATCCAATAAAATTAGTCATCCTATGTCTTGTGTTATTTTTCTGTCTCCTGATCGTTTTAAAAACCTGCAGGTACGATATTGCAGACAGCATCAACGAGATCATAAGATCAGTCAAAAACGCAGACAACAGGAAAGATTGGGATACTAAAGTGATTAAAGATGATTGCACTCGCAATTTAGTTGCGGCGGCAGTCGAACAGACTACTAAAAATGTTGTTTACGACCCGACCTATTTTCATATAGACTATCCGAACGGCGATGTTCCGTCGGATAGAGGAGTTTGTACCGATGTAATAATCAGAGCCTATCGCTCAGTTGGAGTTGATTTACAGAAAGAGGTTCATGAAGATATGGTCAAAAATTTTGATCTCTACCCTAAAAAATGGGGAATGACTGGAACTGATACCAATATCGATCATCGTCGTGTCCCCAATCTTCAAGTCTTCTTCAAACGTTTCGGAGAAGAACTCGAAATTTCCAAGAATCCCGAGTCTTATCAACCCGGTGATATTGTGACTTGGAACATGCCTTCAGGCCGATCCCACATCGGGCTTGTCAGTAATTTCAGTAAAAATGGCGTGCCTCTAATCATCCATAATATCGGCGCAGGACCGAAGATAGATGATATGCTTTTCGATTTTGAGGTAAGCGGACATTATAGGTATTTTTGTAGATGACGATCGGGCGACAGAAAAAAACAAAAGCGGCACCAAAATGAATCATGAGACAAACGCAAATAAACCCCCCTTACCAGCTTTGCATCATCCAAGGCATTGTGCTGATGATATTCTGTCAGATCAATCCCCATATTATCAAAAAAGCCTTTTTCTCTTTCAACCAGGATTTCCGGGTTTATGTTCATTGCAAATAGAACGGATGCAAAATCTATGGGAATCCAATTGAATCTTTCATTGAAGTTATTCAGCCCGAAAAGCTTATAAAAATATGCCATATCAAACTGATTTATGTAAGCCATAAGATAGGGTTTATCGTTGCTGATAAACTCTTCTATTTTCCTAACAGCTTCATCTGGGGTCACCTTCTCTTTATTTAAACTTGGCAGTATATTTTCTTCGGGCCATTTATCAGCTTCTCCCTTAAAGTCCAGTTCAAGATATAGCTCTTCTCCGTTCATCTTAACAAAACCTAAAGACAAAATCTCTCCCCTGTTCAAATCAAGTGAAGAAAATTCCGTATCAAAAAAGATTATGTTTTGACTGAATGGCTTAATCATAAATTTTGTTTATGTGTCTTTTTATAATTATAACATACTGAAAAATAAAAGCAGGCTTTTTCTACTTATTTTCATAGCGTATACTTCAATGTTTTATTTATTGTATCTTATTCATCAAGCATATCCCTAAAGTCATCTTCGTTAAATTATAATTCATATTGTTCTTAAAGTAAAAATATATAAAACAGCGCATTTAAGCGCTGTTTTTTGATGCAGGAGCTGAGGGAATCGAACCCCCGCCGTCGGTTTTGGAGACCGAAGTTCTACCGCTAAACTAAGCTCCCAAAGCCTTTTTGAGAAAGCTCAAAAAGCATATTTATTGTAACTGAAGAATGGACAAAAGTAAATAACCCTGGATTCCCGCTTTCGCGAGAATGACAAGAAAAATTCATCTTTTTAGATATCTTTCCATCCCGTCCAAAAACCCATGGGTGAAATATTTTGAAGCAGGTTCGGCGTCCAAATCCAGCCACTTGTAGCCGATATGTTCATCGGAGATTCGGATTTCCCCGCCCAAATATTTTGCCTTGAAAAAGACCATAAAAATACAATTTTCTCGATTCAATGTTTTGGAAAAATAAATACTTTTGCTGATTGAAACGGGACAAGGATCGATTTCATATTTAACATCATCTCCCACTTCTTCTTTTATTTCTCTGGCAAGGATTTCTTCATATGGTATCCGCAGTTCGTCCGAATTTATTCTTCCGCCTGGCAAATCATAAGGACTTATCAGATTCTTTTCCGCGCACTTAAGCCCCAAAATCTCTCCCTTTTCATTTTCCAAAATCAGCTTAAGGCTGACATTGAAAAAATGCGGGTAGTTTTTTGGTATTTCTTCTGTCATAGTTAAAATTTATTACTAGCTTTACTTATTGTTTCATCTCAAAGGAGTACTCGACTGAAAGATCCGGAAGCTATGCTATTAGGATAGCGATATTATGTTTATAATAAAGTTATATTTGCATAGTACTGTTTACGGATTTCTCACATCTGTTCGAAATGACAAAAGAAATGAAAAACAAAAACGACATTTGAATTGCCGCTTCTGCTTTATAAACAAAATTATTTGCCTTTCATTTCCAAATGCTTGGTGTGCTTTCGGCAGAAAAGGCAGTGCTTCAAAAGTTCAAGTTTTTCTTTGATTTTCTTCTTATTCTTGAAAGTGTTATATACACCTTTTTTGCACTCGCTGCATTGCATTCTGACAAGATTATCTTGTGACATATTTTTCCTGTTAATTGAAATTAAACTCTCTCTTGATCCATTGGGCAGATTCGGACTGCTGACCTGCTCCTTACCATCAACTAAATCTGGAATTTTATTGATGATTATGGCTCTGTCTAGCGTAAAATCGCTATTGTATTGTTAAAATCTTATGCAGTTGATCGGACCTATTTAATGCTCAGATTGGAGTTAAAGAAAATATCCTTAAATAAGGACAAACCGCATCGAAATGTAGCACGAATTAACTACGGGTTAAATTTATCACATATTGGATAAAATATCAAGAGGTTGCTTCTTAAAATATGAATTCCTAGGCAGGAACCCTTATTCTATTTAAGCGCTTGGTCTCCATACACAATACTGAAATAGCTTGTCGTATCAGTCAGATCCTGTCCGGGGAATTTGCCGGAATCAGTATGCGCGATGACCTGCGGATCCCCGGCGTTTTCCAGTTCCATTATGCGCAAGAATGTCACCAGCGCCCATGGCGAATCGGTATAATCATTATTGAAGCCTGATATGAGATTGTAGTCCCTGCGTTGGATCGCTGACAAGGTTATCTTGTCTTTCTCTTCGGCGGCATCGACAGAAAGGTAATGTGAGAAATCCAGCGATGCAAGGATGAAAGTATCATCATCGGATAGGTCTTTGATTTTCTGCGCCAGAAGCATATTTTTTCTCATTGTCTGTTCGGATGTGAAAAGCAGCGGCACAATCTTAGCATCGGGAAAGTAGTGCTTTATGAAAGGCACGAGCGCCTTGATAGCATGATCTTTTTGGAAATTTTCTTCGTCATAAGATATGGATCCGTCTTCTTTTAGTTTGTCCAAAAATTCATAATCATTGCTGATGCCGCCGATCGATGTTTGCCAGCGCACCCTGCCGCTTATGACCGGTGAAAGACCTTTGTTGGCATGATTGGGACCGAGAATGACAAAAGTTTTGATCTTCCCATCCTGCGATAGTTTCGAGAAAAACTGCGCGATAAGATCGCTTCGGAGGTCATGATGCGTGATGATACCCCCGTAAAAATGAGCATCTTCTTGACTCCGCGCTTTCGGATATTTGGCAACGCTCGCATAGAAAAGTTGCTTGTTGAAATCGGCATCGGCGCTTACCTCGCCGGAAAGAGTGCTGCTCTTGGAGACGGCAACGTTTTTCACCGTAGGTTTGGGAAAGCGGAAAAACAAAACCGCGCCGGCAACTATAAGGATTGCCGGCATGATTATGATGATTGAAGTCTTGGATGAAAATTTTATTTTCATTGTTTTATTGCTTTCCTATAGTAACCTGGCCTGAGTTGGAATAATTTTTGATCTCAGGAGTACGCATCGATTGGATGACTGCGGGCTCTGCAGCATAATCTCCGAGGCTCACTACCCGGGCATAATACTTATAAGTATTCGCACAGGTTCCGGAATAGAGCCAGTTCTTTCCGAGATAAAATTTCACAGACTGTCCGTCTATTTCGAAAGGATAGCGCACGCACGGATCGGAATAGGCGCCATTGCGGTCATATGGATTGACAACAGCCTTGAGGCCGCTGGGCAAAATATCCGTAAGCTGATAGTCGTTATCGGGAGAAGATTGCGAGATTTGCGGAGTAAGTACGACTTCCACGAGGTCGTTCTCTTTGAAGGAATTAGTCATGCTCCCGTTCACATCATATGTGCGCTGGACGGAAACATACGGGCTTGTTTTATTCTGCGATGACGCAGTATTATAGATGCTTGTCACGCCGACCCTTCCATTGATATTGGAAAAGGATATCTTATCCAACTGATCGGGATTGAGAAGAATCTCATGCGAGGATCCGTCCTTCAAGGACACGTCTTCTTTATGGTCACCGACTTGCACGGTGAAATTTGTCGGACCGGCCTTCATCTCCGGCAAAGCCGCACTCACATACATGAGCTGATCGAGATTTGTCAGAATGTCTTTACCGTTATTTTCCGAAGCGTATTTCCAGAGATTATCGCGATATTCATCTCCCAGACCCGCAGCCAAGACGGCGGCAAGCGATGTATCTTTCAATACTTCATCCTGATTGTCGCTTACTTTGAGACGGACATAAGGATTCAGATGCTCGGCAAATTTATTCATGAGATCGGTATATATGCCGTAAGCGGTTTCCTTGTCTCCCAATTGATACAGTGCCAGCGCTGCGTAAAGTCGTGTTTTTGGCGACAACTCGGAAATAGCGGCAAAATGCTGAAGCGGAACGAGTACGGGCTCGCCAAGGCTTGCAAGTCCCAGGAGCGCCGCGCCCACCTGTTCGCCTGTCGATTTCTGGTCTGTATAGACTGTATAGAAATAATTCTTAAGACTCTCCTTATCGAAACGGTCTGAAGCTACCAAGGCAACCTCGGCGCTGAGTTCGATATCTTCATCGCTGTAAGGCAAGAGGCTGATCCCGCCATCGGGAAGCTGATAAACGCCTCCATCAAAATCTTCAGTTGTGCTTTCATCGTCCTGGAAATATTTTTTCTTGAGATCCTGCGCCACGATGCGCGAAAGCTTTTGGTCGACGCGATCGCCATAGGTCCACCCGAGATAAGAAAGCATCAAGTAAAACTGCCCGCGCTCCTTATCAGTAAAGACCAATTTGGTCTGTCCGCTGCTGCCGCCTTCTATCTTGAGACCTTGTGCGAGATCATAGAATTTCTGATCCTGCTCCTTGAGGCGGGAATCTATAACGCTTATGGATCTGGTCATCTTGTCCTGAGCCTTACCGAAATCCACCGATGCGGTCACCCTGTGATTGCCGGCTGCCAGTCCCGGAATCTGGACATACTGCGGCTCGAACGCCTTGCCCGCAGCCGACCAGCCATTTATGCCGAGAGTCGGTATTTCGAGATGGTAGTTGATCATATCTCCGGCCTTGAGCATCTCGCCGAAAGAATTCAACTTTATGACTGGCTTATCGGAAGACAGATACTCGTCCGCCATGGTCTCCGTCACGAACACCGGCAATGACACGACGATCTTTGCAGTATTACTTCCGGCAAAAAGCTGGTTATTGATAGCCTGCGCCGTAACTCTCCAGGAAGTTATATTGTCAGGCAGAGTGAATTTGACTTGCGCTTTTCCGTCCGCACCCGTGTCAACCGAAGAGAAAAGCGCATTATCGACGAAGTTCTCACGCCCGCCGCCCTTGTCATTATGCACATAGATGCCGTCAGCCAAAAAAGTATGGTATTTTTCGATTTCAAGATTATAAACGCTCACAAGTTCTTGCTTGTGCTCTATGCTGGCAATCTTCACCCTGTCCCCTTTTTCATTTACAAGATAATCACCCACCTTCGCTTGGCCGATTATCTCCCATCCGTTATTCACAAATACACGGTGCTGCGGCGTGATTTTCAAGCTGCCATTTATAATCAGATAATCAAGCACTCGATGCTGGAAAGTTTCTTGCACTTTCGCCGGCACCAGCTTTTTAGTAAACTCATTCTCGAAAGTCATGATCTCGTCGCCTTTCTTCACGTTCTCGATATTCTTATAACCGCCGTCGGCCATCTTTATTTTCGTGCCTGCCAGAAAACATCCGCCTCTCTCCGCACCAGATGAGACATTGCCCGGCGTTTCATGCGAGGCATAGGAAGTCAGCTGTCCCGCATCCAGATTCACGCTATACAGACTATTCAAAGTATCGACGCTTTCCTGGCTGAGTTCATAAAAAGCTTCATCCACCAGATTGAGATTGAGGTTCGTCTGCACGGGATTGCCCTTCGCATCCGTCACCTGCGCATTCAAAACGACTTGGTCTCCCGGCTGATATTTGTCTTTATCGGCCTTCAAGGATATATTGAGCTGGCGGTCGCTCTTTTTGAATCCGATCATAGTAGCGGAAGAACTTCCCCATTGATTAGAGCCGCTCTCCCTATAGGTCGTCCCATCGAACCACACTCCTTGGACATAAATGTTCGGTATATTCTTTTCTTCGAACTGAAAACTATATTCCGGCTTATCGCTGAGATTGTAAGAAGTAAGGCCTTCCTGCATCTGCAAGTACAAGAAATTTCCCTTTCCGCTTTGCGGCAACAGCTGGTCATTATTGAGGAAATCGAGATCCACCTGCTCACCGACCGAGAAATCGGTCCCGTCCTTTCTATTCTTATCCTTAAGGTTCAAAGAATAATAATTATAATCGCTTTCATAACCGTCGCTCATATAGTTTCCGCTCGCATAAAAATACTGAGTTGCTTCATCTTTTCTGCCGGAACCGTCATCCGCGACTATATCCGCCTCATAATTCTTATCGGGACTTGCATTGAAATCATGTTCGAATTTTCCGCTATTATCGGTAACACCGGAAAATGTGCCGATCGTTTTCTTAACCTCATCGTAGCGATATTCTTTCTGAACAATTTTATTTATGAAATCATAGTGGGTTCCGGTTTCAACTTTATCATAAGAAATCTCTATGATTTTAGCGTTCAAAGAAATTCCCGCTGCCGGATCTCCCGTTGAATCTCCGTAAAAAGATTCGTCGCCCTTATTGATTTTATCAAGATTTATTTTGTTGACAGTCGTAATAATCTTTTCCGTATTATTGTTCGCCGGACTAATTTCCACGGCAGTTGTTATTTTCGGTCCGAACACCCTTACTTGCGCATCGCCAAAAATTTCTCCTTCTTCCGACTTGGCAGGATTAAAGACGATATGATTATAGAGGGGGTAATCACAGTTCGGCTCGGAACAGTCGTAGCTTGTCGGTATTTTAACTTGCGCATTGCCAAAACCATCTGTTGTTACGGTATTCGAAGAAGAATCACCATCCGCCATATAGGAAAGCTCCAGCCCGGGAACCGGCGTACCTTCGAAAAATTTCGCTTTCACATTGAGCACGATATCCTCGCCGGCAAAAACCGCATATTTTTCCGGCGCGACTTCGATGTCGTAAGCAGGCTTGGTATAAGATTGAATAGTGATGTATTGCGTGCTGACTACCTTGTCTCCCAGCATGAATTCCATACTATAGTATCCGGGAGTCAGGTTCTGCAAATCCATCTTGCCGACAATCGAACCATTCTTGATCTGCGCTTTTGTCTCACTGATTACTATAGGTTCGTAATAATAATCGTACCAGTCGTTCATAGTGAGTCGCACGGTCATTTCTTCTCCCGTATCGCTTCCGTTTCTCTCCCGCGCAAATCCCCAGAAATTGATCGTATCACTGGGCTTATAAAGGCTTCTGTCAGTATAGAAATAGTACCATAGGCTGTTATTGGCAGACGCATTGGCGTTATAATATGAAATGCTCAGAGGAATTATTGTGGCAAATCCGTCTTTGCTCACTTTGATATAAGTGTCTTTGTAATCTCCATCTTTCAATCCGAAGAACGATACGGTATCGAGAGTTGCGATGCCATTGTCCCCTGTCACAGCCTTGCCTCCAGTATCAAGATTTTCAATATCCGCTCCCGCTACCGGATTTTTTGTATTCAGATCATTGGCCCATACCAACGTGCTTGTCGTTGTCACATTGGTATAGACTGACAGGTCGCTTATCTGAAAATATGTCTGGCGGACCATGCCCTTTGCCTGAGTCTGGATCATATAATATCCGCGAGGCAGCGCATTGGGCAGCGTTATAAATTCCTGAGAGGTATATGTTGAAACCGGCAGCTTGATTGAAGCGACTTTATTGAGATCCGAGACATTCTGCAAATAAGCTCCGCGCGTATAATTTGCCCAGTAAGGAATATCCGCGCGTGCTTTTAGAGCGCCGAGAAATTGCTGCTCGTCTTTGAATGAATAGACATCGACCGGCAGCTCCGTAAGATACATATTATATTCATTGATTCCGAAAACCGGCTTATTTTTGCTGGAAAATTCACTGAATTGTTTTTCAAAATCAAAACTGTCACTCAGTCCCCGCTCGCTTCCCGCCGAACTGGTCTCAAAACGGAATACGTAATCCCCATCCAAACGGTTAGCGCTTCCTTGAAGTTCCAAATCCTTGCTGACCGTCACGGTATATATCGTGCCTTCCTTGAGCTCATTCGGTACAAACACGAGCGTTCTTCCGTGCTTTTCAAATTTGCCGCTTACTTGCGGTTCTATTTTTACCGCATTCTCATAATTCACGAAATTATCCTGGCTGAAAGTTATCTCGATCCCGGTATCCAGCGGCACGTCCGTAGCCTTGTCGCGCGGCAAAGTCTGCAGCACTTTGAACTGGTCTTTTACCTGGAAAGCCCACGAATAATCGCGCTCAGCCTTGTTGCCATCCGCACCCATATACGCCGAGGCAATCTGAACATTGTAAATCCTCTTGTTTTCCAATGGACTCTTCGGAGTCATCCGAAAATTGTGGTCATCGATTTTATCAAGATTATAAGGAATTCCTGGATCCAAAGCCAGATTTTCCTTGAGGAGTTGCGGGTCGATGCTGTCCTTGCTCTTGATCAAAAATTCTGTCGCATTCTCCACCCCGATACTGTCGCTCTTAGTCGCCTGGACCTGAAAATTATCCCTTGCATAAGCCGGGTTTATGATCAATTTGGAAAATCCGTCTCCTTTTTTCATCAAACAGACTGCAAGCCCTACGGTCAGGATAGCGCATACCAGCGCAAGAACGATAAAAGCTTTCTGCGGCTTATTTAATCTTCCAAACTTCTCTCGTACCGACAGGACAACTTTAGACACGTCAATTCTTGGAACGTTAAATTTCAGGGGCATACGTTTTAATTTTTAATAATAAAAAAAACAGAAATCATTCGCAAGAAGATCCAAACGATTCCCGTAGCAAAGAACCAAAAAACTTTACTATTATTATAACATAAATTTTATATTGTAACATATTTAAAAAACAGCGCCTCTCGACGCTACCATTTCTATGATGCAGTATTTAGCGGGACCTGCCACAACTTATTTTCAGAATTTGAATCCCGATACTATGGTATATGTTCCGAAGTATTATAAAGACAGGTTTGAGTATATACTATTTAGGAACTTTTCACAATAATAAAAAAGGCCAATAAATACGTTGATTCATCTGGCCGTATCTTTCTAGATAATCCCGCGAAGAACGTCTACAAAACGTTCAGTACCTGCAGGCAATCCCAAAATTTTCCGTTCCAAATCCCGACACCGGACTTCTTTTCCTGAACACGATTCGACTGCTTCGAATAGTGAAATTGTCTGAAGAAGGCAAAACTTGGAAAAATTTGTCGCATATTCAACCGGAATCGATGCCCAACCGACTGGATCTCCGAATGGATAGATATATGGAGCGCTAAAGTTATATTCTCCTGCCAGTAATCTTCCTGAAAAGGGAATACCGGGATAAAAATCTCTTTCGCACACTTCGTCGATAATTTCCGCATAATTTCTCACACACTTCACTTCGCATCCGATACTTTCGACGATTTTTACTCCTTCATCGATACCGATACCGGCGCAAACCGAGTGTATGTGAATACCTTCTTTTTCCAGACACTCGATGATCCGTTTCATCAGCGAACCGGAAAATATTACATCATCCGCCAGTACCGCTTCGCGCACACCACTCTTTTTTATCATTTTTACCTGATCTCTGATTGAGAGCGTGCCGGGACGATTTTTTAGTCCTATAACATTACCTCTTTCGTCGACTAAGCGCGATACCTCAAGATTGAGGCTACTGCTAGAATATGCCCTATCCAGAGAAATGACCGGAAGCCCTCTCGCGCAAAGTAATTTTTCCAATCCTGCGACTATCTCTGTCTCCGACACTAATTCAAAGCTGGGAAACATTCCGCTCATTCTCTCCGAGAATTTTTCTCGGAGATTGGAAAAGAAAGATTGCTCCGGCAGTACGAATTCTTTTCTGTCCGCCCAGCCTTGTAGCAAGATACAGATGTCCGCTGAAACGACATATGGTTTGATATTTTTTTCTTTCGCTACTATTCCTCCTTTTTTGTTTTTCTTCCCGAAAAAAATTCACTTTCGGAAAGGGATAGGAGGTGAAGCATATGCAAAATTATTGCGCATTAATCACAGCCAATCTCTTCCAGAAAGAGACGGCTCTGATGAGCGAAAGCACTGATAAATTTTTTAGATGTCTGAAATTTCATATTTTTTCATAGCTAATCCTATTGCTTTTTCCACAACCGATTGTGGTGTCTTTTCGCTTTCAATCAGAATCCGCTGTCTTGCGTCGAGATATTCCCCTATCAGTTTTCCACTCCACCCTCCGTATCCTTCTAATACGACAACAGGAATATTAGCCTGATAAGCAATCGCAATTTCGGTAAGCGTTCCAGATCCGCCATTGAGCGCTATGACCGCATCGCAGCTTAGTACCAGAGCCATTTCCCTGCCTCCACCCCTCTCCATTCCGGTAGCAATGACTATATCAACATTATCTTTTTCAAAGATATCCAACCCTTTTCCATAAGTGACTCCAATCGTAAGGCCATCCGCCGATTTGGCACCGCGACAAGCCGCTGTAGAAAGAGAATCATAGTCTTTTTCCGCTCCGAAAATCAGTGCCGCACCGCTCTTTGCCACCCAATAGCCGATTTCTTGCGCCACTTCTTCAAATTCCTTGATGTATTTGAGGTCAGCTGCCGACCCCATCACCCCGATTTGCATTTTTCTTTTTGTCATTGCCATAAGTTTATCCAATATTTAATAAAAATACCCCTTTCCGAAGGAGCCTACTTACGTAATATAAACAATATATTTCTAAAACAAACCCTTCTTTTTATGATGAGGATTATGATGTTTTTCATCGATTGTCATACGACTCAGAATCAGTTTGTAGCCGTTCTTACCGCCATTCAACCACTTTGAAACTCTGGCTATCGTTGTTGAACTGAGACCTGTTTCTTTGGCTATATCGACATATGATTCTTTATTCCAGAGCATTCTAGCTGCCTTCCATCTATTTCCAAACTCAATCAGCTCATTCCCTGTCAAAAGATCGCGAAAAAACGCTTCTGCTTCTTCGGAATTTTTTAGTAGCATTATGGCATCCATAAGCTCGCCTATCTTCTGTTTGTTTTTTAGGGTAATCATGCCAGTATATTTATACTTTAGTTTGATAAAGTAAATATAGCGCAATAAACATATCGTGTCAAGCGGATAAGACTTGAATATCGAAATTACCTTCTCAAACCTCCCAGCTTTATTCTTGTGACAACGCCCTCCTTTTGTCATTCCCCGATCAGGTCGAGGACAGGCTCTGTAAGGATCCCTTAAGCAGTTATATCGGAAATAAATAATATTTATATGCGAAATAATAATATTGAAGGGATTCTCACCAGAATGAAAAATTGATGGTTTTATAGCGGGATAGAATGTTTATGCGTTTTGAAAGAGTAATTTCGATATTCACGTGACAAGGAATATAGGCCCCGAAATGATACCGGATCGGAGTCAGGCACAGGACCCAGAATGACATTTTGGAAATACAACACACCCCCTTATCCCCTCTCGAGAGAGAAATCTGAAACAAGAAGTGAAGACATTGCAATCCCCTGCTGCACACAGACTGAAGTCTGCTGCTCCGCATGAAAACACCGCAGTTAACTTTGCGGTGTTTATTTGGCGCCACTCTGCAAATTCAGACTGCGGAACTACAGCAAGACGCAGGAACATTCGCACTGTGGCATCAGTTATTCCTGAGAATTTTGTAATCGTCGAACTCTGCATCCATAAAATCTGTTCTCAATCCGGCGTATCCTTCGTTTAGAATTGCTCCCCCGCCGAAACTTTTCCCGTCATCTTTTGTTTCCAGGATCAATTCCCACTTGCCATTTTTATTTCTGTCGATAAATAATTTTATATTCACCGTGCCGTCGCTATTGTTCATAACCTCGCTCTTTAAGCCGATTTGGGTATTGAGCGGCAAAAGGTTGGGCTGAGATTCCCGGTCGTATTTTCCCGCAAAAACGGATTTGTAGGCCATTGTGTAGTAAATGCCGTTAACTTTCTTTTTGATGACTGCGGCGCCGTCAACCCGGAGGCCGGTATAATACAAATTATTCTCATCTTGATAGCGATTGAAAAAGAAAAGGCCATTAGATTCGCTGCGGTGAACGTCCTTACTCTGGTAATAATTATTAATCTTATAATATACCTCCTGGGTATAATCCAGCCACTTGCTGCGCGTTACCAGACGGAATATGTTTTGCGGATGAAACCCGTCGTCGGTTTCGCCGGCATCGTTCTTCTTATATTCTATTTGCCATTCTGATCCTTCCGTCAAATTCCCCTGCGCAGTCTTGCCCACCCCGTTTTCTTGGATGAAATATGCCCCGGAGCTTAGCCACCAATCCTGATTTTCGCTCTCCGTCATTTTACTGGCTTCCTCTAGCGTGGCAGTTGCCGAAAAACTGTCTTTGAATTCGCTGGCAGTTCCAACGCTATCGGAAGACCCGGACACTGCCGAAGTATCTTGTTTCATACCTGATTTCCGGCTGGATTGACTTTGCAGATAGACAAATGCACAAAGGATAACCGCACCCAGAACAAGCGCTCTAATTATATTTTTTGACATAAATTTATTCGTTAATTTCCGCTTTCTATTTTAAAGATAGCACGAAAGAAGAATAAGCAAAAGAAAAACAAAAAAATTATTTTGTTTTTCTTTCTTGTTTGAGTTTCTCGGCCAAGCTATTTGCCTTGCAGTATTTTCCAATAATAATCCGGTTCTTGGCCGATGCTCCAAAGGCTGAGGCCGGATAGTTTCAATTTGTTAAGTTGATCCAGCCGGCAGGAAAGGCTTAGTTCATTTTCAATCCACACATGATGTATATTTTTTGCTGCATCTGTATATTGATATTCCGAGCCGTCTGCAGTCTCTTTGATTGGTTTTTGGTCTTGTAATGATTCTGCGTTGAATGAAAGATTGACGGGAACCGATTGTCCGCCGGTATATTTGCCGTTCTTTTCCATCCAGTCATAGCCATAAGCCGGTACGCCCAAGATAATCTTACTCGCTGCGATATTGGAAATGGCGTATTGCGCCACTGCCTCTGTCCAGGAGCAAGGTGCAATGGGTCCGGGTGCGGTACTGAGATTATTCTTGTTATATGCCATGAGCACGATCAGATCCGCATACTGGCCGATCTTTTTATAATCAAACCCTTCCGACCATGAAGAATCGTCTTTCCCCGTTTTGACAGGCACATTCACTACCAGCACAAAATTATGTGTATGCATCTTTTCCGCCAAAATCTTTATGAAGTCAGAATATGGATTTTTGTCGTTTAGAGAAATATTTTCAATGTCTAGATTTATCCCCGTGTAACCTTTGTCGGTCATGAGCCGAATTATGTTTTCAGCGGCATTGTTTTTTGCCGCACCGTTGGAAAGAATCGAATGGATAACTGACTGATTCGCTCCATTCATGCCCAGACTCCAGTCGCTGATCGAAGGAAAGATGCTTGTGCTTTTGCCGACATTCGTTTTGATTTCACCCATTTTCCATTCGTCTGCAATGATGGCGCCCTGTCCGTCCAATCTGTACCATGCGGGAGAGATGACGTCCAAATACGCGGCATCATTTTTTATCAAATCGGTTAAATTGTTGACGGGCAAATCATTGCTGTATCCAATCGTTATCGGCTTACTGTTCGTCACGTGGATGTTGTGTACAGTCATGACAGATTTTCCTTTTTCCGGATCCCAGGCTTTGAAACCGATCTCTCCCATATTCAGGGCCGGATCAATCCTCCAGTGTCCGACTGTTTCCCCGTTCACAGAACAACTGGCGACATCACCTGTCGCCTCAACCGAAATGTGGAAGTCTTTACCCTGATATTTTATGAACGGAGTTGATTTGATTGGCATATCCTTGCCACCGACAACTTGGCGAAAAGAAATATCACTGCCATCCACGCCGCAAAGCAAATAGTTGTCACTATCTTTATATCTGCTCACTAAAAATCCCGTGCTGCCTGCTTCCAGGGTTATATCGGATTCAAGCTTATAATTCAGCCAATAATTTGTGCCAGTCACGGTCGCTTGGGAGCCTTCAGTGTCGGCTGATGCTTTCATAAACAAACCACCCTCACTCAAACTGGACTTGCTCCAGATAGAAAGTATGTTCTCGAGCAAACCGCCATCGAATTTATCTACGCTAAAAGGGATGTTTTTGTTTTCATATATGCTAAGAGCGTTCTTTAACTCTTCGGCAGTTAGCGAGTCTTTAACATCCAATCTTTGGATCAAGTGGGGATCTGCACCCTTGTAGTAAAAGAAATTGAAAGCTTTTTCTGGCACATAAGAACCATCGAATCCAAAGGAAATCGGAAAAATATCATCTATGGCATCATGGTTTTTTTGTATGGCCAAGTTTGCGTCGATGTTGACAGCATTCTCTCCATAATCGCCATAAGGGAAAGCGAATGACACTAGATTAATTCCGGGAAGATGCTGCTCAAGATCACTTTTGGCTTTTTTGATATCGCTGATTAAACGTTGTCCATATTCTTCATCCGTTTCAAGTCTTCCTTCTTGGGAAAGCCATTCCTTATTACTTGCGAAATAACCGGTTTTCCCGAACTGATCTATGGTCACGGAAGTATGATAGTGATCTCCGCCATGAACTTCAATGTCCCATCTGCCGCTTTTGTACATATTCTGCAGATCGCTCCAGCTCAGGAAAAATTTATCATTACTATTTTGTTTTCCTGCGACATCGAACATAACGGCCTTAAAACCATATTTTTCTAATATGGGATCGCCGTTTTTTACGCTGTCGATTCTGCCGTCATCGAATGTGATCAGGATAGGTTTTGGTGGCAATTTCTTTTTATCAGTGACAATGCCGTACAAGTCGCGGGTGTTGATTGACGTATACCCTTCGTCTCTGAGCATTTTCATCTGGGCCTCGAAAACTCTGATCGACGTATTCGAAATATCATTTGGCACAATTTTTTCCAAAATGCCGTGATAGAGCAAGACAGGAATACCCGACAGACCTTCAGTGTTATCCACGTTCAGCTGAGCAGCTGATAAGTCAATAGGAAGATTCAAAGGTGCCGACGGAGGTTTGCTGCCTATCTGATTATAAAACGGAAGCCACGGATGAATATCTTTCTCGTGCTCAGAGAAAAAAAAGACACTCGCACCCAAAAAGGTGATAATAAGGCAAGCGTTGATAAGTTTTAAAATATTTTTTTTCATCGTGTCCCCCACTTACTGTCTCTTAAAGTTAGTATTGCGTATGGCAACTGCCATATAAGCAATAATGTATAAAACCAGGCAAAAATCACCCCATAAAACCACAGTTTTTTTCCTGTTTGGGCATAATAGTAGAGTCCATAGAGCAATGACACCAGAATCAAGCCGAAGAGATAAAAATATGGAAAGTTATGTGTCTGATAGGGATACCAGATAAGCGCCCGGGCGACCACGAGAGGGGCCAACAGCGGCAGGAGGATGCTGATATAAAAACCGATTGACATAATAGGGTGCCGCTTCCATAAAAACGTTGAAGCGATAAAACATTCCCGTGACCAGGATTTCTTCCATCGCAATTGCTGCTTGAGAAATTTATTCAAAGTGTCCGGTACGATGGTAAACGCTATCGCTTCCTGGCAATATTCCAGTTTGTGATTATTTTTTATCAAATAGTTGGTCAGGCTCCGGTCATCTCCGTAGGTGCATTGCACGCCCAAAAATTTTTGCGTTAGCCATGCGTCCAGCACTTCGTCCACAAATTCCTTTCTGTATGCGGAAAAGCAGCCGGAACAGCAGGTGACGGTATGGAAGATGGACTCGGTTGCCTTATAAACCCGAAAAGAGATGTAGTATCGGACTGCCTGCATTTTTGTGATTATGTTTTCGTTTTCGTTGTACACTTCCGCGTGTCCGGCCACTGCCGCCACTGCTGGGTCGGCAAAATATTGCACCAAGTAGCGTATCGAATCTTTTCTGATAAAGCTGTCCGAATCAACAAACACCAGCACCTCCCCTTTGGCCAGCTTTGTGCCTGCGGCCATCCCCTCTCTTTTTCCTTTGTTTATTTTCCAGTCGATTATGATCAGGCCGGGGTGCTCCACTTTCATTTCGTTCATTTTTTCCAACGTTTTGTCATCCGATCCGTCATTGATGGCTATAACTTCGATTTTTTCTCGGGGATAATCAACTTCATAAATTCTGTTTATAGTTTGTTTGATAGCTTGCTCCTCGTTCTTTGCCGGGATTATAAAGGTGACAATCGGCTCACAGTCGTTTGCGGGCACACCTTCATAAAAATACGAAAGAAGAAATCGGGACAAGATATAAACACTCACGACAATCCCATAGGCCGCAAAAAACCAATCACCCGTAAATTCCTTAATGGAGATAAACTTGATGATTAAAATAAGATAAACAGTGAAGAAGAAAGCTACCCATGCGTTTATTCTTTTTTCTGCAACAAATTTTCTAATTTTGTCAAAAATCATTTTTTTTAAGCTAATTTATCTTCCTATGCCTTTATAGACCAATCCGGCCTTTAAAAATTTCTCCTTGGGCAGGCAGTTGCGCCCATCCACCACCACTTTTACGCCGTTTTGTATGAAATATTCCGGTGTCAGATCCTTAAAAACGTTGTGAGAAGTCGCAATCACTACGGCTTGTGCGTCCTTGATGGCAGGGCCCAGACTTTGAAAAGTGGATTTATTAGAAACAAACGGATCGTACGAAACTACATTAGCGTTATATCGCCGGAGCGCATTAATGATATCGAATGAAGGACTTTCCCGGCAGTCATCAATGTTGGCTTTATAGGAAAGTCCTAGAACGGCTATTTTCGCTCCGTTGATTGAAATGCTCTTTTCGTTTAATCCCATCATCACCTGTCGGGCCGTAAAGTCGGGCATTTTTCTGTTTATGCGGCGCGCCAAGGATAAAAAGTCGTGGTCAAAGCCATTTTGTTTGGCATATTCGATCAGGTAATAAGGATCGACTGGTATACAATGCCCCCCTACTCCACAGCCGGGGAAATGAGGCAAAAAAGAAAACGGCTTTGTAGCCGCACCTTCTATAACGTTAACAACATCGATATCAAGCATTGAAAAAGACATAGCCAGCTCATTAACGAAGGCTATGTTTATATCTCGAAATGAATTCTCCACCACCTTAACTGCCTCCGCTTCTTTTAGCGATTTCATGGGTTTGATTTCACCTTGAATGATTGACGAGTAAAACTCCACAGCTCTCCGAAGACCTTCTTCGCAAAATGAACCTACAACCCGATTAATATTTTCTACATTCCACTTACTGTCTCCCGGGTTAATTCTCTCCGGGCAGTGAGCCAGATAAAAATCTTTTCCGCATTTCAGTCCGGAACGCGTTTCCAGAATGGGAATAATAGTGCCTTCGGAAACCCCGGGATTAACTGTGGACTCTAGAATCACCAGCTGACCTTTTTGCAGGAATCCGGCAATGCCTTTGCATGCGTTTTCCACAGGTTCCAAGTTGGGTATATGATTTTCATATACCGGCGTGGGTACGCAGATAATAATAATGGATGAATCTTTTATTTTACTAAAATCCAGGGTCGCTTCCAGGGAAGCTTTTTTCAATTGCCGACTTACGCTTTCATCCACAAAAGGAGAAATCCGATCATTTATGAGTTTAATCTTTTCAGTGTTATTATCTATTCCGATAACCATGTAGCCGTTTTTATCAGCCAATAATGCCAGCGGCAGTCCAACATAGCCCAGACCAACGATTGAAATCGTTTTGCTGTTTAGTTCTTCCATCTTTTTGTTTGCTTAAAACTAGTTAAAACCATTTTTGTTTTTTCTGAATCGGTATACGATTATTTGAAAAATCGCACGTTGACTAAGTTGAAAATATTGAAAAGTACACTATAAACATGAAAAGAAAACTTATCCCGGATGAAACGAGCAAGACTTTTTCTCGTTGAGTTTGAAGTATAACAGGATTTGCGATAAACACAAGTTTTTAGATTTATGACGAAAAAACTTTAAATTGAATTTGGATTGTTTTTTTTGGCACACTTATGTTTATAAAAAAATACTGCAAAATTAATCGCGGTATTTTTTTATTTTTGGAGCCGTTGAGCAGATTCGGACTGCTGACCTGCTCCTTACCATGGAGCTGCTCTACCAACTGAGCTACAACGGCAAAAATAACCTATAACTCATAACTTATAACCGATAACAAGCATGAGATTCTATATATTCTGCATTTTGTTATTAGTTATAAGTTATCAGTTATCAGTTGACAGTTATCCGGAGCCGGCTGTCAGATTTGGACTGACGACCTACTGTTTACAAAACAGTTGCTCTACCACTGAGCTAAGCCGGCAAAACACTTAAACAGTATAAACTACTTCTTTTATTTTGTCATCCCCTTTCAAAAATTCCACTATTTCCCCTTTCCTTTCATCTTTTCCATCAGCTCGATAGCCTTTTGCTTGGCTTTGGTATAAGTCGGATCGATTTTCACGATCTGGCGGAAACATGCCAAGGAATCTTCATAATTTCTGCGTTTTGAATATATGAGTCCGAGCTTCCAGTATGCTTTGATATCGGCAGGATTTTTCATCAGTATCTCGATATATTCCTGCTCTTTCTTGGTTCTCACTTTCTTCTCTTCTTCACCTTCAACTTTATCCCTTTTTATCTTTTCCGGTTTCTCTTCGATTACTGTCGCATCAGGTTCTTCCATTTCATTTTCAACTTCAACGGTTTCTTCCATTTCCCTCACCACATTCTCTTCTTCCATAATTTGATATGGAGCTTCTTTCGCATTTTCGCTTTCGATCGTTACTATCTCCGTTTCAACAATTTCTTCAGGCTTAAAAATCGGTTCCATAACTTCAGTCATTATTTCCGTTTCCATCGAATTGCCATCTTCTGCCAATCCCGCCTCCTTTCCTGTCTCATATCCAGAATGCTTTGACTTCAGCTCAGCTCTTTTAGCATTCCAAAATTTGGAAAAATTTTCATTTTCCATGTTCTTCCTGAAAGTTCTCTCTGTTTCCTTGAGTTTCTCAATTGAATCGATGTTCTTTTTCCGCAAATGTTCCAGGATGGAAACGATCTTTCCGTCCAGCTTGAGAAAAACAATTCTGATTTTGCGCAAAAATTTTTCCAGCCAGACCCAAAACCCTGCCATTTTCTTCTGATAATTTTCTTTATTGATCCTTTGTACGGCTCTTTTATATAGATATAAAAACTTTTCTTTTTCACTTTTTTCCTTCTCGCTTTCCTGCAAAAAAATTTCTTCCTGCTGGGCTTCTTTGATTTTTGAAAAATTTTTTCCCACGATTGCTAAAATTCCGGCAATCGAGAGAACAATTATCAATTGAGGCAAAATCTCAAAATCCATAGTTTTTGTATATTTATTTTTTAATTTTCTTTTTATTAACTTTTTGCCGGAAATCAAAATCTTATGTCATCGAGAGAAAGTTTCTTCTTGCTTTTGTCTTCAAATTCTACAGTTACTTGCCGGAGCATTATGTTTCGATCCGTCACTATCCCTCTTTTATTTTCCCATCTCACTTCCTGTCTCTCTTTTGGGAATTGTTCCAAGTTTTTCTTATATTGTTCAGATTCGAAAGCTAGACAACACCTGAGCCGATCGCAAAGTCCGGAAAGTCTGTCGCTGCCACGCTGTCCCATCTGCTGAAGTCTTGCATCCTCGATGGTGACGCTTTGCAGCGCTCCGGAGAATTTCATGCAGCAAAGACTCCTGCCGCAAGCGCCGAATCCTCCTTTGCCTTTTGCTTCATCGCGCGATCCGATCTGCTGAAGCCGAATTGAACGCTGAAATTGCTTAGACAGATCCTTTACCAGCTCTCGGAAGTCCACCCGTTTTTCAGCGATGAAAGAGAACGTAACTTTGCTTCCATCGAAGCTGAAGTGAGCATCGACAATCTTCATCGAAAGCCCCCTTTTTCTGACCATTTGTCGGCATAGTTTGACAGCTTCAATCTCCTTCTCTCGATTTCTTGCACATATTTCCAAATCGGACGCGTTCGCCTTGCGGACAATCCGTGGAATCTCTTTATCTTTTTCTTTCGATACGGTATTTGTTTTTGAAACCAAGGCATTATCAATCCCCGAATCAAAATTAACGATAACTATATCTCCCGGTTTGATTTCCCAACCGTTCGTATCAAAAACACAAGGTTCGTCCCAACTGAAAATTTTCGCGCTTATATTCATAAAAGATTTTAATTAAAGCAAGATTTGCATGTTTGAATAAAATCATAACATGAGTATCAAGTTCAAAATTTAAGCCTCAAGCACCAAATCTCAAATTACAAGTTCCAAATAAATCACAATGACCAAAATTCAAAAGTATAAACGAATATAGCTGCAAAAGAAAGTCTGTTTAGATCAGGAAATACAAGCTATCGGTTTTGGATTTGAATATTTGAATTTGAGATTTATTTGGAGCTTGTAATTTTGAATTTGTGATTTTAAACTCTTAAATACACCGAAAGAACCATTCTTCTTATCAATTAGGTTATCAAATCTCGAGTTTAACAAACCTCTTTATCTTCACATTCTCTCCGAATTTGGCGATTTTACCGGTCAAAAGTTCGCCTACGGTCATATTGGGATCTTTGACGAAGGGCTGAGTCAAGAGACAGATTTCCTCGAAATATTTCTTGACTTTTCCCTCGATCATTTTCTCAATGATGTCAGCCGGCTTGTTCTCGCCTTTCACGCTTTCAGTGATTTCCTTTTTCTTCTCTTCGACAATTGCAGGATCGATTTCTTCCATACTGACATATTTCGGGTTCATAGCCAGAATATGCATCGCGACATCGTGAGCGAATTGCTTGAACTCTTCGCCGCGCGCCACAAAGTCGGTTTCACAGTCGATTTCCACCATAACGCCGGATTTTCCATCAGTGTGAATGTATGACCCGATCATTCCTTCGGCAGTTTCCCGTCCGCATTTCTTGTCGGCTATTTTGGAACCGCTCTTTTGCATAATTTTTATAGCTTCATCGAAATTGCCACCACTTTCTTCAAGCGCTTTCTTGCATTGCATCATGCTGGCGCCGCTGACATCGCGAAGTTTTTTAACGTCTTGAGCTGAAATCATATATTTAAGATTTATTTTTTAAAGTTAATATCGAGGGCTTTTTCTAAAAATTATTTTTGTAACTCGCAATTGTGACAAAAATGACTCTTAAGCCACGCTCTTATTTTTCTTTCCTTCGATTACCGCATCGGCAATGATATTGGTGATGAGTTCGATGGAACGGATCGCGTCGTCATTGGCAGGAATCGGATAATTGATGCGTGAAGGATTGGTGTTTGTGTCGGTAATCGCTATGATCGGAACTTTCTTGGCAAGCGCTTCCAAAACCGCAGTCTCTTCTTCCTGGATATCCACGATGAAAACCGCATCCGGAATCTTGTTCATCTTCTTGATGCCGCCGAATTTGATTTCTAATCTTTTCATTTCCCGTCCGATTTCACCGATTTCTTTCTTGGTATATTTCTTCTGGAGCTCGCCGCTTTCTTGCTGCGCCGTCAAAGACTCTAAGCGCTTCTTTCCGATCAGAATCTTATCGAAGTTGGTGAAAGTTCCACCCAGCCATCTTTCGGAAACATATGGCATTTCACATCTCTTTGCAGCGCTTTCAACAATCTTGCTGGCCTGCCTCTTGGTGCCTACAAACAGCACGATTCCGCCTTTTTCGCTGGTCTTCCTGACGAAATCCGCAGCTTCTCCCAGTTTATTCTTGGTCTTGCTGAGATCAATGACACTGATGCCATTTCGGATACCGAAAACATACTCATCCATTTTGGGATGCTTTTTTGATTTCTTGTGACCAAAGTGGACGCCCGCTTTGAGCATATCCATCATGTTGATCTTGTTTTTCTCTTCCTTTTTCTCTTCCATCTTGATACCTTTCTACTGTTTGCCGCCACCGATTTTTATTCCTTAAAATAAAGAAACAAGGTCTTGTTATTAAGCCTTTTCGGTGCCTTCAAACTTTCCGTTAAATACGGAAATTAACTGTTTAATTAAAGATCCATAGAGGGACCTTTTCTAGAAAGCAGTATAACACAGGCGCGGGGAATTGCAAGAGCTGGGCTTATTTGAAGGATAAATGGGGATTTTACATGTGATATTTTAGTTTGTGTATAATTCGTTTTTTGCTATATTACCCCTTGATACTGTCATACCGAAATTTATGGGACAAGCCCCCTCCAACTAAGCCGATAACACTGAGGAATTTTACAAAAATAAAGAAAGTGCTAATGTGTTATTATGTGAGTCAAGACTACAAGTGCAATAAAAAGCAAAAAAATGACTCACAACAGTCCAGAGATGAGTTAAAGTTCATTATTTCAACCTCCAAGTTAAATAAGACTTTTCCTCATCTCCTGGACTACTTTTTATTAAGTATTGCTTTAATATTGATTTTTAAGTGAGCGCCTTAAATGTCAATCATTGACAGAAGCAATGAAGATGCTAAACTTCTTTATGGTAATTACGACTGAAACTGGTCCTAAGCATTTGTAATCCCAAAGGGATTATTGGCCAGATCTACTCCAAAAAACGCAATTTTCTGTCGTAATTACCACCATTTCATTAATAAACGGCCTCGTGTGCCAGTTTTTAATTTATAGTAAGGAATAAAATCAAACTTTTTTGTTTTTCTAAAACTGCACAAATTTTACTTTTTGTGAAACGACTAGCATGTCGCTTTTTTAAACCATAAAAGTTCTTAGCCGGCAAAATTTGACAAAAGTCATAAAAATGTATTAGAATTAATATATCGCGATAGTTAAGATAATAGGCTGGTCCGTTCCCATAGCTAATCAATGATTAGCACCAGCACCTCTTCAATGCACTCCATTGCTCTCTAACTATCGCGATACACTTTTTTTATTGTTGGTTGTTATGAACTCCATTATCGTAAACGACTCCTCTTGCGGATCGCTTTTTTAAATTAATAACCTCCAGCCCATCGCTTGCAAAAATCAAAAAACTCTGTTAGAATGCATCTGCAATAATAATAAATCAATTTTTGCTTTAATATAACCTAATCTGATAAGAATTTTATGAAAAAAGATATCCATCCAAAGTATGAAGAGTGCACTGTGAAATGCATCTGTGGAAACACTTTCACTACCAAATCAACGCTTAAAGAGGTCAATGTCGAAGTTTGCGGCGAGTGCCATCCTGTATATACCGGCAAGCAGAAAGTTGTGGACTCAACCGGAAGAGTCGACCGATTCAAAAAACTTTTGGAAAAGAAGCAGGACAATGTCGTGTCCAAGAAAGAAAAGAAAGAAAAGAAGTCTCAGGCTCGAAAAGACAAAAATATTGAAAAATAGCTTTTCTTTACGATAAATAAAACCCCATTCATGATGGGGTTTTGTGTATATTGTTTGAAATTTGCCTGCATTTTATGTCATTGCGAGGAGGAGGCACTGCGACGACGTGGCAATCCCGTTACAATAATTCGCCTGACTTTATATCACATAGCACCGGGATTGCCACGTCGGATTACCTCCTCGCAATGACAGGTAATAGACAAAATAAACTCAAATAAAAATATGAAAGAAAAATTAGAGCAAATTAAAAAAGAGTTTAAGTATTTGACTCATGAGCTCAGCCAGCCTGATGTGACGAGCGACGTGGAGAGATTCAAGAAACTCAGCAAAGAGCAAAGCAAGCTCAGTGAAATCGTGGAAAGATACGATGCTTTTTTGAAATTGGAAAAAAACATTTTGGAGAATATAGAAATCATCGAATCGGAAAGCGACGAGGATCTTCAATTGATGGCAAAAGATGAAAATGAAAAGTTGATGGCGGAAAAAGAGAAATTGGAAAAAGAGTTGGAAAGCATGCTCATTCCCAAAGATCCGCGCGATGAGAAAGATGTCATTGTGGAAATCCGCGCCGGAGCGGGCGGAGACGAGGCGGGACTTTTTGCCGCTGATCTTTTCCGTATGTATGGATATTACGCGGAAAAGAAAGGATGGAAGACAGTGATTTTGAGTTCCAATATCAACGATGTCGGCGGATTCAAAGAAGTTATTTTTGAAATAAACGGCCGGGATG
>Ga0224525_1000046_pt1 | contig 70553 bp, 77 predicted proteins | sample CFST100metaG_FD_179874 | JGI IMG/M metagenome (GOLD analysis project Ga0224525, IMG submission 179874) | Peat soil microbial communities from Stordalen Mire, Sweden - C.F.S.T100 | ecosystem: Environmental > Terrestrial > Soil > Wetlands > Peat | place: Sweden: Norrbotten County, Stordalen Mire...
CCACTGATACCTTAGGAACCAATAAACTCTATAACTATGGGATCAACATCAGAAACAGGACATGCAAAAAATGTCGCAAACTTTGAAGTGTTAACTTCATCTTGCATCGGCTTCGGAGCCGACTACAATCCTTCAAATACCAATCTTCAAATACCTCAATTGCAGACGACACTTACAACAGCAAAAAGTGCAATGCAAACTGTAAAAAACACAGGGACAACTTTTGAAAATGCCCGTAACGCTCGTGAATTGGTTGTTTCCCCTGCGCCTTTAAAAAAAATTCTGCACTCGTATTCTGAATGCCCTTGAATCTACAACTGCATCAAAACTGACTGTAGCGAATGCAAAAACAATTAATAATAAAATTCAGGGCAAACGTACTGATGACAAGAAGAACCCGCCAGTGACACCGCCTGCCGGAGGTGACTCTACTGCTCAACCTGAAATAAATCAGATTTCAGTTTCTCAACAAAGCTACGACAGCTTAATTGACAATTTCTCAAAATTAGTTGTATGTGTAGCCGCCGAGCCTTCATATATTCCAAATGAAAATGACTTAAAGGTTACAACGCTTAATACAACACTTACAAACTATAAGACATTAAATACAGCCGTAATCAATGCTTCTACTCCCTATAAGAATGCAATGATTGCACGAAATAAAATATTATATCTGGAAACCTCAGGTTTAGTTGATACCGCATTAGAAGTTAAGAAATATGTAAAATCTGTTTTCGGAGCAACAAGTCCACAGTACAAACAGATAAGTAAAATTGAATTTAAAAAGCAGAAAAATTAAAAATTAAGAACAGGGCTCAGAAATGAGCCTTTTTCATTTTGTGTTCATTGACAAGCAAAAAGAATATAACCTACCTCTCTAAGAAATTTTCCTTTAGCACTTAGCAAAAATTCATTAGCAGACAGTGAATTTCTTTTAGCGGTAAGTGATGTTTCTTTAGCACTGAGAGAACTTTCTATAGCGGCGAGTGATTTTCCTTTAGCACTGAGTGAATTTTCTTTAGCACTTAGAAAAGATCCTTTAGCACTGAGTGAATTTCCTTTAGCGGTAAGAATATGACCGTTAGCGGTGAGAATATAAGCGTTAGCGGTGAGTATATATACGCCCGTAAGTAGCTCATAGACAGTTTAGTTGTTGATAAACCTAACCGCACAATGGGAAGCACATGCTGCAAACCGTAAAAGCCAAACAATCCCAAAGTTTGCAGCATAAGCTTTCCATTTTCCACCCACCACCCTCAGTGACTTATTCTCGGTAGATTAAATTCCCTTCCCTTCTGTAAAAATTTAAACGCCATCACTCAACCCCCTGACAAAAACTTTCAGATAATTTCGTGCTAAATTTAAAATATTGTATCTTTGAGACAGGAAGGATGAAACCGCCAGCACCTAACTTTAGTCTGCTTTCATGCCGTGGTTTAGTGGTTGACGGAAACTTTTTTATATATTTGCAACGCAATCACGAGTGACTGGACAGTGCGTTCTATCACGGCACGCAAAGCAGCCAAGTTTCGTTAGGCACAAGGCAATTTAAAACAATGCATATGAAAAAAATTTACAGTTTTTTTATTTTACTGTTATTCTCAATTTCTGCTTTTCCTCAATGGCAGCAAATAGGACTTAATAATACCTATGTCCGTTGCCTTTCGACTGATGGAATAAATATGTTCGCAGGAACTGCATATAATGGTGTAATGTTATCAATTGATAGCGGGGCAAATTGGAATTCCGTGACGAATGGTTTGACAACAATGGATGTTTGGGCAATATTAATTAATGGTTCAAATACTTATGCAGGAACATACGGTGGCGGAATATTTAAGTCAACAAATAACGGAACCAATTGGGCAGAGGCAAACAATGGAATTTCTGAAAATCAAATTTTATCCATGACATCTAGCAATACAAATATCTTTGCGGGCACATATGGGTCTGGTGTATATTTATCAACAGATAGTGGAGCAAATTGGACAGATGTAAATAATGGATTAACTGGTTTTTTCGAATGGTCAATAGCAGCAAATGACTCGATAGTATTTGTAGGCACAAACATACAAGGAGTTTTTTCAACATACGATAATGGTGCAAATTGGAATTCTGAAAATTATAATATTGGTAGTGTTAACCAGAATATTAGAGCGATTGCCATAAGCGATTCAAATATTTATATTGGAACAGGAGGTAATAGTATTTACACAAAAACATTCAACGGTTCATACTGGAATCATTTATATAATGGACTAACGAATCCTAATGTATATTGCTTAGCAATCAACGGAACAAGTATCTATGCAGGGACAAATGGCAGTGGTGTGTTTATGTCTATTAACAATGGTGCTAATTGGACCGCAATAAATACTGGCTTAACTGCAAATTATATTAACGCCTTTGCTATTATTGATACAACAATCTATGCCGCTACAAATAATGGAATTTGGAAAAGATCAATATTTGATACCCATGAGTTAGATACAATAGTAATCGACTCAACAGGAATTCAAGAATTTATTAGTAATCAAATTTCAATATTCCCAAACCCTGTTACAAATATTATTTCGATTGAGACTTCGCAGAAATCTGAAATAGAGATTTCAAATATCGAAGGACAGATCGTAAAGACAATCTATGATGCGGACATAAGGGCGACAGTAGATTTAGTGAGTTTGCCTAATGGTGTTTATATAATTAAAGCAAGGTCTGACAAAGGAATTGCTGTAATGAAATTTATAAAACAATGACATGCCCAGATGCCTAACTTTGTATTGCTTCAATGGCTTGTGGTTGAAGGGTTTCAGCGGTGCAACCTAAAATTATTATTTCGGCAGACTCGTCTGTGTGCGCCTGACAGTGCGCCATTGCAAGCAATACAGTTTCGTTATGGGCAATGGTTTTAAAAGACTTTGGCAAAGTGAAATTTATTTTCGGCTGACTTTAAAATGAAACAAAAACGCTCTTTGAGAAAATTAGGTTGATCACTGCACATTCTTTAATACTTCCAAAATAAGGTTTTCGAATATTCGAAAACCTTAATAAAATTAGAGTGTTGCGCAAAAATGCCGGTAAATCCTTTTTTACAATAACAAGTTGAATTTTTTATTAGGAGTTTATTCAACAAATAATCAGGAATCTGGATTTTCTGTTTTTCATTGAAGTAAACCGACTGTTAATTCAGGCATTTATCACAAACAATGTTTAAATTATTTACTATTCTGTTTGTAACAGCAGTCCGAATATCAATTGTAAAAGCATGTTTATCAGGCAAAGCTCCGTTTAAAGCTTCAATAGGATGCAACCCGAATAACTTTGAATGAGGCCGGTTATTGTAATTTTCTATCACTATCGGCATAAGTTCCAGGAAGTCTTTAAAACTGGCTATTTCATTGGTAAATAAATACTCGTATTTAATTTTTTTATTCACAGATTCTATCATGCTGTTAGAAAAAATAATATCAAGCATAGCTACAAGCTTGCGAATATTTGTCTTTGGTTGCATCAGAAAATCATCAACCGATCCCATGTTTTCAGAACCACCGTCAACGATAAGATCAACTATTTCGTCAGCTTCAAACATATGGTGCTTGAGTATAACATCCTTTAAATTTTCAACTACAAAAGCTGAAGACTTTATCAATGAAGCTTTCCATCCCAGAATGCATCGTGAAAAATTATCAATAATAAGCGAAATATAAATTCTTGTTCCATCCAAAGCTTTGATTTGGGTAGTGTCTAAATGAAGAATTTTTTTCGGGGCGGTAGCTCGTAATCCAATATGATATCTTTTCTTTTTAGAAGGCTTGTGTGCAAACGTCAGGTTCAGTAGAGAAGAATATTTATAAAAAGTAGATAATGACATAAAAGCCGCTTTATCCCTGAGCATCCGGTAATATGTAGAAACAACACTCCAATGAATAAAATCGGTATTGGTGAGATATTTTTTTACAACATTAACTTCTTTCTCGGAAAGTTGATTATAATAAATCCTCCTGCATAATCCGAGCGGAGAAGAAACACATTCAGTTTTTCTTTTCCATGAATAAAACTGCTGTGATGAAATTTTAAAAACATTGAGAGATCGTCTGAATCCTATTGTATTTGCTACTTTTGAGATAACAGTGACAATGTCTTTTGAAAATATTTTATAAATGGCTTTGCTAACATTCGTATCAGAAAAAATAAGCTGAATTGCATCACTAATATATATAACAGCACGAAAAAATGACAACAGCTTTTTTGCAGAAGCCATACGTTTTAAAGTATCTACATCTTTATCATAGTCAAACGATTTTTCAATACTAAAAATCCTGGAAACATCTGTATTCTTCTTCCAGTAATCCAGAGTACCTGGCGGAATTTGTATTGCGGTTTGTTTATCTAATATTCCGAAAAAATATGCTAATTTGGTATTTGTGTGATAAATGTTCCGCATAAAAAAATATTTTCAGTATTAAATTATTAGCTAAAAGTATGAATAATAGATAAAATGCAACATCTGAAGCTAACGGAGTATTGGGAGTTTTATAAAATTTGAAATTTTAATGAGGAATTTTTTAATGAGAATTAGTTTTCAATTAAAAAATGTATTATTTTTGGTTATAGAATAATAGTTGCAAAATAAATCAGAATTCGACCTTAGCGTTACTCTATTGTTACCCGCTTCACGCAACTAACTTATAATCAGTCATTATTCCAACTCCGACATCGAGAGCTAAAATCCCGCTTCCCATCGCTTCCATGAAGGCAATACTTTCACGTTGTATATCGGTAAGTTGAAGTATGCCGCTTTTAAATTGAGCTGAACATTCAAATCCAATGGGAACTTTCTGATATGAAATGTCGCTTTGTCCGTTGTATAAACGATTCCAAGAATAGTCTAAACGTTCCTGATCTTTTGCAGAAACTACTTCATGCAAAAATTTTGAGAAGAGACGTTCACCTTCAATCCTTGCATTGGCTTTGAGTTCAGCTTTTTCTTCTTTGCTTAATTTGTCATCACGTAGCGGACGATTAGCAATGTAGTAATCTGCAATGTCAATAGCAGAAGACTTTTCAAAGTCACTGTCCGCATTTAAAGTGAACAACCATTTCACATACACTTCTTGCAAGCTGTATTTTGCTTCACCATCAAAACGCAAATGAATTTTTTCCTTGTCTTTTTTGCGTTCAACTTTTCCATTTACTTTTTTCAGTTCTTCAGCTTTCTCAACATCCATGTATTCTTCACGGACTTCCATAATTGAAAACAGCAAAGTGTCGGCAGCAAAATCAGAAATAGCCGTGATGATGGGTCGTTCCTTTTCATCGGGATTGGTGACAGTCATCATCAACGGCTTTGCTTTCTGAATAGCTTCCCTGTGTTTGTCATAAACATCTTCGCCCCATTGTTCAAGTATGTTTTCTTTGTCAGCTTCAAGTTGCAGCTCTCTGTCATACATATTTCCATAGGTATAGATGGGATAAGGAACAACTTCACCGCCCATAAAAAACAATGCACCTTTTTTAACCAGAGAGGAAAGATCATCTGCATTGGCCGCAATTGAAGTCTTTACCAGTTTGCATGATTTTGCGGAAACATAATATAGCCCGTCATTGCTGCGATAGATAAAATAATTTTCACCTTCAGCATAAGCATGAGTTTTGATGTACTTTCCAAGCGTAGTTCCTTTTTCAACATTGCGTATGTCACGGAAATGATTGTCTTTGATAGTGACATTTTCAGTGGTAACAACATTTTCAATCACGCTTCCCCCTTTAATTAAGTACTTTTCCCATCCTTTCATTTCAATGCCGAGACTGCGTTTATACCAAACCCATGCTTTGATTTCATCATGAGTAATCCCTTTGTTGTAGCGTTCTACAACATCATCAAAGCTCATGGTTTTCTTAGTGTCTCCGAGACCTGCAAAATGTTTTGCATCTTTTAGAACCCTGCGGATTGTATTCATGTTAGCATCAATACAATTGCTTGTAGCTTGTGATAAAGCTCCCAATCCATTGATCCCGCTTATTCCGTTTAAAAAGCTCATGGTTTATATGTTTAATAATTGTAATTCTGTTTCCAATGCAAGTGCTTCAAGTTCTAAAATGTTTGAACCAGCTGCCTTATCCTGTTTTTGCTGCTCTTTCACGAAGTATTCAAATTCCTTTTCAATCACTTCAGAGATTTTAGTTTTCCAGTAATGTTCAGTTCCCGGTCTTTCAGTAATGGCCATCAGAATGTCATCTGGAATGTACCAGCCTTCTTCATCGGAAATATGAATGCCTTTGCTTTTGCCGATTTCAATAATAATATTCCGCAGTTCAAGGCAGAAGTCCAGCCAGTCGCCTTCAAAAGTGTATTTGTTATGATTCCTCTCGCTGACAACTTTTGTTAGTTTTGATTCCAGTTCCTTTCGTTTAGCACGATCACGGCCAACATCTTTCAGTAGCTTCTTCAGTTCGTCAATCTGCTGTTCAAGTGGAGCCTGTATTTTTTCAAACTCATTTACTGCATCATGATAGTATGAATGAAATTCATTAACCTGCCAGTCCAGAACTTTCTTTGCACTACCGAAACGGTTTGCTGGCTTCTCTGAATCCGTTTCAATATGCTGAGTGTCCTGCTTAAATTCAGCCTGAGTGGAATTTGAGTTTTGCTCAGAATGAACATTATTCTGTTCATCTTGAACATTTTTTTGTGCAGAATGAACATTATTTTGAACACTTTCATTTAAACCTTCTTTAATAGTGCTGATAATATTCTCCTTTGTTCCTTTTACACTTATCGGGAATTGAACGGATGTAGTGACAACTTCTTTCCCGCAAATCTTTTCAGGGTGCATTACAAACCATGTATTGAATGAAGTGATCTCTGTAAAAGTCAAAGGTTCATTCAATGCGAAAGTGAGCTTGTATTCATAATCCAGAAGTTCATTAAAACGTTTTTGCTGACTCTCAGAAATAAAACCATTCCGTATTAAAGTTCTGTCGGAATTCGTTTCATCACGATTGGCAGGCAATTCCTCAATCAACTTGCGGATAGCTATAATCCTTGCACGAAGCCACGAAGGGGTAATATGTTCAGTCGATAAATTCAAAGCTTTATTAAAATTCTGATTAAATCATCTTGTTCAGTATCTAAAAAATCCAAAATTTTCCCCCAAGTCGTAGTATTTTCTTCTAAACCGAGAGCTTTGTTTACTTTCAAACTAAATATGAGTGAAGACCTGACTTTGTCTATTTCAGATAACTCTTGAGTCAACTGATCATGCCTTTCTTTGTTCATTTTCCGCAAATCGCCATCACTCATTTTGGCAAATTCTGTAGAGTTAATAATTTTTCTGGAAAATCTTTTCTTTCTTTTTGTTGCCATATTATTCGATGTTTAATTCCGATTCCATTTGCGGAATGATCGCAGCCGGGACCAGATGTTGATTAATAATTCGATTTATTATTTGTTGTTCAAGACTTTTGTAGCCCTGTTGCGTTTGTATTCTTTCCCAGAGATTCGGTGAGTTTGCTTTGGTAACTCGTTTCAGCTGACGTAGGATCTCTTCACGCAATTCGTTTTCAAGCTTGCCTGAATCCTTTTCTTTAGCCCCCGATAAAGACGGATCAGCGTTATCAGCAAAAGAATGATACTCGTTTTTTGTAGCTATTATATGATCGAGAACAGCAATGTCAAAATATTTGCAGGCAGCTTTTATTTTCTTTGTCAGTTCCTGATCCTGTTTGCTGGGATTGACATTTCCACTTGGATGGTTGTGAGAAAGGATTAAAGCTTTTGCAAGCACTTTCAATGCTACTGCAACAATCATTTCAATATCAACCTGAGTTGAATTGATAGTTCCTTTTGTGTGCCGGTAATATCCTATAACCTTGTTTGCATGGTTCATGTACAGTACAATGAAATGCTCCTGTATCTCTATGCCATCACCGATAATTTCTTTCACAAAGTTGTAAGCATCCTGCGATGACTTGATAGTATTATAGATCAGCCGTTCCTCTTTGAATGTAAGATCAACTTCTTTGACCCGAAAATCTTTTTCAATATCCTTGATCTGTTTGTCCAGGTCTTTCAACTCCGCACCATCAAACACAAACATTGGAGCCTTCTGAGGTATTTTATAATCTGCCATTTTACTTTTTCTTTAAAACAATAATATCTGTGGGAACTTCTGAAAACCTGAATACAGGTGGTAAACGATAGGCATCAATTAAATCAGCTAAAAGTCCGATTGAATCTTTTTCTGAGTTGTATGAAATTCCGTTGTGTAAAAAATTACTTGATGTCAGATACACCAATAGCCCGCCACTCTTAAGTAATTTCAATCCGTAATACATAAAGAATAATTCAATCTGCTGCATTTTAGGAGAAGTGAAATAAGAACTGTATTTGTTCTTGTGCTTGCCATATGGAGGATTTCCGATAATGAGAGAGAACGGATAACCAGAAAGCCAGGTTAATTTATCACCTTTGATCTTGCTGGTAAAACGTGATTCCTGGAGAAATGCAGTTTCAAAATATCCGGTATAAATTTCAGATTTCGGATAAGTGATCTGACAGATTCTTGCTGAAGTTGGATTAATTTCAAAACCTGTTACTTTGCATTTATCTGGAGCAGATGCTATCAGTCTGCCCGTTGCAATGCTTGGTTCAAGTACAGTTCCGGTTTTATCAAAGCCATACTTGTAAGCCAGTTCCCACATCAATTCCACAATGTAATCCGGTGTGAAGAATTCATACAGCACACCTTCGCCGCTGGCTCCTTTGTTGCCTTGTCCGCCGGAGCCTTCGTATTGCTGAATAAATGCAATATCATCCTGAGAATAGGATTCCTTTTTAGAATCCTTTTCCCGGATGAATGTTTCGATCTGTTTGTTAAGGATAAATTGGTTTACTGACTTGGCCATCAATTTTGCTTTTATGCAAATCTATGGCAGCTGAAAATTTTGATTGTGCTGAAAAGTGAGGTAAGTTGACTTAGTAGGAGATAATGTTAGATAATGTCAGATAATGTTAATTAGTTGTATCTGGATTTTGTTTGTCTTTTCTGGATTTCATGTATTCCTCTTCTATGCGATTAAGATTTTCAATAAATTTTGACCTAGCTGCATCGTCATAAAGAAATTTATCCAAATCTCTCGATAAATTAACTTGTTTAGCAAGTTCAGGGTTTCGTGCTAATTCTTGGATAAAATCACTTAACTCGCTTCCTGTAAGTTCGCCAGCAGTGTATGCTTCAATTAATTTGAAATAGTCCTTTGCCACGTGTAAAGAGATTTAAATATTGTTTGCCAAATTTAGTAATGATTTTATTTTTGAAAGTAAAAAAGCCGAATGTAAATATAGATTATAGATTATTTGATAATTTTATTTTAATGAAGTATGAAAAGTTAAAAAATTGTTGTTCATTTCTTCTTCATAATAAATGTAGTGTGGATGAAAGGTCACATTACCTGTTGTAATTATTTCATTAGTAAATGAAATGCTGTTTTTTCCTATGGAAGGCATAATACAAGTAACTAATAATTCCAAATGTTCTGGAAGTTTGCTATTAAAGCCAAAAAGCTTCCACCACTTATCACCGCATTTGCTTCTTAAAAGTTGCATAATAAAAGTTGCATAAATTAAACCTTGTTTTAAAACTTTAATTGGTGGTTCTTGGGGTTTATTTTCATCTTTAACTTCCATAATACACAAATAAGATTTATTCCCTTTTTTGATACGAGATAGAATATCAATGCCGCCACCACTTGATTTAGAGTAGTTCAACTTATTTATATTGCTTGCACTTAGAGGAGTGGGCATTTGGAATCTAGCTATACCTGCAAGTTTCACAGGTTGAATATTACATAAAAGTTTATTCTTACTGCTTTTTTTTGAAAATTCGGTTAGTAATAAACTTTCAACCCTATGTTCATCATTCTTCTTACTCGATTGTTTTGATCTTTTTGGATTACTTGAAAAATGATTCCTAAATGCTTTAGCCTCTTTTGATCTCCAATCATCGTTATGAAGTTGAATAGTACAACCAAAATCTCTTTCGTTAGTCGTATTATGTATAGATGTAGAAATGATAATTGATCCGGTACTTTTTACTTGCAAAATTGCGACATCTTGACCTAAATATCTTAAACTGAATTTACCTGTACCTTTGGCTTCTGAGACATTCATATATAAATAGAGTGGAGCCCATTCGTTGAATTTTTGTTTGTTTGTTTTAATGATTTTAGATTTTAATTCTATATCATCTGCATATTTGCCATATCTTAACTCCCACTCAGAATTATCTAAAAGAAGTTTCTGAACCTCTGCAACTTTTATTTCACATTCTCTTTTAAATTCGCTCATACTGATATTGTTTTAAAGTTTATATTCTTTACCATCTTCCCAAAGGTCTATATTTTTGATACCCGCTTCCTCGAATTCCATTTTAAATGTTGCAGGAAAAGCGGTATGAATTGGAACTATTTTATTCGGGTTAATTGCTTTTGCGAATCTCTCTAGGTCATGAACGGTAGCGTGTCCGCTGGTGTGAATGTGTTTATAATTTATACCTACATCATTTTTAAGTGGGTTTATCTTTTGGGCAATATAATTTGTTTCGTCTTTTAAGTACCCTTCCCATTGAGAATAAATAATATTTATAATTCCTTTACTTCGCAGTTTATTAATCAAATTTTCATTCGGACAACGAACAAAATAAACATAATTGGAGGGGTTTTGGAATACTAAATTACCCATCCTATGTTGTTTTACTCTTATGCGAAACTCGTCAAAGGATTTATCTTTTATTTTTTCTAATTGTGATGGATGGTCATAGACTTTAATTTCTTTCCATTCTATTGCAGGAATATTTGTAGATTGTTTCCGCACCATCTCTAAAATCCAGGCTGTATAAATATCAATTACAAGATATTTATGAGTTCTTTTACACGCCCTGAAAACTGAAACAAATCGGTCAATATTCTGTGCTGAACTTATTACAAAAGATAAATTATTCTGCTCTTTGATTATATTAAAAATTGCTTCTTCTACAATATCTTCAGTTGAGTAACTGTGATTTGTTCGCTCCACCATTGTTCCTTCCATAAGCAAAATGTCAATATTTTCTGGCGACTTCTCAATTAGTTTTTTGTAAACTATGTTCTTCCTTCCTGTTGCTCTGAAATCTCCACTATAAAATACTCGCTTTCCATCTGCTTCAATTAAAAATGCGAATGCTTCAGGTGTGGAATGGTCAACCAAGTATGGAGTAACTTGGAATGTATTAGCAATAGTAAATTTTTTCCATGATTTAATTATCATAAAATTAATATTCAAAGGTGCTAAGTCTCTGAATATTTTTGTTGCATTTATCAAGTCGAGTGATATTTGCCCGATGTAAATTGGTACCTCAGTTCCGATATTTTCCATCAGTCCAAAATGGTCCTGATGTGGATGTGAAATTAAAAGTGCATCAACCTTTTTGTGTGCGTAATCAACATTTGGATTTTTTTCGTCAAGTGGCTGCCCAAGATCAATCCAAAGAATTTTTCCATTATCGGCAGTTAATTCTATGCAAGTTCCTCCTATCTCTTTTGTGCCTCTATAAATTTTCGCCTTCATGTAAATTGGATTATCATTCGTGTCCTAATAATATTTGATGTATATTGTTGTAATAAAAATGCTGGAATCTACAATTCATTATAAACCTTTGTTTATTTAATTTCCCAAATATAATGTGATTTAATATAGAGACAAAACTTATGATAGCAGAAGTTGAAATTATATCCTTTTGAAATACCATCTTGAAATTAATTATTCAAAATTTTCTTTCCAGCTTTCGCCATCAATCATTTCTTTTAACTGAGCAAATGCTTTTTTATCGCTTTCATAATTTATATCATTTTTATCAAGCATCTTTTCGCCAAGATTGTAATAATACTTAGCTTGTATGATATTATTGACATCCAAGGAAATTTGAGTTAAAAAGCCGAACATATAAATCATTTCATAACCAATGTCCTTTGCATATTGACTCAGCTCCAATGCGAACCGCGCATCGCTTACTGCACTATAAAGCAATCCGTTTTCTGCATCATGAATCGCTCTTTCAAAAAATAAATCAGCCTGTGCTTTAAATACATTTCCAAGCTTTGAAATTGTTTGTGCTTTAAAAGAAAAGTAATCTTGTTTTATGTCAATCCCATTGCTCATAGTTTTTTTGGCTATATTTATTTTTGAAATATGTTTTGTTAATCATTTTGTAGTCACCAATTTTCGATATCAATTTCTATAATATCAATATCTGGGAAATCATATTCTTTAATCAGAAAATCTTTAGTGAATACTCTTTCCAATGGGTCAATTAATTTTGACAATATTTTATTAATATCAAATGTGCATTTTTCAAGGTATGATTCGGCTTTTTGAAGAAATCCAAGATAAAAGCCTTTTTCTAATGGAGTTTCAGAACCATTCCAATGGTAATAATGCAAATCATATAGTTTCAAACTGAATGATTTTAGCTGTCTAAACAAATAATATAATTCAGGATCCGAATTTTCATAATATCTTTTTTCTGCTTTGTAAACCTTTCTTCGTTCTTCATTCAACTCTTTAATTAACGAATTATAATCAGGGTTATATTTTATATCTTTCTTTTCATTGTAATCGAAGCGAAGGAAATACCCATCATAAAAGTATGAGATAGAATTATATTTACTATCATTTTTTTCCACTGCTTTATTTTCAAAACCGTATGCTTTCAATATTGATAAAATTTGTTTGTACCGGAAAAGCCGTGGATAGTTATCTTCTATACTCTTTAAATTCCATTTGTTTTCATCTGGAGTCAACCTGACGAAATCATATACTCTGAATAAAAGGTCTATCGGAGTGATCTCTTTGCTTTCGTATAAATTCGTATCCATACCGCAAAATAAAAGCATCATCCCGTAATGTATTTACGGTCTGGATAATAATTTTATATTTGTTAGATAAATTCACACACACTAATGCAAGGATACCATTATGCCAATTAATAAAAAATCATTCATGCGATACCGTGTAATAGACGCATGTTTAAGGAATAAATACAACCCGTATCCTTCACGGGAATATATAATTGAGAAATGCGAAGAAAAACTTGATTGCAAAATATCCGTTTCAACTTTTGAAAAGGACTTATATGCAATGAAAAATAATCCTGAACCCGGATATTATGCCCCTATTGAATATAATAAAGCAAAGAATGGCTACTACTATACAGATAAAACATTTTCTATAGAAAATTTCTCTCTAAAAGAAGAAGATATAGATGCCATTGAATTTGCTACAGCAATGTTGCAGCAATATAAGAATCTGCCAATTCTTGAGAAATATGCTAATGCAATTGATAAGATTATGGATGTTGTTAATGTTAGAAAATTGCTGAATAAGGAAGAGTTCAACAAATATGTTCAGCTTGAAAAAGTTCTTGCATATAAAGGCAATGAATTTCTGGAAACCTTTATAAGTGCAATTAAAGAAATGCAAGTATTGTCAGTGAAGTACAGAACATTTTATTCGACCAAAGAAACCATATTATTTATTCATCCCTATTTATTAAAAGAATATAAAAACAGATGGTACATCATAGCATTACACAATAAATACAAGGATTTGGTTACCTTGTGTCTTGACAGAATAATTTCTATAAATCCTGTTTCAAATATAAAATATGTAAAAACACCTTTTAATCAGGATCAATATTATGAAAATTCAATAGGAATGAATGTTATGGAGGGAAAGCCAAAACAAATTCTGCTTGAATTTTCCAAAGAACATGCGCAATATCTGATAACTCAACCAATCCACGAAAGCCAACAAGTTGTGAAAACGACGGATAGTAATATTATCATAAGCTTAAAAGTTCATCCAACCATAGAATTAATATCCTTTATCCTCGGATGGGGAAATCATGTGAAGGTTATTAAGCCTATGGAATTGCAAAGCAAAATAAAAGAAGAATATAAGAATTGCCTGAAATTATACAAAGCATGAGATATTTATCCATACCTGCTTTACCAGTATTTTAGAACTATTCAGTAGATTTTATTAAAATATCTTTGTCCGTAAAAAGATTACGGCCCGAGGTTGCTATTTTGTTTAAAAATACAATTCAAACACTATGAAGATTATCATTAATGATATTTTTTTTAATGATTCCAATTTATCTGTTTTACACGTTGCATCTGGTTTAGGTTCCATTGACAGTAAAAGTATTTTTATAGGATTGAAATTCCCAAAACTTACTGAAGTACTTGAAATACATGGTGAGCATGGAAATAAAATCAGTGAATTAATTGATCGGAAATATAGTGATTATCAAAATTTTTCTGAAGCAGTGATATGTAATCCTTCAATAGAATACGATCTGCCTGTTGAATCTCTAAGGTGTCCGCTCATTAGGATAAATCTTTTGGAAGAAACAGGACAGACTCTTGAATGTGAAGTCGAAATAGATAATGGATTACACACAGATGACTTATTTATAAAAATGAGAGACCAAGTAAAAGTAGAGATTGAATCTGTGAGCAGAACCAATTATTATCAGGATTTATATAAATATTTTCACGATAAAAGTGTCGAGCTTATTGATTGCTTTAGATACCAGGCAGCAAAAGAATTATTAAATGAAGCTCTTGAATATTTTCCAAACAAACAAGGTTTTAAAATAAACTTAGGATTATGCCAATGCGAATTGGAAGAATATTCTGATGCAACAGAAACTTTAAACGATATTTTGAAATTGGATAACAAATGTTATTTGGCTTATATAAATAAAGCCATTCTTTTCAGAAAATTGAGAAAGTATAATTTGTCAATAATAAACCTTAAAATTGCCTATAAAATTGATATATGCAATACTCAGGCTATTAGAGAGCTTGCCATAACATATGGTGAAATGGGTAAAACAAAAAAAGCACTTCAATATGCTAAAATCCTTTTAGATGCAGAGCCGGAAGAGGAAGAAAGTTATTTAATATTGGGTTTTGTATATGAGCGTATGGGGAAATACAAAAAAGCTATTAATGCTTTTAATCATATACTAAATGAAATTAATCCTTTTGACCATTGGGCATTGATTAATCGTGGCAAAATATTATTTGAAAAATTTGATGAGACTGATAAAGCATTGTATGATATTAAGCTTGCTCAGAATTTAGGGAATCCTTTTGCAAATGAACTAATTGATGAAATAAATAATGAATATTTGTAAATAATTTTATTTGATTCATTTTACTTCTTGTAAAAGATATAACGAGAGTATTCAATATTATCACAAGGATTCTTACACCTAACCACTTGCTGCAACTTCCTTCTTGAAAATATCCAAAGCCAGGGCTTGTATCGTTCACCTTTAAAAACAACCTGTATTATGCTGTCACGGCTTTCTATATGTACTTTCTGAGTGTCGCCAATGGCAATTCCCAGGACAGTATAAAATTCATCGTGGTAATTGAAAACACGAACAGGAATTGTATCATAAATAACACTGTCATATAATGCAGTGACAATTTCTTTATCCTGATGGATAACTGTCTCTGAATAATTGTTGACTGATCTTGGATTAATTTTCAGATTCCTGATCTCAGCAATGATTTCCGGGTAAATGTCTTTTGCCTCATTGTAGCGAAGCTGCATTGCATCAACTTTTGCCGCAAGCTGCCCATCACGGGTAGTGTAATATTTTATTTGCTGGTTGGCCGCTGCAAATGATTTCTCAAGCTGGTTCTTGTCATTTCTTTCATTCAGATATAATCTGATAAAATAAAATGCTGTGCCACCGAAAAGCAGCATCAGTACTGAGATAATTATAAAAATACGATTTGAAATTTTCATGGTAATTAATTTTGTTTTTCGCCTGAAGGCCGTTTTGTTTCACCCCAGATGTAAGTTGAAAGAATTGTCATGATACCTGCAACACAAGCAGTGGCAAGCCCCTCCATGCTTTTCAGCACAGAGAGGACTGCCAGAGCTGCAAGCACGATGCCTGCAACGATAGTTAACAGATAACGTTTTGATTGTTGCATTACGATGGTATCTGAGCGAAATCAATAGTTACAACATGATCCTTTTCCATGCCTACTGCAATAACATTATTCACAGGCTGGATTTCATTCATGTTTTCATCACGTACACCTTTTACAACTGAATTCTGAGCCGGTACTAATGTGCTTTGAACAGTTGTGTCCTTTTCAACAACAAAGCGTTGATTGGTCTGATAAGTGTTACCATTGATCTGGTAAGAGCCATCACCACCGTTTACAGAGTTCTTCTGAACACTTAATGCAACTTCATAATAGGGCTTGCGGAAAGAATCTGCAATCAGTACTTCACCATTGATGCGTACCTCATTGTTGAGGAAATCTGCATGACAAAAACTTTTAAATACATCGATCATTTTAAAGTTCAGGATCTTTCCGTCACTTTTGCGGACAAAGCCTATTTCTATGTCCTTCCATTCTTTTTCTTCATTCATGATTTTTATTTTTTAGGGTTATTACTATTTTTATTTTTTCTGTATCTCGACCATAGCCAGGCTCCGCCTACACCAAGCAGAATAAAACCGGTTATTCCAAGTTCAAACTTTTTTTTTCAACCGCAGTGAGGACATCATCAATGAACTCTTTCGGAATTGCATTGGCGATCATTTTCTTTGCTTCTGCCATTGTGATCTTTCCATCCTTGTTGTAATCCATTCCCGGATTCTGAGCTGCAATAACAGAAGCCGGAATTGTTGCTGTCTGTATGACATAATCATCACCCTGTCCGATAGCAGCTGGAAAGAAAGTAATCATGTACAGATCATAATAACTTTTAATGCGACCTGCATATGGTTTGAAATATAAATACACATATTCCAATTGCTGAAGGTTAGTCATTAAATAAAGTTTCTGTCCAGTTGTGCCAAGCCATGTGGCAGTGAAAGGCATGAACTGTATCAAGCCCACAGCACGATATGCGGCACGGGTATAAGCATTAGTGCTGTCACCGGATTGATAGTTTACAGCCTGTGCATTCAGTCCACTTTCATTGTGCATGACCACCATCAGCCAGTTAGGATTGATCCCGAGCAGGCCAGCAATCTTCTGAACCTTTGTTGCAAAATCAGTTTTACTTTCACCTTTGTTGCAGATAATTTTATCAGTAAGTATCATCGTTCAATAATTTTTATGTTAGAAGCATCGGCCCAGCGTTCGGTATTATCCACTGTCCTGAATTTTATAAACTGGTTTTTTGAAGTATTCAGTTCGCCCAGGTATTCACCAAGCAGTGTCTGTCTCTCAACTTTTACATAAGGGTGCATGTTACTATCGAGAACCTGCATATCCTTTGATGAAACAACCAGCCTTCTTGATAATCCGCTTACTTCAGCATCATAATAATCAAGAGGCTTTTTATATTTCACAACAGATGCAAGTGATGGATACTTGTCGAACATGGGTTTGAAGTAATCATACTTGTCAACATAATCACTGCTGGAAGAAATCCAGAAAGTGTATTTCTTCCCTGCGAATGATTTAAAAAAATCAGGAAGGTTTTCTTTAACAACAAGAAATCCGACCTGAATGAATTTTACATTATTCTCAGTATCGTATTCCTGCTTGCCAGTGGCATAACCTATGAATTCCCCGGCTTTTGCTTTACTGATAATATTGTTTGTAGAAGTTTCATAAAACGCACCGTGATAGCTGGCATCAGCAGAACTGCGAAGGAACACTTCTTTCTTTGCCACTATCATCTGACCTTTCTTTGCAAATACTGCATTAGTAGTAGCAGCAGAAGTAGTACTGGATGAAGTGCTGGAAGTAGTAGGTGAGTTAAGAGCGATCAGTGTAAGAAACTTCTGATACTCATCAGTAGTAAGCTCGCTTTGGAGATCTGCTGTCAGATCGGAATCATAAAGCTTTTTGTAGGATGTTGCAACCTTGTCGAAGTTTGTGATCTTCTTTGCTGTTGACACAATTGCATCGTTGTTAGTAGTATCGAATGCCATCATCCAGGATATTCCTGAAGGATTCATAGCATTACGCAGAAGCATGGCCTGTTGAACTTCAAGATCATTGTCAGCCTGGAGACTGGTGTTCTTTTTCCTGTTAGTGGTAATGATCTTGCGTACCAGTTTATATGTCAGAAAGCCGCCAATGCCGACAACCAGTCCACCGACAAGAACCCGTTTAGGATTGTCGAGCCATTCTTCCACTTTGTTTTTTTGAAGTTTCCGTTCCATCAGATGAACATTTTTGCTTTGCGTACAAGGCTTGGTTTTGCTTTTATTTTCTTTGCGAAATCAATGAAGTCTTCAGTAGAGAGTTCGTTGCGTGTGGTCTTCATCAGGTCGAACATGGCTTGAAGGATTGCCTTTGCTTCTTCATTGGAATCAGCATCAATTTTTACTTTGAATTCAAACGTTGTCATTGGAAGAGTCCTTTCTGTTTTTTAAATACTCTATCAGCTCATCAGCAACTGCATTGTTAGCCTCGATGTCGGAGAAGATGTAAAATATCTTTGCCAGTACATTGTTTGGTGTGGATTTGAGATAGTCAGCGATCAGATTTATAATAATTGTCCGTTCCTCATCTTCCGGTGTTTTGGTGGCTTCAGGAGCAGCCGGAGTCTCTTCAACTATCCCTGAGTTGTCTGTAGTTTTTGCAGGCAATTGTTTAACAGGAGTTTCTTTCTTTTCAGAAATCCCCATCAGTTCTGCAATAGGCTTTTTTATGGTTTCCTTTTTGATACCGAAGCTTTCAAGAATATCACCAAGCATACCGGCGTAATACTTTATCTCTTTTTTGCTTTCAAGTTCAGTTTCCAGTTCCTCATTTTTATTTTCAAGTTCTTCAATCCGGTTCTGAAGTTCTTCATTTTCTGAAGTAAGTTCTTTCACTTCTTCTTTCAGCTCTTCATGCTCAATCAGTCTCTGACGTTCGGTTAAACGCTGGTCAACAATCTGGTTGATCTCAGCTTCACCAAATCCTTTGAAGGGGATCGGCTGATTCACCTGCGGAGTATTATCAATAACATCACAAACATTCATATCAACGTATTCCCCGGAATCGGTGAACAGATCAATTTTAATTTTCTCCGGTTTTTCAACTTCAAGAAAAGTATTTACCTGCTTGATAAGTGAGAGTGCATCCATTTTCTCAAGCACCTTACGATGACTGCGACCATTGATAAAAGTGGTAGTGTATAAAATTCTTTTACCAAGCTTCGTTCCTTCGTTCTTCGCTTTCTTCCTCATGTTGGTAAGGAAATGGTCTACATTGGTTGCTGTCATTTTACTGAGGTATTAATCTTATAAATTCAAGAAGCTGTATGGTGCGTTCAGGATTTTCAATGATAATAAGTCCGCTGAATTCCCTTACCTGTGAGAGAACCTGCTGTGAGTAATGCTGACCCACTTTGTACACATTGATGTCGGAATGGATAATCGTTCCGTTGGCAAGATCCCTGGACACAAGAAAGAAAAATTCATTGTAAGCCGGAATGCGGTATTCATGCACATCATCGCTGGTGACAAAAGAAATTTCATCCACCCGGAACCTGTCAAAGCTGCGGATATGCAATCGTTGTCTTATTTTATGCAGAGCGTAGTAGTCCATATTATTCAGAAGCTAAACAATCGAAGTAAATGTTCAAACTATAAGGAATGAATTTGCCTTCATGATCCTTTGACTGTTCGAGATCACGGTAGAAGCCGTTAACAGTGAAGTTTGGAATCAGCTTTTCATTGATTTCAACAAAGCTGTTTTTCTTACTCAACGGTTCACGTTTAAATCCGACCATGTGATGAAAAGGATGCAACTGCCATGAGTTAAGCAGTACACTGACTTCTCCGAGATGCGGAATATCATTTGTGCAGATACAGTTCTTTACAGACAATATGATCCCTTTGCAGCGCAACAGGTGGGCAGGCAGTTTCCGGTCAAGGTGGATAATCTGCCCGTCCTCAGTTACGTCAACAGGAAGAATTACAAAGCGGCGTATTTCCTTACTTTTGAGTGTCATTGTTTTCGTTACCGTTTTTCAGTTTCAGATAAATAATTGCCTGGTATGGGAATGTAATTCCTGCAACAAATCCACCGTCAGTATAGCGGCCTTCAATATGGCTTCCCTTTGCTTCAATTCGTTCATCATGATCGAAATGAAAGAAGCGCTCATTCGGAGAAGTTGATTGATTACATGCAAGCAATTTGGTTTCAAAACCTTCAGGAAGGATTTCCTGATCAGCAATGCGAAGCTCCAGCGTGGTCCCGAAATGCGAATCATCTTTTGGTAATGAAACGAACATGCCGTCAATGCGCTCGTACAGCTTGTCAGTATCCGCAGTGAACTTTACAGTTTCACCTGCTGTGTTGACTTTTATTTTGATGAGCTGATATTTGGTTAATTTCATTTTTTAATTATTTGCATCACACTATATCCCTCTCCAAAATGGAGAAGGATACAGAGATGATGGATTAGTACTTGGTTACGGAAGTTCCTACAAGGATGGCTTTCATGTAAGTGTCAGCCGGTGCGTTTGCTCCCCATTCTATGTTGAGTTCCATTGCCTGCTGATCGAGGATCACCTTCGGGTTATCCAGAACAAACAAACCTTTGCGGGTTGTCATGTTCACAGTATTGAACACATCACAGCTGGTTGAAGGGATCAGGGTAGTTCCATTTGCTTTGAACTCGAATTCACCGTTGCGGATATAATCCGGCAGCGTGTCGAAGTTCACCTGTTCCACTTTCCCGCCTACGGGAGGAACACCAACAAGAAGAATGATACCGGAGATCAGCATGATGTTTCCCTTTTCAAGTTTTGCAGAACTGATGTTGCACTGACCAACAATTTTGTTGTCGTCATCTTTCAGCATCTTGACGATCTTGTTAGTGCTGATGTTCTTGGTTACATAGTAGGCTGCATCCACTGCCTGAAGGGTTTTGTTTGCAAGACCCTGCTGGATTTCTTTCGGAAGCCAGTGAAGCCTGCGCTCAAATTCGCCACGGCTGTTGGTTTGTCCGGCTGGTGCTGCCACTGCTGTACGCTGTTGTGTTTGCACTCTGCGCACGAACTGTTTTTTTTCAGCCAGGGGCGCACGTTCAATTGCTCCTACAAGCTCATCTTCGCTGATGGCTCCGAGCAGGTTATAATCGCTGTTTGCTATTTGTCCTAATGTTATCATGGTAATTTAGATTTTAGATTTATGATTTAAGAATTACGATTTAAATTTTTCACTTTGTTGTCACACTGAGCTTGTCGAAGTGTGAATTAAAGAATTTGCACTTCCTGAATTTCCTGATAGTCGTCCAGTTCTCCCATTGACATTGGTGCATTCTCAACCTGAATGGTAGGAATGTCCTGATGTCCGGGTAACAGAGGAAGATCAGGATTGTATGGAGCTACTGCCAGATTGATGGGGTCACGGAACACTCTTTTCAGAGGATCATTAATATTGAAGTCACCTAATCCGTTCAGAATATCCTTCTTCAGGAATACTTTCACAGTGGAAGCGATACCGCTTGCAGCCACACCGGCAGCAACCAGTTTGAGGTTTTTGTCTTTCAGCAGGATTGCTCCACCAACACCGGCAGTGATCTGCACGATGGGTTTTATGATTGACTTCACCTGGAATCCCGTGGCTGTTTCATCCACTGGCACGGCTTTGTCAATAAGCTTTCCTGCCATGTTCCCACCGACCATACCAAGTATAATCAGTCCGGGAGTCTTAAGCTCTTCAAGGATTGTCTTTGCATCCAGCTTGGGCTTTGCAGTTTTTGTTTTTTCGTTTGGCATTGTTTTAAAATTTATTGGTTTGACTTATTTTTTTCTTAGGTAAAATTAACATGCTGTATTTTTTTCTTTCTTGGTTTAGCTTTGCTTCTGGGTTTCTTTTTCCCTTTAGCTGCTCCGCTTAATTCTTTAGCTGAAGTATTCTGAGGCTTCTTTTTACCGGAAAACAGTTTGCTGAGACCCCAGATTGCAAGACCGGCACCACCGATTACTACAACAGGATTCTTCTTCACAAAGCCAACAATACCGCTTTCAGAATCATCACTTCCATCATCACTGCTGCCATCATCTGCTGTTTCAGAACTACCTGTTCCGTCATCTTTTAATTCAGGATCATTCATCATGAGATCGCCTTCGGCAGATTTTGCATCAACTTCCGTTTGCAGATCATCAGCTTCACTTTGTTTCATGACACCATTGTCGACAAGAATTTTCAGCACAGAAGTAATGACAGGGATAGCTGCTGCCAGAGCTGCTGCTGCGGGAGCAACACCGAGACCTGACAGAATAAATTCTTCATCAAATCCGCTGAGACCGCCTGCTTTGCCTTTAAGGATTGCATTCTTCAGTTTATCACTCTTGCCCTGGAGTTTGTCAACAAAAAGTTTTTCAACTTTAGTAAGGCTTGCCTTTGCTTTGTTCCAGTCAGCTTCACTCACATTTTTTGCAGCAGCTTCTTCCTTGGTTGCATAAGCCCATTTCAGCTTACTTGCCATTTTCTTGAGGTTAAGTTTCATAGCCAGAAGAAAACCATTACGTGCAGAGATAGTTACCGGATTGTAGCGGATAAAGGCTTTCCCGCCTTTCTTAACGGCTTCACCTATTTTTTTGAAGAAACCTTTTTTTGCAGGTTTGTCTTTTTTCTTCTCTGCTTTTTTCTCTTTTCTTTTTTCCTTCTTTTCTTTGCGTTTCTTCCCGCCGAGTTCTTCGGCAATTTCGGCATTGGTTAAACCTTCCAGTTCTTCCCAATCATTGTCCAGACCTTCCAGATCAGAGTTTTCTTCAATACCGTCCATGCCGAAGTGCTTGTTTAAAGCATCCTCGTTCTGTGCAAGTATGGCAAGTGCCTTGTCACGATTGGGAGTGTTGAAGTTTGCAATGGCATAATCCAGCATTTTCAAGAATGCAGGAGGATAGTCCACATCTTGGATCAGATGCGGTCTTCCAGCAATCATGTTGCGGGTTTTTACAAGATGTGCATAAATGGTTTGCAGGCGGTCTGCTTCATTTTCTACACCGAGGTTGTCTAATCCTTCCAGATCGTTCACCAGTTCCATTACGTTATTGGTGACACCTGAAAGAACAGCTACATTGATTCCGTTTAAGCTCATAGTAAAATCCTTTTTTTCAGTAAATGGTTTTTCAAAATTGAATTGCGACAATACACAGTCGATTATGTAATAGCTCTTATTGTCTTCAGTGGGGACAATCACATATACATGCTGGAATACATCCTGATCGTATTTTGTAATGCGAAACTTATGAGGTATCTGAAGATTCGTAAGTATGGAAGAAACAAATATTGAAAAGCAATCACAGTCAATTCCTATACTGCGTTCTGACCAGCTACGGCAAGGTCTGCGTAATTGTTCCAGTCCACGCTTGTCAAGTTTGTATTGAATGTGATTATAAAGAAAGTTCCAGATGTTTTCGCAGGTCTCACGCAGCGTTTTCCCTTTCAGATATTGAGCTACTTTCTTTGTGTCGTTGATATACTTCCAAACAACTTTCTTCATCAGCTCTACTGTATCATCAACTTCACCGTCCTCAATCACAAGCCTGTCCTTTTCTTCCGGGAACCCGAAGAACTGCTCGAACTGCTTTCCGTCACGAATTGGACGGTAACCGCTGCTGATGGATTGTATGGAAAATTTATTGCTCATATAATTTTTGATGATTCAGATTCGTAATAAATTCCGTTAGCATACAAAGAGTACTTCATCTCAAGAGGAATGCCTATTGCTTCGCCCAGTGCAGTTAAATCTTTTGCTTTGAAAGCAGTAATGATTGCAGGAATTTTTGTGATAATTCCGACAACATATCCAACAAGTATTGTCCAGGGAATTACAATCTCTATTGTGTCAATCTGTGATGTGGCAAGAGGTTCAATGGTGATGGTCTTATCTTCAGGATGTGTGCTGCTGACGTATTTTCCTTTTGATGTGAGAGTGATTACCGGCTTTGTGATCTTTACTGAACTCTTTGTAGGATTGTCAATATTGATTTCAGTACGCAACACTAATCCACGCAGATCAATTTTGTGGATGCGTGGGTTTGACAAGGATGTTACAACCTTTTCAGAAACGTTGTGCATCTGATAAAGCTCATAAAGTCCATAAGCCACACCACCGGCAATACCTATTTTTAATATTGTATTCATTTATGAAATTTTCTTTTGAGTTTATCAATTCCTATTTTCACTGCATAACCTACAATAGCAGATACAGCAGCATAAAAGGCAACCTCAAGTGTTGCTTGCAAACTGATGCTTGCTATAGTAAGCTGGTTTGATAAAAAGATTTTACCAACCCCGCCAAGTATGCCGGATGTTGTTGTGATTAATGAATTTTGAGAGTTCTGTGACATAATCTTTGTAATCGTTTAACTCTTTATTGAGCGAATTCGAGTACAAAGGTCTGATGAGAAAAAATGGTGCTTGTGCTGAAAAGTGATGTAGGTTGAAGTAGTAGTAGATAATGTGAAATAAATACGTTTAAGTGAAGATAATTTCAGAATTATATTTCGTCGTGATAGTAAATTTTTGGTATATAAAATATTATATTTGCTAAATGTCTAATTGTTATAAGTGAAAAGTTTGTTTAACTAAGAATCATTAATTTGAAGTTGAAATTACTGCAATACAGAAAATATAGATTATTTGCATTTTTAAATGTATCAAATAATAGAAAGAATGAATCCCGTAATAGCATCTCTTGAAGAAAATTTAAGAAATATAAAAATCGTAACAGAGCCGACTGTTCAGGGTTTTGCATCAGACAAGGAGAATACTGGTGACTACCGAGAACTAACTGTACAACAATTTATTGCTAGTTATTTAACTACTGATTATCAAATTAAAAAGGGATGTATATTCTCCAAAGACTTAACATCTAAAAATATTGACTGTGTAATATTGTTTCCAAACCATCCTAAATTAAATACTCCTGTACGAGAAGTAATAATTGCAGAAGGAGTATACGCTGCAATTGAGGTTAAGCCAGACATTGCTACACTTACAGCAGATTCGGAATTTCATAGAGGGTTATTGCAAATTCAAAGTGTTAAGAAAATTGAAAGGAAAATAGTCCAATTCGATCTTGCCGGATTTGGTCGTCCTAAACTATCTGATTATTTTCGTAAAATACCAGGAATAATATTTAGTTTTAAGTCGCAAGACCTATTAAATGTAATTGATTATATAAGAAAAGTATATAGTGACAAGATAATTTCAGAATTTGAATTACCAGATATCATTATTTCCATTGACAAAGGAATTTTATTTTATTGTCCAAAGATTAAGGAGACGATATTCAAACCATATTTAGATCATTTATGCAGTAGTTATCCAGACAAAGTAATTGTTTTAATTCCTGAAGTCGGCACCACTCAACTCATTTGGTTCTTGCGACTTTTTTTAGCATTACCTAAACCATCTTTAGCTTTAGTAAGTTCAATAATATATGACTATTTAGAAATTGAAGGGAATGCGAACTTGAATTTCCATCCGTTAGATTTAAATGAAAGCTTTATTAAGAAATAACAAATCAATGCACTACAAAAAAACGCCAGTTATCTTTGCTTCGATACCTGTGGTATTGAGATCGTGCTAAGCTTAAACTGATATACTTTTAATTAAATATAATACAGCGACAATGGAGTTTATTTCAAAATATGATGGAGCAGTTTTTTTTGTTGACATTCTTGGAATGACAGCATTAACAAATAATAAATTGAATTTGACGGACGAAGATTACAGTCATTGGCTAGACCAGCACGGTATAGAATATACAGACCAATATCTAGCAGCTTCAATTTTAGCAGAGTTCAGACAAATACTAATTGAACTTAACCAAAACTTCGAAACTGTTACAGTTTCTCAATTATCCGATTGTGCTTTTGTTTGGTCTAGAAATATAACTGATATAGTTTTGTTTGCTTCCAAGTTTATGATCACTTCAATTGATAGAGGACTTCTTTGTAGAGGCGGCCTAACATATGGTGAAATCATTGAAACAAATCAAAATCACGAACTTGGAAGATTCATAGTTGGAAAAGCTGTCACAGATGCAGCCAAACTTGAAGGTGTTGCTAAAGGTGCAAGAGTTTTAATTGATCAAGAGTTTCCACATAGTCTATGGGAATTTGACAAAGATTTTGCAGATCGAATAATCCCATTATTTGCGCCCTTCACTAATCCATTGGACTATACTATCTATGATGAATTCAAATGGTATTTATGCCCAGACCTTTCCAAAACGGTAAAAAATCTTAGTATACTATCAGACCCAGAGAAAATAGCCCTTACCAAGAGTCGTCTAAAAGTTGCAAACCAAGTTAGATGTTCACCTAAATTCAATTGGAATTCAAAATCGAAGGAAGGACTTGTTCAATTAAAAGCAACTGTCAATTTTATTTCAGAAAACTATCTTCTGAACATTTCACACAACTTCGATTGGAATGACGTAGTTTCAAAAAGAGATTACGAAGTGGTTGAAAGAATTAACCGTAAAATTGACAGCTATAAAGATTATCGAGTAATTGAAAAGCAAGCGGAGCCCGAATGGGACGATTAAGGTAACCTTATACAATACTTAAAAATTTCATTCGTTCTAAATATTTTACTTGATAATCAAGTAATTCATCATAAGTCACAAAATTAATATCAGTTGCGTTCATCTCTTTGAGTCGTTTATTTAAAACTTTTAAACTGTCATTTTTATCGTCTATACGCCCCATTAGAATATTATATTCAAGCTTGGCTGGCACAAAGCCAAAAGCTTTTTTTATCATATCCTGATACTCTTCACTCTCTAGATATTCCTTATAATCGTTCACCTGAAAAATATGGTCAAGCATTGCACTATAAGGTTTTGGATGGAACTTCGTTTTTTTTATAAATCCTTCATTAGGAAGTTTTACTTCCAATATGCTAAGTTCTGTTCTTTGGTTGAAGTTTGGCAATAAGGTATAATCTGGTTCAAAGTAATTATTTTCTTCATAATATAATCTTGGCTCATACCAATGTTTGCTATAGTTATCACGTTTAATAAAGAAAGGATATTCATTAAAAATTTTATGGAACCTTTTTTCATCTTTTTTTTTGTTTAATCTGTTCGCTCTTTTTAACTCTTTTACATATTTATCAATAGCCATTTCAATTTCCCTTTCATTGAAATTTAACCAATCATATGAAAGTTTTCGAGGAAACAGTTTGAAGTTCTCAGAAAGAACAATCGTCTCAACATTTCGTTTTTTGTCACGGGAAAGAATATATGAGTAATCAATTTTTCCTGAATTAAATTTAATGCCCAAATTATCCAATTCGTCAAGTACTTTTTTTCGCCAAGATATTACGCAACTTTTGAGTTCCGGAATAAATAAATGTAATCTATTATGACCAATATTTTGAATTACATCAGAGAATCCATAATAACTGAATGCACTTTTGTTTTCACCTTCATCAACAATAAGAACAATAGGTATTGAACAAAAATTAAAGTCACCATTAGAAAAAAATCTTCTTTTGTCACAGGTAATTCTTTGAAAAAAATCTATCGCTCTTTGATTTTGAATGTTATTCTCGGTAATTATCAAATCAAGTTGAATCTGTTTTTTTACAACATAATTGTTTATGAAGTATTCAGCTTCATCATAGGAATAAAAGAAAGCTATACTATCTTGCTCGGAAAGTTGTTGAAGATTATTTCTAATAATATCAATGTGATAATTATTTTTAGAAATATAAATTATTCTCATTTTTTAATAACTGTTGAATTCTGTTAAATACAGTATTACAAATATTTCTTCTACAGCAAATATAAAACATTGCGAATCATTAACGAATTTTAATTAATTACAAAAAAAGGAAAGCCCTGAATATGTCAAGACTTTCCTTTTTTATATGAATGTAATTTGAAGGTTCTATATTTTACTTTGCTGAATCAGGTGGATCAAGAAATTCATAAATCATTCTCAATTGCCAGGGCATTAGTAAACGCTGACCTTTTACAAGTTTTAATTTATCTTTAATAGGCTGTAACCATAAATACAATGTGTTTCTGTGAACCTTGTATTCTGTACAGACCTGAAATATAGTTTTAACTTTTTCTGGCATGGTGATTTGTTTTTACAAAAATACTAAGTTGAAACATAGATTACACAGGCTGGTATCCCTTTACCAGACTTTGCCAGACTTTACTAAAAAAACCCCGCTATTGTGCGGGGTTTTAGTTTTACTTTACCGTATATTTCTGATAAAGCTTACTCATATCCTGGCTTACCTTTTTATCAAGCAGACGGGCATAAATTCTTGTCATGTTAATAGAGCTGTGTCCAAGCATTTTGGAAACGCTTTCAATCGGAATGTCATTATTTAAAGTAACTGTTGTAGCAAATGTATGTCGGGCCATGTGTGTGGTTATTTCTTTTTTAATCCCGCAACTATCTGCCATTTCCTTCAGATACATATTCAGTTTCTGGTTTGTCGGGATGGGTAATAGTTGGTGCTTTTCTTTACAGATGGGGTGTTCTGAATATTTATCTATTAACTCAAGCGCTATCGGTAAAAGCGGAATGTTGCATTGGTTATCTGTTTTATGTCTCCGGGTGTTAATCCATAACCTTCCATCATCACCTTTTACAATATTTTCCATAGTAAGGCTTTTCAGGTCGGAATAAGCCAGACCGGTAAAGCAGCCAAAGACAAAGCAATCCTTTACATTCTGCATACGTTCAATATCATACTCTTTCTTTATAATTATATCCAGTTCTTCCTCTGTAAGGAATCCTTTATCCACTTTTCTGAGAGTGAACTTAAAATTAGCATAAGGATTTTTTTTCATCCATCCGTTTGCAAGCGCAAGGTTGGTAATCTTTTTTAAGTTCTTCAGGTACTTTATTGTAGTGTTATGACTGCAATTCCTTTTTGTCTTATAAAACATCTCAAGCCCTGTAATGAAGCTGTGATCAATTTTATCAAGGGGAAGGTCATTTCTGTTATACTTCTCTTTAATATACGCTTGTGTTAACCGGAGGCAACTTTCATATCTCTGAACAGTAGCAGGGGCAAAGTCTTTCCCTTTCAGTAAGGTGGCTTTATCATTATGCTCCTGAAATATTCCGATAATGGTTTTTTGATTATCCTTTATTCCCAGATAGGCATCCCGGACTGAATGAACTGTTATTTCCTTATCTTCCTCCCTGAGATTACTTATATGCTGTTTAATAACATGGCGGGTATGATCGAGATAATCCTTTATTTCAAGGCCTTCTCTGGTCGTAATCTTCTTTTTCCCTTGAAATGCTTCCCATATTTCGGGTTTTACATTTTTCCCAATCGTGATGTGCAGGCATTCTTTGTTGATTGTCAGCTTCATATTAATTGAAGCTTCACCGTTTTTTAACAATCTCGCTTTCTTGATGAAGAACGATAAAGTGTTTCTTGTTCTTGTTTCCATTTTTCTCTCCTTTTTTAATGGGTTAAAATTACCTTATTTGGCTCAAAAAAGGGTGCGTAAAGGGTGGTAAACACTGGTAAAGCGTCTTAAGTGTTAGCCCAAACTTCAGAATTTTTTGGGCTAACACTTAAGCCACCTTAAGTATGCCATTTTTTACCTTTTTTTACCGGTTTGAGGAAAATGAAAAACCCCAGAAACGTCTGTGTCTACTGGGGTTTACCATGTTTTACTATCTCTTGTCAGCGGAGAGAGAGGGATTCGAACCCCCGGAGGTATTACCCTCAATAGTTTTCAAGACTACCGCAATCGACCACTCTGCCATCTCTCCGTTGCGAAAATACACATTTTTTGTAACTCACAAAAAAATATTTTCATGAAGTTAGAATATACATGACCTTATTCTTTTTTATTCTTACCGTAAACTTGCTGGAAGCTACCGTATTCTTATTGCTCCTTGTTAGCTATCTCTTTGTAAGGTAATATTGTACCGAAACCAGATGTAAAATGGAAACAAAAATTAATCATAGTACTGCAATTGATGCAAAAAAGGATGACGGCAGGAAAGAAACCAAACTGAATTTCTTTATGATTTTCTGGCTTTTGTTTATGTATAAAAAAGGCCGGAAAGGTATGATAATTTAGGTGCTTTCAGCAAAAATCATTAATTTTGTACTAAATATTAAAACTATGAAAAAGTTTTACATCATATTGTCATTATTGCTCATTTCATATGGGCTTAATGCTAAAAATTTACAGGCATACCTTTCGTATGCTACTTTTAATTCCCCTGCCGACGGTCCTTACATTGAAACTTACCTTTCTGTGGTTGGAAAAACAGTCCAGTATATTAAAAATGCTGATGGTAAATTTCAGGCTACAGTTCAGATAATGATGGTGTTCAAACAGAATGATATTATTAAGGAATTTAAAAAAACCGATCTGTTAAGCCCTGAAGTGGAGGACACAACTAAGATTGATTTTACTTTTATGGACCAGCAGCGCTTTCCTTTGCCTGAAGGCGATTATGATATGGATATACAGATTGTTGATAAGAACAAACCTGATGCTGTTGCTTATAAAAGTAGCGAGTCAATGACTATCAGTTTTCCTAAAGATAAAGTGTGTGTCTCTGGAATACAATTGGTGGAATCCTATACAAAAGCTACAACTACTAATGTCCTGACCAAAAGTGGTTATGACCTGGTGCCATTCAGCATAAACTATTATCCTGCTACAATGAATAACTTGACATTTTATGCTGAAGTTTACAACACTGATAGCGTGCTAAAAGCAGATGATAAGTTTCTGGTTAATTATTATATTGAATCATATGAAACGAAAAAAACTATCACGAATTATTTTAAATATAAAAAAGAGACTCCTAAGAAAGTGGTAGTTGTGCTTAATGAATTCGACATAACCAACCTGCCTTCAGGAAATTATAATCTTGTAATTGAAGTTAAGAATAAAGATAACGTGCAAGTTGCATTCAATAAAATGTTCTTCCAGCGTAACAATCCAGCTGCAGTTTTCAATCTGCAGGATATTGCATCACTTGATGTTTCAAATACTTTTACTGATAGAATTAAAAATCTTGATACACTGAAAGATTTTATCAAATCAACGTATCCAATATCCACACAACTGGAAAAGATATTTGCAGAAAGTAATCTTAAGACAGCTGATCTTAAAACACTTCAGCAATATTTTTATAGTTTCTGGTTAAGCCGCGATGCTGCTGATCCAGCCATTGCATGGTCGAAATATTATCTTGAAGTATTAAAGGTGAATAAAGCTTTCAGCACTTCCATTAAAAAAGGATATGAATCAGATCGTGGAAGAGTTTACCTGGAGTATGGACCGCCAAACAGTATTACACAAACAATATCCGATCCAAGTGCATATCCTTATGAAATCTGGCATTATTATACATTAAATACACAGAAAAACAGGAAATTTGTATTCTACCAACCTGATTTGGTAACGAACGATTACGAATTAATCCATTCCGATGCCGAAGGTGAAGTGAATAACCCTTCGTGGCAAATGCTGCTAATGAAAAGGAATACTACTACCAATAATCCTGATATGTTGAAGGATGGAGATTATTACGGTGGTAAAGCCGACGATTATTTTAAAAATCCTCATTGATGCTTTTGAGTATTTGAATTTTTCAGGCTTCGGAAGAAGCCTGATTTTTTTTGCGACAATTATTTGCTGGCACTTTCAACTGACAGCACAAAATCCCTGATTTTTTTATTATAGGCATCTGATTTTTTTGCATTCTCCTTTTCGGCCAGGAATGCCGCATATCGTGCACCTCCAAAATAGAACATCTGCATCAGTCCAAAGCCAGTAAATATGCCAGTGAGGTAAAATTTGTTTTGAACTGCAAGTATAGTATATAGTAATGAACCTCCCTGAAATCCAATGCTTGTAAGACCTCTGAAAACGTGACCTGAATAAATTTGCCCGCTTCCCGGAATGATGTATGAAATAACTCTTGCTGTTTTTGCATTGAGAAGTTTCGGATGTTTGAAAAGTGCTTCCTGGGTTTGTTCATCAAGAATAACATGATTATGCTTAACATATTTTTTTAGTAAAGCTGTTGATTCGTCCCACTGCATCAATTCATTCTTTACAATAATTTTAAGATACAGGTAATCGTATTGTTTCAATGTGTCTTTCACCAGCTGATCTAACTGGCCCAGCATTAATTCAGCATTGCTGCAATCATCATTCAGGTAACAGAGTAATGCGTGTTCCTTGCTAATTAAGAATTTTAAGGAGTCACTGATTTTTCCATTTTCTGCCCTTGTTAATGAAACAATTGCTGATTCATAGTTTCCGAGTTTTTTCTGGCAATATGATTTCTTTAGAAGGGCAAGCGATTTTTCCTCACTTCCTCTGGAAACAAAATATATACGCTCATATTCCATTGAGGCTCTTTCAAACTGACCGACTGATAAGAGACTGTCGGCAATACTGAAATTGCTGACAATCGTGTCGCACCTACTTGTATAGCTTTTGCAAAGGAATACGAAGATTAAGCAATATCTGATCATTGACTTCATGCTGAAGTTCTTTTCGTTTTACACTTACACTCAGGGCACTTCCCCAAATATTTCCAATATAAAAAACTGCAAACAGCCCGGCATTAGCGATAAACCAGGGATTGCTTATTTTTCCATCTGTTCTGTAATATATCTCAAAGGCCTGTAATCCCAGTAAAACAACAGGCATAAACGAGATTAAACCCTGTTTGGGTTTCCCTGCATATATCTTTCCGAGTCCCGGAACAAATGCTGATAGCGTTCCTGCAAGAAAACCCGATTTATGATAAATCGGTAGTTGATTTTTAATCGAGATTAATTTTTTTTCTGATTCCGTTAGTTCAGGATAGTTATTCGAAAAAGAGTTTTGGCATTTAATGAAATTCAATGTGTCGTGTTTCAAAAGATAAGTTGAGGCTCTTGTGAAGATTACGAATTCTTCGAGTTGCCTGTCAGTCGTATGAATCCTGTCAAGGTCATTTTGCACATTGCAACTGTCGTCCGTAGATAATGAGATAATAGATTTCAGCAGGACACTTTCGTTAAATAGCGTTGATTCATTATTTACCTGGTTAAAATAAAATTTCGCAGAATCATTAATATCGAGTTGATAATATGTTTTGCCAAGATAAAAACTCAAAGAATCTTTTTGTGCAGATGATAATTTATTTGAATTGGTATAAGTTTTTAATAGTGATTTTGAATCTTCAGGTAAATTATTTTTAAGAAGATATTGTTCGAAAAGCATATCGCCTGAGAAAGAACTAATTTGCTGGCCTTTCAGTGAAGTGAAGGTCAAGAGAAAGAGAAATGTAAGTGATGAGAATCTTTTCACTTCTTTTTTATTCTATAAAAAGATGGTTCATCTATCGCGTAGCCATAATCATCAAAGTGGCAGATCTCTTCAATAGCAATCACATTGCACCTTAACAACCTGTCAGCAGAAAGAAAAACTCCTTTAATCAGGCCAAATTCTTCAATGGCTTTTTTGCTGAAATTGGAACATGACCTTTCATATAAACAGAATCGGAAGAACTGAGGAGATACCACATATTGGTAAAATAGCATAGCTCCTTTGGCTGTAAGCGAAAGGGGATTGTATCGGGCAAAAATATTTTTATGTTTGAAAATAATGGGCATGCGATTATTGGACCTAATCTCGTGACGATAATTATTATCCCCAACAATTGTAATGGTTTCTTTTTTACTAAGTAGTGCAATATCCTCCAACTTATTTTGCGAGTATGACAATGTACATGCAAATAAATTAGTTGTGACCAACGTTATGTAAAGAATGAAAATTTTCACAAGCAAATTTTATCAAGCAAAGATATGATGAACTTCTTTTTATTAAGCAAAAAAATGTTTTAATTTGTAATTCTGAATAAATCGAATGTCCACAATTAAAGTAGGTGTAGTAATTTTAAATTGGAACGGGAAACGCTTTCTGGAAAAGTTTCTTCCGTTTCTTGTGAAGTATAATTCATCTTATGCAGAAATTATTATAGCTGACAATGCTTCATCGGATGATTCCGTTGAATTTCTGAAAACAAATTACCCTGAATTGAGGATTATTCTGAATAAGGAAAATGGTGGATTTGCGAAGGGCTACAATGATGCATTATCTCAGGTTGATGCGGAGTATTATGTGCTGCTAAATTCTGATATTGAAGTCACAGAGAACTGGATTGACCCAGTAATAAAGTTAATGGATGGAGACAGGAATATTGCCGCTTGCCAGCCTAAGATTTGTTCATATTCAAGCAGGGATGAATTTGAATATGCCGGTGCAGCTGGCGGATTCATTGATAAATATGGCTATCCTTTTTGTCGCGGACGTATTTTCCAGGAACTTGAAAAAGACAATGGACAATATAACAATGCTGTAGAAATTTTCTGGGCAACTGGAGCATGCATGTTTGTACGTGCCGAAATCTTTCATAAGCTTGGTGGGCTCGACAATGATTTTTTTGCCCACATGGAGGAAATAGATTTTTGCTGGAGGCTGAAAAATCAGGGATACAAAATTATGTTTTGCCCTGAATCGGTTATTTACCATATAGGTGGTGGTACTCTTCCCAAAAATAATCCGCGTAAAACATATCTTAATTTTAGAAATAATTTTTACCTGTTATACAAAAACCTTCCAGCCGGAAAAATATTTCCAGTTTTTTTTGCAAGGCTTTTTCTTGATGGCATTGCTGGATTTAAATTTTTATTCGAAGGACATTTTCGAGATGTGCTTGCTGTAACAAATGCTCATTTTGTTTTTTATGCATCCCTGGGCAAACTCCGGAAGAAAAGAAAAATGCAGGAACATTCACAGGTATCTGGAATATATGGAAAGTCGATAGTCTTTGAGCATTACCTTGGTAAGAAAAAAACGTTCAGAGAATTGGATCAGAATAAGTTTTCGAAATAGTGCCATAAGAATTACTTTTTTGCTATAAACGATTCGAGCGCCAGGCGATAGGAGTCAAGGCCAAAGCCGGATATACTTCCTTTGCATTTTGGCGCTATCAATGATATGTGGCGATATTCTTCCCGTGCAAAAATATTTGAAATGTGTACTTCAATCACCGGACTTTTTATAGCTGCTATAGCATCAGCAATTGCTACTGAAGTATGTGTGTAGCCCCCGGCATTTAAAACTATTCCGTCATAACTGAATCCCACTTCGTGCAATTTATTTATAATTTCTCCTTCAACATTGTTCTGAAAATATTCCAATTCAAATAAAGAATATTTTTTTTGAAGCAGTGAAAAATATTCTTCGAAAGAAACATTGCCATAAATGGAAGATTCTCTTTTCCCAAGAAGGTTCAGGTTGGGTCCGTTGATTATAATAATTTTCAAGTTTCTGAATTTGAGAACAAACTTACATTTTTTTTTATTAAAAAAATAATTTTACTTTTGTCGCATCATCAATGGAGGGGTGCCTTAAAAAAACGGGCTGAGATCATACCCATTGAACCTGATACGGGTAATGCCGGCGAAGGGAAAAGGGTTTAAACATTTACGAAAAAGTTCCCTCAGCTTTTTCTTTGTTTAACCAAAAACGAACCAATAAAATGAAAAAGATTTCTGCATTAGCGGCAATTTGTATTGTGTTGCATTTGTCAGCATTTACACAAGTGAGCATCAAAGGAAATGTATATGATGCAGCCGATCATTCCTCCCTGAAGGGCGCCAGCATTAAAATTCAGGACAATTACAGTAATTTTTCATCGGGTGAAGACGGAACTTATTCTATCATGAACCTGCGAAAAGGAAAGCAGCAACTTGAAGTATCATATATAGGTTATGAAACATGGAAACTTGATTTTGTCATTACAAAGGACACAAGTATAAATATATCACTGATTAAAAAAAGTGTATTAGCTGATGAAATTGTTATTAAAGCTGTGCGTGCCGGTGATAACACACCAATGACATCAGTGAAACTCGACAATAAACAAATAGCTGAGAAAAATTTAGGGCAGGATATTACATATCTTATGAACCAGACTCCTTCTGCTGTTGTTACCTCTGATGCAGGCACCGGTGTAGGCTATACCAGCCTGCGTATACGTGGCAGTGATGCTTCACGCATCAATGTTACAATCAATGGTATTCCAGTAAATGATGCGGAATCTGCGGGTACTTATTGGGTGGATCTTCCTGATATGGCGTCGTCAATTGATAATATCCAGATACAGCGCGGCGTTGGCACATCAACCAATGGGGCAGGAGCTTTCGGAGCAAGTATGAATATTCAGACATCAAAACTCAATGAGGATCCTTATGCTGCTGTTAATTCTTCGTTTGGCTCGTTTAATACATTGAAAAATACCGTTTCATTTGGAACCGGCTTACTCAAGAATAAGTGGGTAATTGATGGAAGAATGTCGAAGCTCAATTCTGATGGCTTTATTGACCGTGCCTTTTCTGACCTGAAATCATTTTATATTTCGGGAGGATATTATGGAAAGAAAAGTATTCTTAAACTTATTGTGTTCTCTGGTAAAGAACGTACTTACCAGGCCTGGTATGGTGTTCCTGAAGCACGACTGAATAATGATACAGCAGCAATGCATCAACTTTTATTGAACGGTTCAGTTTCGCAGGAACAGTATGATAACATGGTATCCTCGAATAGCAGGACTTTTAATATGTACACATACAAAAACCAGACTGACAATTATCAGCAGGATAATTACCAGCTTCATTATTCATATGAACTCAGCAAATTGTGGAATTTAAATGCAGCACTGCATTACACAAAAGGTGCTGGTTATTATGAAGAATACAGGAACGACGATGCTTTCAGCAATTATGGGTTAGAAAATGTTATTGTTGGAACTGATACTGTTACTTCTTCCAATCTAATCAGGCAGCGCTGGCTTGATAATGATTTCTATGGCGCAACATACTCAGTTAATTATGATAATCACAAAAAACTACAGGCTACTGTTGGCGGTGCTGCTAACCAATATATAGGTGCACATTACGGAAACATTATCTGGGCGCAGTTTGCAAGTAACAGTGTTCCTGATTTGAAATATTATAATGACAGCGCAAAGAAAAATGATGCAAATATATTTGGTAAAATTGATTATCAGCTTTCCAAGAAATTGAGTGTTTATGCTGACCTGCAGTACAGAACTATTTATTATTCGTTCTATGGCTTTGACGACAACCTGCAGAATGTACAGCAGGCTGTTAACTTAAATTTCTTCAATCCCAAGGCTGGACTGATGTTCCGATTGAATAATTCAAATTCATTTTATGCTTCCTTTGCAATTGGTAATAAAGAACCCAATCGCGACGATTATGTACAATCTACTCCTTCGAGTCGTCCAAAGCCAGAACACATGCAGAATGTGGAAGCAGGCTACACACACGTGGCTGGAATATGGATGGTAGCAGCTAATTATTATTATATGTATTACCGCAACCAGCTTGTGCTGACAGGACAGATCAACGATGTGGGTTCCTACAACAGAAGCAATATTGATAAAAGTTATCGTTCAGGAATTGAATTGCAGGCAGGTGTGAAGCCATTGAAAAACCTGGATATTCAGGGCAATATTGCCTTTTCTAAAAATGTAATTTTAAATTACACAGAGTATATTGACAACTGGGACGACTGGTCGCAACAGGCCAACAGTCTCGGTAAAACTGAAATTTCTTTTTCACCTGCGGTGGTTGCAGGTGGAAGTGTAAGATTCACTCCATTTAAAAATTTTGATGTTGCATGGTATTCAAAATATGTGGGTAAACAATATCTTGACAATTCTTCAAATCCTGACCGCATGCTGAAAGCATGGTTTGTGAACGACCTGCAGCTTGCTTATGTTTTTAAACCAAAATTTGTGAAAGAAATTTCGCTGAATCTTATGGTGAACAATATTCTGAACCATCTGTACGAAAGTAATGGCTGGACATATTCTTATATTTACGGTGCAAAACAATACACAGAAAACTGGTATTTTCCGCAAGCCGGAAGAAATTTTTTAATAGGAGTGGGCATTAAATTTTAAATTGAATTCTAAAATGTTATTCTTTCACAAACCTGGTTGTTTCAATCCTGTTTGCACAAATCAATTTTAAAATATAAATGCCTTTTGAAAGGCTGGAAATATCGATTTGTACTATGGACTGTATTGCTTGTTGTTGCAATAGAAATTGTCCTTGTATATTGTAAATGGATATCAGTGCATCTTTGTTATTAGGAATGTTTTCAATGGTAATATTATCGGATGCGGGATTAGGGAATATATTCAGATGGCTGTTATAACTGATGTCGGTTGGAATAGCAGTGGCATAATTATCCATAATATTTTTAAGCTGGTAAAACACATTATTCGTAATCCTCGGATGATTGTAATGGCTTGAAAACACCATAACACCTACTGAATAGTAGTTCGAATTATCTGTAAAGAGGAGGGAACTCCCACTTTGTCCGGGAATACCATTTGCCTGGGTACTATTAACAATTAGACTGTTTCCCATATTATTTATTTCCCCGTAATTGTAATATAATGTATCTCCATTATAAATCTTTGTAGTATCAAATGGGTTCACTACTGCAGGGTAACTAAATTTGTGAAATACATGACTTGAATAAAATGAAGTGTCCTTATGAAAACCCATTCCTACCCAGCCGGTTTGTCCGCCGATTGGTTGTTTCAGCTCGAGTAAAGCAATATCCGGAGAGCCGCTCCCGTCGTAATAATTTTTAAAAAGATAATATTTCTTTACCATACTATTCGGTAGATTTATTTGAATTGCACCATTATCAAAGGCAGGTGCTACAAATGTGCTATCGCCTGTCCACACACCAGCATATGTTCTGATACAGTGTGCTGCGGTAAGAACTAAGTTTTTTCCAACAATAATACCTGAGCAACAACCTCCTAGTGTATCATGCTTATACCTGAACAAATGAACCGCAGTTCTTATTGGGTAATCCGTAACAGTATAGAAAAGTTCAGCCCGTGCAATATCACTAAACTGTGAACCTGAGAAAAGATCTGATGTTGGAGGTGTAAGTGAAAGTGGGACTTGGTTCATCAAACTTCCAACTGAAAATGCTGTTTGCTCAAAAGTTATTGTTGTGTCGATAGAAACAGGAGGGATTATAGTTGTTGTTTTTGAAGCAATATCATAAGCAATTATTGTGTCAGATTGTCCCTGCACTTTTACAAAAGAGAATATGGCAATTAAGAGAAAAAAGTGTATTGTTCTTTTCATGAATTGATAAAGTATCAGTAAAAAATTATAGTGCAAATTAAGTAAATCCATTTAAAAATCAGAAGAGATTTTACTGATTATCTAATTAAACAGCAATTAGAAATTTGTATATTCGTTTTTGATTTACTTTTGTCAAGCAAACTCAATCACTATGAAACCTCCAAAAATACGAGAAGTAAAATCCATGAAGGTTGTCTATATTCAGACTGTTGGAGAATATGGTAAGCAGCAAATGAAGGATTCCTGGGAGAAATTATTTGCATTCATCAAGAAACATAAGTTGTTTAGTTTTAATATGGATTGCATTGGCATCGGCTATGATGACCCAACAAGAACGGAACCTTCAAAATGCAGGTATGAAGCTTGTATTAGAATAAAAAAAGATGCAAGCCCCGAAGGCGAAGTGGGAGTGAAGACAGTTGAAGGTGGCAAGTATGCAGTGTTTATGCACAGGGGACCTTATGATAAATTAGGAAATGTTTATAAGGAAATATATCAAAACTGGATTCCCGAGAATAAAATTGAAGTCCGAAAAGTTCCGCCATTCGAGAAATATCTGAACAGTCCAAACATAACCAAACCGGAAAATCTTAAGACGGAAATTTTTATTGCGATTGTTTGAAAAAATAATTTCATAAACTTTTATAAAAAGCGCCCAATGGCTCCGATTAACTCAGGATGACATTGGGCGTTTTTATTATTTTAACTATTTTCAAAGAACACCTTTATTACTCTTTTCGCTTTTGTGTTCAATATTTTTTTCTGTTTTTATTACAGATTTTCCTTTATTGAACCTGTAGCTCAACTCAACAAGAAAAATGTTTTTCAGAAAACTGATATCATACTGCTTGGTTTCAGTGTAATTGCCGGTATGGATGTAATTCCCCTGCATGAAATCCACTCCCCATGTTATTGGAGTAAAATATACAAGAGTAAGGCTTAGTTTCTTTTTAAAGAAAGGTTGTTGTACAAATGTAATCCAGTAGTCATTGTTGCCTTTATTGTAGCCCTGTGCTGTGATATATTTAGCTAGTCCTTTCTGATATTGGAATCCTACAACCAGTCCTGATTTTTCGCGAACATAAATCAACTGGTTCGACATTGTCCAATTATTTACATTATTCGTCATGCCCTGATAAGCTATACTGCTTTTACTGAAATCAAAATTTGACTGAAGGATAAGGCTCTTGCTAAAAGGAATGGTTAGATTTGCCTGCACTCCATAATTTTTATATTTGCCGATGTTGCTGTAGCCGTATTCGAAAATACTGTCACTCCTTAGGTTTCCTATTTCAGTAATATAGTTTTCTGAAAAATTATAATAAGGTTCTATACTCATCAATCCACCCATGATATTTGTTTCCAGCGAAATCTTTTGTGTTACCTCGGGGTGCAGATTCGGATTTCCTGTTCTTACACTGTACTGATCGAGTACATATGTAAAAGGATTGGTCTGACTTATGTTCGGGTAATTGCTTGCTGATCTGTATTTAAGTTTCAGATCAATTATTTTCGAAGCTTTGTATTTTACATCCGCATAAGGCTGAGCAATGATGTACGAATGCTTTTGTCCATCTGAATTTGGCGAGCTTGTTTCTCCTGCACATCCTATTTTTACTCCAAACTTTTTATTATTCTGCCAGGAGTAATACGCAAATAATTTGTTGCGCATTTCCGAATATGTAAAACTGCTTTCAACCGATTCAACCGTGTAATTGTTGTTCATCTGTTGCCATGTGTTTCCATAGCCTACCTGCAGGTTTGATTTGCTGTTGAATGTGTGCGTAAAATCTAAATAAAATGCAGTGCTGTTTTTGTTGTTTGTTCCTGTTTCAATTCTTTTGAAAAGCGAATCTTCTTTATAAGTATTTATATAGTTATCATTGTATGTAGAGAAAGTAAAATTTGAATTTAAAGAATTTTTGTCATCAAAGTTTCCGACGTAGAACAATGTATTATATGAACTAAGACTTTTTGATTTGTTTTTTGTTTCAGCGATGAAATTACCGATTAGGTTTCCGTTCTGAATATAATCCACTTTGTATTTTTCATCAGTAATGTTTTGATGCGATGGCTGTGTAGTGATATTACTTTCAAAACTGATAGTGTGTTTTGGATTCAGATAATAATCGGCCCCAAGAGTGTATTCGTTAGATAGTTCATTAATAGTAGTGTTCGGGGTTTTTCCATCAGCGGAATATTTGTCAATAATCAAACCGTTGGAATACTCCTGCTTGTCCGTCGACTGCAAATTGAAATTGTTGTAATTATTGCTGTATTTACCGTAAAGGTTCACTTTATTGTAAACGTAATTCAAAGTTCCTGATGTTCCGTTCTGGATAAAAATATATTTTTTATTTTTTGCATCAGGATCAAGCATAAGCCTTTGATCAAGCAAAAACTCAGTGCCTTGATAATCTTTTTTCAGAATTATATTAATCACTGCTGAGTAACCTTCAAGCGCATAGCGGCCGCCCGGATCACGGATCACTTCAATTTTTTTCAGACGATCGGGTGAAAGGTTTTTGATATATTCCTGGTCTTTTTCAAGCCCGTCAACCAATATCATTACTTTGGTATCGTTGTCAACTTTGATAGAATTATTGTATCTGTCGTAATCCACGCCATTCATTTTGTCGAGAACTTCCTTGGTATTTGTGGCCCCTGCTTTCATTTTATCTGTAACGATCTGAACATCTTTGTCAAGTTGGTTATCATAAGCATTCGACTTTACAGTAAATTCTTTCAGAAGTTTTTCATTCTGACTTAATTTAAATACACCAATGAATTTTTTCTCACTTACATACATGGCTTGTGTAGTATCAGCTTTGTAACCTATATAGCTGAATGTAAAATAATAAACTCCGTTATCAAGGAAAATGCTGAAATACCCGTTGTTATCAGTGACTGAGCCTGCAATAAGACTGTCTTTGGTATTATACGCAGCCACAGAACAGAATTCAAGTCCTTTTTTAGTGAGGTTGTCTTTTATTTGCCCTGAAATTTCAATAGGTGGTTTGGCTGAAATAAAAGTAAAGCTTAGACACACGAGCAGACTTAAGAATAACTTTTTCATGTTGTAAGAAACGTTGGTTAATGTAATGGTTTAATTAAAGCTTAATTTTAATTGGTTTTTCATAAGACGCAAATGTATATGCAGAAGTTACATTACATTCAATGAATTTTTTAATTTTCAAGTGCAGCAAATGTAATGTGATTATAACTAGTGGTATTGTTATTTTCGATGAACGCCCGATTTCATCCGGGGACTCCGGGATTTAATCGGTGATGGAAAAATAATTTGCATTTGAATTCATGAGAAAATAATTTAGTTCTCAAATTTCCTGATGGTTTTAATGTTTAATTGTGCATCAACCGATGTAACATCTGACCATGGGTCTGTTTTTAGAAGTGTGATCCACAATTTTAAATCCTGCACGTTCAAATGATTTGAACAAACCTGTCCATGCAAACGAATCGGGAAGAACTTCTTTTGTGGGAATAGCCGGATAGGCCTCAATTATGCCAATATTATTCTCTTTTGCATATTGAATTATTGCTTTGAGCATTGCAACTGAAAATCCTTTTCTTCGGAAGTCTTTTTGAATAAAAAAACATGGAATTGACCATACAGCTTTGTAATCAATACGTTTATGCACTCTTGAATTCTCAACTTTCAGGTAAACTTCTCGTGGTGCAAATGCGCACCATGCAATGGGTTGTCCTTTGTAAAAACCAATTATGCCAGTAGGTTTGCTGTCCCACACAATCTTTTTCATTTCAGATTTATTACCATCGTTTTTTTTTCCGTCCACAAAATCTTTTTTTGGAAGGCGATAATACATGCACCAACAATTGCCGCAGGCTCCTTTTGTACCGAATAGTTCAGTAAATTTATTCCAGTTGTTTTTTGTTAAAGGTTCAATTGAAAAATCCTTTAAAATGTTTTTATCTGAAGTCGCATTACTCATAAATGTGATTGCATTGGTTTTCCTTGTCTGGCAAATTTCTGTAACTTTTTTTGAATAATGTATTATAAACATAAAAAATGCATATCATATTTTATCGGAATAATAAATTTCCCATATTTGCATCAAATACAACTATCTGAAAAAACTGTATAAATATATTGTTTCCTTTATTAATGAAGATTTCAATATTTGGATCTATGGCTTTACCTTCCTTTTCCTGGTAATAACAATAAGTTATAATTATAATATAAAATTTGAAAAAAAAGTTCTCGATATTCATTACCGCGAACCGATTGGAATGCTGTATTATTTTCTTTTTTATGCAACTGCATATTATCTTACTGCATTGCCAAAATTGTATTTCTGTAAATCGAAGCATGTACTCAGGGATAAAAAATTCTGGATTAAAAGTTTTGTATTCCTTGCTATGCTTGGTGTGGTGGCGGGATACAGTATACTTGAAAGCTGGGCGAAAATGTATCAGGATTATGAATATTATTACATCAGCAAAATTGCTGCTAACCTGCGATTCCTTATTGTTTTCATTATACCACTTTTCATAATATGGAAAATAGCCGATAAAAAGATGCCAAATATGTATGGTTTTACGTTAAAGAATTTTGATATTAAACCATACTTTGTTATGCTGCTTCTTATGATTCCGCTCATTGTGGCCGCATCCACACAATCGGATTTTTTAGGGACCTATCCTAAATTCAAACCATGGTATCCTCAGGGTGATGTATTTGGGTTTTCACGTTTCCAGATGTCAGCAATTTATGAAATTACTTACGGGCTGAACTTTGTTTCACTTGAACTTTTCTTCAGAGGTGCTTTGGTAATAGGAATGGTGGCAATCATGGGAAGGCATGCTGTGCTTCCGATGGCGGTTACATATTGTTTCTTGCATTTCGGAAAACCAATGGCCGAATGCATCAGTTCATTTTTTGGTGGATATTTATTAGGCGTAATTGCATTGTATACACGCAGTATATTTGGTGGTTGTATAGTTCATATGGGAATTGCTTTTCTAATGGAAGCGGCAGCAATGCTGCAATACTATGTATTCATGAGGAGATAAATTTCAGTTTTAAAGAGTGTAAATACCCGAACAATTTTTCGATTTATTTACAGTTAATATATTTAAGGGAGCAGTATATCTAAATTACTTATCATGAAGAATCTTTTCACTTTAAAGGTGGTAACCATCTTTATGTTTGGACTTACTTTCGCATTCACAACTACAGCACAGCAATCGCCGAAAAGCGACAGTCTCCGAAAGGATGCTCTGAACGTTTATATGAACTGTCCTACATGTGATATGGATTATGTGAAGAAAGATATTACCTATATAAATTATGTGCGTGATCAGAAAGATGCCCAGCTGTATATCTTGGTGACAGGCATGAGTACTGGCAGTGGCGGGGGAGAGTATTCAATATTTTTTATCGGGCAGAAGGAATTCAAGGGGAAGAATGATACACTAAAATTTGATGTATCGCCAAATGATACCGATGATGAAATTCGCAAAATGGGAAACCAGATGTTAAAGCTTGGCATGATGAGCTATGTTGAAAAAACACCACTGGCAAAGGAAATCAAAATTGATTTTGATAAACCTTCGGAGGCCACCGAACTAAAAGATCCCTGGAACAGCTGGGTATTCAGCATTAACGGTAATGGATATGTTAGCGGCCAGGAAGCAATAAAATATTATTATTTGTATTCCTATATTGATGCAATGAAAGTGACAGAAAAAATGAGGCTCGATTTTACTGCAAATTTTGATGTGCAGCAAACGAAATATAAAATTGATGATACAACAACAATTGTGAGTCAGACAAATTCCAAAAGCTTATATGGAATATATGTTGGGAACCTTGGTGATCACTGGTCAGCCGGAGGATCTGCATCTGCAAATACAAGTTCATACAGTAATTTAAAATTCAGCGTATATTTTATGCCGGCTATTGAATACAACCTGTTTAAATATGCAGAGTCCACTCGACGTCAGCTGAGGTTCAAATACACTATTGGTATTGAGCATAACGATTATATTGATACAACAATTTTTAATAAAACAAAAGAAACTCTTCCGTCACATTCATTAAGTATCGCTTATAAAGTGATTGAAAAATGGGGCTCTATTTCAACTTCAATTTATGGATCAAATTATCTTAATGATTTTTCAAAGAACAGTTTGTCATTTAACACAAGTCTCGACATCCGCATATTTAAAGGACTTTCATTGAATTTATACGGAAACCTGCAATTGATTCATGATCAGATCGGACTTCCAAAAGCAGGTGCCACACCTGAAGAAATACTTACACAGCAAAAGCAGCTTGCTACTCAATATTCTTATTATGGAAGTGCTGGACTTACATATACTTTCGGTTCAATATATAACAATGTTGTAAATCCGCGGTTCGGATATTAAATAAAAAAAGCAGCCTTAAAAGCTGCTTTTTTTATTTTTGAAAATATTATTTTATTTCAATTGAATTAATTTATTCACCGGCCTGTACCTGCCTTTTATTGTGCCACCGGCAGTTGTTAGCTGTGTGAGCGAGGGTGTATAACTTCTATCCATGTAAAGATGAATACCGCCCACAGGTAAAAGTTGCAATTGGTTTTTAGCAAGAATAATGCTTTTACTGTTTATGTCGTCCTGGGAAAATATCTGCAGGGTACTTTCATTAATCTGAGCAGTTACGGTCAGTATCACATGTTGATTGGCTGACAGGCTGTCACCTACCCAGTGCAATTCATAACTGCTATCCTGGTGAATTGTATCAAGGCCTGTTGTGGGATAATCAATAGTGGTCATGGATATAGAGTTTGTTTTTGAAACACCATCCGTATTCGTCCATACAAATGTTCCGCTCGAAATTTTACCTGCATATTCTTTTTCATAATAAGCAAGTGTGCTGTTGAAAGTAAGAACATCACCATTGAATGTTACTTTACTTGGTGATGCAAGCTCAAGCAGTGTGCCTGTAATATTGCTGAATTTAAACCATGCTCTTGCATAGGTTTTATCCTGGTTGGCATCGTAAAAAAGTTCATATTCAGTATAGATTTTATCCTGGTTCACATCGCTTGAGGGTTCGCTTTTGCAGGATGTGAGATGCGTTAATAATCCTGTAAGGATTATAAGAAGAAAAAATACGCTGACATTTTTTTTCATAGTTACTGTTTTTGAATGAATAACAAATTTATATTTAATTCCTGAAATGATTTAAATTGTTAAACAAAAATAATTGTAAGCATTCAAATAAATCTGAGCAGTAATACCCGAATTTAAACAGGTGTTTTTACCTGATTACCCCGAAATCATAAAACTCCTCATAGATATGGAACCAAACTGAATACTTTTGTGTGTAAACTTTAATGTGTCTGTGTTTTGCTGCATTCCCAGAATATTCATCATTGGAATATAGTGATCAAATGATGGAACTGCATGATTTACTTCAGATCCAAGTGTGCGAGGATCAGAAAGCGCTTTGTAATTTTTTGCAAGAATATTGCTGGTAAGAATTTCGTCAGCTTTCCGTGCCCATGGGAAAATGCTCGCATCGCGGCCTTCCCAGTTAATATCGCGTAAGTTGTGAACCATATTTCCACTGCCTATAATTAATACTCCTTCGTCACGCAGGTATGCGAGTTTCTTGCCAATTTCAAAATGCTCCTCCAATGTAATATACATGTCAACGCTAAGTTCAAAGACCGGAATATCCGCATCAGGATACATGAATTTTAGTAATGTCCATGAGCCGTGATCAAGTCCGTATGAGTTGTCATCTTTAACCAATCCGTTGGAAGTCTCACTTATCCCTTTTGCAACTTCTGGTGCACCGGGGCATTTATATACTATCTGGTAAAGTTCATCTGGGAAACCAAAGAAATCATAAATCATTTCCGGTGCCGGAGATGAGCTAACGAATGTTCCTTTGGTCATCCAGTGCGCACTAATAACCATTATTGCTTTCGGTTTGGGCAGTATATGTCCAAGGTATTTCAGGTGTTTTGTAAATTCATTGTCTTCAGCAGCATTGGTTGGAGATCCATGGCCAATGAATAAAGCAGGCATTTTCATATCGCTGGTATTTGTTTAAAAATTACATTGATAAATTTACGCTTTTCTTTTTACTTTTGATAAAAAATGATTCAGCAAAAGGAAATAATATTATCACAATTCGACAGAGGTTATCATCTGATAACGGAAACTATTTTAAAGTATTTACCTGAACTGCCTGATAAGGGATTGTTGAATATTTTTATACAACATACTTCAGCGGGAATTACCATCAATGAAAATTTTGATCCTACGGTCCGAAAGGACTTTGAATCTTTTTTTAATAAACTGATTCCTGATGGCTCAAATTATTTTGTTCATGATTCAGAAGGTGAAGATGATATGCCTGCTCACCTGAAAGCATCGATAATAGGGCAATCGGTGACTATTCCAATTTCAAATAAAAGATTAAATCTTGGAACATGGCAGGGAATCTATCTCTGCGAATTCAGGAATAATGGTGGAAGACGGAAGGTTGTCATTTCTGTTTTTTCATAATCGGATTCAAAATTTACAAAAGCACTTATTATTTATTAATAAATTTGAACTTGTAGTGTAAATATTTTATTTTCATCTGGAAAATATTTATTTTTGTCTAATAAAATATACAAAACCATGAAAAGAAAATTTACCTTGCTTATTGCTTTTTTAATAAGTTGTACTGTTTCCTGTAACATTTATGCGACAAATGTAAGCGGGATAATTTCCAGCAATACTACGTGGACATTGGCTAACAGTCCATATGTGATTACAGGAAATGTTCTTCTAGACAGCGGTTACACTCTAACAATTCAACCTGGTGTTATCGTAAAATTTGATAGTTTGAAATGCCTGCAGATAGGCGGTACTTTAAGAGCAATTGGAACCACGGTCAGTCCAATAACTTTTACAAGCAACCAAACAACTCATGTTCCGGGTTTTTGGGGATATATTTTATTTAACCAAACAAGCGTTGGTTACGATTCTACTACTCATACAGGAAGCGTTTTACAATATTGCATTATTAAGTTTGGTGGCAACCAGCATGTACCAAACAGTAATGGTGTTATAAGAAGTGATCTTACAAACTCGCATACTCAAAATCTTGCTTTGCCATATATTGACCATTGCATTTTAAGAAGTAATACGGCAAGTTCAATAGAGATAAATGGAACCACCAATAATTCCAGTGCATTGCTCCGGATAACCAATTGCGAAATTTACGATAATTCTTCTTCTGCCGGGGCAGGAGGTATAGATGTATCAGTGGGTCCGATTAATTCTATTGATCCTAATGCCCTCATTATAACTGGAAATAAAGTTTATAATAACTATGGTGTTAACGGTGGTATTCATGCATCGGGGGGCGGAAATACTTTTGGCGTTGTTTCGGGTAATATTATCTATAACAATACTGGTGACGTAGGAGGTGGTATTAGTGCTTATTCATGCGATATTTCAGAAAATATAATTTACAATAATACTGCAAGTCCTATTTTAAGCGGATATGGTGATGGCAGCGCTTTATCTTGTAATAGCTCTAGAATTTTCAATAACCTAATTGTTAATAACAATACGAATTCTCCTTATAACACATTTGGAAAAACTATTAATGCCTATGGATGTCAGATGTATAATAATACGGTTGTTGATAATATTGCATTATATGAAGTTATAACTTGCTGGCCTGGACTCGCCAGTTCAAGCTTAATGAATTATAATACAATCACGCGGAATAGGGTCAATGCTTTACCACCAACTGAAGCTGTCAGTATTGATGAATTTTATCCTGTATTCCTGCATAATAATATTTACGGGAATGCCACAACTTATCAATTGTTGAATAAAATAGCTCAGGGTGGTAATAATGTTGATGCGCGCTATTGTTGGTGGGGAACTACCTCAACTACTTCTATTGATGGGGCAATCTGGGATTATTTTGATGATGGTATGTTAAGCATTGTAAACTATGCATCATTTAGAACTTCACCTGATACAACAGCTCCGGTCACTCCGCCGGTTAATGTCATTAAAACTGATATGGGTGGTGGTAATATTAAAATAACCTGGAATGCAAACCCTGATGTGGATATAGCAGGATACAAAATTTACTGGGGTTCACCTACGGGTTATTCATTTTCCCATTCTCTTAAAACAGGAAATGTTACAAACTATACACTAAGTGGTCATGCGATAACTGACACTATTGCTGTAACTGCATTCGATAATGACACAACAGGGATAAAAGATCAGTTTGAAGGTCATGAAAGCTGGTATACTTATGCTATTGGCAAGCCATCTCCTGTTTTCAGCGCTTCACCTCTTTCAGTGTGCCCTGGTGATACCGTGTATTTTACAGCCAGTACTCCTAATCTTTATCCATATGCAAACACCACATGGACATGGTCGTTTCCCGGTGGATCGCCTGCAATTTCAAGTTCTCAGCTACCTAAGGTTATTTATAACGCACCTGGCATCTATAATGTAAAACTAAAAGTTACAAATATAGCAGGCAGTGATTCTTTAACCTATAACAATTATATACACGTTAAAAGCCCAAGTTATAATACCATTTCACCAAACATATGCAACACCGGGTATTATACATCGCCCAGCGGAAATTATACATGGAGTAGCAACGGAACTTACCAGGACACAATCCCGAATCATGTGGGCTGTGACAGTATACTTACAATTCATCTTACTTTAAATTATGATTCATATAATACAATAAACCCTGAAGCATGTCGAAGTTATACATCACCCAGCGGAAACTATATTTGGACAGCTTCTAACTCATATTTTGATACTATTCCGAATCATGTTGGTTGCGACAGTGTAATAACAATTAATCTTACTGTTTATAATTTAGATACCAGCATTACACTCGCCGGAAATACGCTTACTGCGAATGCTGCCGGTGTTGGTTATCAATGGTTGAATTGCGGAAATGGATATGCAGTTATTTCAGGGGAAACGAACCAATCATTCTCTCCTGTTGTTAGCGGCAATTTCGCTGTACAGATCACACAAAGTATTTGTATCGATACTTCTTTATGTCACCATATTGTTATAGTTGGTTTGGAAGATTTAGATCAAAGTGCAATGGTTAATATTTACCCGAATCCTGCAAAGGAATATTTTACAGTTATATTGGATAAATCTTTAAAAGGATATGAAAATTTACAGATTAAGTTGTATGATTTGCCAGGAAAAGAACTAAAAACTCTAAAGATTAAAAATAATGAGAAGATAAGCAGGAGTGGATTGTCGAATGGAGTTTATTTTTATGAAATTTTTGATGGCAGCACATTTTTGAAGAGAGGAAAGATCATCATGGAATAAAAATAAAATTTTAATAGTGAAAAAGCAGGAAGCTAACTCCTGCTTTTTTTATGTTCACGACTTTTTATTTTCTGTCAGGATTATTTAATTTATAATTTATTTTCCCAAACACAAATCCTAACGTTCCGCCAAGTATCAATGTCATGACCGAAATAGGAATAAGGTTTGCCGGTTCTTTTCGGCCAATGAGAATTGCGCAGGGCAGGAGTGTAAGGAAGGAAAACAAAATTCCTTTTACTACCGGATAAATTTTTATTTCAGAAACAGAAAGAAAAAAACCAATTACCATCCACATACTGAATGCCGATAAATCCGCATCGATGGGCAACTTTTGAATACTCATTGGAATAACATCGATAGTGCCTGCAATTGCACCTAGTATGATCCCGATTATGATTTTATTTTTCATAAGCTGGTAAATAAAAAATTAATTTTTTGGTTTAATTTTTACATTAATTTCTTTTGAAGTTTCGCCTGCATACCAGTCTCCATCTCCATTTGAAAATTGAGGATTCTGGAAAGTAATTGTTGTATCCAGATCCTTGTAACTTCCATTAAGTGAATCATCAATATCACGAAAGTGAATGTTAAATGTTTGAGTTTCCGGAAATGCATTTGCCTGAACGGAATAACTTCCATTTGCATTGCTGGAAGTGGAATCCAATGTAATATTAACCTTTATATTTGGTATCGGAACATCAGTACTGTCCGATACAATATAACCAGTTATAATAAATTTTGCTGATGGGGTTCCGTATTCAGCAATGGGAGTCCCATATTCAGCATTATTACATCCGGTTTGAATACCGAGAATTCCTAATATAATTGAAAGGATAAAGCTGTATTTTGATAAAAGAATTTTTCTGATTCTTATCATAATAGATTTTTATCAAATTTAAATTATTCTAAAAGCTGAAACAAATATTTATGTGAAAATTTATTTAGAATAATTCTTTATAAAGATATTCTTATTGATTAACTTTGCAGTTGAATTCAGTGTTCAATAAGGATTTAAGTAGTATTTTTTAATTGTTAAAAATTGACTAATCAGGACAATCGATGAGTTTAGATGGAATAAAGCGGATTGAACTCAAAGTCGAGGGGATGGATTGCACAAATTGCGCTCTCGGTATCAGGAAGCAACTTGAGAAAGATGGTTTTCAGGATGTGGATGTGAATTTTGCTACAGCAGAAGTCAGCTTTGTAAATGTTGATAAATCAAAACTGGAATCAGCCAAGAACAGAATCATCTCTATGGGTTATACTGTTGTTGAAGAAGGTGAAGTATCGTCCGTAAATTTCTTTACAATTGAAAAAAAATTCATAATCTCATTGGTTTTTACCTTGCCACTTCTGTTTGGAATGTTTGTTCCATTGCATATATTTCACAATCCATATTTCCAGTTATTTCTTACCATACCTGTTTTCACTATTGGCGTTTTTCATTTTGGCCGAAGTGCATTTCAATCTATCAGGGCAGGAGTGCCGAACATGGATGTCCTCATTATCCTTGGTTCCTCTGCTGCCTTTATATACAGCCTTTATGGAACACTGAATAATTTGGGAATGAATTATCAGTTTTATGAAACAACAGCCACTATCATTACCTTGATACTGGGTGGTAATCTTTTAGAGCATCGTTCTGTAAAGCGCACTACATCTGCCATTGATGATCTTGTAAAACTTCAGAAAATAAAGGCAAAAAGAATTTTATCGGCAGGAAATAACGAAACGATTGAAGAAGTTGATGCAGCTAAAATTGTTGTTGGTGATTTCATTCTTATAAATTCAGGTGATAAGATACCCGTGGATGGTGATATTTACTGGGGTCACGGAAGTCTGGATGAATCCATGATTTCTGGTGAAAGCCTGTTAATTGATAAATCAACTGGCGAGCGTGTTATTGGAGGAACCATACTTGCTGCGGGAAGTATCAAGATGAAAGCAATGGCAATTGGCAAAGAGACAGTACTGGCCCAGATTATTGAAATGGTGAAGCAGGCCCAGCAGGATAAACCCCGCATGCAGAGCCTTGCCGATAAAATTTCTGCAATATTTGTCCCGCTCGTAATTGGTATTGCTGCTTTGACTTTTCTTATTTCATATTTTATAGTCTCCATGGAATTTCAGCATGCCCTAATGCACAGCATTGCAGTACTTGTAATTGCTTGTCCCTGCGCACTTGGTCTTGCTATTCCCACGGCTGTGGTTGTTGGTATTGGCAGAGTTGCGAAGAATGGAATTCTTATAAAAGGAGGCAGTACCCTTGAAAAATTTGCAGGAATAAAGAGAATTGTTTTTGATAAAACCGGCACGTTAACCACCGGAAAGTTTGAAGTGAAAAAACTTTATAGCAATGGAATTTCCGAAGAATATGCAAAATCATTATTGCTCAGTCTTGAAAAGCATTCTTCGCATCCAATAGCAAAATCAATAGTTTCGGCGTATGATGGAATACAGTTGATTGAATTTTCATCTGTCACAGAAAAAAAGGGGATGGGTATGGAAGCAACTGACAATGCGGGAAATTTCTATCAAGCCGGATCTTATTCAGTGGCATCTCACCTAACAACTGATGATACACATACAGTATACATGACCATGAATGATAAACTAATTGCATGGCTCGATATTGAGGATGAAATTAAACATGATGCGGCTGAAACTATTCGTTTTTTGAAATCGAAAGGAATAAGGACGGTCTTACTTAGTGGTGACAGAAAACTGAAATGTGAAAAACTTGCAAATGAGCTTGGAATAGAGGAAGTGTATGCAGAAAAACTTCCCGAGGAAAAGCTTCGCATTATTGATGAATTCACAAAAGCCGGTGATACAGCCATGGTTGGTGATGGTATTAATGATGCTCCGGCTCTGGCAAAAGCAACCGTTGGCATATCATTAAGCAACGCGACTCAGGTAGCAATAAAATCAGCCCAGATTATTTTGCTGAAAGGAAATATAAGTCTTCTGCCAAAGGCATGGTCAATTAGTTATGTAACCTTGCTTACAATAAAGCAAAATCTTTTCTGGGCGTTTTTCTATAACATCATTGCAATTCCTATTGCTGCAGCCGGTTTCCTTGATCCGATGATTGCCGCAGCTTCCATGGCATTTTCCGATATTTTTGTGGTTGTAAATTCCTTGCGATTAAGAAATAAAAAAATCTGATATTTCAATTCTTAATCAAATAAAGAGCCCCGATTGCTAATGCAATCGGGGCTCTTTAAATTTATCGTTTCCTTATTCAGAAACTCTCTTGGCTTCAACAGGAAAATATTTATTAATGAAATAGTCATCATAATAATCAGCGTAATATCCGACACGGTCGAACATTGCATCAATTTCGCTTTGGCCAAGTCCATCTAATTCACGAATTGATTTAACATAAGTCCAGTTTTCATGTTTTGTAATAGCACAGGCATACAAATCATGATTAATCTGCAGAACTTCCTCGTAAAATTCAAGTTTTTTCTCAGCTGGTATTTCACAAACAGGTCCCATTATCTGGATGTAACCATAATCCTGGTCCTGTGTTTTCCATACATCCACCCAAACTGAGGCTGAGCCTTTTTTCAGATTCCATTGTCCTGGTTTCTCTCCTCTGCATACTGCTGGGTCCACTCCAAGATTTCTTATAACATTTTCTACAAGGTCGTAATAAGTTTCAATTGATTCCATTTGTATATTGACTTTTTAGAAGTTTATGAATACTGATTATTATTTCATTTCTTATTTTTCTGAAATCTTGATATCTTTAGGTATTTCAAATTTCTCAGCAGGAACTGAAGCATTTTCCACTATTTTGGTTGCTGTAACTTTTGCAATGATTCCGGCCATATTTATTTCAGATTTTAATGCAATGCCATTCCATACGCAATAGGTTGATTTCATTTTCAGGGTTGGATCATCCATTGTGTATTTATCGCAGGTTTTGCCCATAACATCCTCTGTACCCTGTTTTGTAATCTTCATTTGCTTCATCATTTCATCAGTAAGATTGTTGAAATCAATATCCTTTTGTTTTCCGGCTGAACTAACTTTTGTTTTTGTGCCTGTCTTTTTAGTCATATCAAGGTTATACATAAAACCATCCTTGGTAATTGTCATCTGGTGTAATTTTATTCCCATCATATCACCAGTGGTTTCAACACATTCTTTATTGCCAAAATCATCAAAATAAATTGTCATATCCTGGGTCATACCCATGGTTTCACTTGTCATAGATACAATACCAGATTTCATCTTGTACTTGCCACTAGCGGCAGCGGAAGTTTCTTTGGTACTGTCTTTGGTTTTTGTTGAGTCAGTGCTGTCAGTCTTTTTGCCACCGCCTGAGCAGGAAACAAAAGAAATTAATGCAACTGCAGTTGCGAAAACGAATAGTTTTTTCATGTGATTTGGGTTTTGGTTTATTTTATAAAAGTATAAATTTTTTGAATCGTAAAAAAGCACCATCCGTTTATTTTCGAAAGGTGCTTTTCTAAAAGAAATACTAAATTACATTTTTATAAATTCAACACGCCTGTTTTTGGCTTTGCCTTCAGATGTAGTGTTTGGTGCAACTGGTTCGGCTTCACCTTTCCCGTCAGTTTCCATTCTTGAATTATCGATTCCGAATTCTTTGTTTAATGCTGCCTTTACTGCAATAGCGCGATTCTTGGAAAGTTCAAGGTTTGTTGCATTGTCACCGTCACTGTCAGTATATCCAACGATTTTTATTTTTACTGTTGGATTTTCAGTAAGTACTGCTGCTATTTCTTTTAATGAACCATACGATTCGCCCTTCACAACATCTTTACCGCTGTCGAAATAAATTCCATAACTTACAATCTTGCCATCAGTAAGGAGTTTGCTGCGCATATCAGGAGCACCCACTGCTACGCGGATATTGCTTATAAGAGGTGTTCCGTCTTCAAATCTTATTTTATTAAATTTCACACCCGCATCTATACCTTTAGGCAAATCAAATATTTTAACCTCGTCCTGGTAAACTCTTATCCTGGATTTTTGAACCCAAACAGAAATATGATACTTCTGACCAACTTTTTGTGTCATTTCTTCTTTCATTCCAGTAAGCCTGTCCCTTCCATCGGAATAGTAACATGTGATATAATTATTATATTCAAACTGCACAAAAACCCCTGCTTTACCTGGCTGAGATCCGGGATCAAATTCATTTGGTTTTTCACTGCTTATTAATCCAAAAGTATAACTGGACTGGTTATCGCTACTCAATTGAGGTACAACATCAAATTCTATGGTGTAGTTTTCCGGAAGTGTCAAAGGCACGTCATTCCACATGCATGTGCTGCTGCTGGTAAGTTTTAGCCATTTACCGGTAAGCAAATTCGTTGTCATAACTTCAGCAGATCCATTGGTGTTCCATGATGCAGGAAAATCACCTACAGCTGTCTGAGAGAAATCTTCATAAAATAAAACGTCACTGCCAGGTATAAAATCAAATTTGGAATATGACGTAAGCACAGGATCGGTTTTAGTTGTAGCTGTCGTCCCTGTTGTACTGGATCCGTCACCTGATTTGTTTTCAGTTGAGGTGGAATCTGCTGATGTATTATTATCTTTTTTATTCTTGTCTTTTTTCTTAAATACATTTTCGGCTTTGTCAAGACCTTTGTCAATTCCCTGGCCAACTTTGTCATTGGCTCTGTCGGAAGCTTTGTCTTTTGCTGTAATAAGTGGGTTTGTTATCTGACCCTTAACAAGAATCGTAAATGCGATAAATGCAATCAATAAGGACAAAATTCTCATTCTCTTCATGATAGTATGTGTTTTATGATTATTCATTTGCAAATATATAAATATAATTTATCGATTAATTAGCTTTTTTACCAATTTAACTTTTTCTTAGCATAATTACCTATGAATTTTTTCAGGCGATAAGAAACCTGAATAGTAAAATTGGTTGTAGAATATAATTGTTGAAAAAGTGTCAATTAATTCTTTAAAAATACAATATTGTTATTAATAATTTTATAAATTTGCGCTTTAGAATACCTATAGATGTTAAGATTTTTAAAGGTTTTACTGCTTGCATTAATTGCCTGTTTATATACAACAGTATTATCAGCACAAGTTGACGTGAAATTGTCACTGACTGAAAATACTTCAAAGCAGGCTTTCTTTTGTTCCATATGCGGACAAAATATGAATGTGCTGGCTGCAAAGAAAATTAGTGACAACAATGCTGAGTTCAAGTTTGCATCAGGCTTGCCAAAAGGGATTTACAGAATTTATATTTCCGACAGCTCATTCTGCGATATTATTGTCGACAGGGACAAAGAAATAATTCTTAATTCAAATGCCACCTCTTTGAACGACAGTATGAAAGTGCTGAAAGGAGAGGATAACAGGGTTTATTACACTTACCTGCAATACAAAAATAATGAATTGTATAATCTCAATAAAACTATCAGCACTGTAAAACCTTTAGGTCTTAAAAAACAAAATCCATTACTTGATGACAGGGTGAATTTTATTAAAGGTGTTGAAACCTACAAAATACAGAGGTTTGCCGACAGTATCATTTATAAGGATTCAACCTTGTTTGTTTCTAAAGTTATAAAGGCACTGCTGATACCGAACCTCAATCTTTGGCAGATTAAACATCCTGAAGAAAAGAAATATGGCAATGATGTTGAATTTCTGCTAAATCATTTTTTTGACAATATTGATTTTTCTGATACGGCTTTTCTCAGAACGGAATTCTTTTACAGAACCATCAGTTATTATATTGAGAAACTTGCTTTGCCACGAAATGTGATTGGTTTCAATGTTGCAAATGAACTTATACTTAACCGTGCAAAAGCAAATTCGAGCGTTTATAAATATACATTGTCACTGCTTTTTGATATTTATGAAAACACACAACTTGAAGATGTGTTTGTAAAACTTTATGATGATTATCTTTCAAAGCAAAAGGATGCAGTATCAGAGGAAAAATATTCTTTTTTAACAAATAAAATCAGTATTATAAAAAGCCTTAAAGCCGGCACTCAGGCTCCTGATGTCAGCGGAAAGGACACTTTGGGTAAAGTAATTAAGCTCTCGTATGTAAAATCAACATTTACATTAATTATGTTCTGGACATCTGCTACCAAAAATGTGGATGAAACAATTATGCAGTTCAATGATCTTTATACAAAATATAAGGAATACGGCTTCCAGATTTATGCAGTATGCCTTGATACCAGCGATGTTAAATGGAAAGCGATGTTGAGGAAATTGAAACCTCAATGGATTAATGTAATAGATACACAAGGTTTGACAGGGCCGGTTTCCAAACTTTACAATACATGGGCTCTGCCTTCGCTTTATATGATTGACAGTAAAATGACAATAGCAGCAAAACCCATGAATGTGGACTACGTTAAAAAAGAATTTGAAACTGCTTTTAAAAAGTGAAGCAATTTGGCATTGAAGGTAAATCATGTCAATTGATAAATAATTAACAGATAGCTTGATTTTACTTTTTTGATTTATTATATTGCAAGGTTAATTCGTTTTAGTTGAAAGATTGATGAGGAAATTTTTACGCATCATAATTATTTTTATACTCTTCTTTCGCTGTATAGCAGGCTATTCACAGCATACTGTTATTCATGATGTTCCATGGTCGTCAGATACTGTGGGCATGTGGGGATCAGGTTCTACGGCATGGAGCATAAATCAGATTGATACGCTTGTTGATTTTACCATAGGCCCTTTCGGCAATACATATTCGTACGTCACAAACCTTCCCTGGCCCATTGATGATTCTGTCGGAGTGATATTCGACTACGGTGCTTATGTTGATATGCAGATGGTTTTCGAGATGGTAGGCTGGAGCGGAGGCGCAGTAAAGGTGAACTATCCGACCAAAATTAAAATGGATTTCCCACCTAATGGTTCCTTCTCAAATGGCAGTTGGGTTACAATTCCTTCTGAATACAGGGAACAGGATACCGTTGTGCATCCCACTGATAATGACAACTGGGACATTTATGCCAACTGGCCCGACGCAGGAAAAATTGAATTATTCGTAAACCTTGATGTACAGGCCAACCTGGATCTTATTTATTCCAATCCTGCTGATCCTTTCAACATCACATGGGATACATTGCACATCATACAGCCTATCAACATTGATTTAGACACCTTTGATATTTTTCTTGTCGACCTTGTGCATAATGAATATGTGATTCCTTGGGTTGCCTATCATACGGATCCTTTTACAGGGAGTACGGTGATCGATTCTGTTTACTTTTTGCATGATTCGCTGGGATGGCCGCTGGTGTTCCCGCAGATTTTTTATAACCTTATTGGTATAACGGGAAATATTTCCATTCCGAATATTACTAATTACACCAAATGGATTTCAAATGAACAGAGGCTCTACACCTGGGGCAAAGATCCGTATTTATTCATCAATCTTGATCTGGTGAAATTTATCCAGGTGATGTGTCATTATTTGTCGTATATACCGTCGCTGCAGGGCCTTGAATCGGTGAGCCAGGCAATATCCTACGAGGAGGGGGATACCAGCATTTATCTCTTTACTGATCCAATATCGGGCGAGGATTTTTCTGTTAATCTTGAATGGGACTTACTTGATGCAAACCTGCTGTTCACAAATACCATGAACCAGACCCTGAGTTTTGAAGACAATAAAGAGTACTCTATTTTTGGAATACCGATTCCACCAAAGCATTATCCCAATGTGTGGAATATTTTTCAATTTCCTGTGTCAGTTGATTATGAAGTGCTGGATACTATGGGTACCGTGATAGAATCTGGAAATTCCGACAGTGTAAAATTTGGATCTGATTATGATTTGCGATTGCGACTGCCTTGTTATGACTACGATTCGCTGCCAGTGACCATCACACATACTATTGACCCATGGTTAACAAACATGGTGAGAGACAGCATAGATGTTGATTTTTATATAAAAGTTCTTGATATTGCATTCAGTGTTGGTACACCATCCAACCCGATTTATTCGTTTGCCTATATTCTTTATCAGGATACTTTAAATCTGGGAACATTTGCAGGGCCGCCACTTTACGGGCCACCTATCTTCATGCCATGGCTCATAACCGGAAAATTTAACGACACTACTTTCATTCCCAATGAATATTTAGTTCCGTCAAATCATCCGTTGGATGACTCGATAACCTTCACCAATATTCAATGCTTTGGAACAAATACCGGAAGCGCAACAGTGATAGCCTTAGGCGGAGCACCTCCATACACATACCAATGGTCGGATGGAACGACGATTATTTCTACAAATGCTACAATTACAAATCTTGCTGCTGGTTCATATTTTGTAACTGTTACTGATGCCAATGGCTGCGAGGTAAACGATTCTGTCACGTTAGTTAATATAAATCCACCAATCCATACTTCGCATACATCGGTAAATGTATTATGTCATGGTGATAATACCGGATCGGCTGTACTTACTGTTACAGGCGGAACTCCTGCCTATCAGTACGCATGGTCACCGAATGTTGGAACTGGTCCAACCATCATAAATCTATATGCAGGCACATATTACGTGACTGTGCTTGATGATGCCGGCTGCACTGCTTTGGATACTGTCTCAATAACTGAACCTGATTCAGCCCTGATAATTTCTGTAGTGAATGTGACTAATGTTACTTGTTACAATGGAAGCAACGGCACAATTGATATATCTGTTGAAGGTGGAACACCTCCATATTTATATCACTGGTCAAACGGATTTACCACACAGGATCAAAATAACCTTGCTGCAGGAAATTATATTATTACTGTTTCAGATGCGCATAACTGCAATGCATACGATACAGTCAGCATCACACAACCAGATCAGATTTTTGCACATGTCCACAATTATAAGTTGTGCCTGGGGCAAACGATAGCAATCGGTGTTGATTCAACTACAGGGGGAACACCTCCATATACCTATGTTTGGAATACAGGTGCCACCGCTTCAAGTATTTTAATTTCACCGGTTTTAACTTCGAATTATACGGTTTATGCAGTAGATGCAAATGGTTGCCCCGGAATTGTTTCCACTATACTTGTTGAAGTTACAAAAGCTATGACAATGCAGCTGACTGCAGCTGATGACAGCATCTGCATCGGCGATTCAGCGCAGATATTTGCCAACATCAATGGAGGAGGAGGACCACCGTACATTATAACGTTAAATACAGGACAGTCGGGAACAGCACCACTTACAGTGGTTCCAACTATGACAACCACGTATGTGGCCACTGTTTGGGATACATGTCATTATGCAAGCATACAGGATACCATAACTATTTACGTATTACCTCGGCCTGTTGTAAGTTTTACCGCTGATCCTACCGATGGATGCCAACCACTCAGTGTGCAGTTTTCTGATAATTCAATGGAGCCGAATTGCACCTATTCATGGGACTTTGGAGACGGTACAAGTGGAATTACAATGCAAAATCCGCCGCATACCTATTATCAGAACGGAACTTACACCGTTACACTTGATATAACATCTCAATATGGATGCCCGAATTCAATGACAGTGAACAATATGATTCATGTGTGGCCAAAGCCATCTGCTGCATTTGTCACCAGTCCTTCAATTACGTCAATGCTTGACCCACTGGTATTCTTTAATAATGTTTCTTCTACCACTTATAGCAGTTACTGGAATTTTGGTGACGGCTCCACTTCACTTGCTACTGACCCGAGTCATCATTTCCCGGCTGCTGATACATTTAATATAATGCTTGTGATTACTTCCGATCACGGCTGCCTTGATACCGCATATGACCAGGTACTGGTAAAAGAAATATATACTCTCTATATTCCAAATGCCTTTACTCCAGATGACAACGGTGTTAATGATGTATTTTTGCCTGTGGGAAACCTTATAGATCCTGATCATTACGAGATGATGATCTTTGATCGCTGGGGCGAGATGATTTTTGAGACGAGGGATGTGCACAAAGGCTGGGATGGATCAGTAAATGGTGATCCTATAAAGGATGATGCCGTGTTCGAATATGTTATTATTTACAAAGATCGCGACGGACTTAATCAGAAAAAGATCGGCAGCGTTACATTACTGCACAATGCTGCCTACTGATGAAATAGGTTTTCTATTTGTATTTTTTTACCTTTCAGATTATTTCATTATTTAATTTCCAAACTACTTGTGTATTTTCGAAATTTCATGTAGGTTTGTCACAAACTAAATTCATTGTAATTTTATTATAAATTGAAATAAAAAATATATGCAAAAGCAATTATTAATGGGTGATGAAGCAATAGCGCAGGGTGCTATTGATGCGGGTTTGTCGGGAATATATGCATACCCTGGTACACCTTCAACGGAGATAACAGAATATGTGCATGCTTCAAAAGAGGCAAAAGAAAAAGGAATTAAAGCAAGCTGGGCCGTTAATGAAAAGACTGCCATGGAAGGAGCGCTTGGAATGTCGTATGCAGGCAAACGTACAATGTGCTGCATGAAACATGTAGGGCTCAATGTTGCAGCTGATCCATTCCTGAACTCCTCTATTACCGGAGCGAACGGAGGTTTTATTGTGGTATCGGCAGATGACCCTTCCATGCATTCCTCGCAGAACGAGCAGGATTCGCGTGTTTACGGAAAGTTTGCAATGGTGCCGATCCTTGAGCCTACCGATCAGCAGGAAGCTTATGATATGGTTCATTATGGTTTTGATATTTCAGAAAAATATGGAATCCCTGTAATGATTAGAATTACAACCCGCCTGGCACATTCAAGAGCCGGTGTGGCCCGCAAAGCACAACGTGAGCAGAACGCAGGAAACCTTCCGAAAAACCTGAGACAATTTGTGTTGCTGCCCGCAATAGCCCGCAAACAGTATAAAGATCTTTTGAATAAACAGGATAGTTTTGAAAAAGAATCAGAGGAAGCCGGTTTCAATAAATATTATGATGGAAATGATAAAAGCCTTGGTATTATTGCCTGTGGTATCGCGTATAATTACCTGATGGAAAATTATCCTGACAGGAAAGTTCCTTATCCGGTGCTAAAATTAAGTCAGTATCCGTTACCGAAAAAGTTTATTGAAAAAATAACTTCAGAATGTAAGGAAGTACTTGTGATGGAAGACGGATACCCTGTAGTTGAAGAATTATTAAAAGGATTTCTTGGTAAAGGCATCAAAGTAAAAGGCCGACTCGACGGCACTTTGCCAAGAGACGGGGAACTGAATCCGAATATAGTTGGCGTTTCTTTAGGCAAACCAGATACCAAAGGACAGGATGTTCCTTCAATTGTTGTAGGACGCCCGCCATCATTGTGTGTTGGCTGTTCTCACATTGATTCTTTTTTAGGATTGAATGAAGCGTTGAAAGATTATTCGTCTGGAAGAGTTTTCTCCGATATTGGGTGTTACACATTAAGTGCATTGCCTCCTTATGAATCTATCAATTCTTGTGTGGATATGGGTGCTTCCATCACTATGGCCAAAGGAGCTGCTGATGCAGGAATCATCCCGGCTGTAGGAGTTATAGGAGATTCAACTTTTACTCATTCAGGAATGACAGGATTGCTCGACTGTGTAATAGCAAAATCACCTGTCACCATTTTTATTCTTGATAACTCAACAACCGCAATGACAGGTGGACAGCCATCAGCTGCTTACGGTCGACTGCTTGACATTGTAAAGGGCCTTGGTGTGGAAGAAGATCATATAAAAGTGATGAAGCCACTAAGGAAATACCATGAGGAAAATGTGAAAATCATCAAGGAAGAACTTGCATACAATGGTGTTTCAGTGATAATACCACAACGTGAATGTGTGCAGACTCAAAGTAAACGAATGAGAGAAAAATTTAAAAAATAAGAAACCAATGAAGATAGATATAGTGATCGCCGGTGTTGGCGGACAAGGCATAGTATCCATTGCAACAGTTATTGGATTTGCTGCAGTAGATTCAGGATTATTTTTAAAACAGTCAGAAGTGCATGGTATGAGCCAGAGGGGAGGAGATGTTTCTTCAAACCTGAGGTTATCCGATGGCGAAATTTATTCTGATCTTATACCAAAGGGAACGGCTGATATGATCATTTCAGTTGAACCAATGGAGTCGCTGCGCTATTTGCCAATGTTATCACCTAAGGGCTGGCTTGTTACAAATACCAAGCCTTTCATAAATATTCCGAATTATCCTGAGATGGATGTCCTGATGGCAGAAATAAAAAAATTCCCTCGTCATATTGCGATTGATGCGGATAAAATTGCTGAAGAGTTCGGTTCTGTAAAATCAGCAAACATGGTAATACTGGGTGCTGCATCGCCATTTATCAACATGCCTTTCGAAAAACTGGAAAATGCAATAAAAGCAATATTTGGCAGAAAAGGTGATGATGTGGTTGAATTAAATCTGAAATGCCTGCGAGCAGGAAGAGAATTCGCACAAAAAAGTATTTAATAAAAGCTGAAAATGAGAGCCCTGAATAATTCAGGGCTTTTTATTTTGGTCAATAATTTTTCTTGTGTGAATAATTTTATATTTTTGCACACCAATTTAAATAATGGCGGGGTAGCTCATCCCGATAGCTATCGGGAGTTAGAGCGTCGGATTCATATCTGCCAGTTGGCGGACTCGAGTTCAAAAGAGTAAAATTTAAATAATGGCGGGGTAGCTCAGATGGTTAGAGCGTCGGATTCATAACCCGGAGGTCACGAGTTCAACTCTCGTCCCCGCTACCAGAGGGGACAGCGGTAAATTTTCTACCGCTGTCATTTTTTTTAATCCTCGCTTTCCCTTGTCAATCAAGAGAAACAAAGAAAGCACTTCATTGATGCGAGGAGTTCGACATTTGTTTTCCGAAAAAAACAATTTTTCTGGAAATATCGAACTAATCAAATCCTGTTTTATTTCAATTTCAACGTCAGAGTAGAATCCGCTGAGATTTGCAAGCAAATTAACACCATCCTTTAAAAACCTTGTAAAGTCTTTGTTTGAAGAACTCATAGCATCAAGTTTTGCGTTCAACTCAATCTGAATTTTTACATATTTATTCTTCATCTCCTTATATTCTGAAATATCAAGTCCTTTATCGACCAGTAAATCATCAAGATTTGAAATCCTTTGCTCCTGCTGCTTTATCTGGGTTTTTAGGTGTTCGACCTCATCACCTGCTGCTTTCCCTGATAATTTAAGGTTGTTTTCTATTGCAAGAAGATATAGTTCGCTGACTTCTTTATTAAAACGAAATTCATTAAGCAATTCTGTAAATTTCCTATTTACAAGATCTGCTCTGAGTCGTTCTTTCTTGCAGTAATTGCAATGGTAGTAGAAATGCCTTTTTCCTGTTTCACTTCTTGCAGCGCTACCTGTAAGATTCTTGCCACATTTTGAACAGACTAGCTTTCCACGAAGCGGTAACTCATCGCGCTTGCATGTGGTATGCGCTCTGCAGTATTTTGTATTCACGTTGCCTAACATTGATTGAACTTTATTACATAAGCGAACTGCTAAATTTGAAGATGCCTGATATTGACAGTAAAAGAAAAGCAATTATTGTAAAGGGAGCAAAAGGAAAAAAAGACCGGCACACTTTGCTATCGGAAAAATTATTAATATATTTGAGACAATATTATAAGGAGTATAAACCAAAGAAGTGGCTATTTGAAGGACAGGCAGGCGAACAATATAGTTACGAAAGTTGTTACAAAATATTACGTATTGCATGCGATAAAGTTCAAATAATAAAGAGAGTCGGGCTGCACACATTAAGGCATAGTTTTGCAACGCATATACTTGAAAGAGGAGGTGATTTGAGATACATTCAGGTATTATTAGGTCACAGTTCTCCTAAAACAACAGCCATATACACGCATATTACAAGTAAGGGTATGGGCGAAATTAAAAGTCCTCTTGATAATTTGGAAATATAAAAGCGTATAATTTCTTTAACAGTGAAAAGTTATTTTTTTTGAATAAAAAATGGAAAAACACAAAGTATCAATTAACACAATATCAACACTTTATTTTAACAAAAATGAATTGTTTTACCTCCAAAAACTAAATAGGATATTGTTGTACCAGGTAAAGCAATATATACGTTATATGGCATACAAATGAAGACTTTTATCTTAAATATTTTTCTTGCGATTATTTTGACGAGTAATTTATTCGGACAGGAAATTTTTATTAAAGGAAGGACGACTGACTCAATATCAAATGTGCCATTGGCTGGAGCAATGATTTTATTTGATAGTAAGGGAGTATCTAGCGATATTGACGGAAACTTCAAATTTAATATTAATAAAAAAAGTAATAACGACTCATTAAGAATCCGATTTATTTGTTATGCCACGTTATCAATAATAAATTTACCCATTGACAAAGACACAATAAATTTAGGCTCAATCCCAATTTTCTATTATCTGACAAAATACCCTCTAGGTGACGACTTCAAACATCGAACTAAGCACCAGACAAAATTATATTACAAAAAATATAATAAAGACAGACAAGCGAATATTGCAAAGACTATTACTTCGATTGAATCCTTCAACTTCATTTTTAGAGACAGTATTTATAAAATGACCTGTAAATATTCCGACTACAAATTAAGTGTTACATTAGATCTTTCAAAACCAGTATTAAAATGAGTTGTACGCCATATAACTTTATATTGCTTCAATGGCTTGTGGTTGACGGTTTTCAATCGTGCAACCTAAGGTTATTATTTCGGCAGACTCGTCTGTCTTCGCCTGACAGTCCGCCATTGCAAGCAATACAGTTTCGTTAGCATGCATTAATAAAGTTAAATGTGAGACACTATAGACAAATATCTTTTCTTGTGACTTTACTTTTTTGCTTTGCAATTTACTCGACAAGTTGTAAAAAAAAGGAGGAAAGAGATTTAATAAAACAATATCTTGGAATATATGATGTAGTTCATATTACACAGGGTATTGAAAATGGACATATTGTTACCGCTGCGACAGAGCAAATTGATCTAGAAGTAAAAAAATCATGTCGTGGAATTAAAATTAAAAAAGTATTGTACTTTGAAAATTTTGACGTTGACTACTCCAACAACACTTTTAGCGCATACGACGATAAAATTGGTAAAAGTGCTATCGGAAGATTTCTTCCGAATGACAGTATTTCATTGACAATAAATCTATCTGACAAATTACCGCTTTATGAATTTTATAGAATGAAAAAGAAAAATTAACGCATGCTAACTCGTGTCTGCTTTAATGCCGCGGGTTTATGGTTGACGGAAACTTTTTTGTATATTTGAATCATTATAACGGCAGACTCGAAAGTGCTTTCTATTGCGGCACTCAAAGCAGCCACTTGCTCGTTAGCATGCATAAATCATGAGAAAGACATTTTTAATACTGACTATATTTTTTTTTGCTGGAGAATTATTTTCACAGACAAAGGATTCGAGTATTTATAAAAATGGGATCGCAATAAATCTTGAAGCATTATTTTTTAGAGATATTAAATTGACTTATTCTCATAGAATAAATAATAAAGAGTATTTTGAAACTATGCTGTCATATAATATACCTTATGGCTACAAGTCTGCGAAGCACGACCAGACCAATTATAAGACTTATTGCGGACTTTCAGATCCATTTTTTGCATATGGACGAGTTCAGATAAGAGCAGGATTGAAAAAATATCTAAAAGGTAAATTTTATATAGACCCAACGCTATTATATAGTTATGGTCATTTTAATAAAGGAATTGTTGTTAAAAAAAGTGCTTGGTTTTTTAAGGGATATCCCTGGCCAAATAGCGATGGATATAATGAACTTGTTGCACGGAATAAAAATGATTTAGAAATTTTTATTAAAACAGGTTGGACATTTCACAGACAACATTTTTTGCAAGATTTATATTTTGGATTTGGATACAGGTACAAATTTCTAAGTGATAAAGTCTTTGCAGATTTATATTATGATGGACCTTCTGATCTCCCTCTTCCATCTTATCCATATTACTCTTATCATTCATATGGAGCACTGACTTTTCATTTAGGTTATCAAATTGGATATTGCAAATAAATATATAACTTAGCCTATGACAACAGACAAATATTTACGCATGCTAACTTTGTGTTATTTCAATGGCTCGTGGTTGACGGTGGAGCGATTGGCAATTTATTTATTTTATCACGGCAGACTCGTCCGACTCCGGCTGACAGTCCGCCATTCAAAATAACACACGTTCGTTAAGCACAAGTAATAGAATAAATATTGACAATATGAAATTTTATCTGACAATTATATTTCTTCTTATTACTCCCTTTCTTTTTGCCCAACAGAATCTTGTGACTAATCCTAGTTTTGAGAATATATATTATTGTCCAGATAATAATGGTGAGTTGAATCATTCAATGGGTTGGATTGAAATTAATACAGCTGATTTATTTGACACATGTGCAACACCAATGTCGGAAGTTGGAATTCCAAATAATACAATGGGACATCAATTTCCATTATCAGGTCATGCTTATGCTGGTTTTATTTCTTACACAGTAGGGGCACCGACTTATAGAGAATATGTTTGTCAAAAACTTCCAGTTTCATTGACCATTGGACAAAAATATTATGTGTCATTTAATGTATGCCTTGGTGAATATGCCGGTTGTGCTTCAAACAAATTAGGAATCTTATTTACAAATAGAACACTTTCTGATTCGGAATATTGGCCTGCGAATCCTTTTATGAATAATTTCGCCCATTTTTATATAAACAATATTATTACCGATTCATTGCAATGGACAAAAATAAACGGTTCTTTTATTGCAGATTCAGCATATCAATACTTCCTTATTGGAAACTTTTTTGATGATAACAATACTGACACTATTCACGATAATTATTTCAACACAAGCTATGATAAAGTAGCATATTATTTTTTGGATGATATATATGTTGGTATTGACTCATTGACAAATATTGAACCTTACAAAACTGAAAGTGTAATTAAAATTTTTCCCAACCCTGCGACAAATGAATTGACAGTAGACTATGCTTTGACAAATAAATGTAACTTTGAATTATATAATATGCTTGGAGCAAAAAGAAAGGTTGTTGCACTTGACTGTGCCTCTCAGACAAAAGAAATAGACTTGACTGACATTGACAGCGGACTTTATTTTTATTCAGTGGTAGACAGGAATGGTAACAGAATCAAGACAGGAAAGTTGATTGTAATAAAATGAGAAAAGTATTACCAGTGCTTAACTTTGTGTTATTTTAATGGCTCGTGGTTGACGGTGGAGCGATGGGGCAACTTATTTATTTTATCACGGCAGACTCGTCCGACTCCGTCTGACAGTCCGCCATTCAAAATAACACACGTTCGTTAGGGGCAAGTGTTCAGAAAAAAAATGACAACTATTTATTGTACAAATAAACTAAAAGACTTCATCGGCTCGACAAGATTAATTCCTGTTGACAGCTCGGTACAAAGCCCATTTGGAGACTGGAATGGACATGTTTTTTTATATGACAGACATAAGCATTTAATTTTTGTAAATAATAAATCGTTCTATTCAATCATCATTGAGGATATAAAAAAAGCTGACTTAAAAAATATCGAGACAATATTTTTAAATCGATTGATAGAGCAATTGGTTTTTGACAAAGTCATTAATCATTCAGATACGTTGGTGGTATTACAAAGGTTTTTACCTGTTAGACTGACAAACACAAATAACGACAAAAAAACAATTGGCGCTCTTAATGATTTCGTATATCAATATCAGTGCAATTGTGACAGCCCTTACTGGATAGACAAACCAATAATTAAAATTAATAATTCAATTAATAACGGACTGACTGGTGCGGGACGAAATCAATATCGCAAATATAGTACTCCATCAGTAGACATGAAAGAGATGATAAACACCAGCCCCTAACTTTGTGTTTTTTTAATGGCTTGTGGTTGACAGTGGAGCGATGAATAATTTATTATCTTTATCACGGCAGACTCGTCTGTCTCCGCCAGACAGTCCGCCACTCAAAAAAACACACGTTCGTTAGCACCAATTAAAAATTAATAATATGACAAAAACATATTTAATTATTTGCTTGATTTTAATTAATAGTTTAAGTGGTACTTGTCAAAAGTTTTTATATAGTAACGCATTGACAGACCCTTTGACAAAGCAACCCACAATTACAACATTAAAAATAATTCATAGTTTGCGACAAAACAAAATTGACAGTTTAGCATACTTTGATGGAACTAAAGACATATATGTAAATAAAGACTTCAAAGCAAAATTCATTTCTGCTGCATCTGAAATTAGTAAATATTCAAAGATTCATTCTAAAGCTGAATTCGTTTTGTCTTGGACAATTGACAGCAATCATCGTGTAATCTATTGCTCGTACCAAGATTCTGTAGAAAGTTTTATTAATTTAAAATTTTATTACGAGTGTTCTTGTGGCAAATTAGATGACATGGTTATTGAAAGTAAAGAGGAGTTAGATGCTATTGCAAAACCATTCAATGACTATAAAACGAGGAATGGGACTGACTCGATTCCACCACCGCCGCCGCCGCCTTCTTATGACTTATACAAAGCTGGTCAAGATTGTTTCAACAAAGCTAATAAATCAGACAATAACAAATGAGCTATGTTAGAGATAATCATGAAAAGAAGAACAAAGAATTTAACAGGTGCTAACTTTATATTACTTCAATGGCTTGTGGTTGACGGGTTTCAGCGGTGCAACTTAAAATTATTATTTCGGCAGACTCGTCTGTGTTCGCCTGACAGTCCGCCACTGCAAGTAATACAGTTTCGTTGTGTGCTATTTTAAAGACAAAAAATGACAATTGACTAAAACATTATTTTATGAGCAAATTGAGAATCAAAAAGTATTTTGTTGATG
>Ga0224525_1000047_pt1 | contig 68096 bp, 57 predicted proteins | sample CFST100metaG_FD_179874 | JGI IMG/M metagenome (GOLD analysis project Ga0224525, IMG submission 179874) | Peat soil microbial communities from Stordalen Mire, Sweden - C.F.S.T100 | ecosystem: Environmental > Terrestrial > Soil > Wetlands > Peat | place: Sweden: Norrbotten County, Stordalen Mire...
GAACTTAGGGGACTCGGACCCCCGACCTCATGCTTGCAAAGCACGCGCTCTCCCAGCTGAGCTAAAGTCCCAGGAAACCCGCTTCGACACGGGCTCGATAATTATAGTCAAGGCGCTGCGGCTTCTCAATAGGTTTTTGCTTTCCCGCTCAGCCGCTGTTCCTGGGGGCTTCGCCTAGCCCTTTGGGATGATCCAAAAGGTGGCTCCTTAAGAGGCGATCGGCCACCAAGGCGGTCACGAGGCCCGTGAGGATGCTCACAAAGGCGATGAAAGGGAAATAATAGAAAACGGTCCAGCTCTCGACGAAGACGGCGGCCACCAGGACCTGAGCCAGCGAATGGACGTAGGCCCCCAGCAAAGAAACGCCGTAGATGGTTAGTTTCTTGAAAAAGAGCTTGGCCAGCAGCATGATCGCAAGGGAGCCTAGGGCGCCCGCCAAAGACATCCAAAACGGCATCTCGAAGATATCACCCCTTAAAAGCGAGGCCAAGAAGACCCGGCCGACGTCCACGAGGAGCGCGTCATACCAGCTGAACCCGTAAAGGATGAAAATGATGACGACGTTGGCGAGCCCCGGCTTGACCCCCGGGAGCCAAAAGGGGATGAAACCCTCGACGTAGCTCAAAACCACCGCCATGGCGAGGAAGAAAGCCATCAAGGTCATGCGATGGACGAGGTTCATCCGGCGATGACGTCCATGCTGGAGGCGCCCTCCAAAAAGATATAAATGTCGTTATAGGCGCAGATGAGGGAACGATGGGGATCCGAAACCCAGCCTTCTTCGACGCAATATTGGTTGGGGCAGCCGCTTTTGAGGATCGCGATGGCGTTTTTCTTGACCCCGACGGTAAGGGGCGTATGGGTGCCTTCGACGACGAAGGTCCGCTCCACAGTCTCCTTCGACAAATCGAGGTCATAAAGCTCAGCGCCTTGGTGATAGATCGTGGCTTCCACCGAGGTCGTCTGTTGAGGCCATACGTAATAGATCATGAGGCCGGTGGTCACGCCCAAAAGGACGACGCCGGTGAGGAGATCGAAGAAATGCTTTTTGAAGAAGGGGCGGGCTTTAGGAATTGAGCGTCACCTCCAGGTTCGAAGAATAAGAAAAGGTCGTCCCGTCATAGAAGCAATACCCCAGCCCCAGTTTGGCGGCGTAGGTCTTGGCGAGGGTTTCCCCCATGAGGAAAAAGCAAGTGGACATCGCATCGTCGATTCCTGGATCGGCGCCGACCGCCGAAGCGAGGACATCGGAGGCCAGAGCTGAACCGGTAAAGGGATTGATGAGATGAGAATAGGTCTGGCCGTCGATCACCGCCCCCTGCTCCGTCACCGAGCTGGTGCCCATCGCCGTGTCGATGGCCGTCAGAATCGCCGGGTTGGCTTTGCCTTCCCCGACGTTGAAGCCGATCCGCCACGTCCCGTCCCCGGAGAGTTTTTTGCCCATGATCATCGAGCTTGAGCCGGCATCGACGAAATAGGAGCTGACGCCGGCCTCTTCGAGGATCGTCTGGACTTTCCTTAAGGCGTAACCCTTGGCGAGGGCCCCCAAATCCACGGTCGCGTTCCCGGTCCTGGTGACCTGGTCGCCCACCACCGTCAAAGTCGAGGATCTCATCTCCGCCAGATCGGCGGAGATGACGCTGGGGGAAAGCACCGAAGGCGCCACGGTCTTGTCCTCGGATTCGAGGAGGTCCGTCTTGTCCTCAAATCCGAGGGCGTACTTCCAATCCACGGCGAGATTCCCGATGAGGGGATCGAGGTAGCCATCGGTGGCTTGCTGCATCGTCAAGGCAAAGGTCAAAACCTGGGCCAGTTCATCGGGGACCGTGATCTCCGCATTCGTGTGATTGACCGTATACAAAGTCGTCGCCCCGGAGGGAGGGCGGGTGAAACCATCGGTGAGGGCGCTAAAACCCGTCAGGTAATCCCCGATCTCAGCGAGCACGCTTGCGGTGCCGTCATAAAGATTGATGGAGATCGTGGTATCGAAAAGGTAATAGAGGGCAGAGGGGTAGCTTGAAGAAGAGGCAAGGGCCGGCGAACAAGCTCCCAATCCCAGGCACGGGAGCCAGAGCCCCACAACCAAAAACGCTGCTTTTTTCCTCATAAGCCAAATTATACGGAATCATCCCCTCAAAGAGTAGGATGAGGCGTTTTCCCGTCTTTGTCCGGATGGCTGCTTAGATAATCGAGGATGGGTTGGAAGTTTTTATCGCCCTTCCCGACTTTGCAGACCGAGACTTTGGAAACTTCCCCTTTGACGAGGGCCTCCGCCAAGGCGTGGCAGCCCGCATAGCCGCAAGCCCCGCAGTTGGCGTTGGGGAGCATTTTCTCCACCGCTCCGATGCGCGGATCCTCTTCGACTGCGAAAAAGATCGCGGCGACGGTGAGGATGACCCCAAAGACGAGGCCTAAGCCCGCTAAGATGAGAAAGCCCCAAAGAATGTAAAGATAATTCATTTTTTTGGATCTTCCTTTTTCGCGTAGATGTTCAGCGCGCAGCCTTCGCCCAATCCGCATTTGGAGCAGCTTTCCGCGCTGGGGAGTTTCTCGCAGCCTTTGGGGACGGGGGTCTTTCGATATAAAACGAAAGTCACGAAGAAAATCGCCAAAAGGACGAGGATGACCCCCACCGCGATAAGGAGGTAGCCCAATTGACTCATCTCAGCTCCCTAAGCCCGCAAGGCCGACCAGCGCCAGAGCCATGATGGCCGCGGTGATGAGGGCAATCGGGATTCCTTTGAAAGCCTTCGGCACGCTATAGGTCTCAAGCCGGGTTCGGATGCAGGCGAAAACCACGATGATGAGAAGGTACCCCAAGCTCGTCCCGATGGCGGAGGCCATCGAGAAACCAAAATTCTCGGCCAGGGTCTGCCCGGCGAGAAGGCCGGAATCGGTATTGGATTGGGCCACGCCCAGGACGGCGCAGTTGGTGGTGATGAGCGGGAGATAGATCCCTAAGCTCTTGTAAAGGGCGGGCGAATTCTTTTTGATGAACAAGCCCACGGCCTGAACAAGCGAGGCGATGACGAGGATGTAGACGAGGGTATCCATGAAAGGCAGACCCGCGGGGACGAGGATGAAATAATAAATGGGCCAGCAAATGGCCGAGGAAAGGATGATGACGATGGTGACGGCGAAACCCATCGAAGAGGCGCTCTTGACCTGATCGCCAACGCCGATGAACGAGCAAATCCCGTAAAAGCGGGACAGGACGACGTTATCGACCAATAAGTCCGTGATGACGGCCAACAGGAAGGCCACCAAATAAGCATAAGCGTTCATAGCTCAGGCTCCTTCCTTCGCGGCCAGATGGATTTTGGCGATCGCGGCCTCGCGCTCCGCGGCTTTTTTCTTGAGATTCCAAAGCTGCATCAGCGCCATGAGAAGGCCGAAGACGACGAAGCCGCCCATCGGCGAGGCGAATAAGTTCATCGAGTAGTCATAAGAGCCGTCGAGGGCTTTGAGCACGGGAAGGCGAAAATAGGGAATGAAAGTGAAGATGACCCCGATGGTGAGATAACCCGTTCCGAGGATTTCCCGGATCAGGGCGATCACGCATAAGGCCAAGGTATAGCCGATGCCGTTGCCCATCCCATCGAGGAAACTGTCGAAAACCCCGTTCTGATCGGCGAAAGCCTCGGCCCGCCCGAGGACGATGCAGTTCACCACGAGGAGGGAAAGGAAGACTCCCAGGGAGTTATAAAGCGCGGGGAGATAAGCGCTGCAGAACATTTTCACGATGGTGACGAAAGTCGCGATGACGACGATGTTGGAGGGGGTTTTGATTTCTTCGGGGATGATCTTCCGGAGCAGGGAGATGAGGACATTTGAACTCACCAGGACGAACAGGAAGAGAAGCCCCATCCCGAAAGCGGCTTCCATGGTCGTCGTGATGGCCAAAGCCGGGCAGGTCCCCAAAACCATGACAAAAAGGGGGTTGTTGCTGATAATCCCGGAGACAAAGGATTCTTGATGCTGATGGCGTCTGATGTTATCCATGGTTAAGCCTTACCCGACGGTGCCCCCGGCGCTCGTATCGACGCTGGCGGAGCCCGGGCTGGAACCGCTATTGACGTTCGAGGAATAACTCACGCTGCTCGGAGTGTAGGACGATCCCGAGGCATCGGTGAAGGTGACGGCGACGGAGCCATCATAGATCCCTTTGGCCTCCACCGCCATATCCTCAATCAGCGTGGCGCCATGGGTGGCCCCGCAGGTCGTGTCCCCGAGATTCGTGGCCGTCGGATCCGCGTTGTAAGGATCGACGTAGCCATCCTCGAGTTTTTCTTTGAAGGTCTCGGTATCGGAGATCAGGGCGATCCTGCCTAAGATCGGGCTGCTGCTAGCCCCATAAACGCCGACCAATAAGGCGATGGACCCATATTTGTTTTTGCCATCGGCCCGGTAGATATAGCCCAGGGCGTTGTTCTCTTGGTCCAAAGCGACCCAGAATTTCGAAACGTAGCTGGACCCGCCGATGAGGATGGGAGAGGAGGCCGAGGCAAAATCGCCATAGACCGCTTTCATGGCCGTTTCCTGGGCCGCCAAATCGTTGGCCGCGATCACGGGCGCCGTCAAAGCGTTGACCGCCCCGATGAGAAGAGCCGAAACCCCCCCGATGAGCGAAAGGGCCCCGCCGACCAAAAGGATCCTCTGACGTTCGGTGGCCGCGATTTTCATATCCAACCTCCCAGAATGGGAAGCCCAGCGACGAGGGCCGCCGTGGTGCCCCCGGCGCTATTGTCGATTCCCGAGGAGCCAAGGGGCAGGCTCACGCCCAAAGCCCATAAGATCACCAACAGGGCCAATAGCGGGATGGCCGCCATCGAAAGGAGGTTCTTGACCGTGAACTTGCTCGAAGACCATTTATAGTAATCGAGGACCGGCGAGGCCATGTTGCCGATCAGAATCGAGAAGCACATGCCTTCTTTGACGTAATCGCTGCGCCCCAATAAGCGGATGAGGACGGTCGAAGAGGCGATGAGGATGCCATAGAGGACGCGGCTGGGAGAGGTAATGGGAGAGGTCACCGGATCGGTGATCATATAAACGGCTCCGAAGAGCACGCCGCCGCTCAAAAGCTGATAGCCCACGAAGTCGAAGGCCCCAATCGAGGCGTCTTTGGAGTTCACGATGAGGCCGGCGAAAAACATGAGGAAGACGAAGGTCCCCAAGAAGGAAAGGGTGACCCGCCAATCGATCGTGCGACGGAGGAGCAGATAAACGAGGCCCAGGAGAATCGCGACTTTGCAGACTTCGCCCATGAGGCCGGGGGTTACCCCCAAAAACAGATCGAGGAGGCTGTAATTGGCATAAGAAGCCGACGAGGAAAAGGAGCCGCTCAAAAAGGTACTGCCGGTTGTGGCATCGACACCAGTGATGTTATTGAAGTAATTGGCGAAATAATTGGCCACCCGATAACGGGAGCCGAAGCACTCCTTGGCGAAAATGAAGCCCACCGCCGCGGGGTTGAAGATATTATGGCCGGTCCCCCCGAAGACGAGCTTCGCGATCACGAGGCCGAAGAGGGCCCCGGCGATGAGGACGAAATAGGCGTAGCCATCGGTCAAGGGGTTATAAGGATTGGCGATCACCCAAGAACTGCCATTCCACACCGAGGCGAAGCAAGCCGGCGTGATGAGGCCATAAATCAGGCCGCTCACGGTCGGCACGAGGAAATTGCTCAGCCGGTAATGGGAGCAGCCGTATTTGAATTTCTCGCCCAAGGAATGCTTGGCGCCGTCTTTGGGCAGCCGATTGACGATCAAAACATAGATAAATTCGGCCAAGACCATCGTGCCGACCGAAACGAAGAGGTTGCGGACGGCCGCCAGCTGGTAGACGACAAACGCGAAAAGGATCACGGGCGACAAACCGATGATGAGATCGACCATCATTCGATCGACGGTGTCGCGGCGGCGGATATGCGGGGAGGCTTCTTTGATGATGTCCATAAGGGTTACGGCAATTTGGCCACGATTTTGGCCCGCCTCACATATTCCAACAGCGGAATCTTCGAGGTGCAGCAATAGGTGCAGAGCCCGCATTCGATGCAAATCAGCGGATTGAGGGCCTTGACCTTGCTCTTATCGACCGGGGTCTGGCGCATGGCGTTCATGATCTGCACGGGCTGGAGGCCCACCGGGCAGCTGAAGACGCAGCTCCCGCAGCGGATGCAGGGCTCTTCGAGATAAGTCCGTTCGTTCATGACGATGATGGAGGTCACGGTCTTGGTGATGATGCAGTCATCGCTGGGGAGAGAAGCGCCCATCATGGGGCCGCCCAGAATGAAGACCTTGGGGATTTCCGGATCCTTGTAGCCACCGCATTTATCGATCAGATACTTGACGGGGGTTCCGACCCGGACCGAGAAGTTCTTGGGGCTCATGACCCCGTTCCCGCAGACGGAGACGTAACGTTCATAGACCGGCATCCGGTGTTTGACTGCCAAATAGATGCCCACCGTCGTTGAGACGTTGAAATTGGCGATCCCATATTCGCTGGGGAGATGGCCCACGGGGACAAGGATCCCAGTGGCGCTTTGAATCATCGCGATCTCCCAGCCCTGGGGATAGAAATTGCCAACTGGGACGATCGTGATGCCGCTATTGGGATAGGCGGACAGGACTTTGGCATAGAGGTCAAAGATCTCGCGATGCTTCTTTTTGACGCAGATGCGGGCATCGTGGCAGCCAAAGGCCTGCTGCAACAGCTGGATGCCGGCGATGAGATCGGCGGGATCCTCTAATAAAAGACGCTGATCGGCCGTGATGAAAGGCTCGCATTCGATGCCATTGAGAAGAAGCGTCTTGATGGGCCGATCGGTCTGGAATTTGACGTAGGTCGGAAAGGAAGAGCCGCCCAATCCGACGAGGGAATCATCCTTGAGGATCTCGGACATGTCGGCTCGGGTGAGTTTAGCGATCTCTTCTTCGGTCCGATCGACGATCGAGGGATCGAGCGTGTCCTGGAAGTCGTTTTGGATCTTGATGAAATCGACGATCTTGCCGGACCGATGGTAATGCTTTTCGAGCCCCACGAAGGTGCCGGAGGCCGTGGCATGGATGGGCTGGTCGAAAAAGGAGGCATGGCGCATCCCGATGCGCTGCCCGAGATTGACGTGGGCGCCCGGCTGAAGATAAACCTCCGCGGTGGCGCAGCGGGCGTTATTGGTGGCAATGAAAAGAAAAGCCGGGACGTCGATCTTCTCGGTGGGGATTTCCCCTAATTGAAGTTTATTGTCTTTGATGGCTCGGGTTTTAAGGATCATGTTGCTGGCAATTTCTCGTTTCCTGCATGTTGATTATATCCATAAATGTCTTTGGTGAAAGCGTTAGCGCGCCGAATCCGCTTCTTTACGAAGCGAAAAGAGGGAAAAAGATCCGCTCTTGCGCAAACTCTTGGCGGAAACGATAAATTTGGCGGCAATCGGCAATTCGAGAAAAATAATTTTCTCAGGTCCGGAAATTTTCGGGGTTGAGGCGAAAACCCAGGAGCGTGATCTCGCTCTTCTTTTTGCCAATGTAGGACCGTTTCTTGCCGACCTCCCGGAAACCGAGTTTTCGCAACAGGCCCAGCGAAGGGAGATTCCGCTCGTCGGCTTCGGCGAAGACATAGCGATATTTCCCTTCGGCGAAGAGAAACCGCAGCGCTTCCGCGAGGGCTTCGCCCATCAGCCCTTCGCGCCACTTCTTCTCGCTGAGGAGATAGCCGATCTCGGCGCCCTTGTCAGGCCGATCCTTGAGGACTTCGATTTCTCCGATAACCGCTCCGCCCTCTTCGATGGCCCAGGCGTAGTTTCGCTTCTTTTTGATCCAATCTTGGAGAAGGCGCCAGGTCACTTCCTTGCTGCGATGGGGCCGCCACAGCAGCCATTCCGTGACTTTCTTTGAGGAGCACCACGCATGGACGGCATCCAGGTCTTGCGCTTCAAAAGGGCGGAGGATAAGCCGTGGCGTTTCAAGAACCGGGCTCGCTTTTTGGGCGGGCCGCGCTTTCAAAGCCGCCAAGTAGCGCTTCAGGAGAGCTTTCCTGACGATCCGGTAATGGGGATCATAGGCCTGAGCGTAGGTCGGACTATGATGGACCGGGCCGCCCCCGGACTTTTCGTAAGAGGCCACCGCCCGCTTCCATTCCTCAAGGCTCAGGGGAGCCGCGCTCACCGAAACGAGTTGGGTTATCTGTTCAAGGTATTTGGGGAAAAGGCGGTCGCCGCTACCCGAAACCGAGGCGCTTTTGAGGAAGAGGCCGAGCAAAGCCTCCGGCGGCAGCCGCTCTTTCTTCCAGGAAGCGAAATTGACCCGGACCAAACCGTTCCCGATGTCTTCGTAAAGAGGAAGGGCGGCGGCTTTGACTTCGCCATACTCTCCGTCAAAAAAAGCCTGCGCGGCCTCCACCGAAGCCACCAGATGCTCGCCTCCGTAGGCGGCTTGATAGGCCAACTTCAAGAAATCCTCGCTCCGAAGAAGAGGATGGGACGAAATTTGCGCGACCAAAGCAAGATGAAAATCCATAAGGTGACCCCAAAAGGGTAAAGCCAAAAGCACTTTTTGCTCTCCGAGAGGAAAACCAAAGGAAGCGAAAGAGGTCTAGATCAATTTCAAAACCACCGGGATGGTCCTAAGATGCAGGCTTCCATCGCGATATTTAAACTCGTGCATTTCGCGGTCTTTGATTTCCAAGACTTCGTAGGCGTTGCCATTTTCTTCAAGCAAAACGTCATGGCCCGCGAAATCAATTTTCTTGTCCAGGATGTAGAGCAAAAAATCAGCATTTCCGGCGGGTTCAATAGATCCGACGTACGTTGCGTATTTTTTCTTGATTTTGTCATCAAAAGAAAACTTTTTCGCAGAGGATTTTTTAAAATCGATGACATGAAAGATATTTTCCATTTTTTCCCCTTTCTCTTTATATTTTATCAAAAAAAGAGGCCTAAATCCGGAATTCTTGCACTTATCGCCAAGAAGAGCGGACGGAGGCCCATAAGCGCCGTCTCTTCCCAAAAAATGCGATGCGATGGCGCCCCAAGCAGGAGTCGAACCCGCAACCCTCAGATTCGAGGTCTGGTACTCTATCCAGTTGAGCTATTGGGGCACCTGGAGGGAAGTATAAACCTTCTGGCTTATGGGATTAAGCCCAAGCGCTGGTAAATGAAATCGACGTTTCGGAAGTAATAGGCATTATCGAATAAATCTCGGAGCTCTTGGTCGCTGAGGAGTTTTTTGACTTGGGCGGAGGAAGCCAGGGCGGCGCGGAAGCCCTTCCCTCCCGTCGCGGCCGTCATGGCCAGCGGCTGGATCAGGTCATAAGCCTCTTCGCGGCAACAGCCCTTCTCGATCAAGGCGTTTAGGACCCGCTGCGCATAGACCGCGCCTTGGGTGAGGGTGATATTTTTGGCCATGGCCAAGGGGAAAACCGCAAGAGCCTCGACGATGGCGGTGAGACGGACCAACAGATAATCGAAGAGCTCGATCATGTCGATGAAAGCCACCCGCTCGACCGAAGAATGGGAGAGGTCGCGCTCATGGAAAAGGGCGTTGTCCTCCAAAATCGGAAACAGATACCCCCGCATCATCCGGGCGCCCCCGCAGATGTTCTCGCTGCCGATGGGATTCCGCTTCTGGGGCATGGCGGAGGAGCCCTTCTGGCCTTTTAAGAAGCCTTCTTCGACCTCGCCGATTTCCGTGCGCGAGAGATTTCTTATCTCCAAAGCGATCTTCTCGAGCGTCGAGGCGGCGATGGTCAAACACGCGGCGTATTCCTCGTGACGGTCCCGCGACAGGACCTGGGTGGCCACGGCCGCGGAAGTCAGCCCTAATTTGGCGGCGGCATAGTCTTGGACGCGGGGGTCGATGGAAGCGTAATTCCCGAGAGCCCCCGAGAGCTTGCAGCATTCGATGAGCCGGCGCTGGATGAGGAATTCCCCTTCGTCCCGCTTCAGCTCGTCATAGTAGTTGGCCCACTTGAGGCCAAAGGAAGTGACTTCGGCGTGCATGCCATGGGTCCTCCCGATGCAGGGGGTGTTTTGATATTTCAAGGCCTTGGCGGCCACCGCGGCGGAAAGGGCGGCGAAATCTTTGGCGATGGCCTCGTTGGCTTTCTTATAGAGCAAACCCAAGGCCGTATCGACCACATCGGTCGAGGTGAGGCCATAATGAATCCATTTTTTCTCCGCCCCGAGGGTCTCGCTGACCTGGCGCGTGAAGGCCACGACGTCATGCCGCGTGATTCTCTCGAGCTTGGCGATGCGCTTCGGATCGGCGTAAGCTTTTTTCTTAATGGCAGCCAGATCTTCTAAGGGCACGACTCCGAGGGCGGCCCAGCCTTCCAAAGAAGCGATCTCCACTGCCAGATAGGCGTCATAGCGGGATTGGTCGGTGAAAAGATTTTCCATCGCCTTCGTGAGATAACGCTCGATCATTTGAAGATTTCCTTTCTGAGGATCGTCTGGTCCTTGTCGGGCCCGACCGAGATGAGGATGGCTTCCAGCCCCGTCAGACGCTCGATCTCTTCGACATAGCGGCGGGCCGCGAGCGGAAGGGCCTCGTAAGTCGTGATCCCCGAAAGGTCCTCGGTCCAGGAGGGGAGGGTCTCATAGATGGGCTTCACGGTGCCGTATTCGATCACGGTGGAAGGCATATAGCCGATTTCCTTGCCCGCGATGAGATAATGGGTGACGAGGTTGATTTCGCTGACGGCGCCTAGGACATCCAACAGCATGATCGCGACGTAATGGACGCCGGAGAGGGCGGAGGCATAACGGAGTTCCGCCGTATCGATCCAGCCAATGCGCCGCGGGCGTTTCGTCACCGTGCCGTATTCGTGGCCCCGCTCCCGGATAAGCGAAGCCTCCTCCGGATCGAGCTCGCTGGGGAAAGGCCCTGCCCCGACGCGGGTGGAATAGGCTTTGACGATGCCGAGGATGTTATCGACGGCCGAAAGCGGGAGCCCCGTGTTTAGGGGGATGGCGGTCGCTAGCGGCGAGGAGGAAGTCACGAAAGGATAGGTGCCATGGAGGAGGCAGAGCATCGCGCCCTGGGCCCCTTCGAACAGGATTTTCTTTTTTTCCTTGACCGCCTTCTGGAGGAAAACGGAAGTATCGGTGATGTAAGGCAACAGGCCCTTGGATTCCTCGAGCAAACCCTCATAGACCTCTTCGAGATCGAAGGGTTTGATATTGTATAAAGAAAGCTCTTTGTTCCGAATCATCAGCGCGGCTGAGAGCCGCTCATGGAGATAGTCCGGATACAGGAGATCGCCCATTTCGACGCCGATGCGGGAGGCCCGATCCTCATAGCAAGGGCCGACGCCATGGCCGGTGGTCCCGATCTTGGCTTTGCCCAAAGCCTCTTCGCGGGCATGGTCGAGCGCGATGTGATAAGGCAGAAGAATCGAGGCGCGCGAGGAGATGAGAAGATGGAAATCGCCCACCCCATCGCCTTTCAGGCCCTCAATCTCCCCGGACAAAGCCGAAGGATTGATGACCATCCCGTCCGCGAGGACGTTGATGACTTTGGGATTGAAGACGCCGCTAGGCAACAGCCGAAGAGCATAGCGATGCCCCTTGTGGACGATGGAGTGGCCGGCGTTGTCGCCGCCTTGGGACCGCACCACCACCTCCGCCTTCTCGGCATAGTAATCCGTGATCTTGCCCTTGCCCTCGTCGCCCCACTGCAGGCCTTCGATTGCCAAAGTCGACATGATGAAACCTCACTTTTTTTGAGCGTCTGGACCAATGCCTGTAATAAATTCGCCTATTACTTTCGTATACTACCACTCAGGCGAAAAAAATGAACGAGAAAACGGTTACTTCCGCTGGGTTTCTTTTCGTCTTCCTTCGATGGCAGCAAAAAAGCCGCCGGGTTTCCCTGACGGCAAATATTCGCGATGGTCTTAGGCTTTGGCGCCGACTTTGGCGGCTTTCTCTCTCTCGAGATAGGCGAAAACCAAGGCGGCGAGGGCCGCGCCCAGAAGCGGGCCGACGATGAAGATCCAAAGCTCTCTGGATGGCTCATAGACGCCATTGAGCATGGCGATAAGGGCGGGTCCGATCGAGCGAGCCGGGTTCACGGAGGTGCCGGTGAGCTCGATGCCAAGAAGATGGACCAAGGTCAGGGTCAAGCCGATCACGACCCCGCCCTGAGGGCCGAATTCCTTGCGCGAGCAGACGCCGATGATGGCGAGCACGAAGACGAAAGTGAGAAGCGTCTCGACGAGCAAGCCGAGCAGCAAGGATTGCAGGTTGATGCTGCTTTGATTGAAGCCCGTGAGATAGCCTTGGACCTCATTGGAGCCGAGGCCCAGATTCACGATCCCGGATTTCATGAAAATGAGCTCCAGAAGCAAGGCGCCGACGAGAGCCCCTGAAATCTGGGCCACGACGTAAACCCCGAATTCCTTCCACCCGAAGCCTTTCTTGCCGGTGATTTTGTTATAAATCAAAACCCCAAGGGAAACGGCCGGGTTGATGTGGCAGCCCGAAAGGGTGCCGATGGAATAGGCGATGGCGATGATCGACAGACCAAAAGCCAAGGCCGTCGCGATGACGTACGCGGCGGTATTCCCGCCTAACTGCGAGGACGAAGTGACGATGGCGACGCCGCAACCGATGACGACGAGAACGAGCGTTCCAACGAATTCCGCGAGGGCTTTCTTCAATAGGGGCATGCTGCTTCCTTCTTTCTAGCAAGGATTATAGCGCGCTCCCCCTTTTGAGGAGAGGGGGCAAATGGAAGTCCTATTTACGTTTATGTAAAAAAGCTTTTTCCGATGTTGCTTATTTCAAAAAGGAAATCTAGCAAAATGACGGAAAAAGGCCTCTATTGGGAGGCCCTAAGATCCCCTAGCGAAGGACCAAAACCCTACTTCTCCTTGGCCAACACGCTGTATTTTTTGGCGTTCCCTTTGGCTTGGGCAACGGGATATTTTTTCTCATTGAGAGTCATCTTAACGGCCACGATCTCGTCGGGGTCGAACTGGAGTTTGTCGCAAAGGTCCACGCAATAGACGAGGACATCGGCCAGCTCTTCCTTGACGTGGGAAAGATCGTAGCGTTCCTCGTCCCATTGGAAGCATTCGAGAAGCTCGGCCGCTTCGATGGAAATCGATTTGGCGAGGTTGGCTGGGGAATGGAACTGGTCATAGTCCCGGTCTTTCGTGAAATCGCGGATCCGCTTCCTCGTTTCTTCTTTCATCTTCGCGCCTCCCGGGCTTTATTTTATCGAAGCCGCAGAAAAAGGAAAATCTTGCTCAGACGGTGATCTCGACCCTGTTCCCTTCGGGATCGAGAAAGGCCGCCTCGTAGTAGCCATCCCCCGTCTTCCGGGGCCCGGAGAGCAGGGCAAAGCCGTCTTGCCTCAGGCGAAGCGCCATCGCATCCACCGCTTCGGCGCTTCCGAGAGCGAGGGCGAAATGGACCAGGCCGGAGGTCAGTTCGTTCTTGATTTCCTTACCCATCCCTTCGTGGGCCAAAAGCTCCAGGCGAGCGCCCCCGGAGGGGCTCGTCAGGAAATAATTCTCCCAGCCCGACTTGGGATTATGGTATTTCGGATTCGGGAGGAACCCGAAATAAGCGACATAGAAGGATTTTTCTTTCTCAATGTCCGCGCAATTGAGGCAGACGTGTTCGATCAAAGCCATGTTTCATTTCTCCAGGTTCTGGAATTCCTTGGGAACGGGTTTCCCGTGATTATAGACATAACGGTCCGCTTCGGTGATGGGATGGAGGACCTGACAGGGCACCCCTGCCGCCACGACCATCGGCGGGACGTCCTTGGTCACGACGGAGCCCGCCCCGATGACGGAACCCTCCCCGATCGCGACGCCCGGAAGGATGATGACGCCAGCCCCGATCCAGCAATGCTGGCCAATGCGGACCGGGAGGTTATATTGGATCCCGGCGCCCCGCACCTCCGGATGCAGCGGATGGCCGGCTGTGCAGATCGTGACGTTGGGCCCGAACAGCGTGCCATCCCCCACCGTGATCGCGGCATCATCCACCAAGGTGAGGTTGAAATTCGCATAGATCCCTTTTCCGAAATGGACGTGGCTGCAGCCCCAAGAGGAATGCAACGGCGGCTCGAGATAGCAGCCTTCCCCGATCTCGGCGAACATCTTTTTGAGTTTTCGGGTCCGCCGCAGGAAGCCCCAAGGCGAGGAGCGGATCTTGTTGTATTGGTTGTTCCACGCCAGCCTTTTGAGCTGTTCGAGGAAAAGCTTCTTATCGTAAGGGACGTATAAAGAGCCCGAATTCATCGTCTCGATGAGCTTTTCGTCTTCGATCATGGCTAAACCCTCCGTTACGGAAAAGTATAAACCCTCCGACCGACAGGATTAACTGCGGCTGCGCTAAACCGCGATCAAGGTGAGCGAAAGCGAAGTGAAGGCGATGGCCGGAGTCAAAGCGGCCGTGGCCATGTAGCCGTTGGAGGTGGCCGTCGACTGGGTCGAAACGCTCGAGGTCTTGGCGTAATGGGCATAACCGTCGCCGTAAGTCGCGGTCGAAAGATAGTAATAGGACGAGGAATCATTGGAGAAATAGAAGGTCACGAAGAGATAGCCTTTCCCGCCGGCGGGGATGGCCGCGGGCGAAGCGGGCATCCAGCTTTCGGGGGTCACGAGAGCGATGGGCGAGGAGCCTCCGTCCGTATGCCCCGAAAAGACATTCCCGACCGCATCGTCGAGGGTCAAGCTGGAGGCGCTGTCGACGAAGGACTTCGCCAGGAAGGCCTTGCCGGTCGCCGTCGGGTCGCTGGCGACGGTCCAGGCCGAATAGACCCGGGTGGCCTCGCAAAGATTGAAGGGATCCGTCTGGGCGTAAGCATGGCCGGCGACCGTCTCCGCCACATGATAATTGGCGCTGGAGGAAGTCGCGAGATAGGTCAAAAGAAAGAGCCCGACGCTCTTGGGCGTCGAAGAGCTGTTGGTCACTTCGATGGAATAGCTCGAAGCGTAGCCGGGGTTGAAGCGGGCCATCGAGAAAGGCGCCATCGAGGCCCCCGGATCCAGGAAATCGCTGGCATAGGTAAAAGAATTGAAATACGTCGAGGCCGTCAGGGCTTTCACGTCGTAACCGTCATAGTAAGTCGTGGAACTTACCGTCTTGGCGTTCTTCTCGAAGTATTTGACGGAAGCGGCCAGCCCCGACCCGTTGACCGTCATCGAGGCAAAGTTGACGGTCGCGGTCCGATTGCCGAGAAACCAGGCGAAGGAGACATAGGAGAAAACCGATAAGGAAAACATCGCCGCGGTGAACAAACCCGAGAGGAGAAGCGCTTTCTTTTTGTAGCGTCGCTTAATTGCCATAATTCAGGTGCTTGATGAAATCGGTCTCGCTCATCGGGCGGCCATAGAGATAGCCTTGGCTCCGCTGGACGTCGAGATGGAAGGCCAGATCCCCCTGCTCGGAGGTTTCGATGCCGGCGCAGGTGAGATAGAAGCCATCGCGGAGGGCGCTGTCGACGAAGCGGGAGAAAGAAGCCGAATCCCCGGGGTTGGCCACCGCATCCCAAATCAGGGTCCGGTCGGTCTTGATCCGCGGGATCCCGAATTTCCTAAGGGCATCGAGGCTCACTTGGTCGGGGTCGAATTCGACGGCCTCGAAGATGATGCCTAAGCCGGCGAGGGATTCCATGGTCCGCTTGAGGTCGGCCTCATGCTCCAATAGATAAGAGCAGCCAATCTCAAAACTCACGTAATTGCGGGGGAATTTGTAGCGGGAGAAGATCTTTTTGACGGACTCCGGGAACGTCGGATCCTGGAGCGAGGCCACCGAGAGGTACATCGAAAGATTATTGAGCCCCACCGAGCGGAAACAGGTGAAGGCATAGGTCTCATAGAGATGACCCATGTTCTGGAGGGAGCCCAAATCGACTTTGCCGACGAGGGCGCTCCGCTGGGCGATCGGGATGAATTCGGCCGGCGGGATCGGGAGGCCATCGCGGCCAAAAAGGGCTGCCCGGAGGTCTCCGCCCACCACTTTCTTGGATTTGGCATCCACGATGGGCTGAATCAGAATCGGCATCGAATCCTTGTTGAGGGTGTCGGTGAGAATCGTGAGGATGTAGTCGGCGCGGAGGGCTTTCCGCGGGTTTTTGTCGGCCACTTCGACGAGCATGCCTTCCCCATAGTTGGCAGAGCGCTTGAGCTCGCTGGGGATGAGCGTCGTGAGCTGCCTTACCGTCGTGACGTCGCCCGGATAGGCGATGGCGCTGTAGGCAAAGGCGGGCTTGAAGGAAACGTCTTTGACCTCCAACGGGGTCGAAAGGATCTCCGCGGCTTCCTCGACGAAGCCCATGATCTTGGCTTTGGTGTAGCTTTTGAGCAGGAAGGAAAGCTGATAGGGCCCAAAACGATAGACGATATCGCCATATCCGGCATCCTGAAAGTTCTTGACGATGGCGGCCATGACGCTGTTGGCGTCGGCGCCCGGCAGCTTCGAAAGGCTGGCGTCCCCGCCCAATAATTCGATGGAGACGACGTAACCCAGCTGGTCGGCCTTAAGCTCGCGGCCCACTTCCAGCGAGAGGGCCTGGGCATTCTTGATGAGCAGCATCTCGTCCATGAGGGAAGAGCCTAAGGCCAAACTCCCGCTGTTCGATTGTTCGATCACGATGGTGCTCAGATCGTTATCCGCGCCCCGGAATTCCAAAACCGAGATGCCGCACTCCACGGCCGAAATATTGGAGATGACGCGATGATCGGCCCCGCTGGTGAGCGGGCAATGGGTGCAGGGCGAGGTATGATCGGTCCGCAGGACCTTATAGCAGACATCCCCAACTTTGGCTTCGGAGAAACAGCGCCGGAGGTTTTCCGAAAGATAAGTGAGCTTATGGGTCGCCCGATCGATGGTGTAGAGGAATTTCCCGCTGCGCTCGGAAAGGGCATCCAAGACGCGCTCCGTCCCTTCGACCTCGACTTTGCAATCCAGGGATACCAAAAGCGCGGAAACCATGGCGGCGAAGGAGTTATAGTCCTCTTTGGTCGACAAAGAGCCAAAGGGTTTTTCCTTGGTGGAAGTGAGATAGAAAAAGCCTTTTTTCTGGCCGGCGAAGGTCAAGGCCGAGAAATAAAAGGAGCGGATGCCGAGGTTCGTCAAAAAAGAGGACATCGCGGAGGGGAGGGCGGCCGAGGAGGCGGCGGAGAAAGAAAGATCGCGCGAGGCTTCCTCGTAGAAAGGATCGATGGCGTCGGCGGGGATCCGCTCCCCCAGCCGGGCGAAGCTCTGATCGGCATCGGTTTTGCCGACTTCCAGAAGCACCCGATATTCCAAAGTGAGGGGCGAATAGAGAAGGACGCCGCCGGTCTCAAAGTCGCCGGCCGAGGCGATCCAGCGGAGAAAATCCTTCAAAGCGTCGATCTGGCCCTGATGGGTCTTGGCTTGGCGGAAGAGCTGCTCGAAATTTTCCATGGAAGCGAGATACACGATGCGCTTATTGGATTCGGAAAGGATGGCATGGGGGTAATAGACGGAAGGGAGGCTCACGGCCAGCTTCACGTCCGGGCTCTCTTTGAGGGCCTTCAGGCCTTCGCTGATGAGATTGGCGGCCGGAGTATAAGGATAGATGACGCCGCCCAAGCGACAATAATTGAGGAAGGTCCGATCTTCTTCGAGGGTGATATGAAGATCGTTGAAGGAGGCCACGAGCCCTTCGCATCGGGTCTTCAAAGCCAAGATCGACTCGACGGCGAAATCATAGACCGCGAAAGTCGAGGCGTCATAGCGGCCCAGCATGACCCGGGGAAAAGAGGCGCGGATTTTTTCCTTCAGAGCCTCCAAAGCGGCCGGAGGCAAAGGATCGGAGCCTTCGCAGGCGATGAACAACAGCGCCGAGCGATAGGAATTGTTGCGCTGAAGCTCTTGGCTGAGGCGGCGCTCGAATTCGTCAAAAGGGAAAACATAACCTTCCAGGATTTTGGCCTTGACCTCTTCGTCATAGGCCGTCCCCACCGCCACCAACTGATAGCGGGAATAGTTCTCGACCGCCAAATTGATCCCGTCTTGAAGGGCGCGGAGGGAAGGGAGTTCGTGCTTGGTGGAAAGGATTTTGATGTTGCCTTCCGCGAAATCCGCCAATTGGCGGGCGATGATCTCCGAAGAAGCCTTCAGTTTGCGGTCGTATAGGCGCATGGCGAGAAAAGAAAAGACAAGGCAGGAGAGGGTCAAAACGAACAAAAGCCCCGAAAGGGCATAAAGGGCCCAAACGAGAGCGTAATGGATGCAAAGGGGAATCCCGAGGGCCGCCACGAAGGCTCCGAAAAACAAAGCCGAAAGGATCGCCAGGCGGCGCCGTTGGAAGGCCTTGTCGTAATCGCCTCCCGGGATTTTCTTCGCGGTTTCGAGTTTGTCTGCCATGGTTTTGTCCTTTCTTAAGATTATATCGAGACGAGGCTTCAATTGCCAAATCAGCTGGCCCAGGGGGTCATGACCCCTCCGACATAATGCCAATAGAGCATATCGCTTTCGACGGCGTCCGTGGCGGTGCTCCGAGTCGTCCCATCGTCGGGCCCGGCATAGCAATAGAAGGGAATCTGGTAGTTCGTCTTATTGGCGTTCAAGTAGTTCCAGCCGAGCTTAAAGGCCGTGGTCTTGCGGGCGTCGTAGGAGGTTCCGGTATCCGCGAGATAAATCCCGCTCATGCCGGTGCAGCCATAGAAAGGGGCGTTGGTCCCAGAGCCGTTGCTATGGGCGAATTTCGCCGTCGTGGGAATGTAAATCGAGCCAAGGCTCGCGCAGTTGTAGAAGGCTGAATCCTCGATCGTGGTCGAAGCCCCTGCCCCGGTCGGCAGGGTCACGCTCGCGAGGGCGGTGTCGCCATAGAAAGAGGAGCCTCCGATATCGATCGTGCCCGTGGCCGCGGCGAAGCTGACCGAAGTGATTCCGGTGTCCCCATAGAAAGCGTTGGAGCCCAAGGTCACGAGCGTCGAAGGGAGGTTCACGCTCTTGAGAGAGGTGCAGGCTTGGAAAGCCGAGGTGCCGATCGAGGTCAAGACGGTTCCGGAAAGATTAAGGTTCCCCAAGGTCACATCGCTCGAAGTCTGGGTGGGCAAGGTGTAGCAATATTTGAGGGCCGGGCAGCTTTGAAAGGCATTGGCGCCGATCGTGGCTAAAGAAGAGGGGAATTCCATGTCCGTGAAGTTGACGCAGTTATAGAAGGAATAGGTCCCCAAAGACGTGACGGCTGGGGTGGTATAGCCCGTCGCGGTGTAATAGCGGACGCTGATCAGAGCCATCGAGGTGGCGACGCCAAAGGCGCTGGCGGGGCTGCTGATGAGATAGAAAGCGTAGTTCCCGACCGTTGTGACCGAATAGGGGATTTTGACGTATTTAACGGCTCGCTCTCCGGCGAAAGACCGGTCATCGAGGGTAAGGGCTCCCGCGGGAATCGTGATCGTGTTGCTGGTGCCGAGATAGCCTGAGGCCGCGTAAACGAGCTCCGAATAATTCGTCGCGCCTTTTTTGTAGATGACGTTATTCTCCGTGTAAAAAGTCGTGCAGGCCGAGGGGATCGTGATGGTCGTTAGCAAGAAGCAGCCGAGGAACGGATTGGTGGCGGCGACGCCGAGATAGCTGATGCCAACGGGGAGAACCGCGATGACAATCGGCGTGGAGCCGAAGCTATAAGTCCCCAGCGAAGTGAGAGAAGTCGGGAAAGTGGCGGTATTGGTGACTTTGGTCCCGCTTGTCAGATAGAGGGTGGCCAAAGTGATGTTCATGGTAAAAGCGAAATCCCCGATCGCAGTGATGGCCGCCGGGAGATTGAGAGTCGTGAGGTTCTTCTTGCCGCTGGCCCAGGAATTGAAGAAGGCTCCATCCCCCACTTTGTCGACGATGAAGGTATAGCCCGAATAGCCGCCGGAGGTATAGGAGGCCGCGATGCTGACGGTGACGTCATTCGTGTTATTGGGATCGTAAACAAAACGCGAAATCGTCATGTGCCGGGTGGTGCCGCTCCCGACGCTGTCCTCGACCAATTGAATCAAGCCATCGGAAGAAGTGAACATGATTCGCTGAGTTGTGCCGGAAGTGGCGACGTTGAAATAGGAGGGGGTCGCGATCGAAACGTTCGTCATTTCGGTGGCATTCATGGTGCCGGCCCAAGCGCTGTCCCAGCCGCTCGGCTTGCTGGCGGCTGCGCAATAAGCCGTGAAACGGGTCCTTCCCTGGAACACCAAGGTACCCATGGTCGTGACGGTCGAAGGAATGAACATTGAAGGCATGACCGCGTAGTTGACATTGGTATTGGACGTGGAAGTCGCAAAAGCATAAGAGCGGATGTTCGTGACGTTAGCCGACAACGTCACGCTGATAAGATACAAAAGATTCCCAAAAACGTAAGTCGCCGTCAGATCGGCGCTCGTTCCGACCATAAGCGAAGGGCTCACCGTCGTGCCATCGGTCGCATAATGAGTCATGAAGACAACGCTTCGAATCAAATAGGCCCGATAGAAGGCATAGTTGCCGATCGAGGTCAGCGTGCCAGGAAGAGTCAAAACGCAGGTCGGGACGGTCGTGCTCGAATAACCCGCGGAAAAACCGGCATCGGCAAAGGCATAAGCCCCAATCGTCGAAAGGGCGGCGGTGTTGCCGGCCGCGCCCGCGAAAGTGAGACTGGTCAACAACGAGAAACCATAGAAGGCATAATTTCCGATGGAGGTCACGGATGCCGGAATCGTCAAGGAGGTGACTACTTTCATGGCGGCATCGGCGGTCCCATAACTGAAGGCGTAATCCCCGATCGTGAGGAGCCCCGTCCCGAAATTGACGGCGGTGACGTTCGTGCAGCCCTCGAAGCAGCCAATCGCGAGGGTCGTGAGCGAATTGGGGAAGGTAATGGTTTTGAGCTCGGTATGATCCTTGAAGACGTATTGCCCAATCCCGATCACGGTTCGGCCATCGAGGGTGCCTGGAATCACCAAATCCACGGAACCCGCCGTGTCGGAAGAAGAGGAGCCGTCGTAATAATAAATGGTGATGGTGCCACCGGTGTTGACGATGTAATAGAACCCGGAATTGTACCCCATGTCCCCCACATCCGTCGCCACGATGGTGAGGTAAAAATTGGCGGTCTCGTTGGAGTTATAGGTGTAATCCCACAACCCCGTGGAAGAATAGCCCGAGGGGATGTCCCCGGCGAAGTAGGCTTTGCCGTTTGTGCAGCCTCGGAAAGCGTAGGTTCCAACCGAAGTGACGGAAGCCGAGAAGAAGATGAAACCCATTTTCTCGCAACCATCGAAAGCCGAGACCCCAATCGTGAAAGAAGCCACGGATTTCGGAAAGAGGAAACGCTCTAAAAGAATGCAGTTTTTGAAGGAACTGTCGCCCACGGAAGAGCAGCTGAGCGGAAGCTGAATGTTCTTGAGGGCGGAATCGAAGGCGAAGCAGTTATCCCCGATCGAGGCCACCGCGCTCGTTCCGCTGAAGGTCACGGTGACCAGCGATTTGCAGTTCAGGAAGGTCGAAGGATTCAGCGCCGTGACGCTCGAAGGAATCGCGATGGAAGCCAAAACCGTATCTTCGAAAGCCTGAGAGCCGATCATCGTGAAAGTGCCGCCGGCCGGCAAGGTGATCGAGGTCATCGTGGTGACGGAAGCAAAGCCGCTTTCGGCCACGCCCACCACCGGGATCGTGTTATAGGTATCCGGCACCACCACGGCCGCCACGGTGCAGGTTCCGATCGAGACGATGGCTTGGGTGCCATCGGAATTGAGGGCATAGGAAAGGCCGACGCTGCCCCCGTCCGCGTTTTTGACGTCGACGTAGCGGAAAGCCCCCATGTAACGATCGTCGTCGCAAAGGTAGACCACCCCTTTGGCGGCTCCTTCGCACCCGGAGACGAGCAAAGCCATCCCGGTCAAAGAGACCAAGAGGATTTTTTTGAAAAAATTGTTGACGGAATTCATGCTATCCCTCCTTTTGCTATGGCGCGGTATAGGTGATATACGGATCCGTATAAGTCGTTCCGTCAAAAATGACGGGATTGGACTTCTGATTCCAAATGAGCAAATAGGTCAGGTTAGGGGGTTTGGAGACCGTCGCGGCCGTATCGCTGACGGTCTTGCTGACGGTCATATTGCCCGAGGCCGCCGTGAACGTGGCTTGAAAATCGAGATAAAGGCGATAGTCGGCGACGGAATAGATGTCGTTACCAGTGTACTCCTTGGGGGTGCAGCTCACGAAATCCACGCTGGCGATGATGTTGATGTTCGAATAAGTGTTGGACTGATTGCCGATGTTGCCGGAATTCTCCTGACCTTGGGCGCAGACGTAATAGATTTTGGCGGTGCCGGTCGGCGAGGTGATGAAGTAATCCCCAGCTTTCGGGATCTTGAACGTATGGGCGAATAAACGGGTTTTCTTCGGGGCGTAGGTCACGGACGAACTCATCGTGGAATCATAAGAGGTGGCCGCGGTGTTCGTCGTGCCGGTCGCATAATCGAAATCGAAGAAGTCAAAATTATCGCGGCTCGACCCATAGGGGATATAGGTCGTGTAAGAAGGCCAGTTGGTCCTAAAAGCGGGAATGGAACTGCCATCCACGGTCAAACAAGCGGATTTGTCGTAGACGGAGACAAAACCGCCGGTGGTGCTGTCGGAGGCGGCGATGACGGTCACGTTGGCGCCGGTTTCCGATTTGATCGAGAAATTAATGGTGCGGGCCGGGGTCGTGGTGTAACCGGTGAGCGGGTAGGCGTAGTTTGTGGGATCGGCGGCCAAGGCCAAAGATGACGTGAAACTCGTGATGTTGCTGGTGGTGCCGGCCTGGGTGTTGGAATCCTTGATGAAAACGCCGAAATCCTTGTTGCCGGGAGCGATCGAATCGCCGTTTTTATCGATTAATTTGTATTTGAAGTAATTCTGCAAGAAAGAATTGGAGGTATTGGCGAAATAGTCTTTGTTGTTGAGAGCCGAATCCGAACCGAGCTGAGTCCGGAAAATATAATTGGTGTTCCGCTCCAAATCGGGATTCCAGGTATTGGCGTCGCTATACGTCGGAAGCGTCGAGGCCAAGCTGATGCGCTTGGTGGCCGCCGAAGTGTACCCCCACCGGTTGGTGAAGGCCGTCGCGCCGTTGGAGCCTGGGTTGCTGTCGTAATATTCCGAGGTCGTGTAATAAACCTCGGAATAGGCGCTCCCCGCGGAAATGGCAAAAGTGCCGAAGCCATTCGTGAAGCCCGTGCTCGAGTCGTTGTCCCAATCGCTCGTGGCCAAACTGAAGACGCCCAAGCCGCGGTCCGTGGTGGTCGTGCCAAAGGCGTTCTTATCGTCCTGAATGACTTTTTGCCCTGCGAAATCGAGGGAATTCACCGCATTCGTGACATAACTGAAGTTTCCGCCCGTTTGGTGGTTATTGCGGAGATATTTAAGGAAGTTGGCTGACGTTCCGGCCGCCGGCGTGAACTTATAATAGGTGCCGGTGGAGGCATCGGTCACCTTGGTGAAACCCGAGGAGCCGATGATATTGTTATAAAGGCCGGTGAAATTGACGACGCCCGAATCTCCGTTGTTTTCATATGCGTATTGCGGGGTGAATTGGTTGTTGATGGCGGGGCCGACCTCGCCGATGAGACCCGTTTCCGTTTCCTGGGGTTTGTGGGTGAAAGAATAACCCGTGACGTCATTATTCAGGCTCAGCGTGCAGTTGAAGACATAAGCGTTCTCAAGGGAGCCATCGCAGTGCCCGATGAGATAGCCGATATTGACGCCGTGCGCATATTCGGTGTAAGAGGAATCGGTGGGATCGGAGACATTGACGTAGTCGGTGGTGGCCGCTAGCGTGATCGATTCGTTGCTGTTGATATCGATGTGATTGTTGAAAGAAACGAGATAAGTTGCCAAAACATGGGAATAAGTGTACCCATCTTTGTAATAGGTCGCGATCACGGAAAGCCGGGTGCTCAGCCGATTGCCGTCCGTGGAGGTGAAGACCGTGTTGTTGGCGATGCAGTATTTGCCAATGGAAGCGTCATCGGCGCCGGTGTTAACGATGACCGAGGCCGTCCCGTCGTTGTTGTCGGTCACGGAGAAATATTCCGACGAAGAGCGGAATTTAAAGCCTAAACCCGTGAGCGAAAGACCGCTGGGAGTGGTCAAAGTGAAATGCCCCGTCGTATCCGTGAAAGTCTGCTCCGAAGTGGTCAAGGACGTCGTGAGGTTCGAGGAATCGGTGTAAGAAGCGGAGCCGCCCGAGGCCATGCCATAAACCGAAGAAAGGCCATCGACGGTGTTGTCCCAGCCATTGTCCGTGACCGTGACGTCATTGATGTAAAGATCCCTCACGATGGAGCCGGTGTAGATATAACCGAAAACCCCTACGTCTTCCGGTCCGGCTTGGACATTAAGCCCATAAATCTCTTTGTTGTTGCCTTCGAAGACGCCATAAAACGGGGAGCCTTCGGAGCCGATGCAGCGAATGCTGGGATAGGAACTCATGTCCAAATAACTCTGAGTGTCGGTCCCGCTGTTGGATTTGTAGAATTCCAAATTCCCATCGTGGTTGATATCGTACCCAAGGGAGAAATAAGTCTTGGAACCGAAAATCCCAAGGTTCTGAAGACGGGTCAGGTTGTAAAAATGCAAAGGGCGGGCGATGACGTAAGGGTCGTCTTGGGTCCCACTGCCCTTTTGGAAATAAGAACGAAGTCCCACATCCCCAGGAAAATCTCCTGTGTAATCTTTGGTCTGCAAAAAGAGAGCCAAGGAGGCATAAGTGGCAAAAGCCAAAACCCCCGTCAGGCAAACGGTGAAGACGGAAGCTAAGATTTTTCTGCTTTTGGTCCAAAACATCGTTTTCATTCTTTCTGGACGACCGAGAGCTCAAAATAATAATCGGTGATCAGCGAATAGTTGTCGCCTAAACGCGTGGAATCGAAAAAGTAATCGCATAACGTCCGATCGTAATCGACGTTGAGGAAAAAATAGAATTCCCGAGGGTTGACGTGCGCTGGGGAATAGGTCGCGGATGTCACAAGATCGACTCCGCTGTCCCCGAAAAGATTGATCGAACTGTTGCTTCCAAAGGTCGAATAAGGATGATCGACGGTATCCTCGGCGTAAGCCTTGACCCCCGTGAAAATCTGAGTGGGGGTCGAAGAAGCATAGGCCGAAGAAACGGAAGGCGTCAAAGCGGTGTAATGCAAATAGCCCGAAGCCGCGAATTCGTTCCCGCCAAGGGTGACCGTTTTGGTTTTGACGGCGAGGTTCATGGTGATAGGCGTCGAATAGGTCACCAAGAAATCCACTTTGAAAACGAGATTGGTTTCCAGATCCGAAATCGATTTGTCGGTGTTGATCGTGAGGTAGGAGGGATCCAGCAAATTCATCTCATAGCCACGATTGGGCGAAGGATTGATCGCCGTGACCCCATCGTAATTGATGAGCTCGTCAGTGGCGGAATACGATCCCGTATAGTCGGGGTAGAAAAGCTTATAAGGCGTGAGCGTGAGATTAGTGATGTTCAAGGAACCGGCCGCCACATCGATCTGCTCGCTTAATTGCTGCTGATATTGGATCCAGGCAAAAGTAATCGCGCTGAAAGAAAGGGTGCCGATGAGCATCGTCCCGAAAGCAATAATAAGGGTCCGAGTGCGTTTCATAACAGTTGCCATTCTTAAAGCGATTCCTTCATTGGCAACTGGCTATCTCCTTGCGGGGACCCTTGTAGTTTTGCGTCCCTAGATTTCTCTAGGTTTGCTTTTATCGCCTTCATCATACACGCGCCCGCGAGAGGGGGCAACAAAATGCATCGGGCAAAACCCTGTTTTATCCTAAAAGCGCTTTCCGGAAAAACAGCCGCCGAAGGAATCCGGATTGATTCATCAAAAAAATAGAATTGAAATCTTAGCAAAAACCCCATATATGACAAAAATAGAAGGAGAATCAAACTCTCTCTTTTTCGACGAGGAACCGGGTGATGATCTTTCCGATCGTCGGCATCATCTCAAGGCCTTTCCGGACCCAGTTGAGTTTCTGATCTTCCTTGCCGATTTGATAGGATACGACTTTAAGGGTGAGAAAACTCGTTTTCGTCATGGAACAAGCGAGGGCCACCCCCAAGGAAGAACAATCATAGGCAACCAATCCTTCTTCGAGAAGGTAATGGCTTTTGACGATTTGCTGGATGGGGGCGCTGTCCATATAAAAAGCCTCGCCCGAAAGCAAATACCCCCGCTGGATATAACGGGTGGTCATGAGATAGGCTCCGCTTTCGGCTTTGTTATTGAGGGCGGTATCGGCCACAAAGAAAGCGGGTTGACTTGGAATCTGGCCGAAAGGAGCGATCCTAGGGGCGCTGAAATCCACGTCCGCGGCATAATAACGGTCGGCGATGAAAAGATCCCCCTGCTTCAGCTGGTCCGAAAAACTCGCGACCGAGCCAATGTTGAAAATAAGATAGGGCTCATATTTGGAAATGATGGCGGAGGCAATGGCCGCCGAAAGATAGTTGCTTTGCCCCGTTGCGACGACGATCGTATCCTCTTTGAAGATAGAACCCAAATAGGCCGTAACATCGCCAAAAACATTGACGGTTCCCTTGATCTCCATCTTCGTTTTGAAATAAAGGATGTCGTCTTCGGTGACGCCGATGATGGCTATCATTGATCGTTGCCTCCCTCTTTTTTCTTTTCGAAGGGATTTGCTTCCAAAAATTTCTGATAATCGAAGTTGGAAAGAGCCTTGGAATAATAGTAGCCTTGGATGGCATCGAGGTTCATCTTCCGAAGAATTTCGACCTGCTTTTCGGTCTGAACGCCTTCGGCGATGACCGACATGCTCAAAGCGTGGCCGAGGCTGATGACGCAATCCACGAGATCCCGGGATTTTTTGTCGATTTCGATGTCGTCGATGAAGGATTTATCGATTTTGAGGATATCGAAAGGAATTTTCTTCAAAGAGGAGAAGGAGGAATAACCGACTCCGAAATCATCGATGCTCGTGAAGATACCCATGGCTTTGATTTGACGGATGACCGTCGAAAGGAAAATCGTGTCGCGGGCGGCCAGGGATTCCGTCAGCTCCATATTCAGCAAAAGCGGATTGACGTTATATTCCTTTATCGTCTTGTCGAAGAAGGCCAAGAGAGTGGGATCATAAACCGTCTTTCGCGAGAGGTTTAAAGAGATTTTGAGCAAGCGCTTCTTGTCTTTGCTCCACCGAGAAATGTCTTGGCAAACATGCCGGAACACGTAGTGGTCGATGTCCACGATCGAACCGCTTTCCTCAGCGAAGGGAATGAAAAGAGCGGGCGGAAGAACCCCGCGGCTCGGATGGTTCCAACGGATCAGGGCTTCCGCTCCGAAGAAACGCTTGTTTTTGAGATCGAATTTTGGCTGATAATAAATCTCCAGCTGGCCTTCGTCGATGGCTCTTAAAAGTTCATAAGAAAGGTCGCGTTCGCTATCGCTATCGCCCATGAGATCCGGAGAGAAAGCCATGACGTCGCTTGAAAAACGGGTCGTGACGTTGTATTTGGAAGCATAAGCAGCTCTTTGGATGGCTTGATCCACCATATCATTGGGCTGAACCCGGTAGGCTCCGATCAAAATCGTGATGGCGGGCAAGGTCCCGTTATCTCGAACTTTTTTCTGAATCTGATCGGAGATGGTCCGCAATTCAGCAAAAAAAGATTCATCATCGGCAGTGTCTTCATAAATAAGAAAGGAATCCAGCAAACTGAAGGCAAAAACGTATTTTTTCAAATCGGTGATCGCGACGCGCAGAACATTGAAAATAATCTCGTTGATCTCTTTGACCTCATCGGCTCCGTATAACGTCAGAATCTCGCTGTTGAGGTCTTTGACGTTAAGGACTGCCACAAGGCCATATTTTTGTCCTTTATGACGACGCAATCTCTTGGCGACCTGGGTTTTGAAAACCGTCTCGTTATAGACGAAATTCTCATTAAGGAAAAATTCGCGGGTGGAGATCTGCTGCTGTTTCAGAGAATCGAGTTTGCGCAAAAGAAAAAACACGATGATAAGAAACCCCAACTCCAAAAAGTTATTGGCAAAAAAGAGAATCGCATAAGTGGAATTGATGCCGTTCCCAAGGAAAGGGTAGATGACCAAAACCACATTGAGACCTAAAAGAATGGCCCCGATCGCAAAACAGGCAAAAATCGAAATTTTCAGGTTTTTTATTTTACGTTTTGTCATGATTGGTATTTATTTTATCATTTTCGGGCGTTTCCTTTTTCATTTCTTTTTTGATTTTTTTCATCTCGCGGGCTTTCTCTTTGGCCATTTCCTTGGCGATTTTCTCTTTCTCTTTGTCCGCTTCGGCCTTGATCTCTTCCGTCAATTCGTACTTATAGCGGGCTTTTTCTTCGAAAGCCACCACCGCTTTTTCATCTTTTGGATCAGTTCCAGAGGCGGCAAATTCGGCTGCCACCGCGTCGTTTTCGGCTTTCGCTTCGGCCTTGGCTTGCTTGACTAAATCAATGGCGGACATCGTGGCGATCACGGTGATGGGAAGGAGCACGGCCAACGGAACGAACCAGCTGCTTTGGACGACGCCCATGAGGGCCCCGAAAGCATCGCTATGCCAAATGACTCTCCCGATCAGATATTTTTCCGCAACCGTATCTCGGTTGGCCGGATAGGTACAAGCCACTTTGTTGGTGACCCAGGTTTCACAGGTCAACGATTCCGGATTGTCCCCGAAGGTATAGAAAACATAAGAATTATCGGTGTCTTTTTTGATTTCGATGACTCGGTGGGTGACGGGGGCTTTGAGGATATCGGAGTAGAAGGTGATGACCTCTCCGACTTGGATGGATGAAGCATCGGCTTTCTCGATGATGATGCCGGTGTATTGATCCAGCGAAAGTGGCCCAAGTTTCGTCACCGTGATCGCATTCCCGTCGGAATCCGTTAAATCCTCATAAGTCGTATCGACGGTTTGGCTATTGGGTTTGGCCATGGAATCGGTCAGAACCTGCATGAAAGAATACCCAAATAAAGAAGGAACGCCATAGTTGTTCTTCTCGCTGATCATCATCGTGATCTGGAGACTGAATAAACCCACGATGAAAAAACCCATGACCCCGTCAATCAAATGCGAAACCCATTTTTTCATTTGTGTTTATCCTCTTCGTTCTTGGCCCAGAAAACCTTTTTGGGCGAGGGCGTCACGGCCGAAGGCGCGGCTCCCGTTTTGGGTTTGGGGGAGGCAATGAAGAGACCGCGTTTGACCGGCGGATTCGGCAAAGGGGTCTGGGTGGGCTTCTTAGCGGGTTTCGTTTCGTCTTTTTTCACGGCAAAGGTCATGACGACCTTGGGTTCTTCTTTAGGCGTTACAATCGGATTTGGTTGGACTTTTGCAATGTTTTTTATGGAAATGCCATTGGCGAAGGGGTTCAAAGAAACGCGTTTCACGCCCGAGGGAGCGGCTTCCCCGGTCTTGGGGTTTTTAACGGCTGAGAAATAAAGGACGGGTTTGTCTTCCGGCGCCGGAATGGCCCGTTCGGCTTTGTCCAAAACGAAGAGGACTTTCCCGCGCGAGAAGGAGGAGGGCGAAAGCGGTTCGGCGATTTTGGGTTTCTGGACTTCGGTTTCTTCGATTTTCGGTTGCTCGGCTTTCGGTTCTTCCGAAGTCGGGGCTTCAGCGAAAAGGGGAGTCCCGCTCTCCTGGGGATTTGCCTGGGAGAGGATCGACGGAATCTCGTTGACGGGGGGTTCCAAGACGCTCGAAGGGATTTCGCTGGGTTCGCTCATGGCGCCAATACTGGGTTTTTCGATATTTTCCGCTTCCGCCGTTTCGGGTAGCGAGGGCGCTACTTGCGCGGCTAACAAAGGTCCAGAAATCTCAGGTTCGGGGGCTTGAACTCCGGCTTCGGCTTCCAGGCTATTCGCCGCTTCTTGAGGCATCGGAAATTTGACGGGGGCCTCTTCGACCCGGGCGGAAATGGCCTCCGCGGTTTTCTTGGAAGCTTCTTTGATGGCTTCCGTGTGGGTGATCTCTTCCGCGATCTTCTTGTCGATCACCCTATCGGTGGCTGCGACTTTGAAAATCTCGTTTCGGGTTTGAGCCAATAATCTCTCTTCTTCCACAAAGGCCACGGCGGCCTCTTTGGCCTTCTGGGCTTCAAGTTCACGCAAACGCCGCTCTTCCTCTTTTTTCTGGACGGCGGCTTCTTGGGCTTGGGCCTTGGCCACTAATTCGTCAAGCTTCTTCTTCCGGAGGACCGCTTGTTCGGCTTCCTCGCGTTCTTGCTTGTCGCGGAGGGATTGCTGGCGATCGCGGATCTCTTTGGCTTTGATGAGATCGCGCTTCTGCTTCTCGGAGGCCATTTCGCGCATGAGACGGACCATCTCCGGGGTGGGAGCCAGTCTTTCCTCGCCTTCCTTCTTGGCGAGTTCCCCTTTCGGCTCGATGAGCGCTTTGAGTTCCGGGAATTGATCATAGGCAAAACGCCCATCGAGGAACGTTTCGTCTTCGAGGGTCAATAGCGTCTTGGGTTCGAGGACCTTGCGACGGGTGGCCCCCGGAGCGGAAACGCCCCGTCCCTCAATCTCGTGGGCTTTGAGGGTCAGCATATCCGCCAAAATAAGGGCGTAGATCTCTTTGAAGTAAGACTGATCGAAAGTCTGGTTGGTTTCCTTGACCGAATAGGTGACCCCCAGTTTCTCGTAATTGTCGATGAAGCGCCAAAGTTCATAGGCTTTGTGGTAATCCGGGTTCTTGAGCAGCATGTTCGTGATGGCGATGGGGTTATGAACGGGCTTGGCCCCGCTCATCTCCTGCATGAAAGGGCAATGGAGATAATAAACCACCCGTTCGCGGAGGGAGCCGATCTTTTTGAGAAGCTCGTCGTTTTTCTCCGCCATGCCGTTATCCGAGGAAGGAACGGAGACCTTGATCCGGTTATCGACTTCATAACGAACCCCATCGATCTCGGTTTTGGAATGGATCAAAAGAACATCGCTATTGCGGGTTTCCCCATGGGAGCGGATGAATTGGTAGCGTTTCTCGATGAAGATCGCCAGCTTCTGAATGAGGGACATCACGAAGCGGTTTTCGTAAATCTGGATATCCTCTTCGGTCGAGATCGAAAGGATCCGCTCCGGGGTGACGTTCCCGAAGCGGTCCACCGAGTGGACGAATTGGGTATGGGAGGCCAGATGCGTGATGGAGGCGCTGGTGATCCTTTTGGCCAAGGCGGCCAAGACGACCTCTTCTTGCTCTTTGATGAATTTGCGGGGGTTGGCCATGATGCGGTCAATCGAGGCAAAACCGAGTTCCAGCTCTTCGACCCATTGCACATCGAAAACCTTGTCTTCGAGTCGGCGCTTCTGGGCCACGTAGTTGTCGCCCGTCGCTTGGACCGTCGCTAAAAGGTCGCGAAAGGATTTATTGTTCTTCTGAAGGGCATAGACCCGCTTCAGATAACTCTTTTGCAGAACCGTTAAAGACGGCTTGGCCATGGCTCATCTCATCCATTCATCTTTTGAAGCAGGGCGATTTTGGCCCTCGACTTCTTGAATTCGTTCTTGCCATAGAGCTTGGTGAATTTGGCATCCAGCTCGTTGAGTTCATCCTTTAAGAAAGCGATGTTCAAGACTTCGAACTTTTTCAGGATCTTGGTGGCGAAGATATAATCCACGCCCTCGAGCTCGGTGCCGCCGCAGGCGACATAGCAGGGGACGAAGTACTTGAGTTGCTTCAAAATGCGGTTGCCGAAGGCGAGTTTGAATTTCTCGATGACGAAATCGTCCAACTCATCGAATTTATCCAAGGTCTTCTGAGAAATCGGATAGTTATTCTGGGCTTCGGCGAAGAGCTTCTCGAGATAGCTGACCGGCATGGCCATGCTTTCGGTGAATTCGGCGTCGAAGGCAATGCCGCGGTTCTCGAAGAAGATCGACATGGCGCGATCGTAGACCTTATCGGTGATCGTGAAGGTCGAGTCATCGTTATTGGCGGTTCCGACGAACCAGATGTTCTGGGGGATGAGAAGCTTGCCATCGGTCAGATGCCTGGGATCGTCGGCTTGGGGCGCGGCCACGAGATCGATGTTCCACTCGCTGACGTTGGGCATTTCCATGATGGAGAGGAATTCGGCGAAATAATACTCGATGCGGGCGAGGTTCATTTCGTCGAGGACGATGATATTGGGATCCTCGCGGTAGGTGGCTTCATAGATCGCGCGGAGGAATTCGGTCTCCGTGAAGCGGTGGGTGAAATCGTTATAATAGCCCAAAAGCTCTGAGCGATCGCGCCACGAAGGCTGGACCGAGCAGATGACGGCCGGGTTTTGGAAGAAGCGGCCCAAAGCATAGGGGAGCGAGGTTTTGCCGGTTCCGGAGATGCCTTCGAGAATGATGATCTTGCCGGTTCCCATCGAGGCAAAGAGCGCCATCATGGTTTCGGGGGTGTAATAAAGACCGAGCTGCGAGCAGCAGAAAAGGCGGAATTTCTTGCAGATGTCCTGCAGCGAAATATTGGCGTTTTCGGGGGCGAGTTCGATATGGGCGTTGAGGCTTTCGTATTTCTTGTCGACGGCGATCATGCGGGCGAAGCGAATATTGGTGTCTTCGGGCGGGGTTTCCCCATTGGCTGGGGTCTCGCCTGTGGCGCCCGTCACACCGCCTTCCAGCGGTTTGAGGCCCAGCGAAGAGACCTGCAGTCCCAAGATCCGGTTTTTCTCCTGAGTGGAGTTATAAAGCTCGACCTGAAGCGTTTCGACTTCGTTGACGAGTTTGTTTTTATCGATTTCCGTCTTATAGAACTTGGCGTATTTCTTGATGAGCCAGCCCAGCAAAAAGGCGACGGCGGCCAAAAGGGCTAAGAAAAGAAAGGCAAAGAGGACATAGAAAAACCAGCCCCAGAAGCCAAAGCCCTGGTAGTAGGTATCGAAAGCCGAACCATAATCGCCGAATTCGCCCGGGACCGGACCCCAGGGATCGGCCCAACGCATCTGAAACCAAATCCCAAGATAGCCGAAGAATTTCTCAAGCATCAGCCGTAAATAGAAGAAATACGCTTCCATGGTGCCCTCCTAATCATTGCGCCGAAGAATAAGTCGATTGATACGAACCCGCGGGCTCGTAGCGTCCCGAGAAGACGACGCTGGCCAAAAACGAGGCGTCTTTGACCGAATTCACGCAGTCCCGATCCCAGCCTTCGACATAGAGCGAGAGCACCATTCTCCGAACCCCATTCGCGGGGATGAAGAGCAAAGGATGCTGAATCGCTGCGGTCAACGTGAGATCGCTGAGCGAATAGGTCGGTTCTTTCGTGATGGCGAGATTCGTGCTTTCGGCGATGTCCAAGGGTTGCACCCCGGGCTTCGTGATGGCATCGAATCCATTCGTGGCGGTGGTTGTCGCCACCGGAGATGCGGGATTGGCCGCGTCGTAGGCCAAAGTGCAACTGTCATAATTATAATCGCCATAGAGGATTTCGCGGTTATTATCGTCATAATCGTAATAGCCGTCGCTATGGAGAACGTCCAAGCGGCCCGCCAAAGGGGTGGCGCTGCCGGAAGCGACATTGGGTTCGTAGATCGTATAGCCCTCGTCTCCGTAGAAACTGACGCGGAGGCAGTCCGAGACCTTGTTGAGGTCGCTTACCGCATCGCCCGTTTGAGCGGCGATGGCGGCATTTTGGGCCGCATTGGCCGCAAGGCTTGTCGTGGCATCCAGGAAAACGTAAGTATCCTTGTTCGAAGAGAAATACAATTCCATCTGGTAATAACCTTCGGTGGCGTATCCCGTTTCGTGGATATCGGCTTTCCCGTCGGTGTAAGACGGGTAGGAGGTCATGAATTGGGGGAAAGTGGCATCGACTTTGGTCAAATCGGCCAGATCGCTGACGCTGTACCATTTCGATTGATACATCGAGGATACGGGCGTGAGTTTGACCTGTTCGTCCACATTCACGGCGGCGGAATAATCGACGGTCCCATTCTTCATGAGGCCGATTTGGAAATCCTCGCTGTTATAACCGATCGAAATATTGCGGACCTGGAGGATGTCAGACACGGCGAACCAAGCGATCGTTGAGGTCACAAAGGCCGAAAGCGTGAGGGAAAAAAGAGCCATCCCGAACCAAAAGATCCGGGCTTTGGTCTTATATTCTTTATCGCGTAGGCCTTTGAATAAACGAATGATGAGCTTGTCCTCCCAAAAAACTTTATTGAGCCAAGAAGTGCATGGCTAAGGTAACGGTGCCGCCCTGGGGTTGCTTGACATCATTGCAATCGGGGTCATTTCCTTCGAGCCACATCACGACCGTGTAACGATAAATCTGCTCGGTTTCGAGCTTTTGGTTTTCGTCAAAGATCATGATTTTGCTCGGGTCGCCGTCATCGGTGCTGAAACTCGTCGCATAGCCCTGGTTATAGGTCTCCGTCGCATTGGACTTGGAGATGTATTCGTCGGGTTCCCAATCGGAGGTGGTCTCTTTCGGGATCGTCCTCTTTTTGGCATAGGTCGTCATATTGTGCGTGGCATCTTGCCCATCGACCACCAGGTTTTCGAAAACCCGGATGCGAAGAATGCTCTCGATGGAGCAGCTTTCATCGACATTGGCAGGCTCCGTCACACTAGCGACGTTCATGTAGTCTTCATAAGGAACCGTGGCGGTTCCCAGATTCTTAAGGTAGAAGGTGTAGACGAAATAATACTTCGTCGTATCGTTCTCCACCGCCTGTTTGGCCGCGAGGGTGGTGTCGGTGACGTCGGCATCCAGCTCCTCGAGGCTCGGAAGATCGTCGGCCTGTGTGAGGCTGTCGGTCATGAATCCATTGACGTCGAGATAGGTGGTGCCGTTCGTGATATTGCCCGCGTTGAGGTTTTGAGCCATGGTCAGCGTGGAATCATTCCCGTTGTCGAGACGGATCGTGAAACGTCCGAAGTTCTGTCCCAAAAAGGCGACGATGGCCATCGTCAAGACGCCCACGAAGGAGATGCCCAAAACGATCCAGGCTACCCTTCTTTTGCGGCGTTGTCTGATGAAACGAGGCTCTTCAGGCTTGATCGGCTTAGCGGCCGCCAAAGTGGCGAGAGCAGGCTTCGCAGCTTGAATGGGCGTTTTTGTTTCGTTGGCCAAAATAGCTCCTTTTCCGGAGGCATTGCCCTCTGATGAAAATGAAAACAACCGTGGAGGCGATCCCGCTCTGACCAAACTCTCGTTTACCATTAGAACCTAGAGGTCAGGGCGTCTTTCGCTAATCGAACCCAAGAACCCAAACAAGACAATAAACCCAGTTGCCCACAAAGTTAGAATCTTTGTTTGGTGGCAACTGGCTACCATCTCTTCCGAGAGGCCCTATAGTTTTGCGTCGCCAGATCGCTCTGGTTTTGCTTTTTTCAACTATGAATTTAGGCTCTTCCAACACGGTTGTCAAGAAATCCGTGATAATGTAAGCGTTTCCATGAACAAAAAAGAAACCGTTTTCCTTATATTCCTTAGACGGCATCGAGCGAATAAACAAAAAAAGCAACCTTGCGGTTGCCATGGATTCAATCCAGAACTTTATTTCTTTTCCTTCTCTTCGGAGGCGGCCTTCTGCTCTCTGAGCTGCTTTAAGACTTCTTCGCGAGCCTGCCGGCGCGCTTCTTCTTGGATGTCGTCGCGTTCCTTGTCGGAAAGAACGGATTCCTTTTTGGTGGCAAAGAAGATCAGATAAATGCCATCGACGACGAAAATGAGGAATAAGGGAAGAACGAAGGCGCAGAAGAACAAAACCGGGGAATTCTGAAGCGTTCCGATGAAAGCCCCGTTTTGCTCAGTATTAGTTGTGGTTTGATTGGTGTTGGTTACCAACACGATGATCGAGATAGTGAGACAAAAAACAATCACAGCGGCTTCGATGACGCCGATAGCGATCAGCCAATTTCTTTTTTCTTTGTCCATGTTTTGGATTCTCTATCTCGTGGTTATTCTAGCATAAAGGTATTGAAAACAATATCCAATATTGAGGCAACCTCCGACATATTACACCGCTTCTTTTCGATTGGCCATATCCTTTTTATAGGGTCAAAAGCCTTGATTGAGATCATTTTACTGAAATGCTTGCACTCTCCAAAAGGCTTGCTATAATAGCATCGCACTCAGGAATGAAGGCTATTCCCAATAACCGAATCCCTAGGCGCATTGCCCAAATAGTCGCCAAAAGCGACGTTAAGAAACCCATTAGAACCCGTTGCAATCAAGTGAAACGTCTGTTTTCACCAGAAAGTAAAGAGGTTCATTTTTAATGAAAAATAAAACAAAATTAATTTTAGGGCTTGCCGCGATGCTTGGCGTCACCGCAGCGGCTGGCACTACTGCCGGCTTCGCCTGGTTCACTACCATTCGCACGGCCACCGTCAACTTTTCCAATGCGGTTGTCTACAACAAAGCCGCGGGCTTATCGGTTACCTATGTTTCCGTAACCAATGGCGGAGTCGCCACTCCCACCGTTACGACCGGACAGACTATTGATCTTTCGGGCAATACTTCCGCCGTCACCGACATCTCTGGCAATGGCGAAGCTTTCTACAAACCGATTTGGAAACCTGGCTCAGACGGAACCACGGCCTCCGAAATCGATGCCGTCGCAAACGGAGCCACTACTAAGTATTTCGTCCAATTTGATTTGCAGCTTACGAATAGCGGAACCGCTGAAGCTCATGTTTATTTGGATTCCGGTTCTGCGGTGTCGGGTGTTTCCGGGTCCGCCGCTGATGTCGCGGCCGCCCAATCAACCCGCGTTTCGATTTGGGATGTCACCTCAGCTCATGCGATCAGAACTATTTGGCAAGATGATCCCACTGATGGAGCGGCCAACACCAACTATCAATACATCTCTTCCAATAGCGCTGGTACGGCCTACGGAGCCACTGGCACGTTATCCAATCCGGATAATTCCACCTTCCATCTTGGCGCCTTTACCGCCGTCACCGTTGCTTCTACCAAAGCCAACGGCCAATTGATAGCCGATCTTGCCGCCTCCGCCACCGCCACTGTCCGCGTCACCATTTGGATTGAGGGAACCCTCAGCCTAGCGACTAACACCGCTGTTGGCGGACAAGTCAAAACCGCTCTTGCATTAGCCGCTATCTGATCTCATTATTTATTTATCAATCACTTTAAAGTGAAAAGGAAAAAATTATGAAAAACAAAACTAAATTAGTCTTAGGCCTCGCCGCCATGCTTGGCGTCACCGCCGCCGCCGGAACCACTGCTGGTTTCGCTTGGTTCACCACCACTCGTACCGCCACCGTCAACTTCGACAATGCGGTCGTCTACAACAAAGCCGCCGATCTCTCCATCACCTACAGCCCGATCACCAATGGCGGCGTGACTTCCAGCGCTTCCAGCGTCACCGGCAATAGTTTTGTCCTCACCGGCAACACTTCGCCCATCACCGACATTTCTGGCAATGGTGCGACTTTCTATCGGCCGACTTGGCAACCTGGACAGGATGGGATCATCGCCACTGCCTGCCCCACGGTCAGCAATACGTCATCGGTTTTCTACTATGTCCAATTCGGCGTGACCTTCACCAATAACGGAACCAAGGCCGCCAATGTCTATCTTGATTCCGGCTCCTCTGTCGCGGCTGGCGGAACCGCCACCGCCACCGATATTCAGGCGGCTAAAGCCACTCGCGTCTCCGTTTACGAAGGCAGCACCCTCATGACCATTTGGCAGGATGACAAAACCGACACTCTCACTGGCTACCAGTACATCTCTTCCGCCACCGGAACCGCTTATACCAGTTACGCCACTTTGTCCGCTCCGGATTCAACAACGTTCCACGAAGGAGCTTTCGCCTCGGTTATCACGGGGTTCACTCCTGCAAATGGTCAGTTGGTCGCGTCGTTGGACGCGGCTGGCGGAACCAAGCCTTCCACCATGCTCACCTTCACTCTCTGGATTGAAGGAACTCTCAGCACCGCAGTTAACGCTGCCATCGGCGGAAAAGTTCAGACCGCCCTTCACTTCGCGGCTCTATAATCCGCTTTTATTCTCATCATCGTTTTGCCTCCGGCTCACGCCGGGGGCTTTTTTTATCGCAAAAGAAAAAGCCCGTCAGGAGAACGGGCTTGAATTTCGGGGATGGGATCAGAACGTCGTGCCAGCCGACTCATCGTCGATGATGCGCTTCACCTCCGGGACGGTCAGAAAATAAAACGGGATCTTTTTCTTTTTGGCCATATACATGGCGAGATCGCTGCAGCGGATGAGGAAAAGCGGGTCTTTCATGTAGGGCGAGGCCGAGACGGCCCCGGCGCTGAAAGAGAGATTCATGTTGGCGGGCGTATGGCTTTCGACCCGGGATTTGGCCTCGGCCAGGTATTTCTCCATGCTGGCCCGGGTGAGGCCCTCAGCGATGACCACGAACTCGTCGCCTCCGAAGCGATAGACCCGAACCCCGCTGGGCCGATCGGTCAGAAAGGCATCGGCGAAATCCTTGATGATCTTGTCTCCTTCGATGTGGCCGTAGACGTCGTTGATCAGCTTGAAGTTATTGATGTCGCAGAAGACGACGCAGACCTTGTTGGTCAGCTTGATGCCGCGGATGGCCGCCAAGCACATGGCCTTGTTGAAGAGGCCGGTGGCCTGGTCTTTCTTCACGGCGTCGAAGAAGGAGGCGAGATAATTCTCCATCCGCTTGAGGCGGTGCATCATGATGAAGAGGAGGCCGGTTTCTTTGTCGTGGCGGACGTAAACGCTGAAGAAAAATTCTTTCTTCCCTTCCTGAAGCGGGGTCTCGAAATGGAAGGCCGGGGCCTTCCCTTCCGCCAAACGCCTTAGATCGCGGGTCAGATGGGTTCCGTCGTAATAATCCGGCGAGCCCAAAAAGTTGTTGTTTTTGCAGAAAAGGGAATGGAAGGAAAACTCGGCTTGGCGGGACAGGCCAAGCGAGGAGATCTTGCCTTCCACCAAGGTGAAAGGATGGAGGAGGTAATCGCCTTTGGCCGGAACCGAAAAAACCACAAGGCCGTTCTCGGAAGCCTTTTCGCGGATGCTTTCAAACTTAGTCAGTTTATTCCCCTCTGCGTTTTCCATACAAATTAGGCGTAAAAGTACTGTTCAAAATATACCCCTTTTCTGGGAAATGTATAGAAATACTATTGAAAGCGGGGCCAAAACCTAAATTGGCGGGGATTAGGGGTTCGTCCCCGGCTCGGGAAGGGGACCGAGGTCTATTTCCGCCGCTTTTTTCTTCTTTTCGTACATGTCGCGATCGGCGACGGCGTACAGCGAATCGAAAGTAAGCCCATCGCGCGGGAAGACCGCGGTCCCGATCGCGATGGTGGTCGGGAGGGTCAAACCCAGCTTCTTCCCCACTTTCCGGAATTTGGCCTGGAAATCGGCGATGGCTTTCTCGATGTCGAAGGAAAAAAGGATGTTTTTGTGGATTAAGACGAATTCATCGCCGCCGAGGCGGGTGCCGAAAGCGTAGGTTTTCGGGAGGCCTTTCATGAGGCCGGCCAAACCGATGAGGACCTGGTCCCCCATGGGATGGCCATAGGTGTCGTTGATCTCCTTGAATTTGTTGATGTCGAGGATCGCGAAGATGGTTCTCACCCTCGGGTTGTCGGCGAGGAAGTCATCGATCACGATTTTGCCGGCCGAACGGTTGTAGAGGCCCGTCAGGGAGTCGAAATCCATCTTAACCTCCTGCGAGATGTCCCGGATGCAGATGCAGGCGTAGGCATGCCTTGCCTCTTTGATGAAAGTCATGTTTTCCTCGACCCAGTTGTTGTCCTTCTCCCCGATTTTGAAACGGACCCGCATCGCATAGCCGTTCTTCGCCCCTTCCCGGAGGCCTTTGAGCGAGAGGTATCTCTTGATGCGACGGGCGGTATCCTCGTCGAAAAAATTCCGTTTCATCATCGAGGCGATGGATTGGTCGATGTCCCCCGCATCCCCCAAATCGAGCGACAGTTTGCCGAATTCGTATTTCTTGTAGAGGCCGGTCTTGAGATCCACTTCGAGGTAAGCGTTCAATAACCCCTGGGCGGCGGTGTTCATCCGCGATATCCGCCCTTTCTCGGACAACGGGCCCAATAGGAGCGTGGGGCAGAGCTCCACGAGGTACCCCGGCTCGCCGTTATAGGAAACGTGGACGGAGGAGAAATCGATGAATTGGTTGATTTTTTTGGCGTAGAAACACTGGGGCTCATTGACGTTATGGAAAGGGCAATGGGAGCAGTCCTCGTCGAATAAGGCCAGCTGATGGCAGGTCATTCCCAAATGCGCGCTCGGGAAGCGCCGCTTGGTCGCTTCGTTCATATAGAGGATCCGTTTGTTCTCGGAGATGATGAAGAAGGCCCCCGCCATGTTCTCAAAGTAATAGAAAGCCTCCCCGGTGAGCAAGAATCTCTCCGAGGGCAGGGAGCCGTCGGTGGAAGAAATCGTGAAGGATTCGAGAAGGAGGGTGGCAAAACTGTCTTTTTTATCCAAGAGGGTGGCCCGGCATTTCCTGTTCACGCAATATTTGCCCGTGACATTCCGGTAATAGATATAGCCGAGGTTGGGTTTCTTCTCGACGACGCTGTCGAGGTATTCCCGGAAGAGCTTTCGGTCTGCGGGGGTCACCGCTTCCATCATGTCGACGAGGCCCCCGCTCGTATTGAAGGCCTGAAAAGCCGGGGAGTGGCTCAGCTCCATGTTCTGAAGGATGGATTCGAGATGCCCGGATTGGTAGCGAAAGATCCCGTATTGCACGAAAGAGCGGTCGAAAAACCGATTGACGAGGCTCCGGGGATTGAAGATCGCCGTCAAAAGGTTTTTGTTGATTCGCGCCGGCCTCTGGGGCGCCAGAAAGTTGAGTTTTAGTTTCTCGAAATCCGCGACCGGCATCGGCTTCCCGAAGTAGTACCCTTGGATGAAGCGGACGCCAAGTTCCCTGAGAAAGCTGACATCCTCGGTATTTTCCACCCCTTCGACCACGAGGGGCAGGGCGAGCCGTTTGCAGAGGTCGATGACGGAGGTGATGATGGCGTTGCGGCGATCCACGTTATGGGTCACGATGAGGAAGCCATAGTCGAGTTTGAGCATCGAGATGTCGAGATCCTTGAGGGCGTTGAGGGAAGAATAGCCCGAGCCGAAATCATCCATGATGACGGCGATCCCGATCTTTTGGCAATCCAAGGTGAATTTGACGATGCGGGGCATCTGCTCCATGTAAACGCTTTCGGTTACCTCAAATCGGATGTATTCATGGGGGACGTGGTAGCGGTCGATGATGTCCAAGAGCTCCGACAAGAGGTTTTCGTCATAAAAGTCCACCCTCGAAAGGTTGAGGGAAATGGGGACGACTTTGTTATAGTGATCGATCCATCTCCGGATGATGAGGACGGTTTCTCTGAGCATGTAGCGGTCGAGGAGGGGGATCAAGCCGTTTTTCTCGAGGACGGGGATGAAGGAATTGGGCATGTTGAACTGCCCGTCCTTCTTCCAGCGGCAGAGGACTTCCCCCCCGAAGAAATAGTCGTTCGCCATGTCGTACTGCGGCTGGATGAAAACCTCGAACTCACGGTTGGCGAGGGCCTTTTCGAAAGACGATTGGACCATCGCCTCGAAAAGAGAGCGTTGTTCCAGTTTCTCGCCATAGATGACGAAATGCCCCACCAAATCCTTTTTGGCTTCGGAATGGGCCAGGGAGACCTTCCCGTCCATCGAAGAAAAGTCCTCGGTGGCGTCTTTGACCACATAAGCTCCGAACACCCCGCCGCAGGCGATGTTGTCATTCTCGTTGACGAAAGCGAACAAAAGATCCTTTACCGTCGCCTGCAGGGAGGCGGGGTCGTCATCGGCTAGGGCATAGAAAATATCGCTGTTGGGCACGTGGGCCACCACGAGGACGTTGGGGCATTTGGTGGAAAGGAATCGGGCCGCTTTTTTGATGAGAGAGGACCCGAAATGGATGCCATAATAAGAATCAACGAACTCGAAGCGCTGCACGTTGAATTTCAGGAGAATGTAGCGGCGTTTGGGCGGGACGTTCCTGATTCTTTCGCCCATGAGGTAGTCGGCTTCCTCGATGGACGGAAGCCCCGTCAGGGCATCGAAGGCCAGAAGATGGTTTGTCTTATCGTCATGGATGGCATTGCCCAGGATATTGGCCACGCTTATGAGGACATCGGAAATGTTTTCAAGATAAGGGGCGGAAGGGTTCTCGATGGCCAAAGAGCCATAAAGGGAGCCTTCGAGGAAGATTGGGGCGGTCCCGAGGCTGTTCGCGTTCAGCTCATCGAGGGACTTCAGGACCGGGAACAGGGGATTGGAGGGATCCCGGCCATTCTTGATGAAATGGCCCCGGCCCTCAACCAGGTATTTTTTCATCGTTTCCGAAGAAACGATCGGGAGGTTCTGCAAAAAATCGATCCGGCTGGTCACGTTTGGCCGGCACCATTCGGCGAGGCAGAAAAAAGTTGCCTTCTCGATTTTGAAGAGGTGGACCCGGTCGGCGCCGTAGAAAGAGCCGAGCTCTTTCAAGACCCGATCGAGGCCCGAGGGGAGGTCGCGGCTCTCCCTCAGCGCGGAAAAGCATTCATTGATGAGTTGTCCGCTCTCAATGAGGGCTTCGTTTTTCTCGCTTTCGCTCAAAACCGATGCCGGCAGTTTCTCAGTCTCAAATTTTTCCTCCATGGAAGGTCCCCCCCCACCCGATGGACGCCCGCGCGGATATCTCTTAAATAATGATATCACCAAAAAAAGGCGATTCCTAGAAGGGGCCGCCCGGCAACGATTATCGAGATTCCCGCCCAAGTTCAGGTAGCGATTTCGTCTTCGGAATAGGAAACCGTTTCTTCGAGGAGAAGCGATTTTACGACGAGGTTCTCGGCTTTGCGGTCTTTGATCTCGAGCGGCATGCCTTCGTATTCGGCGAGGCCCCACCACGGCTCCACGCATAAGAAGTCGGAATCCACGCTGGGGGACCATAAGGCGAGATAAGGCGAATGGAAATGATAGGTGATCCTTTCTCCGAAACCCGTCGATAAGGAGATCGGATGGCGGGGGTTGAGGAGGACGATCGTCTCATACTTGGCGAAATCCTCTTTGAGGAGCAGCATGTCCCCGCTTTTCCCGAAAGGCAGCGGATCGTGCAATAAGAAGCTGGTTCGCGGCAAATAGGTCAAAGGGGTATCCCCCAAATGCAGGACCGCGCTTCCGAAGTGGGCTTTGTAGGCCGCGTGATCCCCCAAGGCGCAGGGCAGCGGATCGCTTCCTTGGTTCTCGATGAGAAACGAACGCTTCAAGCCGTTCTTGCCGAGGGCGAAGGTCACGGTGAGGGCAAAAGAGAACGGATAAAAAAATCGGGTGTCATCGGTGGAGTGGAAGCGCAAGACCGCGGAATCCCCGTTTAAGGAAATCTGGGAGAAGACCGACGTCCGGGCGAAGCCATGATTCGTGGGGCAGGAATAATGGAGGCCGTTGATGACGTAGTCCTTAGCGGGCCCGATGAAGGGGAAAAGAACCACGTCCTGATGGGGCCAGGCCCCGTCTTTCTGATAGAGGAGCTCCAATTTGGTGGCCTTGTCGAAAACGGACGTGAGCTCGGCTCCGAGCTCGTTTAAGGATACTTTAAGGTTTTGATTCTCAATCGTGAGCATGGGTGGTTCCCTCGATGCCTTTTATCTTAGGCTTTAAATCCTCCCTTGCATCAAAAAGCCCAACATCATGAGAAGCGGCCCCTTGATCAAAGGCGCTCATAGCAGACCCTTTCGCTGCCGTCGGGCTCGCGGCATTGGCCGGTCGAAACAAAGCCATTCGCCAAGATCAGTTTCCGCATGAGGGCATTCTTTTCGTGGGTGTCGATCCTGAGATGGCGGGACTGGGTCAAGGAAAAGGCCAAGGCTTCCTTGAAGACCGCCTTATGGGTGCCCCCGCTCGCCAGGGAGTGGATCGTGAGATAAGGAGCCGAGGAGAGCCATTGGCCCGCAATATGGGCATAGGTCGGATCCTCGCCCTTTTTGAGGGCAAAGACCCCATAGAGACCTTTCGCGTCGTAGAGGACATAGAGTTCGCCTTGGGCATAATCCTCAGCGATGAGAGACCAGTCGGGGTGGTTGGCGCCCCATTGGGCGGGGTTGCCGCTTTTCCTCATGAAAGAGCGGGCCTCGGCATAGATCGCTTGAATCGAAGGGAAGTCCTTCGGGAGGGCTAAGCGCACGCTCATGTCAGTCCTGGCCCTTGATTCCCAAAGAGTCCAACAAGGCCACCAGCGGCTTCTTCAGGTCGCCATAGGCCAATAAGAGATGATTGCCATAAGGATGGGTCAATAAAGGCTCCGGAGAATCGAGGAGGTCCACCGCCGCTTGGCTCCGGCAGCAATCCTCTGCCGTGAGATTGGCGGCCACGCGGCCCCGCAGAAGATGATAGGAATCCAAAGCCGGCGAGAGTTTGAAGATCGTGACCTCTTCTTTGGGGAAGCGGCCGCGGAGACCAATCCCCAAACCGCTTTCGTAGTGGGTCGATAGGGAATAGGAATCCGCCATCGCAAGAGGCAGCGTGCAATGGGCTAAGACGAGCGTTTTCTTTTCGGGATCGATGGCCACGGGATTGCCTTGGAAGGAAGGCTCACCGAGGGCCCTTAAAATCTGCATGCTCAAGAGCGACGCCTCATCCCCTTCGCAGCCAGCGGAGACCCCCTCGGAATTAAGAAGCCCCAAGGCAAGGCAGGCGGTGGCCCGGTATTTGCCGATGAGGTCAAAACACCTTAAGGAGAAACCGTTCAAGGAATATTTCCGGGTGATTCTCAATAGCGCCCCATAGATCCGAAAGGCCTCTTGGAGCGCCGCTTTGGGCGGCAAAGGCCCCTTAAGGCCCTGAGGCAGCTCTTTGTCAAGCAGCGGCTCATGGGCGATCTCCTCTTCCAGGACGCTAAAAGGGATGGAAAGGAACTGGGTTCCGAAGATCGCTTTGGCTAAGGCGAAATCCACTGAGGAAGCAATAAGCCAATCGGAAGGCTCCCCGATGATGCCTAAGCGCGAAGAAGCCAGGTATTCTTTGGCTTGGCTGGCCGCGGCCAAGGATAAAAGATCGTCATGGATCTTTGCGATATCCCCCGAGATGATCTGGCCCCGCAACCCCTTCTTTTGAAGGAAGGAAAGGATTTCCAAAGCCGAGGCCAGGGAGTTGGCTTCCCCCCGCACCAGGAAATAATAAGGTTCGGGGTAATTGGCGTAGACCTGGCTGAAGGGCACTTCCGAGCCCCCGGTGGCGACGTAGAACACCGTCAGGTCCCCTTCTGAGACCCGAGCGGAGGAAAAGACGAGGTCTTCGCCTCCGACATCCTGAAGAAAGCGGGAAGAGGCCTTGCTTAAAGCCTTGGCCTGAGCCGGAGCCAGGGCCGAGGATAACTCAATCAGGAGAATATTCACGCCATTAGTATAGAGAGGCGGGTGCCTTAATGAAAGGTGGGAGGGGCCCCGCTTACGGAGCATCTTCTTTGTATTAAAGCGGGAGGGCCCATACTATGAGTGAAGAAAGAAGGTACGATTCTATGACCATCTATGATATTGAGGTCCTCGATCAGGACAACAAGAAAGTGAGCCTCTCCGATTATCAGGGCGATGTCCTTTTGATCATCAACACCGCCACGCACTGCGGCTTCACCCCCACCTACAAAGACATCGAGGCGACTTACGAGAAATACCAAGACAAGGGTTTCGAGGTTCTGGACTTCCCCTGCAACCAGTTCGCCCACCAGGCCCCCGAGGAGGTCAAGGAGATCAGCGCCTTCTGCTCGCTGAAGTTCGGCACGACCTTCCCGCGTTTCGCCAAGATCGACGTCAACGGCCCCAAAGCCTCGCCGCTCTATAAGTATCTGGAGGGCGAAAAAGGCTTCGAAGGCTTCGACCCCAAGCACAAGCTCACCAAGATCCTGATGGAGATGAACGCCAAAGCCCATAAGGATTGGGACAAGAAGCCTTCCATCAAATGGAACTTCACGAAGTTCTTGGTCGGGCGGAACGGCAACGTGATCGCGCGCTACGAGCCCACCGCTTCCTTCGAGGAGATCCATAAGGCCATCGAGAAAGCCCTCGAAGAGAAAGTGACCGCCACCCCGATCGCGGCGGAGGCCGACAAAGAAGCCGTCAAAGGCGAACCGATCACCAAGCTCACCTTAGCGGTCCTCACCGGCTGCCCCCACTGCCTCATGGCCGAGAAAGCCTTCAAGAAATACGGCCTCGCCTATGACAAGGCCGATTGGAATTCCGTGGAAGGCAAGAAGCTCATCAAGTCCTATGGGATCGAAGAAGTCCCGGTGCTCTTGATCCCCTCCAAAAATGGCGTTTCCAAGGTCGAAGGCGATGAAGACATCGTGGCCTGGGTCAAAGCCCACGCGGTGAAATAGCGCCTCCTCTCGTTAGCGAAATAAGGCCATCGGATCCCCTTTCCGAAGGCCTTATTTCTATTTTGCGGCCCTTAAGAGGCCACACCAAAGACCGCTGCCGTCATTTTTCTCATTAAAAAGCCTCTTCGCAAATTTGATAAAAACCAAAAAAACAAACAAAAAAAAGAACGATAAATAATGAATGTTTACGCAAAAGGCTTATTTTCCGAAAATCTTCAGCTTGGCATTCAGTTTGTTATAGATATGCTCTTTGAACCATTCTTCCGAAGAGACTTCGATCGCCTCTTCGAGGGGGAACCATTTCACGCCGTGGTTCTCGTCCGCTTTGATGTGAAGGTCTTCCGTATCGTCTGCTTCCAAGAGATAGGTGACGTTGAGATGCAAGTGCGAGGAGACGTATTCTCCGTGCTTGATATGCCCATCCACCGTCAGGACCTCCAAAGAGAAGATATCCTTCGAGAGGGGTTTGACGTCGATAACGCCGCTTTCCTCTTTCACTTCACGAATGGCCACTCGTAGAAGATCCTCATCCCCATCCGCGTGTCCGCCGAGCCAAGACCAGGAGTTATAGATGTTATGAAAGACCATAAGAGCCTTCGTCTTATCATGGTTAACGACCCAAGCAGAGGCCGTCATATGGGCAACTGTGTTATTCCGAGTGAAAACATCCTTCTCGGTCTTCAGACAATGAAGGATAAGGGCTTTGTCCTTCTCCTCTTGTTCGTTATAGGGTTTATAGGATTCGATCTGTTCAATTATGGTCATGGACTTTACCTCATTTAATAACGAAGCAATTATAGAGCCAGCTGAGGAGTAAAACTTCCTTCATTTGAGACTAGCGTTTACATAATAACAAGGAAAAACTTCTGAACGAAAAAGGAAAAATCTCACGAATTTTCGTTTATTAAAGGATTTTCCTTTCCTTGAATAACACAGTTTCGACTGTTAAGCTCAAAAGCGATGAAGATAAATGATCTCGTAATAGGGCATATTTATTTTCGCGAAGAACTAAGAGAAGCTTTTGGCGGGTCTTTCATGCGCGGAATGAATGTTTGTCATAAAACTGGCACGCTCGTCCTTATTTCAAAAGAAACTATTGGAAGAATATATGGAGACAATTGGAGGGATGGAATTCTGCGTTATACCGGCCAAGGACAAATTGGTGACCAAAAAATGAACGATGCCAACAAAGTGTTGGCAGATTCGAGAAAAACAAAGATTCCAGTCCATTTATTCATTGTTCTAAAAAAGAAAGAATACATCTATTATGGCTTGACTATTCTCTGCGATAACCCCGTTCAGGAAAATGAACCAGATACCAAGGGAACCGATCGTTTGGTTTGGAGATTCCCGTTGAAAATAGTTTCCGATGTTATGCCAGGAACCATTATTCCGAGTGAAGAACAAAAAAGTATATTTCCAAGAGGAAAAGCCGCCCGAATCCTTCCGCAGATCGATGTCGTTGGAGCCGCCATTAAAATCGATGACAAGATCATCTGCGCCCAAAGGGGATATGGTTTCCTAAAAGGCAAATGGGAATTCCCTGGTGGAAAAATCGAAAAAGGCGAATCCGAAGAAGAAGCACTAAAAAGAGAAATCAAGGAAGAGTTGGGAATCGATATCGTTGTGGAAAGTCACATCGGTGATTCTTCATTTGATTATCCCGAAAACACAGTCAACCTTTCGCTTTATTCTTGCCAAGCCGACGCGGGACAAAAAATACACGATATTACCCATCAAACCATCGCCATGAAAACCGCGGATGAGATGACTGCCTTAGACTGGGCTGATGCTGATATCCCGCTGGTCGAAGACGCGACTGAGACTTTGCCGCATCGAATCGAAGGAGATCCGGTTCACTTCAATTATCAGGAAAGCGCTCCTTTAGCAGAAAACAACACAAAAAAAGGCTTACGAGAAGCCGCCAATTACGAAGAAGCCGAAAGACAAAAACTCCGACATGGCAACGAGGCCGAAGAAGCTGTCATGTTATATGAAAAGGACAAACTATTTAATTCAGGGCGGCCCGAACTGGCCGAATCCGTGAAAAGAGTATCTACCATTTCAAACGATTATGGATACGATATCCAATCCTATGAGATTCAATCGAATGGAATTGAGAAACCTCTTCATATCGAGGTGAAATACGCTAAAAAGACAGTTAATTATTTGACTTTCTTTATTTCAAAAAACGAGCTTGAGAACTTTTTGCAAAAAGACCCCTGTTTTAGAATTTATTGCCTTTATCGATCCGGAAAATACTTCAAATTCCATGTTGTCGATGGCGATCAGTGGAAATCTGAATATCTCACTCCAATGACATATAAAGTCACAATTAAAATATCTGAATAAAAAACAAATTTGTTTTTTCTTGCCAAATCAAAATAAGAAAGAAATCCTTTTTGGAGAAAAAAGACTTATTTTATTAGGTCAACAATTTTTGAATATTTCTTTAGCGGATAAGTCCCATCATGAGATTCTCCTTCGGCAAAGGGGCACATCTCGCCGCCGCAGATCTTGCAGATGCCGGCTTTGATGAGCAAATTCGAGATATCTCTGACCTTTTCCTCTTCACAGGATAAGGCGCAACTCTGAAGATATCCCCGGTAAGGTCTTAAAGGCAGTAATGATTCTTTACTCGGGTATCTTTCTTATCCAGAAATTTCGAAAAGGGATTCCACGCCGAAGGTAACCCCTACTTCTTTTCCCAGCCAAAATCCCCGTGATAAATCATCTGCTTGCTCATGCCGCCGTCGATGGCGATGTCCTCCCCGTCGATGAAAGAGGCTTTGTCAGAGCAAAGGAATAAGACCATGTTGGCGATGTCCAAGGGGTTGCCGACCCGGCCCACGGGTTGTTGCAAAGCATCGGGGCCTTCATAGACCTTGAAATCCGCGTCGATCCAACCCGGGGCGATGGAATTGACCCGAACCTTGCCCGCCAAGGACATCGCGAGGGCCCGCGTCAAGGCATCGATGCCGCCTTTGGCGGCGCTGTAACTCTCGGATTGGGGTTGGCTTTGGTGGGCCCGGGTCGAGGAAATGTTGACGATGGAAGCTCCCAGCGCCCAATGGTCCTTGAACAATTTGGCGAGATAAAAGGGGGCGCTTACGCCGACCTTCAAGGCGTATTCGAATTCCTCGTAGGTGCACGCCTCGAGGCCTTTGAACAGCGGGATGGCGTCATTCACCAGACAATCGACGTGCCCGTAATCCTTTAAGACCTTCGCCACGAAGGCTTCAAGGTCGGCCTTTTTGGAAAGATCGCCCACGAAATAAGGATTATCCCTTAGATCGAAAACGCAGACCTTCGCCCCTGCTTTGGCGAAAACCTCGACGATGCATTCCCCGATGCCGTGCGCGCCCCCGGTCACGATGACGACTTTCCCGTCGAATTCTTCCATGACACTTCCCTCTTTCCGCTCTTTATTTTACTATTTTTCTTCATTCATATGGTTTTTCATATCTTATTTCAAAGACTGACCCTTCATTTCGATAAAGAAGGAATTTTAAGTCGTTTTTCGCTCAATAATCTTTCCTTGTCAGGCTTGGCGTCATCCCGTAAAAAAGAGGCCCAATCAAGTCCAGCTTTATCGGTGTTTTCTTGCCAGTACAATAGACGGTCATAATAGTATTTTATCTTTTCGCTGACGGGTTTCTGAAAGCCGTCTTTTCCGTATCTATAAACCATGGCCGTCAATTCATAAAAAGGCAGCCCCAAGGCGTGGGTTTCAACATGCACGGTGGCTCCGGCCTGGCCGATGGCGTGGCACAAAGCAGCGGCTTCGCCATCATCAATTTCTTTCGCCACCGCATGGGAATCCAAAATAGCCCGCTTGGCCATAGGCATTTTGATTTTTCCTTGGGCCCAAGCCTCGCAAAGCTCCAAGCAGGTTCTGGGTCGGCTTTCAGCGGGATACCTGGCTTCGAATCGCCCCAAAGGCAATTTTGCGCAATCCAGCGCCCACAGCACCAGCGTGCGGTGATTTTGCAATTGAATCAGCTTTATCAGCTCTTGCAGGCATTGGCTGTCGCGAGAGAACAATATCGTATTCCCTTTCCTTAATCTGATTTCGACGTCCGAGAACATGATATGAACCCCTCCCAAATCAAAAATTATATTTATTTTGCCTAAAACCGCAAGCGGGCCCTAACCCCAGAACGATGGCCCCGACGGTTTCGCGGCTCCGGCTCTGGCGTCATCGCCTGCCGCGGTTCTCCTCTTCATTGCCCCATAAGACAACATTTCGGATTATTTCTCTCGTTTAATAAGGCTTCCTTTAAAACCGATGAAGGGATCCAGAGAATATATCCTCCGTCTTTTTTGCTCATGAAAACCGCATCAATGGGGAGAATGCCAATAAGACATAAAATCATTTTCCTTCGGCGATGATAAGTTCTACTTTCTTTTCCTTCAAATCGTTTTCGATGGCGGAAGAAAGCGCTTGGTCCGTGATGAAAACCGAGAAGTCCGTCAAAGCCGCAAATTGGCTCAAGGTAGATTTATTGATTTTGGTATGATCGGCCAAGAGGATCGCTTGGTCGGAAGCCGCGATCATCTTTTTTTTGACTTCCGCCACATCCATGGAGGGGGTGGAGCAGCCTCTCACCAGGTCGATGCCGTTAGAACCGATGAAAGCCGTATGGATATTCAAATGCTTAAGCTCTTCGATCGCGAATTCTCCGACGAGGCAGCTGAAATTCTTGCGGATCCAGCCGCCGAGAAGGATGACGGTGGAATTAGAATTCTGATCCAGATAAAAGGCAATGCGAAGATCATTGGTCACGATCGTCAGATCATCGCGATAGGCCAAGGCTTTGGCCAATTCTAAAGTCGTCGTGCCGGTATCCAGGCAAATCACATCGTTTTTGTCAAGGAACTCCAAGGCCTTTAAGGCGATGACTTTTTTCTCCGGAAGATTCTGAACTTCCTTCTCGGCATAGGTATCTTCGTGACTGGCGAAAGAGATTCTTCTGACCGCGCCCCCGTGAGTGCGGGTCAGTATTTTCTGCCGCTCCAACGATTCCAGGTCCTTTCGGATGGTCGCGGAAGACACCGAAAATCGGCTGGCGAGTTCCTGAACGGTGACCCCCCCTCTTTCTTCGACGGTCTTGGCTATTTCGTTTTGCCTTGACTCCGCAAACATCAAGGAAGAATTATTATGATCCATGGTTTTGATGATCATTCGATATCCCTATTCCGGAAAGACGATGACGTGTTTCAGGCCTTGGGCCGCGGCCGAATTTTCAAAAGCCTTCAGCCCATCTTCAAGGGGATATCGGTCGGTGATGATTTTCTTGCCATCGATCATCCCCTGAGAAAGCAAAGAAAGGACTTTTCGGTATTGATCGATGTTGGATCTCGTCGAGCCGGTGATCAGCAGTTCTTTATAGTGAATGAGATTGGTATTGAGGGCCACCGGTTCATTTTTTCCAGCGATCCCTCCGAAGAAAAGGATCCTTCCGCCGTAATCCATCAGTTCCAGCGACTGAACCTGAGCCGAAGCGGAAGGGCAGGCGACGATATCGATATCCAGTCCTCTTCCGCAAGTGGCTTCCCTCACAAAGCCTTTCAGATTATCTCCGCAATAAGAAGTGATATACGGCATAATTTTCTTATCATAAGCCAGCCGGTCTTCCGAAAGATCGGTCAGCAGGACTTTGGCGCCGGCCATTTTCAGAAGCATCGCGTGGAAGCAGCCGATCGGCCCTCCCCCGACCACCAAAGCCACATCCCCGGGCTTGACGTTTATTCTGGACTGGCCGTTATAAACGCACGACAGGGGCTCGGCGACCGCGGCTTCCTCGGGCAACAGATTTGACGGCACCAGAGAAATATTCCCTCGCACGACGGAACTCTCGGGAAGCCGGACATATTCCGAAAAGGCGCCATCGATATTGATGCCAAAGGCCTTATAGTCGGGGCAGAGATGGAAATCCCCTCTGACGCACTTATCGCAAAGCCCGCAGCCGATATTGGGCTGCAAAGCGACGATATCGCCTTCCTTGTATCCTTTGACGTTTTTCCCGACTTTCACGATTTTGCCGCAAAACTCATGGCCTAGCGTGAGAGGATGCTTATCATCAACTCCCTCATAGCCGTTTTTCCACATCCTGACATCCGTCCCGCAGACGGCGGCGGCTAACGTCTTGATCAGGATTTCCCCGTCGCTTATTTCCGGGACGGGAACCTCGACTAATCTCAGATCGTTGGGGCCATAAAGACGAAGGGCTTTCATAAGGTTGCTCCTTTTTTTAGCAATGATTCGAAATCGCTGAGATGGCATCGATGAATTTTTGATACTGAATTCCTCTTTTCTCATAAAAAGCATGTTTTTCCATGTCGGGCCTGAACGTCATTTTCTCGCGATTGGATAATCGGATGGCGCTGGGATAGTCTTGGATCAGACCTAACGACATCAAAGCCACGCAAGCGGTTCCGATCAAAGCGGTTTCCGCTTTGGCGAACGTCCTTAAAGGCAGCCCCAAGACATCCGCTTTGATCTGAGAGAACAAATCCGATTTCGATCCGCCTCCATTGGTGAGCACTTCCCGGAAATCCATGGCCGGATAGTTTTTCTTGATGGCGGAAAGGAAAAAAGCATACTCATAGGCGATAGCTTCCATGATCGACCGATACATTTCGCCTCTGGTCGTCGTCGGACTTAAGCCAAAGAAGGATCCTCGGAGGTCAGGATCCGAAGGAAGAATCCGCCCGTTGAAATGAGGGCAGAAGAAAACGCCACCCGCGCCGGGAAGAGAAACAGAAGCTTCTTTCTCGGCGAGGTCGTAATTGCATTCGCCATTCAAAGATACGATCTTCAAAAACCAAGGAAGGCAAAGCCCCCCTCCCGAGATATAAGATGAGGCTAAAAATAGGCCGTCAATGGGGCTTCTCATCAGGTTATAGACATGGCTTCTGACATCCGGAAAGAAATCGCTGACGGTCGCGGAGAGAAGAGAAGCCGTTCCCGCGGTGTCTTGAATGATGCCCGGGGCATAGGCTCCCGAGCCGAAAGTCGAAGCGGCCGAATCCCCCAATCCGGAAAAAATAGGCAGGCCCTGAGAAAGACCGGTAAGACTGGCGGCTTCGCTAGACAGAACGCCGATTTGCTCAAAAGGCGAGACGACTCTGGGGAGTTTCGAAGGGTCGATTCCGAATAATTGAGCGGTATCCGCCGGGAATCTCTTCTGACGATTATCCGAGAAAGAATTGAAGTGAAGGCAGGTGTAATCAAAGAAAGCCTGACTGGCATCTTCTTGGGCTAATCTCAGCGCGACATAAGCGTGAGGAAGGACAAAGGCCTGGGTGGCCTTATAGACCTCCGGATATTTTTCTTTCCACCATAAGATCTTGCTGGCTTGGTTGACGGCTAATTGACCGCCGGAAGACAAAACCGCTTTATCGCCCAAAGCATCTTCAATCGTCTTAAGAAAGGGAGAACTTCTTACGTCAAGCCAGGAATCGTAATAAGTCGTGGCTTGCCCATCTGCGCCGATACCGAGAATCCCCGCCATCTGAGAGTCCATCGCCAGACCGCGGATCTCTTCTTTTCTGACGTTGGCTTTCAGGACCGCTTCTTTTATGGTCTGAATGACCGAAGAGAAGATGTCCTCCGGTTTCTGATAAACCGTCTGCCCATCCGGCCGGAGGAGAAGAGAAGGCACGAAAGCGGAAGCGATGAGTCGGAGTCTTTTATCTAAGACGCCGGCTTTGGTGCCTTGGGTTCCGATATCGACGCTGATGACATATTCCATAATCACATGACGACGGGCTCAAAGCCAAAGATCTTGCTGATTTGGAGCAGCATCGGAATCTGTTCACCGACGATGATAAGACAATGATGAGAGCAGAGATTATCCATGACTTTGTAGCCATCTTGATAATGGATTAAGGCTCCGTTGAGGGTATCGCTTCCGGGATACTGAACATAGCCCTCAATCTCAGATTTGATCAGCGAGATCTTCCGGAATCCCGGGAAGATTTTCGCCAAAGTCACCGGTCCTTTCGGGAAAGTGGCGTCAATCATGCAGGAATCTTCGGGGGTGATGGCCAGGGTCTTTGGCTTAAGCACCCAGCTATCCGCGAACTTTCTTTGGACCAACCCGAAATACCCGCAGTGAACGGCCAAAGCGTGATTGGCGGGATCAGGAATATCCGGGAATTCCTTTATTCTTTCATGAGCCAAAGCCGCCATGCCGACCAAGAAAGGATAAAGATTCGTCATCATAATGGGTTGTTCGAGGCTCCGGTAGATGATGAACGTCGAAAGCATCGAAAGCGTATCGCCTTCGCAAGCCCAGAGAATATTGTCTCTCTCCAAAAGCATATTCCAAGTGAAGCAAGGCGTGGTATCGCAGGAGAAAGATTCATTCAAACAGTTGGATCCGACCGCCTCTACTCCGCCTATTTCCTCAATCACTTTCTTGACGGCGATATAAAGCTTAATGGGCTTAAGCATTGCCGCTTCGCCCAGATTTTCAAATCTGATTTTTTCTTCTTTCAATAAAGGAAGCGCTTCTTCATCGCTGATTTCTCTGGCGTCTTGGCAGACTTTTTTCCAAGAATAATACACGAGATTGCAGCCGAATCTTTTTTCCATTTCTTCCGTGGACTGTTTCTCCCACCAATAGAATTTCTTGAAGATATTCGGTTGCATCCCTTCGCCGGGATTATCTTGGAACATCAAAAATTTAGCGCCTTTACTCAAAGTCTTCTTCGCGGACAATGCCCGGATCAGCGTTCTTCCTAATTCCACGGAATAAGGGGAGAAGACCTTTAGGCCTTTGTCTCTAAGATAAGCGATGATTTCCCAATCCCACATCTCGACGGTTCCAAATCGGGAGGTGATGACAAGGATCGGATAATCTTTCAATCTTTCCATTTCCTCATCGTGGCGATAAGCGGCGAAAATCATCTGCGGGAAAATGATTCCATCGGCTTCCTCAGGGACTTTGCTCCCTAAAGGCAGAGGGTCAAGAATCTTTGCCAAATCCCCGTACATTTTGCGAATCACGGCCATCTGAGCTTTCAGTTCAGTCTCTTCCCTTTCATTGATTTCTTTGAAATAAAAGGTCGCAAACGTGGCTTTTTCCATCGTTATCTCTCCTTGTGGGTTTCAGCAGCGAATTCCTGGATGATCTGCACGCCTTTAGAAGTGCCGATTCTTTCGGCCCCGGCTTCCATCATTGCTTTGGCCTCTTCCCAATTGCCGATGCCTCCGGCGGCTTTGACTTTGACCTTGGCTCCGACGGTCTTTTTCATGAGACGGACCGCTTGGACCGTGGCTCCTGAAGTTCCGAATCCCGTCGAGGTCTTGATGAAATCCGGTTCGACTTCTTTGGCGATCATCGCGGCCTTTTTTATCTGGTCCTCGTTAAGATAGCAGATCTCGAAAATCACTTTGCAGAGAACGTGGGCTTGGCGGCAGATGAAAACGATGGTCTCCATCTCTTTTCGGATGAAAGCCAGATCGCCTTCGATAAGCTTGCCGACGTTGAGAACATAATCGATCTCATCGGCGCCGTCATCGATGGCGAGCTTCGTCTCTTCGGCTTTTCCTTCGATGGACATCTGGCCTAGAGGAAAAGAGATTGCCGCTCCAACATGAACGTCGGTTCCTTTAAGGAGTTCTTTGCAAAGCCTGACGGGGCCGGAATTGATTGCGACCATCCGGAAATGATATTCTCTGGCTTCCGAACAGAGTTTTTCAAAATCTTTCCTCGTCGCAAAGGCTTTAAGAAAAGTATGATCGACCATCTGACATAATTCGTCTTGGCTGATTTTCTCAGGGTTCATATTTTTTCCTTTCAGGACTTAAGCTCTATTATTTTTCCGCTGACGATGGATAAATTGCCGGCTTTTACGACTTTGACGGCTTCCAGGCCATCTAAACCCGTGACTAAAGGTTCTTTTTTGGTTCTGACGGCGTCGATGAAAGCCTTGTCTTCCTCCATATAGGCTTCTTCAAATAAGGACATCCAGCTTTTCACCACGTCGAAAGAACCGCTTTTTTCTTTGCTGAAAAGCGTGGTTTTGCTTTCTTGAAGCCCCCCTACTGTTATCAATCCATTCTCTCCAAGGATCTCAACTCGGGCATCATAGCCATACTGGACTCCTTGGGCTCCCTCGACATTGCTGATGGTTCCATCGGCCATTCGGGCCAGAAGAATGACGGAATCATAAAAATCGGGGAATTTCTCTTTGGCTTCTGGCGATCGATAATTTCCCGCTAAGGCATAGACGCTTTTGAATTCGGAGCCGGTCAGCCATCGGATGGTGTCGATATCGTGAGAGCAGACTTCCGCCAAAGGGCCATTGCTTTTCTCGATGTCGTACATCCATTCGTGAGGGGTGGACGGACCGTAAGTCAAAGAACGGACGGAGACTATTTTTCCTATTTTCCCTTCCTCTATGATCTGTTTCGCTCTTTGGAAACCAGAATCGAAGCGTCTCATGAATCCCAACTGGAGAAGAACCTGGTTCTTTTTGCAGTCATCGATCATCTTTTGGCATTCATCTACTTCCATGGCCATCGGCTTTTCACAGAAGACATCGATTTTATGTTCGGCAGCAAATTCAACGATTTCAGCGTGATATTTCGTGGGAGAAGCGATGTATACGCAATCAACTCCTTTTTTTGCCAAGCCTTCTTTGAAATCAAGAAAATAATCGCATCCTAATTCCGAAGAAGCCGAAAGAGCGGTCGGTTCATTCGGGTCACAGACAGAAACGATTTTCACGTCTTTCATGCGCTGAAGATTGTGAGCGTGGATTAATCCGGCTCTTCCAGATCCGACGAGACAGACACCTATTTGATTCATTGAGTTTCCCTTTCGTTTTGTTTCATATTATCTCGTATGCTTTTATTAAATCAGCATTCTCTCCTCAGGTCAATGTCAAAAAAAGAAAATGAAAGAGTTATGAAAAATATGATTATCTGAGTGAAAAACGCAAAAATTAACTAAACTCAAAAAAAGAAATATTGAAAAAAGGAAGAGTTTGCAAAAGAGGTTGGAAAGAAACACCTCAATAGATATGTTTATTCGAAAAACCGTTTGAAAACCAGTCAAAATTGACTTTGCAAATAAAAAGTGCCTCTAATGCGACACTTAAGCACAAATTGGCCGAGATGGCGAGTTTTTCGTTTCAGAGCTGCCACCGAATATAGGACGCTTCCCATTGGCGCGATCGCTTTCAATCGCTTCCCGCAAAGCATGGAAAAGCGGCGCTTGGTATAAAAGTTTATACCAAGCAAAAAACGTCAATGAAAAATAGGTTTCAACTCGCGAAAATCGGCTCAGCCGAAGCCGAGTTCCCTAACTGAGGTGTACCAGAAACGGGAACCGCCGGAGGTGAGCGCCGTGGGCGTCCCCGGCGTCGCCCCGCCCAACGCGAAGTCGGAGACGGGTATCGGGAGGTATCGCTCGGCCTTGAAGAAAGGAATCCCCTAGCCGTTTTGGTCCGCGTCTCCCATCCCCCAAACGGGCGCGTCTGCGCCACGAAAAATCCATGAAAATGAGCAAGCAACTGCGGTGAAAAGCATTTAATTGGCCCCATCAGCAGAAAGTTGAATTCTGTTGCGGTAACCTTTTCCAAACTCGACGTATTTTAGGCCAATAATCCATCGTTTGGGTAAAGCAGAACGACTGATGCGGCAAATGGGGCGAGCCTATCGCAGCGGCAGAATTGTTGGCAGACCTTCTTAGGTCAGGCAGGAACTCTGATCTGATGACGCTTCCTTTGTCTGCCGGATTCAACTCCTCAGATCAAATTCATCATCTCACGTCTTATCCCCGACCCGTGAATATCAGATCGTAATCTTTCTTCAAACAAGGTGTTCTTGGCAAGCAAGAGAAAAAAGTTATATAAAAAAGAGGAACAAATATGAAAGTTGCGTTAACTTTGCCGCCTGACGCTGCAGAAAAATCGCTAGATAACTACATGACGGCAGGGAGCCCGATTATATTCTTTTGTATAGAAGAGTAAAATAAAGCTGATTATGTCCTTATTCGAAAAAATCGTCAGGGGATTTTGGGAGCGCAGCAATCCACAGTCCAAATATTGGCTTTTTAAACGGAGGGCTTCTTACTTTGCGGGCCAATTGAATTCTGCGGATGACATGAGTGCCGATGGTCTCCTCCAAAAAACGCGGGAAAGCAGGGCATATTTTTGAGAAAGATGAAAACATGGGGAACCTTATGAATAAAAAAACGATGAACAAGTTGCCTTATACCGACGAGGAGCTGGCGTTTCAGAACGAGGAGAAGGCCAAGCGGGCAGCCGAGCTCCTGATCGCCAACAAAGAGCTGGCGTTTCAGAACGAGGAGAAATCCAAACGCGCCGCGGAATTAGCCATCGCCAATAAGGAACTGAAGTTCCAAAACGTAGAAAAATCTAAGCGGGCTGCGGAATTAGTCATCGCAAATAAGGAACTGAAGTTTCAGAACGAGGAGAAATCTAAACGCGCGGCGGAACTGGTCCTCGCGAACGAGGAGCTGGCGTTTCAGAACGAGGAGAAGGCCAAGCGGGCCGCCGAGCTTTTGATCGCCAACAAAGAGCTCACCTTCCAGAACGAGGAGAAATCCAAACGCGCGGCGGAACTGGTCCTCGCGAACGAGGAGCTGGCGTTTCAGAACGAGGAGAAGGCCAAGCGGGCCGCCGAGCTTTTGATCGCCAACAAAGAGCTCACCTTCCAGAACGAGGAGAAATCCAAACGCGCGGCGGAACTGGTCCTCGCGAACGAGGAGCTGGCGTTTCAGAACGAGGAGAAGGCCAAGCGGGCCGCCGAGCTTTTGATCGCCAACAGAGAACTCACCATTCAACAGGCGAATCAGAAAAAAAGAATCGAAGAAATTATTTACATCAATGACCATGATTACATGACGAATCTTTGTAACCGGCGGTATTGTGTCGAATCCTTCGAAACGCTCAATAACCCGACAAATATGCCTTTAGGAATTATGATGTCCGATATCAACGGTTTAAAAATCTTCAATGATGCCTACGGCCATGACGTCGGCGATCAGGCTTTGAAGACGGTAGCCGCCGTGCTGAGCGAGACGTTCGAAGCGAAAGACGTCATCGCGCGCATCGGCGGCGATGAATTCGCCGTTCTCTTGCCCAATACGACATTAGAGAAGATGCAAGGTTATGAAGACGCCCTGAGATTGAGTATGTCGAAAAAAACGATCATGAACATCGTTCTGTCCATTGCGACGGGCTTTGATATCATGACAAATTCGGGCAGGAATCTCGACGAAATGCTGAAATCGGCTGAAAATCATATGTACCGCAACAAATTTGCCGAAGGAGTGACTGTCCGAAACCATGCCATTCAAGCGATTTTGAACACCATGACCGAAAAATACGAACCCGAAAAAATCCATTCGGCGCGGGTGAGCGCCTACTGCCGGAAAATCGGCGAAGTGCTTCAACTATCGGCCGATGATCTCGAGGAATTGGCGATGGCCGGCTTGTTCCATGATATCGGCAAAATCTCGATTCCCGATGCCATCATCCAAAAACCCGGAAAATTGACGCCGGAGGAGTTCGAGATCATGAAAACCCACACGCAGATCGGCTATCATATTTTACGGGCTGCCGACCAGTATTCCGATTTGGCCATTCACGCATTGTCCCATCATGAGCGGTGGGATGGCGACGGATATCCGCGTGGGCTTAAAGCCGAGCAAATCCCCTTGTTTTCAAGAATCGTATGCATTTCGGACTCATTTGAGGCGATGACCGCCGTTCGTTCGTACAAAAAAGCGATGACGGTCGAAGAGGCCAAAAAAGAACTCATCAGATGCTCGGGCTCGCAGTTCGATCCGAAGCTCGTTGAAGTATTCGTCGGGAAAGTTTTGCCAGAAGCTGAGGCTTAATCCTTTTGGGTTCTCCCCAAGACGTTCCTCTTGGGTATCCCTGGCCTCCTCATGCCGTCCATCTGCCGCGCTACGTGCCGACCCGATCTCCGAACGAACCAGGCAAAAAACCAGCCCAAAAGGTTTTAAAAGGAAAATGGTCGCGCTCCTCTCGGCGCATTATGCCGTCTCTTTTTTTCCGATCTGGGAGACCGCAAAAAGACACTGGGTGAAAAAGAGCATTCCTGTCGGCGGATAGGCCTAAAAAACAGTCAATTTATTCGTTTCCCCGTTTTATACCCATTTTTAACATTGTAATAAAAGCCTCCGTTTTATCGGAGGTTTTTGGCAACTTGGTCGGGATGGCGAGATTCATAATGATAAAGATGCAATCGAGCATAACGAAGTATTCATGCCGGTAAAAACACATATACTTTTATACACAAACGCGGAAAACGCACGTTTGGTATAGTAATTTATACCAAGACGAATTTATCAACCACAAGCCTTTTCTAAATCGGTTTTCTTATGAAATCTTTGTGTCCCGGAGAATCGAATACCCACATTGCTTTGGGTCGATGTTTTTGTTTCCTTTTTCACCTGTCAGATGAAACGCCGCGTTGCCATCATCGTCAAACTCCCCTATCCAGTCCTTCGGGACCGCCTGATTGGGCTTCAAACCCAAAACGATCTCGCGGGCCTCGCGAATGCCGTATTTCGCTATTATCCCTTCGCTGATCAAACACATAACCGCCCTTAGGATAAAGGATTAGAAGGCGATTGTAAAATATATGCTAGAATATATTGACTTGCTTAAAGTATATGCTAGACTATACTCGTTCCGATTGAAATGATGCCCAATCGCACCGGGAGGGAACAGCAATGAAGAAGACTCAGCAAGACAACAAGACAACTAACAAGGTTTGGATCGTCGTACTCTTCAACAAAGAGGGAAGGATATTCCAAAGGGTCAACGCCAGAGGTGCCTATGACGACTTCGTCTCATTCCCCACGCAGGCTGAGGCCGAGGAGAACATCCCAGCGGTAAACGCCAAATGGGCATCGTCACATCTTACCGCCAAAGCGATTGAGGTCGCGACCGATTTTGTCGGCACGCCGCGTGACTGAGCGGAACGTATGATGACTTCCGTATACCATCGCCGCCGCCAAATCGGAGGGTTTTCGGATGCAGCCAAAATATAGAATCAAATGCTCAAGCGAATGGAACAAATCCCAAACGCGCCAGTTCGCCATACGCTTCTCGGTAGGCAAGGACGACGCCATCATCTCCAAACTTGATTCGGTCCCCAACAAGACCGATTACGTGAGGAGACTTGTGTCATCCGATTTGAAACGCAAGAAACAATGATGCGATCGGTTTTTGCAAGGATATCTATTGTCCATGCGATTCAATGAGTCTATGTTTTGGTTGTTGTGATTTGATGCCGTTTGGGCAAGCAAGCCCGCCCGATATCCGGCCTCGAATCAATCGCTGAGATAACGCGCGATGCTGATGGCGGATATCGGGCGGGTTTGCTTTTCTTTTTTGTCGATGCGAATGAACGGGAGATAGATTGATTGGCTGGCATGCGCGCGCCGCCGTGCATTTCCTTTGCATCCATAAAGCTTTCATTTTTTAAAGGAAAGCATATGATGCAATGCATTTTGCCCATATATCGCGGCGGAGCCGCATCTATGGCAATCCGGCCGCCCCGCGCGGCCGAAAAACTTTGGAGTAAGCGAAGCCTCGAATCGAAGGCAATCTTGATTTCCATCAATGGCCTGTCAAGGTTTAAGAATCAAAAGGGAACGGCGGGGCTTGGGCTTTTCCCCAAAATACTTGTCTTTGATTAAATCCAAGGTCGCTGAGTACCTCGGCCAAGTCTGCGGTTTTTTATGTTCGCTTATTTAAATTTGCCGTTTTTTGCCTTCTTCGGGTCATGCTTCCTTAGCGTCCAAATGACCCATTCCATGCCGAACACGGCGAACATGGGAACACAGACGGGGAATCTGACATGTGGGGAGGGTTCAGCGGTTCAAGGTCGGGTGAATCCCCTAATATGATTTTAAAAGAAAATGCATGGCTTCGATCATTTTCTCAGCCAAATTAATGCTCTAAATTTTGGAAAGAGGGGGAAATAAGAGACGATTAACAAAAAAGCGGCCCCGTAAAGGACAGAAACTGATGAGCCAAATGCAATCCAGCTAATTTTTTTGAAAGCCTTAATATGTTGATGCTAAATGTTTTCCCGAAAAGAGGCTGCTTGTTGGGCAAATGTCTCAAAGGTTTTTGCCCAATGGCAGGAGACAAAATCGGTTTTTTGGATTTATTCATTTCAAAACCTCGGAAGCGGCAGCGCCGAGTTCCGGCGAGACGGTTTCTTTTTCTTCTCTCTCGAATTTTTCTATGTCTTTGTTGTATTTCTCCATGTATTCTTGCTTGCTGATGTGACCGTCATCAAGCCCCTGAACGACATAGAATTCCCACATTTCTTTCACGACTGGATCATAATATTTTTCGGCTTTTTCAACATTGAGGGCAAGCTCGTCTTCTTCTGGAATTGAGTCTTCGAGGATCGGAGCTATTTTTTTTGCACTATGCGTTATGCTTTTGTTTAACTCTTGAATAATTGAGTTCAAAGCGAGGACGACAAGCCGGTATTTCTCTCTATCAAGAACAAATGCAGTGTCATTCAACAAACGGGAATTCCCAGGGCAAAAGTCAACTCTGAAAGGCTCTTTGTGGAGATAATCGGGAACGCAGTCTCCAGTGGTTGAAAACTGAAGGCAACTAGGCATGGTTTTTGTCGCCCAGAAAGCGCCGCCTTCGAAAAGCGAATATTGGTTTCTGATGTAATGAGCGGAATGGAAGAAGACAACATAAATATCGTCCTCGATGATAGCGTTTTTTATGTCGCTCTCAAGCTTCTCCTGAGGACGTCTGGCACGCAACGCATAGAAAATATCGTCCTTCTTTGCTCCTTTTTTTATCAATGTGTGGTAAACAAAATCCGGGAATCTCCGATCTTTGCGCTGATAAGAAAAAAACACTTTGTAATGGGTTTTGAGAAGAAGATTATTGTCACCCTTAGCTCTGTTAACGAATGAGGCGATCGCTTGGGTTGTTTGATCGGACGTCAGCCCCAATTCAATCAGTTCTTTCTTCAGCGAGTCCACGGCGATTTTTTTCGCTCTGGCGTAAAGATGATTTCTGTCGTTTGATTCGCGGGTTTCCGCGAGAGAGGCAACGGCTATTCTTCTTTCGATAAGCCACCGCACGATCTCGTTGACCATGTCGATGAGTTTCTGAACACGGTCGTCATGTATGTCAAGATCCTGCCTATTCGATGTCGTTATGTCTTCAAGCCTGTCATCATCGAGAATATCGAAATATATCTCACCCTCGATATAGTTGATTCCTTGCTGAGTTTTTTTAAGGTACTGGATGAAATCTGACACAGCGAGTTTGTTTCTAATGTAAAGTCTCAATCTGTTTGATGAGTAAAACGCGTCTTTCTCAAATCCCTCGCCATTTTTGTCGGCATAGGTTTTGTCGATTGTAGCATGTATTCCAATCCATCCGCCAAGCCTGTAATGAAGAGTAACGGAAGTTCCGTCCGGGGAGGTTGACGAATATGTTCCTTCGGTTTGGTTTTTCTTTGCGATCGCTGAAAAAGTTTTTGTTTCTCTATCTGAAAGAAAAGGTTTTTGTTCCACACCATCGATCTTGCCTGTTGGAAATTGGACTTTCCCGTTCTTGAAAGGCAAAAACCCTTCTTCCGAACTTGCTAGAGCAAGCATATTATCAAAAGCGATTTTCTTCTCCATGTAAATGGGGCTGGAGAAGTCTACGGGGTTACCATCTGTTTTGAAGAAGAAGCCAACTTTGATCTTGTTTGGAAGCCTGTCATATAGAAAATAATCTGACATTGTTTTTGAAAGCGAGCAGATTTTGTCCTCTTTGATGTTGCTAAGATCGACTTCGAAAAGGTGCAAAACGGTTCCACTGGACTGCTCAGAGAATTGTTTGTCGAAGATAAACTTCGTTTTTGAATCACGCACTAAAAACGAATCGCTTCCGTGGCTGGAATCGTTAATATCGAAAAACCATGTAGTAGCAGTGCTTATAGGATCGTTTGTCTTTGTCTTGATGGAATAACTGTCTGCAAGGAAAAGAGCTGCAAGTTTGCCGATTCCTTTTCTTCCCATCTGAGTCTCGTCACCTCGGAACTTAGGATTATCGCGTTTGTTAAAACCAATTTGAACATAGTTTTTTTCTATCGAATCTAGGCTCATTCCCGTTCCGTTGTCGAGAATCTCGATGACCGATTTTGATTTGTTCGACAAATCAATATAGACGAATACGTTAGTAGCTTTTGCGTCAATCCCGTTAGCAATAAGCTCAGAAAGAGCCGACCAGGCGTTTGAATAAAGCCCTTTCCCGAGTAATTTTATGGTTTCCCTGCTTAAACTGAATTTAATTGTGTCAACTTCGTCCATGTGCTTGCCCCTTTATATTTAAGGGCCATGTTTCATGCCCTTAGATTTGAAAACACAATTTGGAATACGCCTGATTGAATTTCACAATTAAGCAATATTTAGATTTTCATCATACTCAAAAATTGATTATTTTAAAAGATTAATTGAAAAATGTATAGAAATATGATGTGTTTTTACGGAAAATAAAACTTGGGATGATTCAGTTGTTTTAGTACTATAATTTATTTTGCTTATGAACGCATTATCGCTTTTTTCGGGAATTGGTGTTGATGAGTTCTTTCTTCCCGAGATCGGGGTCAATGTGGTCCTGGCCAACGAAATAGTCAAAGCCAGAGCGGAGGCCTATAGCCTTCTCCATGATAACAAAAACATCATACAGGCCGACATTTGCGACCAATCAGTCAAAGAGAAAATTATTTCGGTCTCCAAAAAAGAGGGGGTCGATCTGGTTTTGGCAACTCCTCCTTGCCAAGGACTCAGCCGCGCGGGTGCAAACAGAAGTGACGAATCCATTTCGACCGACAAAAGGAATTTCCTCGTTATGAACGCCATTGAGATTGTCGAAGCGTTGAAACCGTCCTATTTTATTATCGAGAATGTTCCGCGGTTCGCCAAAATGGTTTTCCCGTTCAATGAGGGCTTTGTCTCGCTGGAGAACCTTCTCAAATCCAAATTTGGCTTGGAATACAACATCAATGTCCGAATTTTCGACGCAGCTGACCTTGGCGTTCCGCAATCAAGGCTCAGAATCGTTTACAGAATGTGGAAGAAAGGCCTAAGATGGGCGCTTCCGGTTTCGGAGTCAAAGATAAGCTTAGAGCAGGCAATCGGGTTCCTCCCGTCGCTTGAATCGGGCCAAGGATCTTTGATTAAGAATCATTTCGCAAGGAAACATCCCAAGAACCAAATTGAATGGATGAGACATACACCCACGGGTCACTCCGCCTTCGAGAATAATGTTTTCTTCCCTAAGAAGACAAACGGAGAGAGAATAAGCGGGTACGGAAACACCTACATGAGAATGAGATGGGACAAGCCAGCACCGACCATCACCATGCGGAACGAATGCATATCGTCCCAAGAGAACGTCCATCCGGGGCGGCCTTCTGGCGACGGGACCTGGAGCGACGCCAGAGTTTTGACGCTTAGGGAGCTTCTGATCGTGTCTTCCCTTCCCGCTGATCTCGACATCCCATCGAATATGACCGAAACGGCGTTCAGGCAGGTGATTGGGGAGGGAATCCCCCCGCTCATGCTGAAAAAAATCCTTGAGGGGATAGGAAAATGAGTAAAAAAGCGAAAAATATGAAAATTAATGGATTGTCCATGTTTTCTGGCGGCGGAATCGCCGAAACGTACTTCGGGGATGTCGGAATAAACGTCGCCGTGGCAAATGAACTGCTTCCCGACCGGGCGCGTTTCTACAAGGAAAACCACAAATCTACCGAGATGATATGCGGCGACATTACGGACAAAAAAGTGTTCGACAAGGTGATAAACGATTCCAAAAAAGCAAACGTTTCTTTCATCTTGGCCACCCCGCCCTGCCAAGGGATGAGCACCCTCGGACTCCGTCAGTATGAGAAAGACAAGCGCAATTTCCTCGTCAAATACGTTTTGGAAGCGATCGACGCACTCGACCCTGATTTCGTCATGATCGAGAACGTTCCAACATTCCTTGACCTCCTTTTCGAATACGATGGGAAAAGAATCGGGATTGTCGAGGAGCTAAAAGAAAAGTACGGAAGCAAATACGAGATCGGCACCCGAGTCTTGAACGCCAAGGATTTCGGTGTACCACAAAGCAGGCCTCGGGCGATCATAAAAATGCACAAAGCCAGTTTCAATTGGCCTTGGCCGAAAGAGGAATCTGTCATCACGCTCCGCCAGGCGATTGGCGATCTTCCCTCGCTGGAAGCGGGCCAAGACAGCGGCATCAAATGGCATAAAGCTCTTCCTATCAACAACCCTTTCCAAATCGAAGCGCTGAAACACACGCCCGAGGGGCAAAGCGCCCTCAGGAACCCGGTTTATTACCCCAAGAAGAAAAACGGGCAGAGGGTCAAGGGCTTCCACAACACATACACCCGCATGCGCTGGGATGAGCCGGCCCCCGCAAGAACAACCAACAATCAGCTCATAAGCGGGCACAACAACGTGCATCCTGGAAAGCTTCTTCCCAACGGGACTTGGAGCGACGCGCGGGCCCTCACGCTACGAGAGCTCATTATCGTTTCCTCCCTTCCTTTGGATTGGAAAATCCCGAAGGATTACAAGGAATCCTTCGTCAGACAGCTCATCGGCGAGGCCGTTCCCCCGCTGCTCACAATGAAGATAGTCGAACAAATCGGGAAATAAGGCAAAGGAAGGGGGTTTGGTTATGTTTTATGACCGCTCTAGCACGCGGCAGAAATGGATCCTGAAGATGTACATGGCGGACTTCGACCTCATGGTCAAGTACGCATATGCCCTTAGGGCGTCAGCTTCGCTGGGAAAAGACAACATCGACTCGATACTCCGGCAGATGGAGGCGGATGGTCTCTACAACCCCCGCAGCGGGGGATCTACTTTCACGGGCCAGTTCAAAGTCATTCAGATCGCCTGGTATATGTTCGGCTATTACGACAACACCCGCAGCCGCACTGCCGGTCCGAAGAAATTCGTTTTCGGCCCCTTGGGGAACCTGCTTCTCGACCGTTATAAGGCCCACGACGCTGATTCCGTGAAACGGATCTTCGTGACGATGCTTTTCGGCGATCCGTTCAAACAGCCATTTAGCCTGATTTCGCCGGAGTTCAACATATACCCGTTCAGGCTCATCTTCAGGCTTCTCGAGGACGGAAGGCTCGGAGGAAGGCTTTACAGCGATGAGGCTTTCTATCTCGCGATGTTCGTGAAGACGATCGACGACGCTGGCTATGAAGAATTGGTGGGCGACATCCTGAAGCTTCGCGCGAGGGATCCTTCGGAAAAATTCGGAGAATTCAAAACCAACGAACGGATAATCGGCCTCGCGTGCCACGAATGGCGTTATCTTTGCAGCATGCTTTCCTCAGCTGGAATCGTGAAAATCAATAATGATAACGGCAGCAAAATCATTGGAACGCTTAAATACGGGAATGGGACGGCTTCGAGGTCGTATAGACAGGATTACATCACCCTCAATCCGGATATTTCCGACTATGTGGATATTTTGCTTGGGTCATATCCAGTCTCCGAAAAACCCTTTAGCGGGGAAGACCTTGCTGACACCCTCTCGAGCGAAAGGGTGGCCGCAATATATTCCTTTTTCCCGGAAGAACTGTCCAGAGAACTCCATCTTTCGGAAGGGCCGGATCGGGCAGTGATACAGATGCTAACCGCCGTCAACCGGATCAACGAATACTCCCATAACGAGATTCGGACGGATCCCGAGGTTTTCGAGGAG